>LKMJ01004417.1_pt1 | contig 13225 bp, 13 predicted proteins | sample 643391 | NCBI WGS metagenome assembly LKMJ01 (sample SAMN04112250, study PRJNA286221) | soda lake metagenome | biome: soda lake; feature: Kulunda Steppe; material: water; isolation source: sample PL-Br10 brine of Picturesque Lake | place: Russia: Kulunda steppe | collected 2010-07
GGGCTCCAGCAGCCAGACATGCTTGGGCAGTAGCTCCACCCCCTGCGGTAGCTGTCTCTGCAGGACTCTTCTGACCTCGCGCGCTCCAGCGCACCCCCAGAAGACATGCTCCCTGAGCTGGAGAGCAAATTAAATTAGGGTTATTGTGTAGTCGGTATGAAGGCAGAGTTGGTTTGGTTGCGGGTTTCCAATCGTCCCACCAGCCAGTCTGACTCCCTATGGGCACCCCAAAATGGCCCCGGGGTGTGAAAGGTTTTATGACTCTGCTGGAAACATGCGCATGATGTGGATGAACATGGTCCAGAATCTCTCCATTCTCAAATCGTTAGCTCACGCAGCAACAGTTCACTCATGTTCATTTTGGAACGGCTCATGATAGCAGAGATGTGCACATCAGCCCCAGGTGCTTCGCGAAGAGCAGATAAGATCTCGAATGTCCAACTTCCCTCTCGGTGTGCGAGCTGTAAATCAGCCTCATTGATCTTGCTCCGCAGGGCGATATTGGTTGTCAGTAGGCTGTTTCAGAAGCGAGCAACACAGTGGAACAAGTAGAAGTACGGGGGCAGCTGACCTGTCTCTCTAAGTAGGCAATGCCCTTTCATGCTTCTATTCACACCCAACAATATCTTTGGAAAGCAAACATGGTGTTGGTTGTAGCAGGAAATCTGAATGTGAGAGTATTTGTAGTTCAAACTTGACGTCCATAAAGGCCTGCAGAGAGTGCTAAGACTTGAAAAATCCAGAACGTGGCATGCTTCCTGTTCTGGATACCCAACTCTGAGCAACTCCTCCACAAACTGGCTATGGCACCAGCAAAATTGCGTGCCATCTGGTTTGAGGCATTTTCCCATTGTAGCTGAGGGTCGGTACGGTGCCCAGGTATTTAGATTCTTGCACATTCTCTAGCAGAGTGCAATTGAAGCGAAACACTGTAGGTTGGAGCAAAAGAAGGCCATGGCTTTGGTCTTGTGCCAATTTAGCAACAGCTCTTTCAAAGTTGTGTAGGTGTGGAACCTGTCGAGTTGGAGCTGGACATTTACAAGAATAAGGCCTGCAATCAAGAAACGTGACTGCTAGCCTGCTCATAGAATGCGATGAAGGAAAAACGTGAGTTGATTGCTGTTTTGATTTTCAAAAGCAGACATAAAGACAGCCTGGCTGATAGAACAGGTGGGCATATTTCCTGCATAAGTAAGGTTACATAGATGTATGTATCCGCCAAACGAGGGCAGCTGGGCTGAAACTTAAAAGGCCTGCAACCTGAATCAAATCTAGAAAGGCGCTCATTTCCTGCATAGAGAGACCACCAGGGGGGGGTGTACAATGGAAGATGGCATGTTGCTCATCCTGGATAGTATAATTGCCTCACAAAGATCACAACTGGTGGAAGACCTGTGATCCCAAGTGGCTATTCCATAGCGAGGAGTGTGAACAAGAAGTCTAAATCGAGCCATGATACCAATATATGTTACGGCTCGTAATTGGTACCGGATACCATTATTCATGTAATAATGTGGCATAGAATATGAAAAGGTTTTGCTTAACGATTTAACAAGCGCCAAAGCCTACACCCAGTAGGATTGAAAGTGTAGTGATGGAGGATGGGGTCACACCTTCTAGGGTTTTGGCAAAGTTTGCGCTGCGGCAGCAGGCCAAGTACAATCACAAGCTAGGATTAATCACCGGCCTGGTTGTTGGTTTGCTATTGGTCTTTGCCAGCCTAAAAGTAATTCATAATGCCTGAGATGACATGGCAAAGTAAGTGCAGTCGAGAAAGGAAACAAAGACAGTCTGACAGGGCATGCAAAATGTAAATCTGTGCAGCAGGCCAAGTACTCGCTCATAAATGTAGCTACTTCGAGTAGCTAAGGAGCTAAAATTTAGCAACATGCTAATTGTTCATAAGCTAATTGTCAAGATGGCGGAAATTTTTAAACACTGAAGAGAACAAAGTTGAAATGGCAGAAGAGGGCCTTCCTCCTTGCTGACATGTTGCAAGCACTGGCAGAACTTTTCCAACTTTTTCACAGTGGCTCCATAAGTGGTGTGTGGATCAGCTGCTGAGAGCTATAGCGTACACCAAGCAGACTACAGGCTGCCCATCATGTGAATGAGGAGTCTCAGGTACAAGATTAAGAAGATATCTGAGATTGAGGCGTCTTGGGTAGCTTCATCCTTCAAGGACCTTCTTTAAGTAGTTTTCATTTTGCACTTTGGACATCGGAAGTGTCACAGAGAAACACTTTTGCCAGCAGTGAAATATGCCGTGATTCATAAAGTAAAGAGGAACAGGTTGAACCCTCAACAGACATGAACCAGTGCAGTACCTGTTACAGGACGTACTATGGTAGTGCCTCTGAGACCTGGAATACTATACTGATGCCCAATCAGACAATATCATCATGTGATGGCAGATTATCAATGGGCCTGCCCTGCTCGTGATCATTTGAGCCCTACACCAAAAAAGGAGCAGTCTCCTTAGAGTAAAATCCTCAGAGCACGAGCTTATACAAGTAAATTGGGCTCTGACCTGGGAGCTTATAGACCTGTTGAATAAATGGGAGAGCCTCAAAAAAGGGTAAAGAGTGCCAGTCCCAATTGCAAGCACTGAGAGGTTCCGGCTTTGATAACCTGGAACGACAAGGCTTAGATCTTTACCCTTATCCTTCTAACACCTGCCAGGACTTTCAGTAAAAATCCACACAAGTTGCGCTTGCGATCACTGGCAGACAAAAAAAATGTCTTTGATACTTAGCCTACTTACCATGAAGTTCAGTATTCGACCAACAAAAAAATTGTAATGTTTGAATCTGAATTGTCAGCTCAGTTGCTTAAAACACACTGGCAAGGTCAGGAGCCCATCAAATTGATCAAGGAAATCCTATGAGCCCAACAGGCCATGCCACATTTGCACAAGTCTCAAATGCTAGTCTTGTCAGGCAGTAGCGCTGAAGCTCTAAAACTGAGGAGATAACTGCAAATTGAGATGAATTACTCAATAGAAGCAATAGTTAAGCAGTCCCCTTTACCCCAGGGGATATGATTGCAACACTCTACAATGATGACATATCAAGCTGCCTACGTTACCTGGCAGATGTTAGATTTACAGCGCAGTTTGTACTGAAAATCAATTATTACCAATAGATGCCAAACATTGAAAAACACAAGAGCCTAATCTTCCTGAACCATGGACACACCAGCAGGCAACGGCTAACTTATATAAAAGACATGAGCACCCCATACACGCGTAGTATAATTGATGATATACTCCTCCCAGCCAGGATCGCTAGCTGAGTTGCCTTCATAAGCAAGTGCTACCTTGATTATCAAAGCGAGCACATGCCACTCTATACAGCAATTACCCCTGACATCCTAAGTTGCCAAATTCATAGACCCTGAATGACTTAGCCCAAGAAATAAGAAAGATAATAGAGCTATTACTTGCACGTCCAATCCCTGAAGCTGATCAACTTAATTCACCAATGCCATTCTTGATCCAGCATACGGCGTGCTTCAATGGCAAAAAGGAATTCATAGATTACTTGACACAATCTATGATGAAGCATGAGGGTTTCTTTTCAATATTGAATGCCATGCCAAGTTCACTGTCAATTTATGTGAGCTGGGGAAGAGGCCTGCAACAGAAGTTGTTGAGAAGCAAGCATAGGCTATTACAGACTTGTTGTATTCTGCCAACAAAGTGGCTCTAGAGGTATGCACAACAATTTCTGCTGGCACCAGTGAAGACCAGCACTACATAAAACACCCAACAAGTAAAAAAAGACAGGATCTCACTAAGCAATTGGACACAATCACATGTATCTTATCTCAACTCTGTCACAAGCTCAGCATATTTGCAAGCTTGGTATATTTGAAATAATCAGAAGAACAATACCCAGACTGTAGTAGTTCAGAAAAGAAAACAATTGAAAAGAAATAGAAAGACTATGTAGGTAGTGAAGCACTCCCTACATCAATAAAGGAAAAAGAGTCACGTAGGGCCTAGGCACCGGAAGACTCCACCACCAAAAAAACAAAAGTAAGTCAATGGGAATCAGGTAATGACTAGCAGTACCCTACTCCTGGTCTTGATGATGATTTGCAGCAATGTATTCTCGAAAGCGCGTCTGGTACTAACAAGTTTATAGCATATTGAACCGAAAAAGCATGAAGTTTCCTCAAGAGCGCGGCTGGTACTAACAAGCCTAAAAGCATATTGAAGCGAATGAGCATGAAGTTTCACAGCAAGCTTGGTGACTTTCTGAGGATACAAACTGAGATATTTCAGAGTCTCTAAACTATAATGGCTGAAGATGGTACCTCCCACTATTAGGGAAAGTGTGGAGGCTAACATTGGCAGCAGCTCAGCAAAGATGTTGACAGAGCACGCTGTGCTGGTGGTGAGCAGCTTCAAGCTGGCTCCTAGGCCTGGTATCTTCACAGTACTTGACTTCCACAAGATGGATGTGCCGCTGATTGGGTGGGAGCTGACTGGAGTTCTGGACGAAGGCTGGTAGGCTGTTGCTGTTGCTGAGAGCCCCCTATCCCCTTTGTACCCTGTCCTACTTCTTAATGCATACCCAAGGTGGACATCTGGTCATTATTTCTACTTTTTTTAGTTTCATTTCAGTTTACTAGTAGAGCATCTGGGCGGCTAGTAGTAAGTCTTTGCTTAAAAGGAACTGGCAAGGGAAGAGCCATTCTGGGACGGTTCTGTTGGTAGATCCTACAGGGAGTTGTAGGTTTTGTAAGACTGAGCTGTGTTCGCTGCCAATGTCCATTTGAACAGTAGTACAGACTTCGGAGATGCTAATATTGACTCAGATTACTGCAATTTTTGGATGAGACTGCATACGACAGCGAACCTTTTAGCGCCGCTAAATTGCTCGCCGTCTTCGCTGAATTGCTCGCCGCAAGTCAGACATTCCCAGGCCTAACGGCGAGCAAATCAGCGAAGACGGCGAGCAATTTGTTTGGACCAATAAATGTATTACAAGAAGGGAATGTCATGGAATCTAGAACGGCAATTCCTTACACTTAGAAGCTGGCCCACCTCTATGGCAGAGCCACTGGTTCATTTTGCCTGTTCTATCATCAGCCAGATGGCCAAATCCATATGCTTTCTTGCTGTCAGAATACTTCAATTCAACACCCTTTGTGCTGGAATGTGCACCTCGTTGAAGTCAACTATTGTAAGACAAATGGCCAGAGCAATGAGCAAGATCAATTGAACAGCATATTTGATTGAAACACACTCTTGCACAGCAGCATGATATCGCTGATATCACAAAGTGAGCCTACATACTATCCTGATTGGAGTGATGGGGACGATCTAGAAATATCATACCGAGCTCCCCCTTAGTAAGCTCGGCCTATCATGCATTCAAATATAGCTTCTACTTTGGTGTGAGGCTGATTGATGGAACTCACCTGACTGCTAAGACCGATAAACTGTAATTTTAAGCAAATCTGTGCTTGCACCAACAGCACAGCGTGCTTTGTCAGCATCTCCGCTGAGCTGCCGCAATACGTTAGCCTCAACACTATCCCTCTGGGATTGGGTGGCACCATATATAGCACTTAAAGCAAGGAGCCTCTAAAGACTCTTTAGGTTCGGAACCTTGGTTTTTATCCTTAGTGAATCTTGCTCACTCATTCAGAATGCTTATAATCTTCTAGTTCGCGCGTGCTCTTGAGAAAACCTATGTGACCTCTCATTACCAAGGCCAGGAATGGGATACTGCTAGTCACCCTCCTGATCCTAATTGAATTCCCTTTGTTGATGTTTGTTTATGTTTTGCTGGTGGAGGGGTCATACGGTGCCTTCTAGGCCCTAGATGGCCCCTTTTCCTTGATTGATACAGGGAGTATCATAGTGTATGATTTCACTGCCTGAGTAGCATTTATTCTTTACTCTCTTTCTGTTCTGTGCTTGCTAGGCTGCATGTCCCATGATACATGCAGCAGCCATGTCTTAAGTGCTTTTATGGTCACCCTTGCGAGCGCCATGCTTGTGAACTGAACATGTGTTCTGGGCTCGTCCTCCCTACACACAGAGCCAGTGACAGGTGAATGTTTGTGTTCTTAGCTTGTGATGGTATATGTATTTTCTCAAATGATGCGAAAATCCAGCCCTCACCTGTCAGAGTTCTGGCAATGGCTTACTGTTTGCATTCTTTACAGGTCCCTGGTTGGAAGCCAAGCTGACTGAGAAGAAGCTTTTCATTTGAGCATGAGCTTCATTATTGCGATTTTGGTGCAAGAGTGGTGTGTGGATTGACTGCAGGTAGCGACAGTGCACGTGAAGGAGACAAAAGTTTGGGATATCGACTCTATGCCTTGTGAGGGGTGCTGGAGCAGTGCTGTGTGTGCCACGAGTAGCACGCTATGCGCGCTCAGGCTGTACATGCTCATGCGCTTGTGCACGATCACACATCTGGCAGCCTGCCTGCCCAGACAAACCCTGAGTACACACACGCAAGCAAGCAGGCTTGGAGTGCGCAGCAGGCAGGGAGCAAGTGCAGGCATGGCGAGTGGGAAGAGGAGTGCACATGCACGCACTAATTAGAGTGCGTTTGCACACCACCCTACGACTCATGCAACGCTCCACAGGGGGCAGCAGATTTGCAGCACAGAAATAAAACTTAAGCATTGCCTGCACTGCTGCTGCCAGCACGTGCGCAATGGGCAGGGTTGCACCATGCTTGCGTCTGTGCCATTGACCTTGGCGCGGCACCGGGTCCTGTTATGATGACAAAGCGCGTACAGTCAGTGCTGGGGTGTCTATCAGCGCTTGGTTTGCCCGCAACGAGCCCTCGCAGTCTCTGATTGCTCAAACATCACTGTTTGTTTCTCTCTGGTGCAGCCTGTAAACAGTAACAGTCAGTACTGGATGCGGACAAACATTACAAATGTTTGCTCGCAGAAGTACACTGTCTGGCCGGGGGACCATGGACCAGAGGCTGTGCCATGCCTCTTGCCCCTCAAGAGCTAGGGGACATCTTACAGAATCGCTCCTGACAAACACGGGACAGCTGCAAGTTTGTATGCATGTGCGCTAAAACACAGACAATACCAAAAAATTCTGCCAGCCAAATTTGCCAACCTCTGCGTATCAATATGCAGCACAAATCTGGCAGTGCATTTTTCTGGTTTGGCAAGCAGTATTCTGTATTCTGGTGTGACAAGCCACTGGGAAGCCAGCTCGATGAATGGATTTGTAGAAGGCAAGGAGTGGTGAAGGATAAACATTACAAAGCATTCATACATCATGCGTATGTTATGATCACAAGGTGACAATGATCACAATGATTAGATTGACAATGACAATGATCACAAGGTGACAATGATCACAATGATCACATTGACAATGACAATGATACAATATAACAATGGGTGTGTCATGATCACAAGGTGACAATGAAGTAAGGAAGACAAGGCAAACAAGACAAACAAAAAGCACAGTGAAGCTAAGGGAATGGACTGTCATAACTGCCTCCAGTCACATCATGCTGTAAAGCCAATCACAGCTTCTAAGGCATGTTATGCAAGTCCTAAATATTTATAACATTGTACTGGCATAGTAGGGCAAAGCAACAAACGGAATGCACTTTGAACCAGGGTATTTTGCTAAAGTTTGCTTCAAGTACGTTCTATCTGCAAGATACTGCAGAGCAGGGTATCATGCTCGGCATTTGTACACTAAACCTACTTGGGGATACAATGAGCGACAATGACACACTTCAGAAATACATACATGAATATAAATAGAGTACAGGCTTTGCAATCTAGATATGTTGCAGGCTGGGTACCAAGACGTTTGCAGCACTTCACTCAAAAAGTGCCCCGTCATGCAATTGCCATCAGAGTCTGACGATCAGACATGAGCTCGTGCATGTCATGTGAACAGCACATTTCCCATCCAGCATGGTTCCTTATCTCATCAATTATGCATATATATACCTTAAGCGCCCAATCTATAAACCATGATGTGTGCAGCCTGCGAGGTAAAAGTCATGGTCCATGAGGGCCCAGGTCCCAATAATCTGGCTTGCTAGCCTTGACCCCCAAAATTTAGAACCAAGACTTGGGTTCACTCTTGCATTATCCGGTCAGCACGCATCATGGTGGCCCTTTGATCTAAGTCTCTATGAGAATGCCAAGAATCTGCAGGACCACACCGAGGTCCAATGCTAGCAAGCAACACATACGTCCCAGTCCGGACTATGTAGGTACACCTTATCGGTTGACATGGCGGACTAGACCAGCCCGCTGTTGTCACGCAGAATCTTGTACCCTACAAGCACCAAGTCCCGACATCATTACTTCACTGTAGGCAAACCCTTCACTGTAGCCAAACCCTTCACTAGCCAAACCAAGTCCTTGCATCATTACACCGTGCTTCACCATAGCCAAACCACGCACCAGGCTACACAGGCAAAATCAAATACCAGGCTGCAACCATTCAGCTGGCAGATGACCAGGGCTAGATGAGCTTCACATGTGCGTGGGGCATGGCCCCCATCAGTGGGCTGGCGCGCAGCGGCACCCCGGCGTGTACAGCAGTGCAGGGCCATTTAATACGCATACCTGCTCCGGATCCTAACACACCTCTCCTGATATCCGCATACAGGCCGCCTGCATAAGGGCCTGCCCACAAAAGGTCGAGCTGCCAACTCAGCTCTCTGCGCCCATTGCACACACTGTCACTCAGGGTCCAGCAACACACTGTCACTCAGGGTCCAACCACACACTGTCACTCAGGGTCCAACCACACACTGTCACTCAGGGTCCAACCAACCAGAGGCACAGGCCATGCAAGCCAGGGCGAGCTGGTGCAGCTCAGGCGCGCACCCACAGGCGTAGCTGCAGGGGGACCATCCACCCAGAGACGGGCCGCAGGGGCCTGTACATGCGCGCAGGATGGCCTGCCTTGATCCATGGGAGTGCAAACAGGGGGCTGAGCGCCACGATCCATGTCACCGTGACCAGCCTGCCTGCCAGACGGGGCGGGCAGACACCGTGGCGGTGCAGCCATGCGTACAGCGCGCGCTCAGCAACCGTGGCTACCTGCACGTGAGGCACAGGTGTGCGTGCCTGTTTGGGCAGAGCGTGGCGTACTTGCGGAGATGTGCCCCTTGCCTCTGCTGTGAGGCAGCAAGTCGAACCTGCTCAGGGGCAGCGCTACGCAGGGGCTTCCATCGCCTCCAACCCAGGCTGAAGGGGGCTGGAGCCTGGGGAAATGTGGACAAGGCGGTTCAGCATGGGTGGACAGGGGTAGGTAGCTGCAGCTGCGCACAGCTAGGCGCAACAAGCACTACCTGTGTGGCGGCGGTGATGGCAGGGGGTGGTGGCAAGGCAAAGCTGCAGTCAGGGGGCGCAGGCCTGCCTACCCTTGATATACATAGGTTCTGCAGAAATCGCTGAGCGGGGGCCCCCAATCCCTTTGCGGTGCGATCATCGTGGTAAACTCCAGGAACTTTGCGCCGAAACTCACCCCGTTCATTAAGAAAAAGGCAAGCTGCAGGCCTGCCATGCCGTGCCGCGGCACCCCAAAGCTGACCGCGTTCATCAGCTCATGCATGACGCCGCTCATGAGGAAGCAGGACAGTGTGGCGGCAGCATCCACAGCCGCGAGCTGTAGGGGGGGCAGGCCCGGCCTCCTCCCTGCGCCAGGACCTGCTTGGGAGGCGCCGTGCAGATGGATAGGGGGCTCCACAAAACATGGGGAGGCTGAAGTCTGCTCCTTTGAGAGTGCAGTAGCACGGGGCGCCGCAAACCGCGCGGCAGCAACGGTTGGTGTGCCCGCGGCGCCCTGGCCCATCCTGCCCCGCGCGCCACGCGACAACCAGCTTGCCCTACCCTCCAAATGGTAATCTGCAGGCAGGTCAACCGCGCGGCAGTCTGCGCCGCCGGCAGCTGTGAAGGCTGCTGCGCTGTTGTACACCGGCACAGGTGCCTCAGCTGCAGCCGTTGCCAGCGCCCCTGCAGGAGGCCTCAGGGCCAGCGAGCCGTGCCCTTGCTGCGTGGCTGGTGCTCCAGGGGGGGGCCGCAGCAGCGCCACGCCCAGCCGCTGCATTGGCATGTAGGCGCAGGCGAGGAAGTCGGCCTTGAAGTACGAGTGCCAGCGCACCCCCCACAGCTCAGCCAGCGATGAGCTGCGCCAAGGGGCTTGAAGGGGCACCACTGGCAGCATCAGTGTAGGCAGACGCGTGTGCGCGTGCTTGCCCTGCTGCCGCTGCTGCTGCTGCTGCTGCTGCTGCTGCTCCTCATGCTCCTGATGCTGCTGTTGGTGGTGCTGTGCTCGAAACAGCCTGACCTGCTGCCCTTTCAGCTGCTGCAGCTGCCGGTGCCTCTGGCGCATGTAGCTGAGGCAGGGTCCGAGTGCCTTGTGGTACGCCCAGTGTGCGATGGTCAGCCCCAGGCATGCAACGTGGTGGCAGGCAAGGAACTGCAGGCAATGAAGATTTCAGGCAATGAGGAGCAGGCATTGGTGGCTGGCAAGGTACTGCAGGCGATGAAGATTTTGAGCAATGGGGAGCAGGCATTGGGAGCAGGCAAGGGACTTGCAGCCAGGGGCTACAAGAACTGGGACGCCTCCTAGGAAGCCTCAAGGGTAGGCAGTGTTGCCGCACTTGCGGAGTGCTCAGGAGCAGGGGATGGTGGGCGCAGGCATACGCACGTGCAAAAGTGTCGACTGTGCATTTGCACTGACACAGGCAGGTGCACGCACTCACATGCACTCAATACATGCACACACGCACACACAATCCTCTCACTCACGCACTCACACACACGCACGTCCTCTCACTCACACACACGCACGCATGCATGCACACACACCCCACACCACCTCCACCCCCCCCCCAAAACACACACACGCAGGTACCTGCAGGGTCTGAGCAAGCCCCAGAACTGTGGATGCCGCCAGCATGAGGCCGAGCCTGTTGGCTGCACTGTGCCGGAGAGGGGGGCCGAGGAGCAGGGAGTCCGTAGGAATGGCTTCCACACCAAAGGCCCCCACTGCGGCAGCTGCGTCGGTAAGCCATAGCATGGCCTCCACCGCCAACTCATCTGCGATGCAGGAGGGCAGCACCAAGGCGGCGGCAGCAGTCATCCAATAGAACTTAGCGCCAACCAAGAAAGGTCAAATTGTGGTGCCCTGCCTTGCATGTGCAATTAGGGACAACCATGCCTGCGCATGAGGCAGTGTCTGCACACATTGTTTGCTACTGCTGCTGCTGCTGCTGCTGCTGCTGCTGCTGCTGCTGCAGTTGGCATGCTGGTAAAGGAGGGTTGCTCCTGGGGCTGCTCCACCGCAGAAGCTCAGCCGGGTTGCAAGTATCTATGGTAATTGGAGAGCTTCCCACAGGCTAACAGGCGGTTGCATGACGCATGAGCAAGGTATTCTATCCTGCCACCTCATTTCAGGGCATGCCAGGTGTCAGGGCACGCCAGCTCCATAAGTGCAATGTGCTTGAATGAGCAAGGTGATTTATCCTGCTGGCTCATGAAGGCATGCTAGCTTAATCAGTGCAATGTGCTTACATGCGCAGCACGTCCCAGCCGCAGCAGTGAGTTGCGACTGTAGAGAAGGTGCTGGCTCCAAGAACCGGCTCTGCCTCCTGATTCTCTTGCCTACAGTGGGGACCAAGGTGCCTGGGACAAAGGTGTCTGCAGTTGTGCCAGGGACAGAGGTGCGTGCAGGGTTTGAGCTGGAGCAACACTGTGCAGAATGATGGGCTTCACAAAAGCCAACATGAAATGTGGACTGGCGTTGAAACACAGGGTGACAGGTGTGTGTGAGTGTGTGCGTGTGTGTGTGTGTGTGTGTGTGTGTGTGTGTGTGTGCAACCTGGCACTGCAGCAGCCAAAGAAGAGCATCATAGCGTATCCTTAAATGTCTTACTGCCTAGGCAGGGTGAGTTGTCAAGCCACATAAATGTGTGGACAGACTTGGCGACGCTGATTAAAGGCAAGGGTGTCAGTCACCTTGAAACCATTGACAGAGAAAACGCGAAGGTGTTCAAACCAAGGAGCATGCAAAACATGCAACCCCACCCGTGGGATCAGCAATTCCTCTTGAGTTTTGGCCAGGAGCAATTGCATCATTGGAGGGTACATGACTAGGTTTAACCGAAAATGTTATAGCCATGTCCCAATTCTGGTTTGGTTGCAGCAGTCTCTCAGCGTGACACCCAAGAGGGTTATGCATTTTGCCTCATCATGAGTGCCTTGGTTACTCAAATGTGCTTTGCATAAGAATAAGGACACCTATCTTTATCATGCAGATCAGCTGCTAACCTCGGATCATCGCCCCGAAAATGGACAAGTTGTTGCTGCCATGCGCCGCCAGCACTTCTTCAAAGTAGAGAACACTTGCCAGCACCTACAAACGGCAGTGATTATGCATTTCATATTGGCATGGAGATTAGCACAAGAAACCTCATCATGATGGTGCCTATTGTGAAGAACCTCAGGTAAGGATCGTGTGTAAGGCCCTTTCCGCTTCGCAAAACCGAGCCACCCTCCTCTCGGGGACCTACACACACCCTTCACCCTTCCTCGACCATACCCTGAAAGGAAAAAATTCAATGTCTTAAACTGAGAGCAACCTGTTCCTCCGCCCAAGGCCCAATCCTTCCTTGATCTGCAGTCAAACTTCTTCCGTGCTCATGCGCATGCAGACGAGATCCCACCTTGTTCGCCATGTTTACTGCCATGCCAGCCAGGTTTACAGAAATTGGAGCACATGCTCGTGCCGTGTAGGTGGACATCAGAATCATCAAACACACACTCATTGCTCCACAAGCCGCCAGAAGGCAGCGTCGGAGATGAGCGTCTGTGCGCGCTGCCACCCTCAAGGCTACCCAAAGATACATTTGTGCGATGCAAAACAAAGTAAGCATGTGCAGTATTGCCCACATGGCTGGAGATGCGCCCTCTGCCCAGGCGAACATTTAAAATTTTTGGGTATTATGAGTGTGTGGGAACCCACGTGATTTGATTCATTTGATTTTATAAATTATATCATTTTGCCCAGCTATGTGTGCCAACAACTCGACAAGGGAAGCGGGAGATGAGTGGTACGGAAGGGTCCTCACAAGGATGTTGAATGCTTGCTTGAATTATCAATGTTACCCTTAAGCACATGTGCATGCACATGCGCACACACATGCACACACGCATACACACGCGCACACACACACACACACACACACACACA
>LKMJ01004420.1_pt1 | contig 13219 bp, 6 predicted proteins | sample 643391 | NCBI WGS metagenome assembly LKMJ01 (sample SAMN04112250, study PRJNA286221) | soda lake metagenome | biome: soda lake; feature: Kulunda Steppe; material: water; isolation source: sample PL-Br10 brine of Picturesque Lake | place: Russia: Kulunda steppe | collected 2010-07
AGATTCGATGGAAGGGATATTGCTGACCGTTTCCTGGAGTGGTACAATAACGGACCGTTCGATATTGGATTAATGACGGCAGATGCCCTAAAAGAGTATAAAAATGGAACTGCCTGGCGCGATGCTGGTAAAGTAGTGTGGGAAAGACGCCATGAAGGCTCAAATGCTGGGAATGGAAGCGTGATGCGTTGTACACCTCATGCACTAGCTTTTTTTGAAAATCTGAATGAGCTTGAAAAAGTGAGTAAGCAGTCTTCCGCGATTACCCATTATGATCCACGGTGTACCTACGGATGTGTACTGTTGAACAGGACTATTGCGGGGTACCTTCGGAATGAGACCGAACCGCTTGCTGCTGGGTTTTCATTAATCGAATCTGATGCTCCTGATGAGTTGGTCGAAGCAGTGAGGCTTATCCCCGAACATATCGATGAATCAATGCTCGAAAATTCGGGGTATGTGATCCACACATTACAAACAGCACTATACGATGCCCTCACAGCTGAGACTGCAGAAGAGGCGATAATCACAGCGGTAAATCGTGGTGGGGACACGGATACAGTCGGTGCAGTTACAGGTGCATTAGCGGGTGCAAGATTTGGAGCAGAAGCACTTCCCAAGCGGTGGCTAAAACACCTGCAATATAGAACAGATATTGAACAGTTGGCTAAAGCCCTAATCACGACAGAATTCAGAGTATGAATCTTACGTAGGGAACTGATACCGGCGTACCAGGAAATCTGATCAAATTAAACAGAATCGGTCCTGATTGAACTCACCCCTCAGAAATATCATTATCTTCAAGGTCAGGAGACTCTCGTTCCAACGAAACGCCTTCCCTGAGAATGTCGAGAAGTGCATCCCGATCAAACGTAGCGCTTCGGTTGCGCGTATCACACCCATACTGATACAAACAGAGCGGACAACCACTGTCGCAATCACATTCAAACTGCTCCAAGATTAGCTCGACAGCAGTCTCAAATTTTTCACCCGACCTTCCGGCAACGAGCAGTTGCGCGATTCCAGCACCTCCTTCCTGGGAGTCAAAGATATCAACCATGGTGTCGTTCTCGTGAACAACCTCTGCCAAGTCGCGGATGCTCACTCCACCCAAGAACTGCAACGCCACACGAGCCCCATGTGCAAGGGCGTGAGAAGTTTCTAACTTCCCAACGTCAATCCGGATACCGTCCGTTTGATACGCGTAGCCCAGACGGGCTAATGTTGTGCCTTCCTCTCCATGGGGGTCATGTTTCGAGTCGGCGCTACAGTGTAGGATTCCGCGGTCTGACTCATACACAAGACCGGTACATTCCGGATCACCACAGAGCTCGAAGTGTGACGGCTCCTCATCAATTGCACCGGTTTTGTACTTCGCGGTGTAAGCGTCGGTATAGATCAAAACAGTGAATTCTCCATACTGAATCGATCCAAGTCGATCACCTATAGTCGACTGAATCTCGTACTGTTCGTCGGCATCGAAAGAGAGAATCTCCGTTTCTCGCTCGGAGTACGTGTTCTGGACTTCACTGTTGGTCTGCTCATAGAGCTCACGAGCTGGATGTAGACCATTAGACAGGAGAAGATCAGACCTGTGTGCGGTCACGCTCTCTGGAGACACCAATTGGATTGGAGTCGGTTCTTCGTCAGTCGTACAGTCACAGACAAGAGTTGGCGAGGGTGATGGCTGTCCACATGACGGACAGATGTGTTCCTCAGCAAGAGCTCCAGCACCGGCGCCGCGAACTCGCTTTCGCAGTTCGGTTGACTCATAATCGTCTGTTCCAAGATGCGAGACGACATAGGTGTCACCGCTGTCGAGATATGCGGCTTTTGGATGCAGTTCACTGATTGCCATGCGAATAGATCGCCCATCATCTTCCCCAACGGTCCGTGTGCTGTAGCCATTACCCCCTCTGCCGACGAGTGACACAGGAACGCTCTCGTCGACCGTTCGCATATCGAATGCATATCGGCTCTGCCGTGACTCCCTGAGAAATTCGACATACGAGAGTCGTGTAAGCCGTTCTTTCTGTTCCTCAAGCGCGGACTTTCTGTCGAGTAATTCTTCCTGCTCCTTTCGGAGGCGCTGTGCTTCCCGTCTGGAATCAGCTGTTGTTTTATCGTGTTCGATGGTAGATGCCCGACGATCAAGTTCGTCCAGTTCTTCATGAAGCGTTTCGAGGGCATTTTCGAACCTGTTTAGATATCGCTCCGCGAACTCGTCCACTGCCTCCGAAGCAAGGCCTCCGAACTCCTCGACAGCATCGACGACTTCACCAGAACAGCCATCCGATTCGCAGCGGTCAATCGGGTCCGTTCGTTCGTACTTTTGACTGCAGCTTGGACAGTACTTATACTGTAACAGTGACTGCAGATAGGATTCGATTTCCGATCGGTAATCGTGGACGATTGTTTCAAGCACGTCGAACTGAGACTGCTCCGAGTCCATGCCAAGAGCCGTCGTTCTTGCCGACATGACGTGTGTCAGTTTCGCTGCGTCATCGGAGATTTCAGGCCCTCTTGGTTCAAAAGTATCGCCACCGGTGACGGTTTTGTACTTCCCTCTACGTTCAACATCCCAAGGAATGACGAAGTTGGCAGCGATGTAATCGAATACAGACCAGGTCAATGAGATCCGAAGCACCTCCTGATTGAATTCTTTTAGCGGAACCGGCTGTGGATCGGCAGCGATGAGGTCTGTTGGCTGATCGTAATAGTAGTAGTCAATCGGGTTCCGCTGACTCACGGAATGGACAAGGGATGTGTTCGAACTCCGACCTGCACGTCCGATACGCTGCAGATACGCGTTCATGTTCGGTGGCGTCCCGTAGAGCAGTAGGGAGTCAAGTGCACCGATGTCCACACCTAACTCCATTGTCGGCCCGGACGAGAGGAAGTTCGGGTAGTTCCCTTCACGGAATAGGTACTCAAGTTCACGACGTTCTCGCTTGTCGGTCATTCCGTGATACACACGGCTCAACAGGATTTGAGACTCCGAGAATAGTGCTCGGTAGGCACGTGCCGTAAACCGTGGATGTGACGGATTTGCGAGTTCCTGTACTGAGGTCTGGAAAGGAACGGTCGACGCATCGCCAACACCAACTTGCCTCTCAATAGTGTGCTCGACTGCGTCCTCAGATGAATCGTATCTGAGATTGTCGTTTTCGCCTGCCATCGTTAGTTGTACTGCAGTAGGTGCAAATCCGATATAGCCATTTTCCACACAGAACGCATCGGTTGCAGTAAGTTCCGAGACCAATGGTTCAGTTGGACTCCCTTTTGATATAACGCTTAGATCGTCGATTGGAATGTCTGTCCCGGAAGCAACCAGTTCCTCTGCCACTGTCTGCTCTTTTTGCGAAAATCTGTCATACACATCTGGATCCAGTCTATAGTCGAGGATACCGGCCTCCGCCAGTGAGCCACCAAACTCACGATAGCGGGAGCTGTATCGGTGTGGAATTGCCCGCCGCTGCAGACGATCGAGAACTGCATTTTCAGTATCCATATGCCGCCGGGCGCTACCAACAAGTTCCGTCCGGAGGTCGAAGGTAAGATTTTGTACGTCCTGTGGGGGTGCTAACACCTCTTGCAAGTCATCGATCCGCTGCAGTGACGCTGAGAGGACTTTATCGAGTGGAACCCATGACTCGGATGCACCTTGAACCCCATCAAGCAAGCACTGGTCAAGGAGCGTCCCAACCTCGGGATCACGGAAGTCTCGATCCAGTTCCTTCATATCCCGATGGGAGTCCGCGAACGACAATTGTTTCGCTGCTTCGACGCCCTCATCATCTGCGACTGAACGAAGAAGATACTGTGAGGTCGTTACAGCGAGGTTCCCAGGCCCTCGGATGAGTTCGTCATACCGACGACCTGGATGGTACGGCAGTCCGCCATGTCTACACGGAGCGACCGACGGAATACTGCTAATAGACCTGATTGACCCATCTGCTTCGAATGTCTGATATGCGTCATCAGCACCTTCCCGAACTTGGCCGTCGACAGCACAGTCGCATGCTCGCTCGCCAATGAACGCTGTATCACACTTCTCGCAGTAAACATCGCGGAACACTTCGAATAGCCCCTGCTTTGCGAACGTGTGCGACGATTCGCAGCCACAGGACTCCGGCGGATCTTCGAAGTACGTCCGATCACAGTCTTCGTTCCGACATACCCACGGCAGATACCTCGTCTGAACGACCTCTCTTCCACAGGGACACGTTGTCGCCTCCGAGTGCTTTCGTCCGCAATTCGGACATGTGATACTTTTGAGTTCGGTTACTGGTCGCTGGTTTCCGCCACAGACAGAACACCCGTCGAAAGCAGTTTTTGTTGTTTCACACTCAGGATTCGGACAGGTGTGTGTTGTGGTCTCGGTATGAACCATGTCGGTACCACACTCACCACACTCTTGTTTTGGAGAGCGTTGTTCAACGTGCCCACAATCGTCACACTCAAGAGTCGGATGAAACGTCACTCTCAATGTTCGGATTGGCTCTCCTCGATGATGCTGACAACGCTGACAGAAATGCTCGTTCCCAACTGTCTGCTCCCCCTGCTCCGATGGCTGGTATGGGCTGAGCTGTTCACAATGCGGACAGTACCAGGCTACAAGTGCTTCGTCAGCACAGCTACGACAGTAGGTACTTCGTGTGACGAACCCGTAGCCACAATTTGAACAGGACTCTTGAGGAGAGCGGTACACTGCGTTGCACGAGGCACAAGCATAGAATCCGTCGATTGGCCACGAGAACAGATGTGTTCGATTTTCAAGGAGTCCCGAGAACGTCCCAAGGGTCTGGAAACTGTTGAGAAGCTGATCAGCTGCCTCTTCATCAATATCAAGCTCTGTGCTAATATCGGATCTGAACTCTCCGTATGGACGTGGATTGTCAGATAGTTCCTGATGAATCCACTGAATGATTTCTACGACCGGATCATCCGAGTCTCCCGTTAGGTAATCGAACAGTGTTTCTTGTAGAAGTTCGCGAAGCCGGTCGTTATCGTACTGTTCCGAGTCAACATCAAAATCGACCCCCGAAAGCGGCGGTGGAGCACGCTTGTTTCGAGCAAACGCAAGCAGGTCTTCTTCGGTTAGTTCGTAATCGATGAGACAAAGGGGAACAGTCGAAACTGCTTCCGGATCAATAGACCTAGGGTTCTCATCAACGTGTTTGATTGTTTGTGCACCGCTTACCTTCCGGAACAGTTCTACGTCGTTATCTACAGTTGCAGAGCTTGCGATAACCTGTAGTTCATCACAGTCACGCTGTGCCCGTAGTGCTCGAAGACGCTTCGTGAGCATTGCAGTGAAACTGCCAAACAGGCCATCGTACGTATGGACCTCGTCGAAAACGAGGAAGTCCGGTTCGTAGATGAACTTCCTGTGCTCATCAGGAGCATTGATATTGATCAGTTTCCGATTAATTGTATCCGGGTTCGTCAGGAGAATATCGACGCCCTCTGAGAGGATTTGCTGTTTGGTAAGGCGAATAAACTCCAGTGGAACATCGTCGACACATTTCCGTTTCTCCGGTTGGAGTTCGTACCGTTGGCCAGCGTGATGAATTCGAACACCCTGGTCGCAATTTCGACACTTCGCTAAGTCCTCGTTCCGTCCCGGACACTGGAAATACTTGAATGATGACTGGAGATAGCCCTGTGCGTTCGATCCAACATTTGTTGGCGTGTCTCCGTCGTAAATACCGATCGTAATCTGGTCCGACGATGGCCATTTTTCGTTGATCTGGTAGAGGTACTGAACGAGCCGTTTGAACTGATCCTGTGCGAGTGCTTTCGTCGGGTAGATTAACAGCGCTTTGACTCCCTGTTGGTCTTCTTTTCGTTTTTGTTCGAGAATCTGGTCAAGGATTGGGATCAACCAAGCCTCCGTTTTTCCTCGGCCAGTCGCTGCTGTAACCACAGTATCGTGGCCTTGTTTGACCGTCGATATTGTCCGTTCTTGGAACCGATAGAGCTTACGAAAGCCAAGATCACTAAACGTATCTTGAATCAGTGGGTTAATATCCTCTTTCCGGCAGAACTGCTCCCAGGATTGGTTGCTCCAGTTCTGCACATCGAGTGCCTGCAGATACGGACCACGGATCCCAACGAACGATTCATTTTTTCCTGATGTACTTTTGAACCGATTTGCGACACTACGACCTGGAGGGCCGACGCGACCGACAAAGTTATTTTTATAGGCGTCGACCATCTGGTCAGCTCGTTTAACTGGATCTTCCATGCCTTAGATCGTGAGTTTTGCGACGTTCTGGAGGTCTTCAACAGAGAATAGTTCCTTAACCGTCGACTCGTCCAATTGCTCGAGCTTTACATCCTCGCCCTTTGCAAGTTCTTTCAGGAGTCGGATTGTCCGATCTGAAAGATCATACTCAGACTGGAAGGTATCCCAATCAGCGCCGCTTCGCTCCCAGTTTTTGATCAGCCCCTGCCACTCAGCTTTTAGAGTAGATATCGACTCTGAGTCGTCTTTCATGCGCCGTTGTACAAAGGTCTCAATTTCGTTGAACGTCTTCGACATGTCACGCGAGTCGCCAAACAGTTTCTGAACATTTCGACCCGCAGCGACCCGTTGTGTCCATCTGTCTTCAACATTCCGTAACACGGAGTTAAGAACGTCTATTGCGCTTTTTACATTCGATTGGGCCTGTCTAACACGCTCTTCATACTGTTTCGTTTCTCCTTGGTTAATCAGTCCGTAATAGTAGTCGGCATCGTGGTCAATAACTGACTGAACACGGCTTCTCGCATTTTCCACTTCCGATGGTGGGGTTGGTTGTTCCTCAAGCACGTTTATGAGTACGCTTGAGAGAAACTCCATCCGCTCAACGCGCTGTTCGAGCCTGGATAGCTCTGTTTCGACGGACGCAAGCTGGTTTTGATACCTCTGTGCTTTTTCTTCGAAGTTTACTGCAGTTTCATACCGGTCAGCTTTTGAATCAATCTCATTGATCTGTTCACTGAGTGGGTCCGTAGACTGAGCCATACTTATTCACCTCCTAGAATTTTTTCAATAGAACGACGACGATTCAGGAGCGTATTCATCTCATCCGAGTTCTGAACTTTCTCTTTGAGTTCTGTCGATGTCTCTGGAACGTCGATACCATTTGCTGCTACGATCATTTCATCGATCGCTTCGTAGATATCCCATTCAATACGATTTGCTTTGCTTTCTTCGAATCGGTGGAGTAACCGTATGAGCTCCGGCCCACTTGCAGATTGGATTTCACGGAACTCTTCGATATCACTCTGGAAAGCAGTAAGGTGAATGTCTTCACCTGATTCAAGTCGATCCAATTGTTTGTCCCACCGTTGTTTGACAGTAATATCCATTGTCCCAACTGCATCGTAAGCTCTTTTATACAGTTCCCGTAGTTGCGGAACGTCATGAGACTCGTCAAACCAGGTGTCGATTCGTTCAACTGCGCTCTCGACATGGCTGATATCGTCCTGACTAAGCGAATGCAGCTCCTGGGCATATTCTTTGATACGCGTAAACACAGGTTCAAGCTGGATTGATGCGTTGGAGCGTGTCGTCCCGAGGCGATATGCATCAGGTAGTTCGTCGTCAATGTACATCGCCTCACGAATGTACGAATCCAGATTGGTCTCGACGGTCTCGTACGCTTCGTTAAGTCGATGGTTATCAACGAAGTTCTCCTTGAGTTTGAAGAAGCCTTCTGCCAGATCCGTCGGAACGCTGCTCGACTTGGTGAGGTTGGTATATGCCTCCCTATATGAGTGGTCCGCACTGAAACGTTCTCGAATCGGATGGTCGTATCCTGTTGGTGTTCTGTACTCCTGGAATACAAGCTCTCGCGAGAGTTCCGTTGTTCCGTCACCAGCGTTCGAGAGAAGATACTGAGCGACAATCACAAACTCCTCGATTGTCCAATTTTCCGGGAGTTGCTCTTCAATCTCGTCTCGCATTGATTGTCGGAACTCAGCAACCTGATCGGTTGCCCAACCGCGCAAGAGGTCGTAATTTAGGGTGTACTGATCCTCTGTCGGCAGCGAGTCATTTGCGCTAATCCCACTCCACAGCAACGGTTCGTAAACATCGTTGTGCTCTGTTCCGAACGGAAGTTCGATGCTTAGACCGTTTCGCTCGTCGACTGACTGGATCGACACTGGTGTTTCCGATCCGCGAGCGTAGTATATCCCGGTTACACCGGTTGCAGAGGCATTTGGGTTCGCCAATCGAGTTGGGTCAAACCAAGACTCTAAGACTGAAACCGCACCACTCCGGAGTGTTCCTGAACTATTGTACTCCGAACCAGTTTTCAGCCACCGCTCGTATTCGAATCGGCGTTGATCAACTTCATCGGGAGAATAGTCTGTCTCGACAGGATAATTGCCACCCGAAATAACGTCGATCGTCCGGGTATCTTCGATATCCTCAAATTCACCTCGAATCGTAATTTCTGGCGATTCATCAGCTGTCATCGAGATGGTACCGTCTGCTCCGGTTGTACCAAACCGTTCGTTGTCTTTGAATATCTCTACAGATTCCGTAGGCTCGCCATTGATTCGCGCTGTGATCGTTACTTCTTCACCTTCTTCCGGTTTCGAAGGTCGCGCTGAGATATTCATCGAATCACGCCCCAGCGTAAACGTCAGTCGGTCAGATAGATCGGCCTTACGAGCGGCGATCGTTACATCGCCTTCTTTATTCGGTAGTTGTATTTCGGCAGTTCCATTGTCTCCGGTAAATGCGGTTGGCGTACCGTCAAGTTCTATATCGACATCTGCTTCTGGACGACCGTTGAGTGTGGTTTTTATACAAACTGTCGCTCCAGGCTCAGCAATTCCCTCAGTCTGTTCAAGAAGAAAGTCGCGTCGTACACCTTTTCCGGTCCCTTGAATCACGACTGGATCATTGTTTTCGATTACCTCATCAGGTACCGGGACCCCAAACGCCTCAAAAATCCCACGCGGTAGTTGGATGTTCTGTCCCGCAGACGGGATCCCGTACCATTTTGCAAGATTTTGGACATCTGCTGGGAGATCAAGTGAGACTGGGGCCGGGAATTGTTTTACATAAGGATTACCGTCGATTGAGTCGAATGGCGGTGCAGTAGATGTGAGACACTCCCGGACAATACGAATCAACAACAACCGAGGCGTTCGCCGCTCGTTGCCGTCCTGAATAAGATGCTCGTACGCGTTTCGGATGAACTCTGGGTTGAATGGGTATAAACCATCAAAAGCTTCCTCCGTGATTGCCTCTGTCGTGTCAGCACTAGATTCCTCACGGATCACCTCAACGTATTTTCGGGCGAGTTCAACCGTCACATCTTCAGTGAGGAAATACGCTTGACCACTCTCGTCGGTCGTGCTGAGATAGCCCTCAGCTCTATCCTTCATGTACGTGTACGTATTCTCACTCGTCCCAAGGGCCTTATTGAGATTATCCTTCTCCCAACCGGTTGTCCATCCGAGGACAACGTCGTAATGCCCGCTGTCCAACTGGAAGATGTGATCCAAGAGTTGCTCTTTCAGTACACTGAACGTCGTAAGATCTTCACAGATCAAAACCGGACGTAGACCTTCCTCTTCATATGCGTCTGAGATCTGTTCAAGCTTGTCCTGGAAATTTCCAACGTTGAGTTTTCCAGACAGTTCATCGTGAAGGAATCCAAGCAGTGTCGAGAAGATTGTTTTTCCACCTTGAGCCTGTCCGAAGGCACTGATCGCAAGATTGCGGTAATCTTTCTCATCAAGTAAGTCCGGAATCTCACCTTCATCTTCACTCGCTACTGCTTTCTGGTATTCAGCGATATTTTCTTCAAGGATTGATCGGAGGTCAGTTCCAGGTCGTTGTTCAATCAGTGCCTCGACTTCATCAGGGGAGAGGTCCTGAAATGCCGTAGGAGCATACGCATCAAGATTAGTCACCATCGCATCGGCAACCTTCACTGGATCAAGGGATTCCACGTTCCCGACTTGGATATCGACATCAACAGGTTCGGTAAGAATATCAACAATATCTTCGATCCGGGTTTGGCTTCGGGAGATATGTAGGGCCACGTGGGTGTCATCAATGCCGGAGTTACGATCTCCAATTTGATACTCTAACCACTGACAGAGCTGGCTTTTTCCGCTTCCAGTCTCCCCTCGAAGAATGAAGATACGGTTGTCATCATCGATATTCGATCGCAGGATTGCATCTCTGAACTCTTCTTGCGTGACGAAATCGTCGTTGGAGGGATGTGAAAAGAGATAGTCAGCTTTGATCTTATCGATATCGATGTGGGTCTTCTCGAACTCCTCCCGCGATTTCTGATGTGACTCTGGAGTAAGATACTGGCGGACGACATCGTCGTCCCAGTCTTTTGGCAACTTCTTAGTCATCCTGACACCTCCGTGAACTGCTCAAGCGGATAGTGGTAACTCGACCGACCCTCCGGAAGAGATTTTTCGACTTTGAATTCCTTGACAGCAGGTTCTTCATGACGCGAATGTGTCGACGGAAGTTTGACTTCGTTCTGTGCGTCAGCCATTCCGCGGACTGAAATTAAGTCTTCGTCAATGAGAGTCTGGAGCGTGTCAGCGACGCCCTGGTGGAGTTTCGGTGTTCCTGGTCGGTCCGAGAGGACCCGCATAAAGTAGTTCTCCACCCAACTGACTGCTTCTCCAAACTCGTTTGAATTTTCTGTTTTCTGGAATGTCTCCAACAAATCGTATAGCAGCCGTCGACTGGGACTTAGAACGAGTCCCCTTGAGTCGATGTATGATAAAGCACCGATCCCCTCATACAATCGGTACCACATGTTCACCTTCGTGATGTTCCAATTAATATCGTTGGCATCACGCTTCAGGTAGGTAACGAGGAGGTCCCGCTCCAGTGTCCGTGGTGCGTTTTCAAACGCTATGTCTTGTGCTTTAGCCAAGTGATTTTGTGGCCGCTCCTGTTGTTTGATATGGTGTAGAAGCCGTGCTTCAAACGAGAGTGATGGGAAGACATCTTCGTTGATTGGCTCGACGAGTCGTGCATCTGGTCGTTCAATAAAATCTAGCGCGTGGAGGAATTTGAGACACTGTTCCAGATGGTCGTCATCTCCGTACGTAAACTCGGTTCGTAACCGACTCAGATTGACCGTTCCCGAAACAGAGTCGGAGATTGTTTGATGGATGAGTTTTATTTCGGCAGTCCGGACAGTGTTGTAGTTAACGAGCTTTGCGTTCGGTTTGCCATCAGCGTAGCGGTAGTGTTCTGCTGTCATCGTTTTCTTGCGGGTTGGTTTCGATATGCTTCAAGTTTCTCAGTGTCGTAATCACAGACCTGGAGGACTTCTAAGATATTGTTCGCCACTTTCTGAGTATCGCCTCGTTCAGTCCACGATCGTAGGGCCTCCCGAAGCCGATCGGACATATTTTCGAGAACGCTCTCGAGGTCCGATTCGATAAAGTACCGGGCAGGTTCCCAAACAGGGCTGTTAGAAGGCGCCTTAGTATAGTCGAACAGCGCATCAATTGAATCAGCTGGTGCATCCTGTCGAGCGTGAATCGTGGAAGCGGAGTGGAAGAACACGTTTCTTGTGTCCACAACAGGGATTTTCGATGTCAGGTACTTTTCAAGGAAGACACTCGACAAGTGGTCGTAGTCTGCTGGTGTAATCTCAGCAAACTCGTCGACAATCGACTTACCGGGCTTTTTTGTGTATTTTGGCGTTTTCGGGGCTGCTGTATCTGCTACGAGTACGTACGTTCCTCCCTCTTCGAGTGCCCGTTCGGTAAGTCGACGGACAAGTTGTTCCTCAGCATACTCTTCAATCCCCTCCTGTGTCACGACGTGTAGCAACGGAAAGGTAAGTTCATCGGCATTTGCACCTTCGCTGGCGAGATGGTCATAATCCACTAACTGAAACCGATTCGCCCACACGTCCGTGTGGACAACTGTATTAAAATCAAAAACCTGAAACAGCGGAAGCGATCGAAGTTGAGCCCTGGCATGCTGGTCACGCCGTTGGAGTTGCGGGTCCCGGACGACGACCATCGGGGCGTCTACGTTGATGAACTCCCGCAGGTCAAGATTGGAAACTGATTCAATCGGGCTGAACCAGTCACTCTTAGTATTGTGGTGAGTCATTCTCTTTCTGTTGAGTTTGAGTGATTATAAAATGATAATATTTAGCGAGCCATAAATGCAAACATGATTTGTTGTTTTTGCCGTGCCGGAGTCTGAGTAGTTTGGGACTGAACAGACCGGCGTACACAGCTCTTGCTATGGTACTGATCTGGAATCTATGCAGGCATCCCGACTCAGAGACGGGATTGACTACTGCCTCAGTAGACATGGAAGTATTTGCAATGGCGTCTACTACATCACTGGTTATTATTCTACTCATTTTGAATTGTTGATTGTGTCGAAAGACACCGTCCAAGCTTCCCCTACTACCCTTCAGTGTGACCTCACATGTCATGGATGTTTTGGTTGAGCGACCAGAGGATCATCGAAAAGCTACCAGTAGTGGTCTGGGAATTATACACCCCTTTTGTATCATTTTCAATATTCTTCAGCAACCTCGTTGAATCCAAGACGAACTTAGGGTCTGTCTTCATGCACGTATTACAAGTGTATGGTAGTATTTAAACTGGAAAACAAAGGCCAGGTACTATCACAACTGTTGCCCTCATATAGCAAAATTTCGACCGCTTGGTTCTTTCTACTCTCGAAATGGCCTAAACCGTGCTGCGTCTTTAGCTCGTCCTCAAAGCCGAGGTGGATGAACAGAGAAATCAGAAGCGTCCGCAATGATTTTAAGACCAACTTGCGGCTGCTGAAGGGACAGAAGCTGAACAACACCTTGAGGAAATCGAAGAACTCGAAGACTAGATTCAGGAACTAACTGAGTTCAAATCAGGCACATATCTTCACACCCGTTCAGGGAGTGGTCCCTGACACTAGTGCGATGATTAGATTAGTATGACGTTTCACCCTTCAAAGACTCATTCTAGCACTTTGTTCAATTAGCCAATAAATTCAAATCATTCTAACTCATAATATCTAACGAAAAAATGGAAAAACCCGGTAAAGACGCCACTTCAAAAGAGATTGCTGAATGGCTTGAAGCAGACTTCATGGACAGTGTGGCTGAGGGAATTGATGAAGCCTTGGATGAAGATGATGAAGAGGAGGCCGAAAGTACCGCAACCGACGACACGGAAGAAGAATGACACAGGACTTCGA
>LKMJ01004421.1_pt1 | contig 13219 bp, 11 predicted proteins | sample 643391 | NCBI WGS metagenome assembly LKMJ01 (sample SAMN04112250, study PRJNA286221) | soda lake metagenome | biome: soda lake; feature: Kulunda Steppe; material: water; isolation source: sample PL-Br10 brine of Picturesque Lake | place: Russia: Kulunda steppe | collected 2010-07
CATCCTTGATGGCGGCACAGATCTCATCCGTGGTCACCGTGACCACCTCATCCACATGGTCCTTGCACACATCCCAGGTGTGCTGGCCGATCTGTTTCACCGCCACACCGTCGGCAAAGATTCCCACCTGGGGCAGCGTCACCCGACGCCCGGCCTTGAGCGCCTCGAACAGACAGGCCGAATCCTCCGGCTCCACCCCAATCACCCGGGTCTCCGGGCGAAGGTATTTGATGTAGGCCGCCATACCGGCCATGAGGCCGCCCCCACCCACCGGAATGAACACCGCATGGATGGGTTTGGTGAACTGCCACATCAACTCCATGGCTACCGTGCCCTGACCGGCAATGGTGTCGGGGTCATCATAGGGATGGATATAGGTGTAGCCGTTTTTCTCGATCTGCTCCTGGGCGTAGGCCGCTGCCTCGTCAAAGGCATCACCGATCAGCACCACCTCGGCCCCACTGTCGCGCACGGAGTTGACCTTGATCTCCGGCGTGGTGCGGGGCATTACAATGGTGGCGTGAATCCCCAGTCTGGTTGCTGCCAGGGCCACCCCCTGGGCGTGGTTACCCGCGGAGGCCGCAATCACCCCCTTGGCCTTCTGCTCATCACTGAGCTGAGCGATCTTGTTATAGGCGCCGCGCAGTTTGAACGAGAAGACCGGCTGGAGATCCTCCCGCTTGAAGAAAATATTGTTGCTGAACCGGCGGGTCAGATTCCGTGCATGGGTAATGGGCGACTCTATGGCCACGTCATAGACACGAGCGTCGAGAATCTTCTTGATATAGCGTTGTGGCATGGTCACCTGACCCCGGCAGTGGTGCGGATTAAACCGACAAGTGTAAGGACTTTGCCAGCGCGGCGTCTATATGCCCGCCACCCTTTTGCGTATACTTGGGTACCCTGCAACACACCACCGGGAGCCAGACATGAACCAGCAAAACCCCAAAGAAGCCGCTGCGCGCGCCGCGCTTGATCATGTGCTGCCGGAGTTGACGGAGGACAGTGTGCTGGGCGTGGGCACCGGCAGCACCGTCAACTTCCTGATTGACGCTCTGGCCGAAGTGAAGGAACAGTTTGACGGTGCCGTGGCCAGCTCAGAAGCCACCGCCGAACGCCTCAAAAAGCACGGCATCCCGGTATACGATCTCAATACCGTGGACCCGCCCCGCTTCTACATTGACGGCGCTGACGAGGCCAACGGGCGACTGGAGCTGATCAAGGGCGGCGGCGGCGCACTGACCCGGGAAAAAATCCTTGCCGCCGTTGCCGAAACCTTCATCTGCATCGTGGATGAAAGCAAGGAAGTGGGTATTCTCGGTGAGTTTCCCCTGCCTGTGGAAGTCATCCCCATGGCCCGCAGCCATGTCGGGCGCCAGATCAGCCGCATGGGCGGCCAGCCGAAACTGCGCGACGGCTTCAAAACCGACAATGGCAATATCATCCTCGATATCCACCACCTCGACATCGGCCGCCCCATCAAGGTGGAGGAAGAGCTCAACCACATCACCGGCACCGTCACCAACGGCCTCTTCGCCCGCCGCCCCGCTGACCTGATGTACGTCGCCACCAGCAAGGGCGTGGAAAAACGCACCCGCTGATCCCACACGGCAGCACAACTTGCGGGTCTGGTGGCTTTGTCCAGCTGTATATGAATTGCCCCCTCGTAAACCCCATAGCCGAATCCCACGCGGCAGCACAACTGGCTGGTCTGGTGGCTTTGTCCGGCTGTATATGAATTGCCCCCTCGTCCTCCCCACAGGTGAATCCCACACAGGCAAGAACTACAGCCGGACAAAGCCACCAGACCCGCCACACACCAAAAACCAAGCGCTTGCTCGGCAAACACCAATCAGGCAGACTCCGATTAAAGGATCAACAGAGCAGGCAGGCGCCAATGACCACCCAGACCAGCTACTTCAACGAAACCCACAACCAGGCCCGTGAAACGGCCCGCCGTTTCGTCGAAAAGGAAGTGCTCCCCTACATCGACGACTGGGAAGAGGCCGGCGAATTCCCCCGCGAACTCTTCCGCAAGGCCGGTGACGCAGGCCTGCTCGGCATCGGTTATCCCGAAGATCTGGGCGGCAGCGGTGAGGGGGACCTGTTTCTGAAGATCGCCGTCAGCGAAGAGCTCATGCGCAGCACCTCCGGCGGCCTGGTGGCGGGCCTGGGCTCGCTCGACATCGCCCTGCCGCCCCTCATCCAATGGGCGAAGCCAGAGCTGAAGGAACGTGTAGCGCCACCGGTCATTGCCGGAGAAAAGATTGCCGCGCTGGCCATCACCGAACCCGGCGGCGGCTCCGACGTGGCCAATCTCAAGACCCGCGCTGTGCGCGAGGGCGACCATTACCGTGTCTCCGGCAGCAAGACCTTCATCACCAGCGGCCAGCGTGCCGATTACTACAGCGTGGCTGTACGCACCGGGGAGGCGGGCCAGGGTGGCGTCAGCATGCTGCTCATTGAGCGTGACACCTCCGGCTTCACCCGTGGACGCAACCTGAAAAAGACCGGCTGGTGGGCCAGCGATACCGCCGAGCTGTTCTTTGAAGACGCCCTGGTGCCGGCGGACAACCTCATTGGGCAGGAAAACGGCGGCTTCATGGTGATCATGACCAACTTCCTGCGTGAGCGCCTGATGCTGTGCGTGATGGCCACCACCACCGCACGGCTGGCTCTGGAAATGGCGACTGATTACGCAAAGGAACGACAGGCCTTCGGACGCCCCATCAGCGGCTTCCAGGTCACACGGCATAAACTGGTGGATATGGCCACAAAAGTGGAAATCGCCACGGACTACACCTACCGCTGCGCCTCACTCATGCAGGCGGGCAAGGCCCCGGTCAAGGAGGTGGCCATGGCCAAGAACTTCACGGCGGAAGTGGCGGAAGAAGTCACACGCGAAGCGGTGCAGATCTTCGGCGGCATGGGCTACATGCGCGAGGCCCGGGTCGAGCGTCTGGCCCGGGATGCCCGGTTGCTGGCCATTGGCGGCGGCACCACCGAAATCATGAAGGAACTCATTGCCAAGCAGATGAAGCTCTGAGCCGGCCACGGGCCTTATGTCCTGACTGGTTTGTTGCGGAACGCTCGAAGCGTATAATGCGCCCTTCGATCTTTACCCCGCTGGCGCAGGCGCCAGCACACAGTTCGCAACCCAGAAGGACGCACTTATGAACTTCGATCAGATTCCAGCCGGCAAGAACCCGCCCGAAGACATCTATGTCGCCATTGAGATCCCGGCCAACGCCGATCCCATCAAGTACGAGATCGACAAGGACATGGGTGCCGTTCTGGTGGATCGCTTCATGGCCACACCGATGTTCTACCCGGCCAACTACGGCTTCATCCCCAACACACTGGCGGACGATGGCGACCCGCTGGACGCTCTGGTCGTCACGCCCTACCCGGTCATGCCCGGTTCCATCATCCGCTGCCGTCCGGTGGGTGTACTGAACATGGAAGACGAAGCCGGTGAGGACGCCAAGCTGGTGGCCGTCCCCCACGACAAGCTCACCACCGCCTACAGTGACGTCAAGGATGTCGGCGATCTGCCCAGTCTGCTCAAGGACCAGATCAAGCACTTCTTCGAGAACTACAAGACGCTGGAAGCCGGCAAGTGGGTCAAGGTCCGCAACTGGGACAACGCGGAAGCGGCCCGCAAGGCCGTCGAAGAGTCGGTAGCCGCCGCCAAGTAACAGACCGGCACATCGTCACTCCGCCCCGGGCGGACGTGACGGCTCGTTCTGCGGGCGACAGAGATGGAAGCCAAGCGCACCATCGACACCCAGCGCCCGCAGCGCCTCCCATTCATCCGCTGTTTCCACGCCACTGACCCAGACGCGGATACTGCGCTCCCTGGCGACTGCGGTTATCGATTCAATGAAAAAGCGTGCGTCCGGACGGGACTCCAGCCCCCGCACAAAACTGCGATCCACACGCAGGCCATCCAGTGCCCAGCGACCGAGATAGTCGAAACTGACACCCCCCGCCCCGAACTGATCCACCATCAATGCAGCGCCCGTCGCCGCCCTGAGCTTCACAAGCGCCTCAACACAATCAGGCTCAATCCGCACAACGCGCTCGGAAAATGCCAGCCACAACCGCTGCGCGCTGTCGCTGTCAGCCAGCAGACGCTTTTCAAGCCAGCCCATGAAATCGCGCTCGCCAAGGGACGCCAGCCCCAGCGGTACCACAAACTGCTGCTCCGGGTAATCGGCCATGACGGCCAGAGTGCGATCCACCATCGCCCGGTCCAGCATCGCCAGACGCTCATAACGCTCCAGCAACGGCACAAACCGCCCCGCACTGACCCATTCACCACCGAGCTGCATGCGTGCCATCACCTGCTGGTGACACAGCTGACCGGTGTGGTCCAGAACCGGCTGGAAAGCCAGCTTCAGACGATCATTTTCCAGCGCCGTAATGATCGCCTGCTGCCACTCCCCGGTACTGACCGGCTCCACGGAATGACCCCGGGACCAGACCCAGTGGCTGGCCTGAAAGGCCGCTGCCTGTTGCAGGGCGGTGTCAGCCCGCGCCAGCAGATCAGTGACTGACAGGTCGGTGGTGGTGGCCACCAGACCGGCATGCACCCAGGCGGGTTCGCGCTGGGCAAAGGCTGCGTAACGCCGACTCATCCCCCCAACCAGCTGCGATACCCACTGCTCGGCATCCGCCTCCGCGGCCCGCGGCAGAAACACCAGAAACTCGGCTCCCTGGCCACGCCCGAGCATGACGGATTCATGCCGGGCCTCAAAGGTTTCCAGGATCCCCGCGCAGGCAGCCAGCAGTTCATTGCCCCGTTCACGGCCCTCACGCTCGTTAAAACGCAGGAAATCGTACAGCCGGAAGATGACCAGCACCCCTTCCTGGGGCTCATCCCTGGCATGGAGCTCACTCTCCAGGCGCTGGAGAAAGGCACTGCGGCTGTCCAGGCCGGTGACCGTGTCCCGTCGCAGCTGCTCCTGCAGCCGATTGATCAGCCGCAGCTGCCGGTCAAAGGTCTGCCCCAGTGTTTCGGTCATGCGGTTGAGAGCACGGGTCACACTGCCCAACTCCCGTGAAGCAGGCTCTGGAAGCTGAGAGCTGAAATCCCCCTGCTCCAGGGCCTGGGCATGGGCCTGCATGGCCACCAACGGCCGGAAAACAACCCGGGTTCCCCGCCACAACAGCCACAGGGCCATGGCCGCAATCACCCCGATCCAGGCAAGCTCAATGCGCAGTCCCTGCCAGAGCTCAGTAAGTGCCGCCTCCGGATCTCCCCGAACCAGCACAGTGCCCCGGCGCTCCCAGCCGGCCATCACCTCGGCACGCCCGGTTGGCTGCGGCAGATCCGCCCAGGCGGCGAACCAGCCCGGCACGTCTGCAGCGCCCTCGCCGGAACCACGCCGGTAACGCACTTCACCATCCAACCCTTTCAGCTCAATGGCCTGATAGGCGCCGCTGTCGTACATGGCGTCAATGATGCTGGCCGCCGCCTCGCGTTCGGCATTGGTGCTGGACAGCGTCAGGCCCAGCGCAGTCGCTGCATCCTGGGTCTGAACCTGCAGCTGACGGGCCAGATACTGACTGAAGCGCTCACTGCCCAGATAGAAACTCAGCCCCAGAGACAGCACCAGCAACAGTGCCGCCAGCGCGATCGTCAACGCTCTCAGACTGTAGCCTTTACCCGAAGAAGAGTCCTCAGCTGCCATCCATCCCGCTCCATGACCCGCCTGTCGCACGGAAAGGGCACAGATTGACACAGTTCTTTCAATAGCGGCTATAGTGAGGATTCCGGTTTGTGATGAATGAAACAACGAAAACAAGGTCACGACACGCATGAGCGACGCCAACCAGCAGGAGAAGCTGAAGCAGCATTTTGCCCGCCGGGTGACCACCCAGGCCCGGGCACTGCTTGAAACCTGGCAGAAGTTCCGGGACGGCGAGGAAGCACCGGACAATCTGCGCGAAGAGCTTCTGACCGGAAACGAAAAGCTGCTCAAGTACGCCCGGCGCTTTGAAATGAGCAACCACGAGGATGCCGCCGTGCAGCTGCGCTCTGCTCTCGGTGCCTGGCCGGAGAATGAGCCGCTGGGAACGGAAGTGCGCGACACCATCCAGACGGCCATGGACCAGCTGTGCCGCTGCACCCTGCGCCGGACTGACCAGAGCGAGGAAAACCCGCCACGCACCTATCTGCGCACCCCCATCTACCTGGCATTCCGTGACGGCGACTACGCCCAGCGCATCATCCGGCAGCTGGAATTCTTCGGCTTCCGCGCCGCTGCCTTTGACAGTCCCGAGAGTCTGCTCACCGAATGCCAGCGGCACAAACCGGAAGCCATTGTGATTGATGTGGACTTCGGTCAGGCGGGCACCGTGACCGGCATCGAAACCGTTGAGAGCATCCAGCAGAACCACGAGACGCCGATCCCCATTCTCTACATCAGCGAATCCGACGGCTCCATCGAAACGCGCCTGCGGGCAGTACGTTCCGGCGGTGAGGAATTCTTCTACCAGGCCCTGGATCCGGGACAGCTGATCGAGAAGATCGAGACCTACTCCTACGTCCACCCCGCCGAACCCTACAAGGTGCTGGTGGTGGACGACTCCAGAGCCCAGGCCAAGTTCATGGAGAACGTGCTGCAGAAAGCCGGAATGCACTCGCTGGTTCTGACCGACCCCATGGAGGTCATTGGCGCACTGGAGGACTTCTCCCCCGAGATCATCATCCTGGACATGTACATGCCGGGCTGCACCGGAATGGAGCTGGCCAAGGTCATCCGCCAGCAGGACCGGCTTCACAGCGTGCCCATCATCTACCTCTCGGCGGAGGAGGACGTTTCCAAACAGCTCTACGCCATGAGCATGGGCGGGGATGACTTTCTGACCAAACCCATCGACCCCAAGCACCTGATCGCCACGCTGCACAACCGGGGCCGGCGCGCACGCTCACTGCTGGCGCTGATGATCCGCGACAGCCTCACTGGCCTTTACAACCACACCCACTCTCTGCATCTGCTGGAGAACGAGATCAACCGGGCAAAGCAGCACGGCCACGCCCTGAGTTACGCCATGATCGACATTGACCTGTTCAAGAAGATCAACGACACCTATGGCCACCCCATCGGGGACCGGGTGCTGCGCAGCCTGTCACTGTTTCTGAAACAGCGCCTGCGCAAGAGCGATCACATCGGCCGCTACGGGGGTGAGGAATTCGCCATCATATTCCCGGAGACCAGTCTCAAGGATGCACGAAATGTCATGAACGAAATCCGTGAGAACTTCAGCAAACTCCAGCAGCCGGCCGCCGGCACGGACTTCACCGTGACCTTCAGCTGCGGCGTGGCCGCATGGGACGGCGAAACACCGCAGGAAATGTGTGAGAAGGCCGACCGCGTGCTCTATGAGGCCAAAGAGGGAGGGCGCAACCAGATCCGGATCGCCGAATAGCCATTTCGTAACGAGCTGCTATTGATCTGGCCCGCTCAAGCGTTCAAACTTTCACGAAATTGCTCTTATCTGTGCACAAACATCAACAATGTGCGCACGAATGGATCGATCACCAGCGCCGGGCGCCGAGGAACGGATCATGGCCACCATACTTGTCCTGCACGGACCCAATCTGAATCTGCTGGGCAGCCGCGAACCGGAGACCTATGGACGCCAGACGCTGGACGATATCAACCAGCGCCTGCATGAGCAGGCCGGCCAGGCAGGGCATCACCTGCTTGCGCTGCAGAGCAATGCCGAATACGAACTGATTGAACGCATTCATGAAGCCCGTCAGGAAGAGGTGGATTTCATCCTGATCAATCCGGCCGCCTTCACCCACACCAGTGTTGCACTGCGGGACGCCCTTCTGGGCACCCGGATACCCTTCATCGAAGTGCATCTGTCGAACGTGCACGCGCGTGAACCCTTCCGGAGCCACTCCTATTTCTCTGATATCGCCCGGGGTGTGATCTGTGGACTGGGCGCTCAGGGCTACGAGCTGGCTCTGCAGGCCGCGCTGCAACAACTGCATGACCCGAACGAGAGCTGACTATGGACATCCGAAAAGTCAAGAAACTGATCGAACTGCTGGAAGAATCCGACGTCGAGGAACTGGAGATCAAGGAAGGCGAGGATTCCGTTCGCCTTTCACGCCGACGCAGTGGCGAGACGGTTGTCGCCCAGGCGCCGGCACCCCAGCCACAGCCCGCGGCGCCCGCACCGGCACCCGAGCCCCAGGAAGGCAGCGGCAAAGCGGCAGCCGACAAGCCCGAAACCCCTCAGGGCCACATGGTACGCTCACCCATGGTCGGCACCTTCTATCGGGCCCCGTCACCGACCTCCGAGTCCTTTGTCCAGGAGGGGCAGCGCGTGCGTGCCGGTGATCCGCTGTGCATCATCGAGGCCATGAAGATGATGAACCAGATCGATGCCGACATCAGCGGCACCGTCTCCGAGATACTGGTAGAGGATGGGCAGCCGGTGGAATTCGACCAGCCCATGTTCGTAATCACCTGATAGCGAAGTCACATTGCCATGCTGAAAAAAGTACTGATTGCGAACCGGGGCGAAATCGCACTGCGCATCCTGCGTGCCTGTAAGGAACTCGGCATACGCACCGTCGCCGTGCACTCACAGATTGACCGGGACCTTATGCACGTGCGCCTGGCCGACGAATCCGTGTGCATCGGCCCCAACAGCGCCACGGACAGCTACCTCAACATTCCGGCCATCATCAGCGCCGCCGAAGTCACTGATGCGGACGCCATTCACCCCGGCTACGGCTTCCTTGCGGAAAACGCCGATTTTGCCGAACAGGTCGAGAAAAGCGGCTTCCGTTTCATCGGCCCCTACGCCGACACCATCCGGCTGATGGGCAACAAGGTCTCGGCCATCCGCTCCATGGTCAAGGCGGGAGTGCCCACGGTGCCCGGCTCCAATGGCCCGCTCAATGATGACAAAGAGCGCACTCTTGAGCTGGCCCGGCAGATCGGCTACCCGGTGCTGATCAAGGCCGCCTCCGGCGGGGGTGGTCGCGGCATGCAGGTGGTGCATTCAGAGCACGCACTGCTCAAGGGCATCCAGCTTACCCAGCGCGAGGCCCATGGGGCCTTTGGCGACGAGACCGTCTATCTGGAGAAATATCTGGAGCGTCCGCGCCATGTGGAAGTGCAGGTTCTGGCGGATCAGCACGGAAATGTCATCCATCTGGGCGATCGGGACTGCTCACTGCAGCGCCGCCATCAGAAGATCATCGAGGAGGCGCCCGCCCCCAACATTGACCCCGATGCACGGGAGAAGACCCTGAAAGCCTGCACGGACGCCTGCCGTGAGATCGGCTACGTGGGCGCCGGCACCTTTGAGTTCCTCTACCAGGACGGAGAGTTCTTCTTCATTGAGATGAACACCCGGGTCCAGGTCGAACACCCCGTTACCGAAATGGTCACCGGGGTGGACATCGTCAAGGAGCAGCTGCGCATCGCCTCCGGCGAGGAGCTGCGCTACCGCCAGGATCAGATCGAGATCAGAGGTCACGCCCTGGAGTGCCGCATCAACGCTGAGGATCCCAAAACCTTCGCGCCCAGCCCCGGCCTGGTGGAGCGTTACCACCCACCCGGCGGTAATGGCGTGCGCGTGGACTCACACATCTACGCCGGCTACAGCGTGCCCCCGTATTACGACTCACTGATTGGCAAGCTCATCACCTTCGGAGACAGCCGTGGTACCGCCATGGCACGCATGAAAAACGCTCTGGATGAGCTCATTGTCATCGGCATCAAGACCAACGCAACGCTCCACCAGCGGCTGGTCCGGGACAAGGGCTTCCAGGATGCCGATCTGACCATTCACTATCTTGAACAGCTGATCCGGGACTGACCATGGCGTGGGTACAGGTACACATCCAATCCGATCCGAACCACGCCGAGCTGCTGGAGGACCTTCTGCTGGAGGCCGGTGCCGAAGCCGTCAGCATGGAAGACAGCGAGGACGACCCGCTGTATGAACCCGAGCGCGGCACCACCCCACTGTGGGAAAGCACCCGGGTGACTGGCCTGTTCGACGGTGATGCCGATCTGGAGGCCATCCGCCAGCAACTGAGCGAGACCTATCACGCCAGCACCCAGAACAGCCTCGACAACATCGAGGTGGAGCTGCTGGAGGATCGGGAATGGGAACGGGCCTGGATGGATGACTTCAAGCCCGAGCGTTTCGGCCAGCGGCTGTGGATCTGCCCGAGCTGGCAGGAGCCGCCGGAGCCGGAAGCAGTCAACATCACCCTGGATCCGGGCCTGGCCTTTGGCTCCGGCACCCACCCGACCACCCGGCTCTGCCTGCAGTGGCTGGATGGGGCGGACGTGACCGACGAAACCGTGGTGGATTACGGCTGTGGTTCCGGCATACTGGGGCTGGCGGCGCTCAAGCTCGGAGCGCGTCACGTCGTCGGCGTGGACAATGACCCTCAGGCACTCGACGCGAGCCGCGACAATACCCGGCGCAACGGCATTGATGATGACGCGCTGGATCTTTATCTGCCGGACGATCAGCCGGACGGTCAGTGTGATCTGATGCTGGCCAACATCCTGGCCCAGCCGCTGCTGGAGCTCGGTGAATTCCTGGCCCACCAGGTACGCCCTGGCGGGCGCATTGTGCTGTCCGGCATACTGGCCACCCAGGCCGACACCATAAGCGATCATTACGCCCAGTGGTTTACCATGCAGTCACCAGCGGAACACGAAGGATGGGTATGCCTGAGCGGCACTCGCCATGACCATGGCCCCAACTGAAGCATGCAGGGACGATGAGTGACACCAGCACACTGACACGCTGCCCCCATTGCCAGACCCGCTTCCGGGTCACGGAAAAGCAGCTCGGCGCAGCCGGCGGCAAGGTCCGCTGCGGTCAGTGCCGTCAGGTGTTCAATGCCCTGGATAACGCCGAATCCGAAGCGCCGGAACCAGAACCGGTGCAGACCGAACAGCAGGAGCAGACCGAACGGGAGGAACCGTCCTCCACAGCCGAGCAGCAGCCCACAGCGGATTCTTCCCAACAGAATACCGGCGACGCACCCTCCGGCGATGACGAAGACGAGGAGCTGGTCTTCGATGACGACCCCGAGGAGGACGCCAGGGAAGGCCGCTACGCTGGAAAGAAGCCCTCAATTGATGAATCCGAGTTCGACGAGGAATTCCTGGCGCTGGAGCGTGGCGAAAGCCTGGCCTTCTCGGAATTTCTGGACGACAGCAGCGATCAATCCCAGCACTCCGGGGAGGACGATGAGAGCTGGGCGGAGTCACTGCTGCAGGACGATGACTGGGATATGCCTGACCCCCGTCCGCTTGAAACCGAGGATCATGAAGCGGCCTACCGTGAGATGCTTGAAGGGAGCGGACAGGCAAAGGCAGAGGCAAAGCCCGGGCCACAGCCACAGTCAGCGGACGAAACCGGCACCGACAGGCAGAGCAGCCCCGAGCCCGAAGGCGACTGGCGCTCACTGCGGACCGAGCCCATAGCCGCGCCCCGCTCCGAGCGCCCAGCCTGGTACCGTCGAGTGCTCTGGTCCGCGATTGCCCTTGCCGCTGCTGCGGCACTGGTCCACCAGCTGGGCTGGGCACACTGGGATCGCCTGGCCCGCTACGAACCCATCCGCCCGGTTTACGCCCAGGTCTGTGACTGGCTTGGCTGCGAACTGCCCCCGCTGCAGGCCATCGACCAGATCCAGAGCCGCCAGATGGTGGTGCGCAGCCACCCGGAACACGACAACGCCCTGCTGGTGGAGGCGACCCTGCTCAACCAGGCTGGCTTCGATCAGCCCTTCCCGGCGATCGCGCTGAGTTTTGCCAACCTCAACAATGACGTGGTCGCCCAGCGCGTCTTCCAGCCCCGCGACTATCTGCCCGACGGCACAGACCCGGATGACACCATCCCCGCCGGGACAGGCGTGCGTGTGTCCCTGTCACTGCAGGACCCCGGTCGCGACGCCATCAATTACCGACTCGACTTCCTCCCGGCGCAATAGCAACGGAGTTGAACAACCACACCGCCCAAGTCAACCGATCTGGACGAAAAATAATCAGCTTTTCCACAGGTTTTCCTCTTTAATGGCCCCCTGCCCCGGAGTATCATTGTTCCCCCCTGAGCTGGCTGATATTTGATCAGCAGCTCACGACGGCAGGAATCCCGTTACTGATTGCCCGACACCCTGAGCAGGAGAGCTTTGTGGTTACCATTGGCCCCCATATACTCCCGAACAACCTGGTCCTGGCCCCCATGGCCGGCGTCACGGATCGTCCGTTCCGGCTCCTGTGCCGGCGCATGGGCGCGGGGCTGGCGGTGTCGGAGATGGTCAGTGCCGACAAGCGGTTGTGGAACACACGCAAGTCCCGGCTGCGCCTGGATCACGGCGGTGAACCCGAGCCACGCTCAGTCCAGATCGCCGGTGGCGACGCACCCATGCTGGCCGAAGCAGCCCGGCTCAACGCCGCCCATGGTGCGCAGATCATCGACATCAACATGGGCTGCCCTGCCAAGAAAGTGTGCAACAAGGCCGCGGGCTCGGCTCTGATGCGCGATGAAGCACTGGTGCGCGACATTCTGGCGTCAGTGGTCGCCGCCGTGGACGTGCCCGTGACCCTGAAGATGCGCACCGGCTGGGACCGGAACAACCGCAACGCGGTCAGCATTGCGCGCATGGCTGAAGAGGCCGGCATCAAGGCCCTGGCCGTGCACGGACGCACCCGCGCCGATGCCTACAAAGGCGAAGCAGAGTACGACACCATTGCCCGGGTCAAATCCGCCGTCGACATTCCCGTTTTCGCCAACGGCGATGTGGACTCCCCGGGCAAGGCAAAGCAGGTGCTGGATCACACCCGGGCGGACGGGCTGCTGATCGGTCGCGCGGCCCAGGGCCGGCCCTGGCTGTTTGACCGCATCGCCCATTACCTGGCGACAGGCGCTGAGAAACCCGAACCGGCCATGGAGCAGGTGCGTGACATTCTGCTCGGCCATATCCGGGCACTGCACGGATTCTATGGCGAATACATGGGCGTGCGCATCGCCCGTAAACACGTGGGGTGGTATCTCCAGGAACAGGACCGGGACCGGTCACTGCGGCGGCATTTCAACCGGCTGGAAGGCGCCGCGGAACAACTGGCACTGCTGGAGCACCATTTCGCAGACTTATCCAATCAAGAGGTATGTGTCGCATGAGCGCTGAAATCATGACAGAAGAAAAAGGGGCGCA
>LKMJ01004422.1_pt1 | contig 13218 bp, 12 predicted proteins | sample 643391 | NCBI WGS metagenome assembly LKMJ01 (sample SAMN04112250, study PRJNA286221) | soda lake metagenome | biome: soda lake; feature: Kulunda Steppe; material: water; isolation source: sample PL-Br10 brine of Picturesque Lake | place: Russia: Kulunda steppe | collected 2010-07
ATCAACCAAATGGCCCTGTTGTGGCTCTTTGTTGAGTACGACCGGTCGTTGATGATCGTCGGAAAAACAGGTGCGGGTAAAACGACGACGTTGAACGCCCTATCACTGTTCATCCCCTCGAACAACAAGATCGTCTCTATCGAGGATACACAAGAGCTACAGCTACCACACGAGAATTGGATTGCCGGCACAACCCGTGAGGTCGGTGATTTAACCGACGATGCGGCTGAGATCGACGAATTTGAGCTACTGAAAGACGCGCTACGAAAACGTCCTGATAGAATCCTTCTCGGTGAGATTCGTGGTCAAGAAGCAGACGAACTGTTCCAGTCGATCCGAACCGGACACCCCGGTTTGACGACATTCCACGCGTCATCATTCGAGAGTATGGTGAACAGAATGACAAGCGAGCCGATTCACGTTCCCAAACAGGTGTTGGTCGCACTGGATGTTGTTCTGGTTCAGGGCGACATCCGGGTTGAAGGCGACAAGATACGTCGGAACCGGTCTATCTCGGAAGTGGTTGGGCTACAAGAGACAGAAGACGGGCAGATAGTCGAAGAAAACACCATCAGCGAGTACGATGCACAAACCGATCACCACAGACTCATTACAGACAACTCTATCCAGCTGAACAAAGTTGCCGAATTGAATGGATGGAGTGAAAAACGCCAACAGCGTGAAATCCTGATTCGACGCGTTGTGCTTGCGGCTCTGATCGTCGAGGAGATCAACACCTACAACAACGTCTCTGCAATCATTCAGGCGGCGATTCTTGATCCAGACCAAGTGTTAGAGATCATTGCTAACGATTCATTGGGTGACAAAGTGGATCTTCTGACCGAAGACCTGTTGAACGTGTCAATTAACGAAGAAGCGAGCGAGGAAAACGTCGAACGTCCCACTCCGTCAGAAGAAGTGCGGCAAGAGGCCGAGACAATTCTGGAAGTATCCAAACAGAAAGGAGTGTTGAGCGAGTATGTTTAAGCGGATTCTTGGAAAAATTCGCCGTGTCAGGGAGAGTGGATCGTCGGCTGACGGTTCAACATCGGGTGTATCAGTGTATTCAACTGATGCAGAAGATGATTCGATAGACACCGATACATGGTTGTCAGATGGTCTATTGAGTAACAGCGACGAATACCGACGTTCTGACTTTACGTTTTTGAGACTGTATAACAGGCTTGCAGACGCAGCTAAGGGTATATTCGGTGACGATCTAGACGAAATGATCGGGGCCGAATCAGTCGAAGACCCAGCAGAAATGATTATGGGTCGAGCGATATGGAAGATCATCGCTATCAGTCTCGCTACGACACCGTTCTTTGCCTACATTCTATGGACAGGAGACATTGTTAGTGGCAACCGGCTGTTCTTTGTTGGGATTGGTTCGTTCCTCGGTGCAGGCATTATCGGAATGACTCTTTTTGTGGGGTGGTTGGTCCTTGCGGCCAATTCAATTTCCGATCAGGGGAGTCAGATCGAAAAGGTGCTACCAGAGGCAATGTCGTTCATGTACGCCCAATCCAAATCAGACGTGAATTATCTGAACGTCATTCGGTCAATGGCACTTGCAGAAGACGCCTACGGGCCAGTTTCACGAGAGTTTCAGTCTATCGTTCGGCGGTGTGAGTTTTTCGGAGAGGACGTACATACGGCGATTGAAAAACAGGCCAAAGAGACGCAATCAGACGAATTGGCACGTATTTTGCGAAACCTCGTGTCACACATCCAGAATGGTTCTAACATCACCTCGTTTTTCGAGAACGAGGCTGAGAAAGCCCGCCAACGAGTCGAGAGCAAAGAGAGTGCGGCAATGGATTTCGTAGGGGTTGTATCTTCCCTATACGCGACAGCTGGGTTAGCACCAGTGTTCATCCTTGCCGTCGTCGTTGGGATCTCATCATTCCAAGATGTCCCCGGATCAGCTATGCTAGCGATTACGTATATCATTACACCGGGTATCTCACTACTATTCATCTACATGGTGGCCCGCGCTCACCGAGATGGAAGTGACCTCGGTGTTCTCACAGACCACCGAGAAGGCGGGGTTGAATCGTTTAGAACAGAAGTTGAAGAGAGTAAAATGGTGAGTAGCCAGCGGTCATTGTCGAGTGCGTTTGGTACTGAGGACAAGCGTGGCGACCGAGCGAACCGCAAAGAAGTCGGGTATTCGCTACACTCGGCAACTGATGGGATTATCAACACAGAAAAGGCCGATGAGTTAAGCGAAAAGCACAGCAGATTTAAGACGATCAGTAAACTCGAAACGAAGCTACGGCTTCGAGAAATCGTTGAAGACCCTGTTACCTACTTTTCTGAACGGCCACAGGCCGTGTTGGTGTTCACGGTCCCGTTGACATTCATCCTACTACAAATGGCTGTAGTCCTTGGTTATTTCGAGCCATTTAGCGTCGAACGGATGATCGAACAGCCAGTAGTGACATCAGCAGAGTGGGTCTACGCACCGCTTATTTTGGTGTTTACGCCACTAATCTTGTTCAATCGTATCAAGAAAAAGCGGGTCCGAGAGATCCAAGACAGCTTCCCCGACACACTCCATCGAATCTCCGGTGCAAACGACGCTGGGTTGTCGCTCACAGAGGCAATCGAGCGGGTGGGAGAACAAGATGCGAACCCGGTCGACAAAGAAATGGGTATTGTCGCTACAAAGGCGAAGCTGGGCGTTCCGATTGATCGTGCGCTCGCCGAGTTTAACAACGTCTACAAACAACCACAAATCGCCCGTGGTACACGTTTGCTGATCGAAGCCTACCGGGCTTCAACATATGTCTCAGACGTTCTCGCAGAGACTATTAAATCCGCAGAGACAGCGTTGAAGATCCGCGACCGTCAAGAGACGATGAAGAAGTCGCAACTCATAACAACAGGCATCGTGACGCTTTCAGGAGCCGTCATTCTCCTAGTTGTCGATCTGTTCTTCATTGGGTTTGCGATGGATGGGTTGGGTATTGACCAACTCACTGACCCAACCGGGATCGAAGATGGAAGTGCCGCAGAGGAAACAGGCGGATCAGTCTCTAGCGAGATTATGAGCCTGTCAATATTCCACGCCGCAGTGATCCACTCATTTTTGTCGGGTGTGTTCATGGGATATTTGTCGGATCAGACACTTATAAACGGGGTCAAGTTTGGACTCGTATTCTTGAGTATCGTGATCGGACTGTGGGTGTACTTCTAATATGAGCCGCCGCAAGCAGACTACAGACCGAGGGCAAACCGGAATTGGAGCGACCTATGCGGCCGCTATGATGATCCTGCTCGTGACTGCCGTACTGACGTTTGGATACGTCTACGTCAGCACACCAGCGATTAGTGCCGGAGACACCACCACAGAGGCATCAGTAATTGGCGACGACCTCACGAACAACATCTTAGCAGTCGACGAGCAGGCCACTGCATCAGGCGGTGGCCCCCAGCTGGACCCGGACGAAGTAGATTCGTTGTTTATTGACGGAGAAACAGATCAAATTGAGGATCACCGGATAAACCAACAGAACGACTTAAACTGGAATATCACGCTTGTAAACAGAGACGCAAGTGGTGATTCTTCCGTGTTTGACGGCGAGCATGAGATATCTGTCGGCGAGGAGTCGCACTTGGGAGCCTCAAAATACACGACACCAGCCACCTTGGATGGGAAAATGGTGATTGTGGAGGTGAGAACATGGTGAGAAAACAGTCCAACCGTGACGAAAGAGGACAGGCATTCATATTTGATGCGACTGTCGCAGGGTTCCTCCTGCTCGGTGCTGTCACGGTCGCTATCTTAGCAACAGGACTTTCACTACAGGATGTGAGCCAACCAGAATCAGAAATCCTACAAGGAGAATACGAATCCGAGGTTGAAATGGCTCTCACGGCCTCAGAACGCGACGGGACGCTCAAAGAGACAATGTTGGCGTGGGACGATGATGCAGAACAGTTCAATGATGGGTCGACAACATCTGCCCCAGCCGGACAGGGGTGGTTTGTCGGTTATCCCGACAATGCGTTTGGAGATCGGCTAGAGGACATAGAGGCCACTCACGGTGTGAAAATTAACGTGTATATGATCCCAGCGAGTGACGCCGAAGGGGACGGGACAGCCAACCGAACACAGCTGATTGATACAACAGCCGGCGGTGGAGATCGAAGTGTCGTCAGGCATAAAATCAGCCTTGATGAAGCAGACACCTTGGGATCATCGGCTTCTACCCACAATGTTCGCTCCGGCGTTTCAACAGAGGGGGCCACAGAAGAAAGTGATTCAAGCAGGCTTGAAAACGCCGAGACATACCCAATCCCGCCCGGCGAGGGTGCAATGTCCGGCGAGCGCGTATATAACGTTGTTACTGTCGAGGCGGTGATCTATGATGACTAAGCTCGGTGTATTCGATCGCGACGGATCTGACCGAGGCCAGTTCATAACGCTGGGTATTGTATTCCTGATTTTCGTTATCATCAGCGGCGTACTTGTCGCCTACGTCGGAGTGATGAGCTATGAAGACCGAAGGGATGGAGTCTCCCAGCAACAGGATGTGACAGCGACAGTAGACAGTATCAGCGACTCACTTGCGTCGACAATGGCAGGGATCAACCGCGACCCCGAGGTGTCAGACCCAGAAAGCGAATTTGAAAATGCGTTTGAAGCCGAGATAGACACGTACAACGATGTGTCGAGGACAGAGGATGTGAGTGGGAACATACGCGAGACGATAACAGGCTCTCGTATCGTCCAGACAGACCCCTCTGCCAACTTTAGTGCCGAGAACAACGGAAACTACGAAGCCGACTGGACGGCGTTCACGGGGGCAACAGACGCCCGGCAGTTCACTGTGAGAGTTGATGGGTTGACCCTACCGACCACAGTGGAGACAGCACCGACGTTCGTGATCGGGACAGATGATGGCACGCGGAATGTCAGTCTGTATTTTGATGATGATGAAGGAAGTGTTGTAATCGACGAGGAAGGCGAGGGGCAAGTCTGTTCGGTGTCTGCCAATATTGATTCACCAGTCACAATTGACCTACTTAACGGAGAGGTTGACAGTGAGCCGTGCCATAACTACCGAATCGACTCTCCGGTTAACTCGGTAGAGATTGAAAACGGGGGTGAAGTCGAGGGTACGTTCAGTATGGTCTATCGAGACGGTGCAGAAGGAAATGCTGTTGAAACCGACACTACACCGCCCGAATACGGTGCAGAAGATTCACCTGTTCAGACGGATGTTGTCTATGCAGTAGTCGCCGATATGAGGACTGTCGGATCGGGGACCGGAGTGACACAACCGATTCTAATTGCACCGGGAAGTAATCAAGCGGCGATTGAGAACTAACAATCAACAATGACCGACCAAAGTGCTACACGATATAACCGACCGACATTTGAGAGTGTGAAAACCCGATGTTCACGGGTTCGACAGCAGAGTTCCGAAATTATATCCAGTGACCGAGGAGTGACTATCTCTGTCGAATATGTGCTTGCATTAGCAGTCTTTATTTCGTTCACAGGGGCACTCACCGCAGGATTATCAGGGCAGGTCGAAAACAGTCAACAGAACGTCGCACAGGTAGAGATAGACCGTATGAGTGCCGATGTTGCCGTTGCTATCGAAGACGTCGACGAGATCGTCGAACAGTCGAAAAGCCGGGAAGAATCACTACCAGCTATCGGCGATGATCCCAATGCGGCTATTGAAGTAGAACTGCCTGATCGTATGGCAGGGAGTAGCTACGTCCTACGTGTCGACGGGGGTCAGGAAGCCGAAGTGACCGCCGAAACAGACCTCTCGGCCGAACAAAACATCATCTCTTCCACAGAGATTGAGACTGAAAATGAAGTCTCAACACTGGGCGGAGCTACAAGCGGGCCTATCACTGTCAGTTACAACACGACAAGTGAAGTAATTGAGGTGAAGTCCAGTGGCGCGTGATCGACCACTATTCGGACAAGGTGAACGACCAAACGATACCGAAGACAGAGCGGTTAGCATAGCTGTTTCACACGCCTTACTACTTGCTTTGGTATTCGGGTTGATTGGTGGCGTGGTTACAGCGGCATCTGGGCCTATCACCGCCGCACAAGGCGAACTGGTGACAACTGTTGCTATAGATAAATTCGACGATTGGGACGAAACTGTAGAATCAGTCATTGTTACCAGTGAGGCACAACGTCAGTCAATGGAAGTCCCGACCGGCGTGTATCTTGCGGGAGGTGCTACTACAAATATCACGATAACCGAAGGGAATACTGAAACAAAGATTGAAACAAACACATTCAGATTCTCTCCCCGTGGTGATGATCGGGTCGTAAGGCACGACACTGGATTAACAACACGAGCGACCAATGATCTGTCCACACCATCTGTTGTGTCCACACCAGATCAAACCGCCTATGACGACGGCGATGAGCAGATTCTCACGCTCAGATTGACAGAATATAATGTGACCGAAACAGCACTCGTCCAGCGTGTCTACACCCAAGATACCCTATTTGACATATACCCACGGTCAGAGAAATCGACTGAACAGGAATACGGCGATAACACGGTAATAGAGGTTTCAGGGCAGAACTACGTGTCGTGGGAGCGGTATTTCAATAATAGCCAGCACTACCACACCACCGACGTCGACGTCGACGATAAGACGGTGACAGCCGAGGTCGAAGCGACACAATTCAACGTAGCCGTCGATCATGTCGAGATCATCCGGAGCGGTAGCGAACAGGCGCAGTAAGAGATATCACACAGAGCAGAAACCCCAACATGAACGGGCAAGAGTCGTCGGATTAGCCTTCGTCTCTAACGACGGAGCAGTGTCATAACCCATTTTCTTTGAACGACTGTATTAAGGATAACATTTATAATTGGTTGTCGAAATTAAACAGTAAGGGAATCAGATAACCCGCTGAAAGACACCGACCAAAGTACAGCTGGCGATGATATATCAGTGATAACAGTATGCACCACATAGCATGGTAAATAGGACCGTTTCAATCACAAAAAAACAGGCACAGTTTCTAGAAGATCACCCTGAGATAAATTTCTCAGCAGTTTCCCGGCAAGCACTTGATAGGTACATAGCACTTTTTGAGAAGGTTGAAACAACCACGCTCGATCAGTCGCTCCTACATAAAGCCGATAATATCGAAATCAGAGTCGACGAGGATGTTTCCAATGGAGACGCAGAAGTAGAGACTATCGAAATCGTGGCTACCCCCATAGAAGACAATGAGTAAATCCAGATTCACACGCAGTCTGTTTGGCAAAGGTAACGACAGTTCAAGCGGTGGCAACCGCTCGCGATTGGATCAGAAGACAATAGAGATATCACCGACAATTGGGAGAGGAGTCGGTATTCTGATTGGCCTGATGGTGCTATTGTCTGTCGCTACGGGTACTGTTGCGGCCCAAGAGGATACTGACGCGGATAGCTTCATGTGTACTGAGGATGGTAGCACAAATTTCCTCGGTGGTGTCCTACAGTCTATTATTAACCTCCTAGTCTTTTCAGCCGTGCCCGTATTCGTCGTCCTGTACCAGTTAGACGGGATCTTGGAGTTTTTCGCTCTCGGAGCCGATACAAAGGCGAAAATCAAAAAACACGAGCGGAACTTGTGGATTGGAGCCGCAAAAGTCTATCTCGTCCCCGTTATCGTGTCGGTTCTCGCAACAGTTATGGGTATCAGCTGGCCCGACTGTATCACACTAATTCCGTTCGCAGACATCTAAGGTCAGTCAATACACAGTATTTATAACTGGATTACTGAATGGAAAAACAAACAGTCATCCGCGCAGGTGTAGCGGTTCTCTTAGTTTTGGCCTGCGCCCAGCTGGTTGTCCCGGTAGTGGCTGATTCAGATGATGAAATATACGGCGTCTCGCCCGGAGAGGCAATCGTACTGTTCGGCAACGGCCCACCAGATTCAGGCGTGTTTTTCGATGATGAGTCATTTGAGCAGATCGACGATGAAAGCGACGATATAGACGCCTCAGACGCCGAATCCCTTTTGGATTCAACGACTGTTGAGTGGGAAACACCGCCCGAAACCCCCTCAATATGGAACGAAAATAATTTTCAAATAGAAGTCGACAGTGAACGGCCAAGAGACGAGTCTGTTTCACCAGAGGGAGTAGAGACAACCGATAGCGGGCACATCAAATATGCCTTCGTTACCATATATGACGTATCCCCGGCGACTGTCGCACATATCGGTGACGACACCCGGACATACATCAGGCCGGACGGGAACGTGAAAGGTCAGGTCGACTTTGTCGTAGAAGAACCTGACCGGATCACCGATACAGACAGTGCCGAGGATTTCGTTAGTGAGAACAACGAATTGAGTGCCCCGGATCTAGAACAGATAGTGGCAGACGATCAAGGCGTAAACATCGGCAACGTAACAAGTGTTGATGCAGATGTAGATGTGAGCTTTGACGTTGAAAGCGGAGATGTGACCCGCTATGAATTGCTTGTTGACGGTGGTGTTGAAGATGAGGCCGATACGGTAACGTCTGATTCAGACACTCACGTTAGCACCGGGACATTTGAATATGAAGGCTTAGAAGACGACCCCCTGCTGCGAATTGAAGCAGATATTGAATCTACGGTTGAGGCTACTGTGAGCTATGAATACGAAGCCGAGATTGCCGATGGGAACGTGACTAGAGATAGGGATGGTACACATACCGAGCGAGGTACATTCACTGACGATACGACTGTTACTGATGAAATGGAAACAACGGTCGAGCGATTAGAAGATACAGAGGTCGAATTGTTTGAGTTACCAGACGGCGAAACAGTAACTATCGTAGACGCCCCGCACGCCTTTTCTACGTTCGAGATTGGTGGAGAAGTTGAAGAAGGTGGGTTTTGGGACCGCGTATTCAATCGAACCGACCAAACACCACCCGATGAAGTCCAAACGGGTTGGGTGCAGTTTACAACGAGAGACGACAGGTGGGATCGGCAAGTAGTCGCCACTGACGACGGCGAAACCACAACTCGAAATTCAACAGCAATGCCGATCCAGACGCGTACTGCTGTTGCGAGCGAACCGCTCATTAACGAAACAGACGACGATGTAGCCTTCCCCAAGTCCGTTGAAGTGCTTAACAACCAAACCTATTCCGCCCCCGAAATCCCCGACAATACTAGTATTCTCACCCAGAATCATACGATGCAAACTGAGCTTAGGACAGAACATCGTCGTGATATGGCCGACGAAGATATGGATATCTACGGGTTAGTGAGTCCCGACCCGGTGACTATCCCAGCTGAGGAGATCAATGAAGAACCAGTCGATGAGGCAAACGTCTCGGTAAATGTAACCGAGTTTAATATGAGTCGAGATCGGCCAACAGAAGTCGAGATTACACTCCGTAATAACGAAACAGGCGAGTATATTTCACATGATGAAGCTGGTGGGGCTGTGCTACTCTCAGATCACGGCGAACCGCAAGAAGTCGACCTCGGAAGCGACGGAACAGCGGTGACACGAACGAACCAAAGCGGGTCAATCGAAGTGCGATACAGTCCTCCGCCGTGGACTGAAGCCGATAAACCGTTGACGGGCGACACAGATTACGACCAAGCCGATGTGCTACCAGATCAAGACTCTGTAACGGGGTGGATAGTGGAAATCTTTGTACGACTTGTACCAGTGCTTGTTGTATGGTATATGATTAACGCCGCAAGAAAGATGTTCAAATATGGCGGCGGCAATCAAGTGAATTGAGCGTGTTATCACAAGTCTGTTATCTACGAAGACTAACGCGGCGGTGTCTTCGAGTTTTGACCGCCCGAACCATTAAATACCAAAACCGACATAAATTGTGTTAATGATAACCGCAACTGACCAAAAAGCGTCCGATCATGTACCGTCCAGAGCGGTGCATATTTTCGAGCGTGATGATTGGGAGTGTCAGGCTTGCGGTCGCACTATCGAACCGGGCGAAAGAGCGTTTGCCACGCTTATCAAGACCGATTGTAGAAACCCCGAACACGTCGAAACACGGTGTGAAGAACACCACGTCGAACACGACTACGAAGCCTTTGAGGAATATCAATACGGTAACAGTTACGTTATTCCTGATGAAGACGAAGGAAGCGAGGTTACTGAGGAGTCGGAGAGTGTCAGCGGCGACGACAGAGACGACCGGGAGTATTTCGTTGACAGAAACGAAACTCAGCTGAACAGTATCCAGAGAGGAGGGATTCAATTCTGTGTTATAGGACTATTCCCGTTTTTGATGATCCCGCCGCTTGCCGTATTCTTGACAGGCTTCTATATGTTTCTCCCATCCCGTATCGCGGAATACGGACTGTTAGCGTACATTATTGGTGTCGTTATCAGCCCGGTATTGATTGCACTCGGGATTTTCGGGTTCCTCGTTGTTATCCAAATCAGTATTTGGATTGAACCTCCGAACGGTTTGGTTTATACCACTTACTACAGAGTAAAAAACCGAGCATGGTGGATAGGGAGTAAGATTCGATGAGTTTAGATTTGGGTATTGGGGATGCGATAAGGAGATTATGGTCAATAATCGTCGAAGCGGCGGCATTCTTTTCCGAAGAAGTGTTCAAGATTATCTTTGCGATTGAACCCCTCCCAACCGAAGACGTGTGGCCGTTTGGTCGACCGGTCTACTTCGGCACACCGACATTAGAAAGTGGGTTTGAGGGCGGCTTGCTCGCCTTCTTCTCTGCTCAAGCCTACGACCGGGTGTGGGTCGTTGAGGGTGGAGAAATCACCATTTTAGCTTTATTCCTATTCGCTATTTTGTATCAGTTCGGCGGATTTATCCAAATGTGGGATTGGAAAGTGCAGAGGCAAGCACCAAACCGCGATATCGTTGTCGGGTTGATGCTGATTATATTTTGGTTCCCGCTCTACTACGGCTTTGTTGGAGCGATCCACGCTCTTGTTTTGACCTTCCCAATTGATCGTGCTGAGATCATGTTCTTTCTATCGACGACACTTAGTACCGGAGTTGTTGTGGCGTGGTTCACAACCATAGTCATCATCGTAAATGCGATTGGAATATTTCTTATCGTGGTAATGATGTGGTTCCGAATAATCATCATTCCTGCCGCATTGTTGTTTGGCCCCGTTGCTGTTGCTGTCGGGTGGGCTGAAATCCCGAAAATAAGCGAAATGGCTCTCAAAAGCATTAAGATGTCAATCGGGCTGGCCCTGATGCCCGTTCCGATGTACGCGATTATGGGGATACTTTCGTTCGGTTTCTCTGCATCTGATAGGTCTGTCTACACACAGGTTGCTGTGGGAATTATCATATTCACTATTGTTGTGTGGCTCACCGTCTACACAATGTGGCTCACTCTCACCCGATCTGTCCGATACGTCGACACAGCCGGCCGATCTCTCGGCCGGATCGGGTCGGCAACCGGCCTCTACATGAGCGGCGACACACAGGCGGCGAAAAAGGCCGCTCAGTACGGGCCGGGGTCACTCTACGCACGAGAAGGGTTCCAAAACACTAGTGAACGCATGGGGAATGTCAAACAACAAGCAGGCGAGAAGATCAACGATTCTGCACGGCAAGCCGGAAAATGGTCGCAAAAAGCCACTGACTTTGCCGAAGATGTGGTATGGGGCGGTAATGATGGTTCGCGTTAGTGACTAACTGTTCGTTACCCAGCGTTGATAACGTGGTGTTCGATCAGGCGTTAGGTCCAACTCTCACGACCTATTTTGTGAGCTTCTTTCTTGTGTCGCTGGTTCCCGTTATTGGGCGGTAAGTTTTTAGACAATACTGAGAGATTAAACGTAAGTAAATCACCTTCGGCTCTGACGAAGGGAGACACCGACCATGTGCGATAGACAATCCAGCTGGATACCGACCGGAGGGTTAGAATAGATGCTGTGGGGTTCTGTTGCCTCAGTAATGGCTTCTTTCGTAGATTCGCCTACAGTTTTGTCGATTAATAATTCGTCGACAGACCCAGAAGACCACATTGCCGAAGAAGACGAGGATTCGCTTGTTGCGGATTTCTTTGATTTTGGTTGGTTACAGGACATGACCGAGGCGATGCTAGATCTGATTTTACTGGTCGACCCTATCGAGACAGATAGGCCGTTCCCGTTTGGTCGGCCAACCGGATCAACGACAACGGATCTAGAATTAGGCGGTCTTATGGACAGCTCATTCATCTATTTTGCCGACCGAGCATACGATTACGCGTGGCTACCGGAAGGTGGGGGGATCGCCGTAATGGCGATTATCCTACTAACGGTAGGGTATATGCTCAGTGGAGCTTTTGAGATGTTCAAATTCAGCCCGCAAAAATCGAAGGCGAAAAAGGGGAATTTCGTCGTTGGATTTGTTATGATCTTGCTGTGGTATCCGATGTATTTGGGTCTCATCGGACTTGTTCATGGAGCGATATTGGCCTTTTCATCCGACTCAGGCGGTGTAATGAGTACGTTACTGATTGCCGTCGCCGCGTCTATCGGGTGGATCTACGCTACACTAGGCTTTGCTACCCCTATTGTCCTTTTTGCGCTGGTTCCATTTGCGCTCTTGGCGATAATTATGATCGTTCGGGCGTTCTTAATGGCGACCATGCTTGCGTTTGGTCCGTTGGTTGTGGCGGCCAAATACTCACAGTTGCCAGTTATATCAACAATGGGTGAACAAGTCCTACAGAAATCTATCCCTATCGTACTGCTCCCTGCGCCGATAGCACCAGTCATGTTCGTTCTTAACGAGATCGTCTTGAGCGGTGTGAGCGGTGGGATTGCAGGAGTCGCAGGTCCGTTCCTCATTGGAGGTGTCGGGTTCACACTGCTGTTTGCTGTTTGGGTGACGTTCAAGATTACATCCCCACAGCTGGCCGGTGCGGCAAGCTCACTGACAAACATCGGGACTGCGGCAGCAGTAATCGCCTCTGGTGGCGGTGGTGCGGCGGCATACTCAGCTATTCGAGGAGGCCCGGCGGCCGCACTTGCGCGATATGGTGGCGAGAAAGTTTCAAACGGAGCATGGGGAAGGGACGGATCACGAGATTAGTGAGGTGATCTGATATGAGTTTCCTAAGAGACGCTTGGAATATTGCCACAGACCCGATTGGATGGTTACTTGGGGTGTTTTCAGATGCGGCTGACGGGTTTTTTGAGACGATTGGAGAGTTTGTCATCGGGTCTATATTTACTGTCCCACGGATTGAGACAGACCCCGACGCTGATTA
>LKMJ01004423.1_pt1 | contig 13218 bp, 11 predicted proteins | sample 643391 | NCBI WGS metagenome assembly LKMJ01 (sample SAMN04112250, study PRJNA286221) | soda lake metagenome | biome: soda lake; feature: Kulunda Steppe; material: water; isolation source: sample PL-Br10 brine of Picturesque Lake | place: Russia: Kulunda steppe | collected 2010-07
TAATGCCCCCGGGCTATTAATTTCCAATACTTGATATGATTAAGTATTTTTTTCGGGGTATTGATTTAATTCTAGACCTATTGTGGAACTATGTCAATATTCCCCGGTATTATCCTTTCTACTCTGTATCCACCTTCCAGATGAGTGATTTCTAGTAAATCAACTGCCAGTAGTTCTTTATCTTCACTCATACGCAGAAGTGCCAAACTGTATGGAACATCTTCATCCACCTGAAAACCTCTAATACCAGCAGCTCCTGTTGTCCCTGCATTAATAAGAATTGATTCATCTTTTCTTTCAATATCTTTTTGATGGGTATGACCGGTTAAGATAACTGGTATATCTGACATAAATTTCCTGGCTATCATTGGATGATGTACACCTACTATATGAGGAGATACACCAGAGCTATCAATAACATTTTCTAATCTATCTGCATAATCAATTAACACTTCTTCGCTTTGTACTGTCATTTCACTAGAAACAGAAGATGGATCTTCTATCCCTGCTATTTTGAAGCCTAGAACTTCTACAATCCCTTCTTCTAATACTTTAACATTCAAAATCTCTCTCATTCTTTCTACTACTTGGGGCGAATCATGATTACCGGGAATAAAAATATAAGGCATTTCGAGCTCTTGTATTCTACTGGCAAGCCCAGCTTCTAGTGGAGTTCCATAATCGGTTATATCTCCTGTATCTATGATCATATCAATTTCAAAACTCTCACTAATTTGAAAAATAAAGTCATATGCCGCAGGATTATTATGAATGTCTGATACGTGTAGAATTATATACTCACCCTCTATAAGACTTGGTGGAGCAACTTCATCAATTCTTTGAAATAACGTAAAAAGGTTAATACTTATTAGCTCAAGCTGTTGTCCTAGCTCACCAATTTTGCTAAAACTCTCTTCTATTAAGCCCATCATATACGGAAAGGACTCTAGAGCTCCTTCATATTCAGGATTCATAAAAGCCATGTGATCATACCCAAAAACTGTCCCTGTAATAATTAAAGCCATAATTATTATACCAATAAAACTCCCCATTAACAGCTTTCTTTTATCCCTAAACCCTACAACAAATGTCCCTACAAATCCACCAATTGCTGCTAAACCTATAATCTTCAAGATAAAATTCCTGGTTACATTTAACAACTTGTTTTCCCATTTTTGGGTAAATTCCTCGGAGTCAGAACCAGAAAGCTCCAAAAATTGAGTTAATTCATTTAAATTTATCTGATTTAGATTAACACTTATTTTCAAAGGTGAGAGGTGGGTGTCTGCTCTTACAGTTCCAAAAGGAGTAAGTTCTGCTTCCGTTAGACCATGATGCCATATCTGCGCCCTCACTCCTATTTCAAAGGGACCAACATCGTATATTGCAGGACTAAACACCGAAACAATTAAAATAGCCCCTAAAACAGAGGCCATGATAATTTTTAAATAAGGCCTAACATTCATGATTTTATTTATCACCACCATTATTCTTACGTATCGTACTCTTTTATCCTTCTTCTTAGTAAGTCAAGAGCGCTATTTGACATCCATTCTTTATTTAGTTCCCTCGAACCCTCTAGTTTTATCTTTTTGACATAAGTATATTCGCTATCTGAAACTGCTAAATATGTAAGACCTATTTGGTTACCAGTGGGGCCAGCAAAACCTGTAACTGCAAGGCCAAAATCAGCTTTGCTCAACTCTCTGATGCTATCAGCCATTTTTTTAGTTAATTTTTCATTAACAGCATTATTATCTTCTATTGTTTCCCGATCGATATTCAACCATTCTTCCTTGGCTTTTTTTGTATAAGTAACCATGGATCCAAGTATAACATTACTTGCTCCTTCTACTTGTGTTAATTTATGACAGATCAGTCCACCTGTAACCGATTCTGCTATAGCGAGTGTCTTATCTAATTTTGTCAGGTTATTAACAATTACTTTTTCTAAAGTATCTTCATCAACTCCAAAAATATACTTTTCTAACCTTGACTTAATCTCACTTTCTGTCTCTTCTATCATTTCCAGAGCTTTTTCTTCCGTTTTTTCTTTAGCAGTAACCCTTATATGCAATTGACCTGTTTTTACTAGAGTAGCAACAGTAGGGTTTTGCTGGTTTAGTAGATCAGTTAACATCTCATCCACTTTGGATTCACCAATTCCTACTAATTTCAAAACCCTACTTATTATTTTTGATTTGTCAGTTGGCTCTATCCTGGTAGACAAAAGAGGCAACAGTTCGTTTTTAAACATGGACATCAATTCTTTTGGTGGGCCTGGAAGCATTGAAACAAGAGTATTGTTTTTCTCAAAAAATATACCGGGAGCCGTGCCATAATAATTACTTAAAATAATACTATTTACTGGAATAAGAGCTTGCTTTTTATTATTTTCACTCATTTGTCTACCAATTTTCTCAAAAAACTTTTTTAATCTATTAAGCCACTCTTCATCTGTTTTTAACTCAAGCTCAAAGTACTTGCACACTTCTTCTTTTGTCAAGTCGTCTTTAGTTGGACCAAGTCCACCAGTGAAAATAATCAATTCTGAACGCTTTGCAGCTATATCCAAAACCTCTCGTAACCTCTCCGGGTTATCCCCAACAACAATATGATAGTAAACATTTATTCCTATCTCGGCAAGCTTACTAGAAATGTACCTTGCATTGGTGTTTGTTATTTCTCCCAATAACAGTTCTGTACCAACAGAAATAATTTCCGCTTTCATACTTGTATCCCTCCTTCGTCATTTTGCTGCTTTTTGCACCTCACGCAAGTCCACTCCTGTTAGACATTCTTCCTCTTTTAATTTTTCAACCAAATTCTTAAGAACTTTTATGCTATCTTTCAACAAACCCAGTACACGTTCCTCCTGTTCACTAATTATTTCTCTAATTGCTTTATCCAACATGTCTTTAGGAAGGCTTTCAAACCTGACTATTCCTAGAGAGGACATACCGGCTTTAATCATTTCTTGAGCTAGTTGAACTGCTTTTTGGAAGTCATCCATACTCCCTGTGCTTTTTTCGCCTAATAATAACTCTTCAGCCAGACTCCCCGCCACCAAAACTGCTAGTTGATCTTTCAAGCTTTTCTTAGTGCGCAAGAGACTTTCTTCTCCCGCATTATGACGAGTATAACCAAGAGCTTTTCCCCTGCTCGTAATAGTAACTTTAGCCACAGAACCAGGATCTATAATCTCACTTATTAGAGCATGTCCTATTTCGTGAACTGAAATCCTTTCAAAATCCTTTTTACCTGGCTTTCTTTCCAGTTTTTCACCCATAATTACCTTTTCTATGGCATCACCAAACTCTTTTTCTGTAATAACCTCTTTCTTCTCTCTTAAGGCAGTTATTGCAGCCTCATTAGCAACATTCTCAATATGAGCCCCTGAAAAACCAATTGTTTCTCTTGCAATCAGTTTATAATCAAAGTTTTCTTTTAAAGGCTTGTCTTTACAATGAAGCTTCAAAATTTCTAATCTGCCGTGCCGATCAGGTAGATCTACTCTTACTCTCCTGTCAAATCTGCCGGGTCTAAGCAACGCATCATCAAGAATTTCAGGTCTGTTTGTTGCTGCTATCACTAGGAGTTGAATTTTTTCGCTAATCTTTAGCCCGTCCATCTCTACAAGAAGCTGGTTTAAGGTTTGATCATACTCCATATGACTAGAATTAGAGCCCCTTTTAGCCCCTAATATATCCAGCTCATCTATAAAAACTATAGCACTTGTTTTGTTCTGTTTGCTTGCTTCTTTTTTGGCTCTTTTAAATAAATCTCTTATTCTTTTGGCTCCAACTCCTGCATACATTTCAATAAAATCACTTCCTGAAGCTGATATAAAAGCAGACTCAGTATAATTAGAGGCTGCTTTTGCTAAAAGTGTTTTTCCTGTTCCTGAAGGACCTTCTAAAAGTATGCCTTTTAATGGCCTGATTCCCATAGCTTTGATTTCAGAAGGACGTTTTACAAATTCTAGTGTTTCCCTTAATTCATTTACTGCAGTATTTTGTCCACCGATTTCGTTAAATTTAATCTTAGGGATTACATCTTCCTTAGAGCCACTTATCAAATTGATAAAACCATTTGTCGTTTTAGATCTCATAGGGATTACATAAAATAGCACCCCTAATAAAACTATAATAAAAATTACAGGTGCAATATTAGCACCTATAATAGCCATTCCGATTAAAACAGCTAAAATAATCCCCAGGCTTAATTCAATTAACAATTTAAACCCTCCCATGGTTGTTTTTTGCAAAATCGTCACTTAATATATAAATGAAAAATCCAATATTATCTTTCATCTGGACCACAATTCTATCATCTGAAAGAATATGGATTTGATAATGATCAACCATGTGATTTTTTAATATTCCATCTATTTCAGCGTGCATTTCTCTATAATTACCTATTTCTTTAGCTTCATATAAAACAAAATGAATATTATAAAATGCCTGCTTCAGATTATCATTATCTTCATCATACGAAAATATAAGCTGCCAGTTATTACTGCCCAGGATATCTTCTATCTTCTCCTCTATTTCCAAAACAGTATTGTTTATATAAGGATGATATTTTAATTCTATCTCTATAAGATACTCATTATTATTTGTTTCTTCTAATTGATAGTTTGAAATATTTTCTTTATTATCTAGGTATTCTGATAAAGGCTGATTATACTTTGCTTCATTCCAGATAGAAAAAATAAGAAAAAATATCCCCAGGGCCACAAAACAAGTTATAATTACAATAGAACCTTTTATTCTGTTATGGTTCATATCTATTAGGCCCCCTCTCTAGTTTACATAAAATATTATAACACAATATATGAGCACAAACAATTTACTTAATAAACCAAAAATAAACCCTTACTTCGTGTATAAAGCAAGGGTTTATTTTCCAAATTTTATCACTTCTTTGTTTTTATAAAAATAATCGACTCCAGAGATGATCGTAATAATCACAGTAAGAACAAGGCTAACATTCACAATTAATGGTATAAGGGCAAAGTCATCAGAAGCTACACTTACAAGTGATTCAAGCCCCGCCTGAAACATCAAAGCCGATATTGCTACAATTTGGGTTATTGTCTTTAGCTTTCCCAAATTACTTGCAGAAATAACTACATTCTCTCCTGCAGCAATTACTCTTAACCCAGTTACAGCAAATTCTCTAGCTAATATAACAAATGCCACAAGAGGATTTAACATGCCCATACCCACAAGAGCAATTAAGGCTGCCAAGATAAGCATTTTATCTGCAAGGGGGTCAAGAAATTTCCCAAATGTTGTTATTTGTTTTCTGCTCCTCGCAATATAACCATCCAGAGCATCTGTTGCAGAAGCAATGACAAATAACCCAAAGGCTACAAATTCACCATAAGGTATACTCATTAACAAAAAAATCATAAATAAAGGTGCCAGGATAATCCTAGCTACAGTTATTTTATTCGCCAGGTTCATGTTTTATTTCCCCAATTAAATCATTTTCTATGATTTGTGTTATCTTAACCCTAACAAAGGTCCCTACTTCCAAATCAGTATCCGGGATGATTACGCTTCCGTCAACTTCCGGTGCCTGGTATTTTGTCCTTGCCAAATAAGTCCCAGGTTCTTCTTCTAAAGCTGAGTCAACCAAAACTATAAATTCTTCCCCGATCCAGTTAGTTCTTTTTTCTTGCATAATACTTTGTTGTAATTCAGTTGAAATTTTGTACCTTTCGTCTACAATATCTTCCTCTATATCTTCACCAAAGTCTGCAGCTTTAGTATCTTCTTCCTTTGAATATTTAAAAATCCCAGCATGGTCAAATTTAATTTCTTCCATAAAATCCAAAAGTTCATTAAACTCTTCTTTAGTTTCTCCTGGAAAACCTACCATGAAAGAAGTCCTTAAAGCCAGATTAGGAATCATTTCCCTTAATTTATATATAAGTTCTTTTATTTGTCTTTTATTTCCGTCTCTGTTCATTCTCTGAAGGATTCTATCACTGACATGCTGAATAGGCAAGTCTAAATATGGACAAATTTTACTCTCCCTGGCTATAATTTTAATAAGATTATCATCAACCCTTGACGGATGTCCATACATAAATCTTATCCAGTTAAGGTCCCCTATTTTAGTTAGCTCTCCTAATAGCGTATCTAATTTGTATTCTCCATAAATGTCAAATCCAAATCTTGTGGTATCCTGGGCAATTAAATTGATTTCTCGAACTCCTCGTTCTACCAGTTCTTCCGCTTCTTTTTTAATAGAGCATATACTCCTGCTTCTAAACTCTCCTCTAATAGAAGGGATCACACAATAAGAACAGTGATTATCACATCCTTCAGCTATTTTTATATATGCACTTCCTTTGTGCCCGGATAGGTCGCTAATTAACCTGGGATCATCATGAGAGTACAAATTAACCTTTCTACTAAAATCATCTCTCACAGACTTTCCACCAAAAAAACTATCTAATAGCATTCCTATTTTGTCCCACTGATCAGTGCCAAGTAAAATATCTATCTCTGGAATTTCTTTTTTAATTTTTTCCTGATATCTCTGGCTAAGGCAGCCACATACTACAAGTATTTTACAATTACCTTCTTCCTTTAATTTGGAAAGGCGTAATATTGTTTCTATAGATTCTTCTTTTGCTTCTTTTATAAAACCACAGGTGTTTATTATCAATACATCTGCTACAGAATTATCATCACTAAACTGATATCCGTGTGACTGCAAATATCCTAACATCAATTCTGAATCAACTTGATTTTTTGCACATCCAAGAGAAGTAAGGCTTACTTTAATCAGTACCAGCACCAACCTTTCCATTTTTCTTTCAACAAGTATATTATATACAAAAATAACTATCAAAAAAAGATGATTTCAATAAAAGAAGAGGCCAACCCTCTTCTTTTTAATAAAATAACTTCTTGATCACACTGAAAGCTTAGGACTAATCTTCTAATATAATGTTCAAATAAAAAGGCGAACTCTTACTATATTCATATTCTTCAAAATCCGAGATGAAGTCTACAGATATTCCATTTACTATCAATTCAAATGCAAGGGGTCTCCCTATTAAAACCACAAATTCTTCTTTGGCAGTCAGCGAAAAACCTTCGTTTTCCTCATAAGTCCTACTCTTACCCGGTTCTGGTTCGCCGTCCACAATAAAATTTCCCAACCAGCATCTGTCATTAATTATATTTCCTTCTACTTCAATCTCATCAGCATTAATAATCCTATAGTTAAAAGCATCCCAGTCGTTATACTCTTCCACAGATTCAAGACTTATTTCGGGTTCGTCTTCAATTATTTCTTCTTCCAGTTCATTTTCTTCTTCTTCATTTAATTCATTATTGTCTTCATTATCTTCATTTTCTACCACATGATTATTATTTTGTCCGGGATCTTCTAATTCTATTGACATAATAAAATTATATCCGCCCCGAAGCCCTACTATAACTAATGCCAATACAATAATTGTAACTAAACCTTTTTTTACACCCGGGCTAATTCCTGAACTTATATTAATATTTGGTGTCAGCACTCTCTTTTTCCTTTTTTCTCTTTTAGGCTTTCTTTTAAGTTTGTCTACCTCTGATGCTTCAGATTCGTTATTTTCTTCTTGATCCATTTTGTAATGAAGTTCATATTCTTCCCAGAGTTCTTTATAATCAATTCCAACAATATCTGCATAGTTTCTTATAGATCCTTTAGCATAAACGTCACCCGAAAAAATAGAAAAGTCATTTTCTTCTATAGCCTTAATATATCTTGCTCTTAATTTTGTAATTTTCTGAATATACTCTATTGAATACCCTTTATTCTCTCTGGCTTTTTTCAACTTAAACCCCAGACGTCCCATGTTATCATCAGATGCCATGCTTAGTTCCCCCCTTTCAGATAAAGCAAATCATTTATTATCAAGATATATTTTTTTATATTAATTTTTTTAGGGTTTCATAAAACTTAAATAATACATTTTGTCTTTACAAACAAGTTCTTGATTTAAGACAATATTTCCTTCATAAAGTACCTAATAACTAATCAGATTTTTCATTATCATCCTTTTTTACACCTTCATCAGTTGCAATATCCTTATTTAAAGTATCTTTTTCCAAATTTTCATCTTTTTCCAAATAACTATCAATCTGCTCCTTGTTTAGTAAGATCTTTCTTGGCTTACTACCTTCAAAACCACCAATTATACCCCTTTTTTCCATTTCATCTACCAACCTTGCAGCCCTTGTATATCCTACCCGGAATCTACGCTGAAGAAGTGAAATTGAAGCCTGATTTGATTCTAGTACAAGCTTTATAGCATCTTCTAGTAATTCGTCTTCATCATTTAAGTGGTCATTTCCCTTTTCATTTTCAACATCTATATTCTCAATTAATTCCTCCTTATATTCTGGTGCAGCCTGTTCTTTAATCTTATCTGTCAAAATTGAAACTTCTTTCTCAGATATATATGCTCCTTGAACCCTGATTGATTTATTACTATTTACAGGGTTGTAGAGCATATCGCCTTCGCCCAAAAGTTTTTCTGCACCTGAACCATCTATGATAGTCCTTGAATCAGTCTGTGAGGAAACAGCAAAGGCAATCCTGGAAGTTATATTAGACTTAATCACTCCCGTGATAACGTCTACTGATGGACGCTGTGTGGCTACAATCAAATGTATGCCAGCTGCTCTTGACATCTGTGCCAATCTAAAAATTGCGTCTTCTACTTCAGTTGGGGCAACCATCATTAGATCAGCAAGTTCATCAATAATAACCACTATATAGGGAAGTTTTTTACCTTTTCCTTTTAAAACTTTCTTGTTATAAGCTTTTATTTCTCTTACATCTAATTCTGCAAATAACCTGTATCTAGCTTCCATTTCTTTAACTATGTTTTTTAATGCTGAAGCAGCTTTTTTCGGGTCTGTTACTACAGGTGCAATGAGATGAGGAAGACCATTAAAAGCTTTCAACTCCACAACTTTAGGGTCTATGAGTAAAAATTTTACTTCATCAGGCTTAGATTTGTATAAAATACTCGTAATGAGTGTGTTGATACAAACACTTTTTCCAGAACCAGTTGCTCCTGCTATAAGGAGATGAGGCATTTTTGAAAGATCAACGATTACTGCTTCTCCCGTTATATCCTTGCCAATAGCCAAAGTAAGAGGAGATATAGCTTTATTGAATTTTTCACTTTCCAGTACATCCCTTATATAAACTACTGATACTACATCATTTGGCACCTCTACACCTATAGCAGCCTTACCAGGAATAGGTGCCTCTATTCTTATCTCAGAGGCTGCCAAGCTGAGGGCAATGTCATCAGCTAAATTCACTATTTTACTAACCTTAACCCCCGGCGCAGGCTGTAATTCATACCTGTTCACCGTTGGCCCCCTTTGAATTTTTGAAACTTTAGCTTTTACACCAAATGATTCCAAAGTTTTTACTAGTAAGTGAGCTTTATCATTTAACTCTTTTTTACTCGAAAAATCCGTCACTGATCTTGGAAACTGTTTTAATAAACTCAAATCCGGGAGTTCATAGTCATCATATTCTGTACAGCTTACAGAGTTATAGAAATCCTCATCTTCATCTTTTTCTTCTTTATTATCATTTTCAATGACATTATTTTTCTTAGACTTCATACTCTTATTCTTGATGGCTTCAAAGTCAAGTACAGGTACATCAACATCGCTTTTCGTATTATTTTTTATATTTTCATAATCTTCTTGTATACTGTTAAATTCTGACTGTTCTTTTTTATAGTTTTCTATTTCAATAATCTTATCATCAATAGTCTCCTGAACAATTGTATCGTCCAAATATGCTAAAGTTTCACCATCTTCTCCTTCCTTATCTTCATCTTCGTCAAACTGCTTGTACTTTTTAACTTTTCTATTACTCAATAATTCTTTTATGTACAAAATACCACCTTTAATGCGATTTAACCTTTGGAAAAAAGATATCAAAAAACCTTTTAAATAATCTCCCAATTGCTCAAATGTAGTATTAGTCAAAAGTAAAAAGGACAGAAAAGCACCACCAGCCAATATTATTAAGGTCCCTATTTCACCCAGAGTTAATAAAAATAAAGTGGATATCAAACCTCCTATTAAGCCTCCGCCCTCTTGCTCTTGAATGAGATGAAAACTCTTGGAAATTATTTCTCCTCTAGACATAAAATCACTTTTTAAAACTATTTCCAGGTGGCTTCCAATAATTATCAAAGCCAGTATAATTCCAAAGCCTATAAATCTACTGCTTATATTCATGTTTCTTTTAACTAGAGCATGTCCACCTATAACCACAAAAAATAAAGGGATAACCCAAGCCTTGTCACCAGCTAGAAAAGTTAAAAGCCATTTTAACATGCCACCCAAAAAACCTGTTTGATCTGTTAAAACAAGACTAGAAAAGGAAATAAGCGCTAACACTATTATGCTTATAGCTTTTATCTCTATGTTGTCTGTTTTATTTTTAGTGTTTTGTTTCTTCTTTTTCTTGCTAGACATATTAACTCACCTCAGAGTATATAAAACTCATTCTTATTGGCATTCACATTATATCAATACACAACCTTTCTGCCAACACACACATTTATAAATATTTATTTGATGGATAAAGCCAAAAAACAAATTTTTCAATTTTATTCCAGAAAATAATTAACATTAAAGCTGTCTTAAGGTTGAATAATGTATGAGCATTTGCAAGTACCCTGGCCTGGGAGGAAGCTGTATTATCAACAATTATCATGAAATAGGGTAATAGAAGAGTAAATATTATCACTCCTATAATATTAAAAATAAATTGAAACAAAGCACCTCTTTTACCATTAACACCAAGTCCTGTGCCCACCAATAACAATGTGCTACATGTCCCTACGTTTACTCCAAAAGCAGCAAGCAATGCTTCTTTAATCGTTAAAATATTACCTTCTACAAGAACTACCAAAATTCCTATTACCAGACTGCTTGATTGAAAAACTGCAGTCGTCAAACAACCAAAAACGAATGCACCTAAACCTGAATCTATCATTTGAAAAAAATCCATCAGCGAACTTGAATAATAATTAGCAGCATTTTTCAACAGGTTAAGTCCAAAAATGATACAGCTAAAAGATACAAAAAAATTAAACACTGGAATTAATCTATCTATTTTTTGCATTAAGAATCTAAATATAATTGTAAGTATAATAAGAGAAGGTATCAAATCACCGGTAGAAAAAGAAAATATTTGCCCGCTGATTGTAGTGCCTAAGTTTCCTCCGATTAAAAACATTGCTGTTTGTTTCAAGGTTAAAATTCTTTTGTCATGTAAAAGTAAGACAACTATACCTGTAGCACTGCTGCTCTGACATAAGGCAGTAAAAAAAATACCGAAAAGAAACAGTAACAAAGGGGAGCTATTAATAGCTTTACTTGATAAAGTAGTCGGACTGAATCTGTCAGACAAAAAGACAATTCCAAAAATAAATATAAAAAAACCTGCAAATACAAAAATCACACTCATAAAAACACCCCAATTAAACCTATTTCAAAAAAATCAATATTATTAATCGGGTTGTTAAAAGACTTTTATCCTTCTTTTAATGAGGGAGAATATCTTATAATATTTCCAGGCTGAAACTTTGGATTAAGATAATCATTAGAATTACTACTTATCAATCTCACTAACCTCCCTTCATACGAACCTGTCGGCTCCACTATTAATGTTTTACCTTCAATTTCTATTTCTGTATAATTTGGATTCTCCCAGTTTTTATTTTCCAATATTTGCTCTAAAGATAAACATGTGTACAAAAGACTCATGAATTCGACCCCCTAAATGAGTTATTTGGGCCACCTGGGTCTTGTGGGTTGCTATGAAAGTAATAATTTTGCTGGTCTTTTTTGTTATTATTGTTATTATAAGTTTCTTTTTGTTGAATAAGTTCCTCCAATTTGATCACAGCTTTTCCTATTCCACCAACTTCATCAATTAGGCTGTATAAAACAGCATCTTTACCTATTAACAAAGTACCAATGTCCCGGGCAAGCTGGCCTGAATTAAACATCAATTTCCTCAATTCCTGAGATGATATTTTAGTATTTTTTGTGATGAATTTTATTACTCTTTCCTGCATCTTATCTAAATATTCATATGTTTGGGGCACCCCAAGGACCTGACCGGTAAGTCTAATAGGATGTATTGTCATAGTTGCAGTTTCTACTATATAGGAATAATTAGTCGCTACAGAAATCGGCGCACCTATACTATGGCCGCCTCCAAGCACCACACTCACCGAAGGCTTTGACATACTTTCTATCATTTCCGCAATAGCTAGGCCTGCTTCTACATCTCCACCAACTGTATTTAAAAGGATTAAAATTCCTTTAATGTTAGGGTTTTGTTCTGCCGCCACCAGTTGGGGCAAAATATGTTCATATTTTGTTGTTTTATTTTGAGGTGGTAGCGTCATATGACCTTCAATTTGACCCACAATAACAAGAGAATGTATGTGGTTAACAGGCTGAGGTATTTGAACTTGACCGAATTCTTTTAAGTTCTCTGACATATCTTTTTGTCTACTCCTTCTTACAGATTCTCGTCTAGTTAACCTCGTACTAGTATGATTCTGACACATTTTGTCACTCCCTTTAGCATTCTCTTGATATTATTCCAAATTATTAAATACGTATACATCATAAGCCATACGTTATTCTTGACATATTTTGATGTATAGTAGAAAATAATCTTATATTATTATAAAACATAAATACATCAGCTAAGTATGATTATACTTTATTAATAAATTCTAATAATAACATGATACGAGAGGTGAAAACATGAAAGAGATTAAAGTTGCTGTAAGTGGTGCCAATGGCCGGATGGGAAAAGAAGTTTGCCGCGCGGTCCTAGAAGATAGTAACCTTAAACTAGTAGCTGCTTTTGATGAAACAGGAGAAGGGGAAGATATAGGTAATGCCCTTGGTGAAAAAAATCTAAATATTTTTCTACAACAGCTCACAGAAGAAAATCTTTCTTCAAAGGATCCTCATGTGATGGTAGACTTTACTACTCCTATGAGCGCTGTAGAAAATGTAGAAATCTCCCTTAAATGTGGTGTCCGTCCTGTCGTTGGAACTACAGGCTTTACAGAAGAAGATATCTCTAAAATTAGAGGTAAGGTGGAAAAGCTAGGCTTAGGAGCAATAATAGCTCCAA
>LKMJ01004424.1_pt1 | contig 13217 bp, 12 predicted proteins | sample 643391 | NCBI WGS metagenome assembly LKMJ01 (sample SAMN04112250, study PRJNA286221) | soda lake metagenome | biome: soda lake; feature: Kulunda Steppe; material: water; isolation source: sample PL-Br10 brine of Picturesque Lake | place: Russia: Kulunda steppe | collected 2010-07
AACGACCGCCCTTCTTGAACACGACCTCGGCATCCACCTTGGCGAACAGCGTGTGGTCCTTGCCGCAACCCACGTTCTCGCCGGGATGATACTGCGTGCCGCGCTGCCGCACGAGGATGTTGCCGGCGCGCACGACCTGGCCGCCAAAGCGCTTCACGCCAAGGCGTTTACTCTCTGAGTCGCGCCCGTTCTTGGAACTGCCGCCTGCCTTCTTGTGTGCCATGTTCTCGTTCTCCCGAGTACTGTCGTGCAGCAGCTCAGCCGGCGATGCCGGTGATGCGCACGGTGGTGTAGTGCTGCCGGTGGCCCGCCTGCTTCATGCTGTGCTTGCGGCGCCGGAATTTGATGATGCGGACCTTGTCGCCGCGGCCGTGGTCCTCGACTTTGGCGGTGACCTTGCCGCCATCGACCACCGGGGCCCCGACGCGGACATCGTCACCCGCACCCACCATCAGCACCTGGTCGAAATCGACCTCGGAACCGACTTCGGCGTCGAGCTTTTCGATGCGGATCACGTCACCTTCGGCGACGCGGTACTGTTTACCACCTGTTGCGATGATCGCGTACATTTCCCTGGGACTCCGTTGCGATGACCTGTATGGACCAGGTGCTGATGACTGGTCTCGCGAAAGGGCGGCAATGCTAGCAGCACCCCCGCCGGGGGTCAACGTTTCCGTCACCCGTATTGCTTGACACCCCGCCACCCCCTTTCTAGCATGCCGGGCTCTTCATTTGCTGGAGGCGGCGCGCGCGTGCGGGCCTGCCGAAACCGACCCCACCCCCACCGGCCTGCCGAACCGCATGTCCATAGACGCCATCCGAGAGCTCGCTGCCGACGACATGCAGGCAGTCGACGCCTGCATCCGCGACCGGCTCAGCTCCCCCGTGGTGCTGATCAACCAGCTCGGACACTACATCATCCACAGTGGCGGCAAGCGGCTGCGCCCGCTGCTGGCGACGTTGTCCGCCCGTGCCTGCGGATATCAGGGCGACAAGCACGTCACCCTGGCGGCGCTGGTGGAGTTCATCCACACCGCGACCCTGCTGCACGACGACGTGGTGGATGCCTCGGAGATGCGCCGCGGCAGCGAGACCGCGAACCACATCTTCGGCAACGAGGCCGCCGTGCTGGTGGGCGACTTCCTCTACACCCGCGCCTTCGAGATGATGGTCGAGATCGACTCGATGCGGGTGATGGAGATCCTGTCGCGCGCGACCAACGTGATTGCCGAAGGCGAAGTGATGCAGCTGATGAACTGCCACGACGCGGATGTCGACGAGGCGCGCTACATGGACGTGATCCAGTCGAAGACCGCCAAGCTGTTCGAGGCGGCCTGCCAGATCGGCGGCATCCTGGCGCAACGCGACGCCGCCGACGAGGCCGCGCTGGCGCGCTACGGCATGCACCTGGGCACCGCGTTCCAGCTGATCGACGATGTGCTCGACTATTCGGCCGACCCCGAGGTGACCGGCAAGCAGCTGGGCGACGACCTCGCCGAGGGCAAGCCGACCCTGCCGCTGATCCACGTGCTGCGCGAGGGCAGCGACGCCGAAAAGGCCGTGGTGCGCCGGGCAATCGAACAGGGCGGGCGCGAGGAAACCGACGCGGTGATCGCGGCGATGCACTCCACCGGCGCGCTGGAGTACGCCCGGGCGCGGGCGGAGGCCGAAACCGACGCGGCGATCGCCGCCATCGCCGGGCTGCCGGACAATCCCCACCGCCGCGCGCTGGCGGACATCGCCCGCTTCGCCGTGGGCCGCGATCACTGACACCGCGTTCACCGCCCACGCCACCGTTCGCCCCCATCATCATTCGCGCCCCATCATTGCGAGGAACCCCTCCCCGCCATTGCGAGGAACCGAAGCTCCTCCCCTGTCATTGCGAGGAGCCGAAGGCGACGCGGCAATCGACCCAAGCCGGCCGCACGCGGGATCAGGTGGCTGCGGATGGAGATCGCCACGTCGCTGCGCGACTCGCGATGACTGGGAATGGCTGCGCGACTCGCGATGACGGACCGGGCGCCCGGGGCATGGACAACTCCGGATCAACACGGCACAATACTCAGCTCAGCGTCGGAGTGTAGCTCAGCTTGGTAGAGCACTGCCTTCGGGAGGCAGGGGTCGAAGGTTCGAATCCTTTCACTCCGACCATTTCCCGATTTCTCCGGTCGGGCGGTGCATCCGGCACCGCCCGGTCCTCCTTCGGCGGACGCCAGCATGACCGTTTCTTCCCGGCCCGCACGTGGCACGCTGTACATCGTTTCCGCACCCTCCGGTGCCGGCAAGACCAGCCTGGTCGGCGCACTGCTGGACAGCGTCGAGGACGTCGAGGTCTCGGTCTCGCACACCACGCGTCACCCGCGCCCGGGCGAGGTCGACGGCATCGACTACCACTTCGTCTCGGCGGAGACCTTCCTCGGCATGATCGAGGACGGCAAGCTGCTGGAACACGCCAAGGTATTCGACAACTTCTACGGGACCGCGCTGGCCAGCGTGAACGAACGCCTGGACGCCGGTTTCGACGTGATCCTGGAGATCGACTGGCAGGGCGCCCGGCAGGTCCGCGCCGCGGTGCCGGACTGCCGCTCGATCTTCATCCTGCCGCCTTCGCGCACGGAGCTGGAACGTCGGCTGCGCGGCCGTGGTCAGGATAGTGAAGAGGTGATCGAACGCCGCCTGCGCGATGCCGAGTCGGACTGCACGCATTACCGCGAATACGACTACACCGTGGTCAACGCGGAGTTCGATCAGGCCCTGCGGGATCTCGCCAGCATCTTCCGCTCCAACCGGCTGCGTACGGTGGAGCAGGAGATCCGCTCGGCGGAGACCCTGAACAACCTGCTGGCCGGTGCCCGCGCGCCGGCCTGAACCGTTCAACCTTTTTGCACGCAACATCCGGAGCTAGCCCATGGCCCGCATAACTGTCGAGGACTGCCTCGAAAAAGTCGACAACCGCTTCGAGCTGGTGATGATGGCCGCCCGTCGCGCGCGTCATATCGCCCACGGCAAGGAGCCGCGGCTCCCCGAGAACAACGACAAGCCGACGGTCATCGCGCTGCGCGAGATCGCCGCCGGCGAGGTCGGGGCCGAGGTGTTCGACGAGCATGACGAGCGCCCGCAGAACCAGATGCTGGATTTCTCCACGATCCGGCACCTGGAACAGCTCGAAGCCGACGAACGGTAGGTCGCACCCATGGCCACTGGGCTCTCCGCGCCCGGGGCCGTCTCCTCGGCTTCGGCGGACTCCACCCGTTTCCTGATCAGCGACCTGTGCGCTGAGCTCGAGGCGTATCTGGAGCCCGAGCAGGTCGAGGAGATCTATCGCGCGTATCTATTCGGCGCCGAGGCCCACGAGGGCCAGACGCGCAAGACCGGCGAGCCGTACATCTACCACCCCCTGGCCGTGGCCCGCACCATGGCCGAGATGCGCATGGACCACCGCGCGATCTGCGCGGCCATCCTCCACGACGTGATGGAGGACACCCCCACCAGCAAGGACCGCATCCACGCCGAGTTCGGCGAGGAAGTCGCAGAGCTGGTCGACGGGGTCTCCAAGCTGACCCACCTGCAGTTCCAGTCCAAGGCCGAGGCGCAGGCGGAGAACTTCCGCAAGATGATGCTGGCGATCACCCGCGACATTCGGGTGATCCTGGTCAAGCTGGCCGACCGCCTGCACAACATGCGCACCCTGGGCGTGATGCGCCCGGACAAGAAGCGCCGCATCGCCAACGAGACCCTGGAGATCTACGCCCCCATCGCGCAGCGCCTGGGGATGAACGCCATGCGCCGCGAGCTGGAACACCTCGGCTTTGTCGCCAGGCATCCCTGGCGGTCCGCGGTCCTGGAACGCGCGATGCAGGACGCCCGCGGCAACCGCCGCGAGCCGATGCGCAACATCGAGCAGGCGATCTGCTCGCGCATGGAGGCCGCGGGCATCGAGGGCCGGATCTCCGGACGCGAGAAATCGCTGTACAGCATCTACCGCAAGATGCGCTCGAAGCGGCACACCTTCGAAGATGTGTTCGACGTGTTCGCGATCCGCATCGTGGTCGACGACATGGACACCTGCTACCGCTCGCTGGGGGTGGTCCACAACCTGTACAAGCCGGTGCCGGGGCGCTTCAAGGACTACATCGCGATCCCCAAGTCCAACGGCTACCAGTCACTGCACACCGTGCTGTTCGGCCCGCAGGGCATCCCGATCGAGGTGCAGATCCGCACCACCGAGATGGATCGTGTCGCGGAAAGCGGCATCGCCGCCCACTGGCAGTACAAGTCGGGGGGCGAGCTGGCGCAGACGGCGCAGAGCCGCGCACGCGAATGGCTCAAGGATGTCCTCGAGATCCAGAACAGCGTGGGCAATTCGATCGAGTTCCTGGAAAACGTGAAGGTCGACCTGTTCCCCGACGAGGTCTACACCTTCACCCCGGGTGGCGACATCCTGGTCCTGCCGCGCAACGCCACGCCCATCGACTTCGCCTATGCCGTGCACTCGGACGTCGGCAACCGCTGCGTGGCCGCCAAGATCGACCGCCAGCTGGCGCCGCTCTCCAGCCGGCTGCAAAGCGGCCAGACGGTGGAGATCGTCACCGCGCAGGGTGCCCGGCCCAACCCCGCCTGGCTGTCGTTCGTGGTCACCGGCAAGGCCCGCACCGGCATCCGCCACTGCCTGAAATCCATGCAGAAGGACGAGGCGCGGGCCCTTGGCCGCCGCCTGCTGGAAAAATCCCTGGCGGCACTGGATTCCAGCCTCGCGCGGATCTCCCCGGCACAGCTGGACCAGCTCCTGGACAACATGAAACTCACCGAGCTGGATGATCTGCTGGCCGAGATCGGTCTGGGGAATCGCATGGCCTCGCTGGTGGCACGCCAGCTGGTGGGCCTGGACGGCGAGGCGGCCGAGATCGAGGGCGAGACCGACGGCCACGAGACCGCATCCCTGGCGATCCGCGGGACCGAGGGCATGGTCCTGAACTATGGCCGCTGCTGCTATCCCATCCCGGGTGATCCAATCATCGGTCAGCTGAGCGCCGGGCGCGGCCTGGTGGTCCATCGCGAGAACTGCCGCAACCTGCACGAGGGCCGCGAACGCCCGGATCGCAGGATCGACCTCGAGTGGTCGCACGAACCGGGCCTGCAGTTCACCGCTGCGGTGCGCACGCGTACTGCCAACCGCCGCGGCGCGCTGGCCGAGATGGCTGCCTGCATCGCCGACCAGGGCTCCAACATCGAGCACATCTCGTTCAACGAGCAGGACGGCCACTCCACCGCCATGACCTTCCAGCTGACAGTGCGCGACCGCCAGCACCTGGCGCAGATCATGCGCGGCCTGCGGCGCCTGCCGGACGTGCTGCGGATCTCGCGCCCGCGCGGCTGACGCGGTATGGTTCCCGGCGCTGAATAACCAGGAGGTTCCATGTCCCGCGAAGTAATCCAGACCGACGCCGCCCCGGCCGCCATCGGCCCTTACTCCCAGGCGGTGCGCACCGGCGACACCCTGTACCTCTCCGGCCAGATCCCGCTGGACCCGGCCACCATGGACCTGGTGGACGGCGGCATCGAGGCGCAGATCCGCCGGGTGTTCGACAACCTGGCGGCAGTGCTGGATGCCGCCGGCGCGCGCCTGGGCGATATCGCCAAGCTCAACATCTACCTCGTCGACCTGACCCATTTCCCGCTGGTCAACGAGCTGATGAGCGAATACTTCAGCGAGCCTTATCCGGCGCGCGCGGCGATCGGCGTGGCCGCCCTGCCCAAGGGGGCACAGGTGGAGATGGACGCCATCGCCTGGTGTCCGCGGGGCTGAGGCCCCGCGCCCCGGAGCACTGCAGATGGACCTGCAGGCCCCGCTGACCGAACTCACCGGCGTGGGACCGCGCCAGGCCGAGCGCCTGGCGCGGCTGGGCCTGCACGTCTGCGGGGATCTGCTGTTCCATCTGCCGCTGCGCTTCGAGGACCGCACCCGCATCACCCCGCTGGACCGTCTGCGCCCGGGCCGCGCCGCCCTGTTCGAGGGCGTGGTCGAGCGCAGCGAGGTCGTGATCCGCCGTCGGCGCATGCTGGTGGTGACCCTGGGGGACGGTCAGGGCGTCATTACCCTGCGCTTCTTTCATTTCGGCAACGCGCAGCAGAAACGCCTGGCGAGCGGTACCCGGGTCCGCGCCTTCGGTGAACCGCGCGGCGTGCCCGGGGCGCTGGAATGCGTGCACCCGGAGACCGAGATCGTCGATCCGGACGCCCCGCCGGCGCTGGAACAGCGCCTGACCCCGGTCTACCCGGTCACCGAGGGTGTGTCCCAGCCGCTGCTGCGCAAGCTGGTGCGCCAGGCCCTGCCCGGCATCCGGCAGCTGCCCGACCTGTTGCCGGAACTGGAGCGTGAAGGCCTGCCGCCGCTGCAGCAGGCCGTGCAGGACCTCCACCAGCCGCCACCCAACGCGCAGGCCCCGGCGCTCGAACCCGGCATCGACGGGCGCTCCGCCGCGCAGACCCGCCTCGCGCTGGAAGAGCTGGTCGCGCACCAGCTAGCGCGCCTGCAGCATGCCCGTGCCGAACCCGACGAACACGCCCCGGCGCTGGACCCGCCCGGCGACCTGTGGGAACACCTGCATGCCGGACTGCCGTTCCCGCTGACCGGCGCCCAGCAGCGCGTGATCGGCGAGATCCGCGCGGATCTCGCCCGCCAGCAGCCGATGAACCGCCTGCTGCAGGGCGACGTGGGCTCCGGCAAAACCCTGGTGGCGGTGGCCGCCGCCCTGGCCGCGGTGGAGGCCGGCTACCAGGTCGCGTTCATGGCCCCCACCGAACTGCTGGCACGCCAGCACGCCCGCAACCTGGCGGCCTGGCTGGAGCCCATGGGCATCCCCATCGCCTGGCTGGGCGGGCGCCAGGCACGCGGGGAGCGCGGCCAGCTGCTGAACGAACTGGCCAGCGGCGACCGCCCGGTCGCGGTGGGCACCCACGCCCTGTTCCAGGAAGACGTGCGCTTCCACCGGCTGGGCCTGGCGGTGGTGGACGAGCAGCACCGCTTCGGCGTGCATCAGCGCATGGCGCTGCGCGAGAAGGGCAACGGGGGCACCCCGCACCAGCTGATCATGACTGCCACGCCCATCCCTCGCACCCTGGCGATGACCCTGTATGCCGGGCTGGAGACCTCGATCATCGACGAGCGCCCGCCCGGGCGCACGCCGGTGCGCACCGCGCTGATCAGCCACGAGCGCCGCGACGAGGTGATCGAGCGCATCCGCGTGGCCTGCGGCGACGGCACCCAGGCCTACTGGGTGTGTCCGCTGGTGGAAGACTCGGAGCAGCTGGAGGCCGAATCCGCCGAGGCCACCCGCGAGCGCCTGGCCGAGGCCCTGCCGGGGCTGCGCATCGGGCTGGCCCACGGCCGCATGAAGGGCAGCGAGCGCGATCAGGTGATGGAGGGGTTCCGGCGCGGCGAGATCGACCTGCTGGTGGCGACCACGGTGATCGAGGTCGGCGTGGACGTGCCCAACGCCAGCCTGATGGTCATCGAGAACGCCGAACGCATGGGCCTGTCGCAGCTGCACCAGCTGCGCGGACGGGTTGGGCGCGGCAATGCCGCCAGCGCCTGCGTGCTGCTGTATCGCCCGCCGCTGGGCGAGACCGCACGCGAACGACTGGAGGCGATGCGCCGCACCGACGACGGTTTCGAGATTGCCGAGGTGGACCTGAAGCTGCGCGGCCCGGGGGAACTGCTGGGCACGCGCCAGACCGGCGACCGCAGCTTCCGCGTGGCCGACTGGTCACGCGATCAGGACCTACTGCCACGCGCCACCCGGATCGCCGAGGGCCTGCTGCAGGACCCGCCGCGCGGCGGCGCGCTGATCGATCGCTGGCTGGGGGATGCGACCCGCTACGGCCAGGTCGGCTGACGGCCGCTACCGATCGCCGCGCAGGTGGTCCTTCAGCCGCTGCAGCTCGTCTTCCGACCAGCCTTCGGGATCCGTCACGTGGCGCCAGGCGTAGACATAGTGTTCCGGGGCATACACATGGCCGTAGCCCACCGGGGCATCATCCGCGGCGGCCACGTCGATCGCCAGCTGCAGCATGGTCACCACCGGGTACCATTGCAGCTTGTCGGTCACGTCCGGGCCGCGCGGTTCTTCCATCCATTCCGGCTGGCGGTAGAAGGCCTCGGGCTCGAAGAAGGTGACGGGGTCGCTGGCGTACTGCAGGTACACGATGCGCATGCTCCCCCATTCGGCACCGGGGATCTCCAGGTGCGGATCCTGGTTGGTGAACCGCACGATGGAACTGTCGCGAAAACGCGGCAGCCACGCGGGCGAGTCCGGCTCGCGCTGCGCGGTGATCTCGCGCCAGGCCTCGGAGCGGAACGGCGGGCCGCTCCACAGGGCGCCGGAGAACGGATCGCCGACGATGTCGTAGAGATCCGCCGCGCGTTCGGAGTTCAGTGCCCCCAGACTGAGCCCGTAGAGATACAGCTCGGGGCGTTCGTCGACCGGCAGCTCACGCCAGTGGCCATAGACTTCGGCGAAGACCGCCTGCGCGGTCTCCAGCCCGTAGGACGACTCCGACATCAGCGACAGCCAGCTCGGCAGGTAGGAGTACTGCACCGCCACCGAGGCCACGTCGCCCCGATGCAGGTACTCCACCGCCTGCATCGCATCGCGATCCACCCAGCCGCGCCCGGTAGGGGTCGCCAGCACCAGCACCGAGCGGTCGAAGGCATCGGTACGCTTGAGCTCGTCCAGGGCCAGGCGGGCGCGTTCCTCGATGGTCTCCGCGGCGTTCAGCCCCACGTATACCCGCAACGGGGCCGGCGTGGGCTCGCCGAAGAACTCGCTCATCTGTTCGGTGTCGGGCGTGAAGCCGACGTAGCGCCGGCCGTGCTGCCCCAGCTCCTCCCAGCGGATGAGCGATTCCTCGCTGCCGGAGAGCTGCGAGTCACCGGGATGCTCCACGTCCGCTTCCATGCGCACGTCGAACTGGCGGAAAGTGTTGTCGGCGGTGCGCAGGCCGTATTCCAGCAGCACCCCGTCGATCACCGCCCAGAACAGTGCCAGCGCTACGATCACGCCGGTCACGTTCGCCAGCCGCCGCGGGATGAAGCGGCGCAGGCGCACGGCAACGAATCGGAAACTGAGCAGGAACAGCCGCCCCACCGCCAGCGCCGCCGCGAACACCGCAAGACCGATCACGCCCGTACGGAACGGATGGGCGCTGTCCACCGGGTCCATCTCCATCAGCTCGCGGATCGAGTTCTGCCACTGGGCGGCCTGCATCAGGAACCCGACGGCGATCACCGCACACAGCGCCGCGGCCACGATCACCATGATCCGGTGCACCCGTTCGCCCGCCTCCGGCAGCTCGAGGTAAGCCCACAGCCAGTGCAGGAAGACCCCGAGCAGATAGCCCGCCGACAGGGAGATCCCGGACAGGATGCCCTGCATCTCCCAGGTCCGCGGGATCAGGCTGGGCGACAGCGAGGCGGCGAAGAACAGCGTGCCCAGCAGCAGCCCGGGCACCGACAGCGAGGCGGCCAGGCGCCGCGCCCAGCCCGGCGCCAGCCAGCGGGACAACGGGATGCGGGCGGTCAGACGGGCCACGGAATCAGGGAACGACATGACGCGTCAGCGACGGGCATACACCGGGGGATGTCCCGGCGGCGGTGGGTGGAAGCGCTTGTAGGCCCAGTTGTACTGCTCCGGGCAGCGCCTTACCAGGTCCTCGACGATGCGGTTGACCGCCGCGGCGGCACGCACGAAATCGGGGTCGCGGACCTCGGGGCCGGCCTCGATCTCGTGGTAGCGGAAGCCGCGCCCGCGCGGCAGGCGCTCGGCGAACAGGAACACCACAGGGTCGTCGCGCCCGCGCAGCAGGCGCGGCAGCAGGGTCATGGTCAGGGCCCGGCGGCCGAAAAACGGCGCGTGCACGCCCGACGCCCCCTTCGGGCTCTGGTCGGGCAGCACGCCGATGATCTCGCCGGCATCGCGCGCCTTCTGCAGGATACGCAGCCCGGAGCGGTCGGCCGGCGCCAGCTTCGCCCCGGTGGCGGAACGGGCCTCGCGCACCCACCGGTCGATCTCGGGGGTCGGAAGCGGGCTGTACAGCGAGGCCATCGGCCCGTGCATGGCCGCGTGCAGGCCGGCGAATTCCCAGGAGCCCAGATGCGGCGTGGCCAGGAACAGCGCACGGCCGGGCTCTCGGCTCTGCAGCCGGGCGTAGCACGGCGGCGCCTCCGCCAGCCCCGCCAGGCGCTCGGGCCCGGCCCGCCACAGCCAGGGCGACTCGGTCAGCGAGCGCGCCATGGCCTGCAGCGAACGCCGCGCGGTGCGGCGGTGCCAGGCCGCGTCCTTGTCGGGAAAACAGAGCGCCAGGTTGATGCGCGTGAGCCGTGCGGAGCGCGTGGGCAGCAGCCACACCAGGGTACCCAGAACACCGCCCAGGGCGTGGTTGACCCGCAGCGGCAGGCGCCCCAGCACCCGCAGGATCACCCCGATCAGGCGGTCGCGCAGCTGCCGTCGCTCAGCCATCGGCCGTTTCCCCGGATGCCACCGGATCCACGGCCCGCGAAGCATCGGCGGCATCGGGTGCATCATCCGGCCCCGGGATCCCCCCCTCGGTCATCAGTGGCCGCAGGGTGGTGCGCAGGTTGCGAAACAGTTCGGCAAACTCGCCCTCCTCGCGTGCCAGCAGGGCCTTCATGTGCTCGCGCCGGGTGGGCATGGAGAAGCAGGCCGGGCAGTTGTCGAGGATGACCGGCAGTCCGGCCGCCTCGGCAAAGTCGCGGGTCTGGCGCTCGCGCACGTAGACCAGCGGCCGGATCACGCGCAGGTCGCCGGCATCGATGCGGTAATGGGCCTTCATGGTGCGCAGCTGACCGCCATGGAAGGCGCTCATCAGGAAGCTCTCGGCGAGGTCGTCCAGGTGCTGGCCCAGCGCCAGCACGTTGTACCCGTGCTCGCGCGCGGTGCGGTACATCAGGCCGCGTTTCATGCGCGAGCAGAACGAGCAGAAGGAGTCGTTGTCCATGTGCTCGCCGGCCAGTTCGGCGATCGGCTCGGAGACGAAGTGGTACGGGATCCCGTAGCCGCCGAGGTAGTCCTGCAGGCGCTCCGGGTCGAAGCCGTCGATCTCCGGGTCGATGGTCACCGCGCCCACCTCGAAATGCACCGGCGCGCGACGCGCCAGGTCGTGCAGCAGCCACAGCAGGGTCAGCGAGTCCTTGCCGCCGGACAGGCCGACCAGCACGCGGTCGCCGTCGCGAATCATGTCGAACTCACGAATCGCCTGGCCGGCCAGACGGCGGATGGAGCGGGGTACGGACGGTGTTTCCATGCCCGCAACATAGGGACGGGGCGCGGAAGGCGCAAGCCCCGACGCCGGCCGCGAGGGGATGCACCGGGGCGGTGCGATTGCCCGTGAGCGCGCGGGCTCCTGCACCAGCTCGATTCACCCGCGCGCTCGGTTATCGGGCACCCGGCCGTCATGAGCGGGACCGGTCGCCGTGGCATCGGGCTTGCATGCGCACCGGGACGGACACCGCGCGGAACTTCGACATGTACGACCGCAAGACCCTGACCCTCGCCGGCGAGCTCAAGCGTGCCCTGCGCAGCGAGTTCCCGGCGGCGGGTCGCCTCTCGTTCGCCGATCCGGATTTCATGGAGATTCTGCTGGACTATGCCGGCCGCAGCCGCTCGAGCATGGTGCAGGCTGCGGCGATGACCCTGCGGGGGCATCTGAACGCCCCGGCGGCGTCCCCGCGCCCCGCGGCCGATGCGGACGCCGACACCACGCAGGAAGAAGCGTCGGCCGCAGAGCCGGGGGAGACACCGGACGCCCCGGGTGCGACCGATGCCGCCGAACCCGAAAAGAAGAAGGGTCGCCGGGTCTATCGCGGGAAGGTGATCGACGACGACTGACAGCCGCGCCGTTTTTGGCCAGACTTGGGGCTGGTGTTATTCGAGGCTCGCCATGGACGCGTTCTACCCCCCGACCGAACCCCATACCACCGGCACCCTGGAGGTCGGCGACGGCCACCGCCTGTATTACGAGGAATGCGGCAACCCGGAGGGCATCCCGGCGGTGTTCCTGCACGGCGGCCCCGGCTCCGGCTGCGAACCGTGGCACCGACGTTTCTTTGATCCGGCGCGCTATCGCATCGTGCTGTTCGACCAGCGCGGCTGCGGGCGTTCCACCCCGCACGCCTGCCTGGAGGCCAACACCACCTGGCACGCGGTGGCCGACATCGAACGTCTGCGCGAGGAACTGGGGATCGAGCGCTGGGTGGTGTTCGGCGGCTCCTGGGGCTCCACCCTGGGGCTGGCCTATGCGCAGACGCACCCCGGCCGGGTGCTGGGCCTGGTGCTGCGCGGGATCTTCCTGTGCCGGCCGCGCGACATCCAGTGGTTCTACCAGTCGGGGGCCGACCGCCTGTTCCCCGAGGCCTGGGCGGCCTATCGCGATCACATCCCCGCGGCGGAACGCGACGACCTGGTGGCGGCCTACCACCGGCGCCTGACCGACCCGGACCCGGCGGTGCGCGAGGCGGCCGCGCAGGCGTGGTCGGCCTGGGAGGGGCATGCCTCCTGCCTGATCCCCAACGACGACGTGATCGACCACTTCGAGGACCCCGAGGTGGCCCTGAGCCTGGCACGCATCGAGTGCCACTACTTCAGCCACGACACCTTCCTGGAGCCGGACCAGCTGCTGCGCGATGCCGGATGCCTGCGCGATATCCCGGGCTTCATCGTCCACGGGCGCTACGACGTGGTGTGCCCGGTGGAGCAGGCAGTGGCGCTCGCCGAGGCCTGGCCCGAGGCGGATCTGCAGATCATCCCGGACGCCGGGCACTCGGCCGCCGAACCGGGGATCGCGCGGGCGCTGGTCGCCGCCACCGATCGCCTGACCCACCTGGCGGGCGGGCTGGAACCGGGCAGCGGCAGGGCGCGGGCATGATCAGCCTGATCCAGCGGGTCAGCCGGGCGCGGGTGGAGGTCGCCGGGGAGATCACCGGCGAGATCGGCACCGGGCTGCTGGCGCTGGTGGGGGTGGAACCGGACGACGACGAATCGGCAGTCGAACGCATGCTCGACCGCCTGCTGGGCTATCGCGTGTTCCCGGACGAGGAGGGGCGCATGAACCGTTCGCTGGGCGAAACCGGCGGCGGGCTGTTGCTGGTGCCGCAGTTCACCCTGGCCGCGGATACCGGCAAGGGCATGCGCCCCAGTTTC
>LKMJ01004425.1_pt1 | contig 13217 bp, 14 predicted proteins | sample 643391 | NCBI WGS metagenome assembly LKMJ01 (sample SAMN04112250, study PRJNA286221) | soda lake metagenome | biome: soda lake; feature: Kulunda Steppe; material: water; isolation source: sample PL-Br10 brine of Picturesque Lake | place: Russia: Kulunda steppe | collected 2010-07
TAGACAGCTAAAATTCCAAACCAGTCACCAAAGTTGGAAATAATCTGAGCGATCCAGAGATTACGATAATCCTGATTGTTACGTACTAAATCTAAATAGGGCTGAAACTTTTGAGTCACGCGGTGGTTATTCTTCCATTTTTATTTTGAAGATAACAGAAGCCCCGATCAATTCACTCCCGTACTTCCAAAGCCGCCATCTCCTCTTTCGGTATCATTAATTTCATCAACTAAATGGACAGTTGCCCTGATGACCGGAGCAATAACCATCTGAGCAATCCGGTCTCCATGATTTATGCGAAATGTATCTTGCCCGAGATTTACAGCCAATACTTTAATTTCCCCCCTGTAGTCAGAATCGATTGTGCCGGGAGTATTTAGCATAGTAATTCCATTTCGGAAAGCGAGGCCGCTTCTGGGCCGAATTTGAGCCTCATAACCATCGGGTAGTGCCATTTTTAATCCGGTAGGAATAAGAATTCGTTTTCCCGGCTCAAGATCAACAGGGTTGTCTAAAGCGGCTCTAAGATCCATACCTGATGCATGTTTTGTTTTGTATGCGGGCAATGGAAGATCTTCAGCGTGGGGTAATTTGAGAAATTGAATATTAATTTTGTCCATTTCTTTCATAAGAGATTAGCCGAACTTTAACATTTCCGAATATAACGCGAACATGAGCTTCAACCGGAACCCTTAAATCGTCCGTTGAAAACCATGATTTAAAACTACCCCTGAATCCAAACGGGCCGTCCACATCTGCGTTTCCTTCGCTTAAATAGGTGGATATGGGTTCATCAAAGGCATCATATTCCCTCATTTCTGTTTTTTTGCTGCTGCTCGCTGATACAATACCCATATCTCCTTCAATAAATGCCGGTTTTCTGTAGGGTGTTTCAATACCCGCAAACATCCTGGAATAGTAAAAAATGATGTCTCCGCCACTTGCCGGTTCAACGAGATCCAGAGAATTTGTGTACTCTCCTTCCTCATAAAAATGCACCTTGTTTTCATCCCTGTCAAAAACAACTTTTACAACTTCAAATATTTCATCATGTACGTCATCTCTCCAAAAAAGATGGCTGTAAGGGAAAAACTGGTTAAATGAAAAGAAATTCTCGTAATTAACAATCCGGGTTCCAACAAAAGGAACTCTGCTGTTCGATCGAATTGTGGTTCGCAAATGATAGACTTCTTCTTCGTTATAGGTTGTATCTGGCAGCAGTTCTACATCAACCCAGCCGAGAGTAAAAAATCCGTACGATACTTCATATTCGAAAACTTCGCGGGCTTCCAGAAGCATTTCCATTGTAGGCTGCTCGTCCCGGTCGTAAGTTAGCATGGACTGTGCCGGCAGCACTTCTGCTATCATAAAAAAGAATACCAGTAAAAACAATGCTTTAAACAAACGATTCAAATGCATCCTCATCATATCCTACTAAAATAGCTTCATCTTTAATAAGCACAGGCCTTTTAATCATAACCTGTTGTTTAAGCAATTCCTCAAACAGTTCGTCATCATTTAAATCTTTGTCCTTCAAGCCGAGTTGCCGCCATTTCATTCCGCGTTTATTAACCAGAACATCCAGACCAATTCTGTGCACAAATTCTTCTAATTCTTCACGTGTGAGGGGTTCTTTTTTTAAATCATAAAAATGATATTCCACGTCATTCTCTTTGAGCCATTTGAAGGTTTTCTTTACTTTGTCGCAGTTCTTAATTCCGTATACTTGAATCATTCTTTAAGGGATTAGAAATCTTACATCTGTGAATTCAGGACGATATTTAATTTTACCAATTAGATGCTCTTTTATAACATCATCTTAAAATAACATTGTTTAGCATATTTCTGTATCTGAAAAATAGTACTTTTTCGTGAGCCGATTTAATCACAATTATTTTGTCCAAATCCGGTTACCATGGTATCAGACAACAAGACCTGAAATTTGTGACTTATAAGTTATATCAATTAATAATTCTTCTGTTTCTGCTATTCACGTTTTTAGGCTGCAGCCAAAGTGATGATCAGCGTGAATTTGAACGAGAGGCTTTTGCCGAACCCAATGGGTTTACTGAAACGGCTGATAATGGTTCCATTGTAGAAGGCCGCGAAGATCCTGATGACTGGAGAGTAGCACCATTTTACCAGGGGCTTATTGATATTTTCCCGCCCTATCCAAATCCCATACTCACTAATCAAAGATTAACTTTTGAACTAAGTGTTACCGGAATTGATGCTGTTAACGGACTTCGGGTTCATGTATTCAGAAACTTGTCTACACTAAGCCAACCATTATACCAGGAATTTCAACGCCCTCTTCCACCCGGTCTGCTTTCCATCTCTCTCAACCCGCTTGACATAGCCGAAATCCGCGAAAACCCTCAGGGACTCTACAGAATTATTGTGCTTGACCCGCAGGGAAATGTTATTACCTACGGAGATATTCAGATTGAATAAATCTTTCTGTTGTCATTACTGCAATAAAGATTCTATCTTTTCAACATGTCGAATTTAAAACTCATTTTATCACAAAAAAACATCCTCAGACATCTGATATTCGTTGAAAGTTTTGACCATATTCAAACAGAAACCGGATACGATTTTGGAACCATAAGAGATGACTTAATTCAACTGATTAACCACGGTTTTGTAGAAGTTTACGATTTGGAATCAGAAACTTCTGTTTCTCCTTTTTATGATTCTGATAACATTGATCAGTTTTCTTTTAAAGCCACAAAAACCGGATTGAAAAAAATTCAGCGATATGCAGTTTGAATGTAAAATTAAAGAAGAAACCTACACGGTTACCCTTGATGACAATGAGCCAAAAGCTGAAATTAATGGCCGGAGTTTTCAGTATAAAATTGAAAAGAATTCGGCAGACAGGTTAATCATCAGAAACGGAACAAAACTTTACAAAATTGATAACATTTCCATAGAGGGTGAAACCATTGAATTTTCGATTAATGGAAGGTTTGTAGAAACCACAATAAAAGATGAGCAGGAATTGCTTCTCGAAAAACTCGGTTTCCAGACCCATCTTACCGGTTCAGCCGGTCAGCTCAATGCCCCAATGCCCGGTAAAATTTTAGACCTTATGGTTAGCGAGGGCGATGAGATTGAAGAAAATGAACCGGTTATTATTCTTGAAGCCATGAAAATGGAAAATGAATTAAAATCACCCACAACCGGTGTTGTTACTTCCGTATATATAAGCACCGGTGATAACGTAGAAAAAAATCAACCACTTTTAGAAATAGAACCACGTGGATAAATTTATTATTGAAGGACCTACTCCGTTAAAAGGGGTGATACCCATAAGCGGATCAAAAAATGCAGCACTTCCATTAATGGCTGCTTCCCTCCTCGCAGAAACACCAACAACCATTAATCTTACGCCAAGGCTCAAAGACATCTACACGTTTAATAACGTGATCAGGGTTACCGGCACAGAAGTTGAATTTAAAGAAGATCAAAACCAGCTGGTTATAGATCCTTCTAAACTTAATTTTCCGGAAGCACCATACGATCTGGTCAGGCGAATGAGAGCATCATTTTACATGCTGGGAGCACTTATTGGCAGAGCCGGTGAGGCAAAAGTTTCTCTGCCGGGCGGATGCGCCTGGGGACCTCGACCCGTTGATTTGCATTTGAAAGGATTTGAGGCAATGGGTATTAACATCTCACTTGAGGAAGGTTATGTCATTGCCTCAGTAGATAACGAAACAGTAGAGGGCGGAGAATTTACTCTTGAACCAAGCAGCGTGGGAGCCACTATAAATCTTGTACTTGGTGCAGTTAAAAAAGCGAAAAAATTTGTTATAAAAAATGCAGCCAAAGAGCCGGATGTGGTGCTCCTTTGTAACACCCTGAACAAAATGGGTGCAAATATTAAAGGTGCGGGTACCGGTACAATCACTGTTAAGAAAGTTGATAAATTGCACGGAATTGAAGTCTCCAATGATCCCGACCGTATTGAAACCGGCACATTAATGATTGCAGCTGCCATGCACCCTGAATCGGATGTAACCCTTACCGGCTGCAAACCTGAGCATCTTGGTACATTTCCTGATTCATTCAAAAAAATTGGTGTCCATTTCGAAATTAACGGCTCCGAAATATCGATTACACCTAACGGAGGAATTAATCCGGTTTCTATTGAAACAGAAATTTACCCGGGCTTCCCCACCGACCTGCAGGCACAATGGGCTACATTAATGACACAGGCTGAAGGAACCAGCACAGTAACCGACAACATTTATTACGACAGGTTCAGCTATGTTCCTGAATTGAGAAGGCTTGGTGCGGATCTTTCTGTTGATAAAAACAAAGTGACAATTAACGGTAAAAACCAGTTATCGGGAACTTCCGTTATGAGTACCGATCTGCGCGCAAGTGTGAGCCTGGTGATGGCTGCTATGGTTGCCAAAGGCAAATCAGATATCTTGAGAGTTTATCACTTAGACCGGGGATATGAACAGCTCGAAAAGAAATTAAATGCCGTTGGGGCCAGTATTACCCGCACAAATCAGGAGTAAATTATTCACTAAATTTCTCCGGCAGATTTAATTCATTCAATATTTAACAATTAGTATAGTTTCTGCTATATTACAGTAATATTTATAATAAACAGATCAACTTACGAAATAAGAGTCTTAACATATTGATTTACAGTAACATAAGATTTTTTCTTTATCATTTCTTTTTAAACATCACGGCGGTCTCCCGCTGCGGTGTGTGCTCTGATTTATCGGATGATCAGAAGTATTTTATATCCGAAAATGCATTAAACAAGAATTATAACTACTTAGTACCTCACTCCTCCTTAACAAATTTACAATACCTGAAAGGTATTAGTTTCTGTATTCGAGATTGCTATACCTATTTGACTTCAAAACAGATGTTGAGTGAGTTACTTATGAAATTTCAACTCTCGTATGAAGAACCAAATAATTATTCACTCCTCGGGCAAACAAACCCGTGTAGCGCTTTTAGAGAACGGGGAGCTTGCACAGCTTTTCATAGAATCTGAGGACAACCAGCGTACCGTTGGTGATATATATTTAGCAAGAGTACACAAAGTAATGAGTGGTATCCGTGCAGCATTTATTGATGTTGGCATGGAAAAAGATGCTTTTCTTCACTTCTCTGATGCCGGTGATCATCTCGGCCAATATATTAAGATGATGAATGGAGAAAAGAGTATTACCAAACAGGCCGATAAGCAACTCCAGAATTTCGACAAGCTTTCCAATAACGATAAACAAATTCTGGCCGGCAAACTGCTCAGAAATAATCAAAATTTGCTGGTTCAAATAGTTAAAGAACCTATCGGTACAAAAGGCCCCAGAGTCTCAACCGATATTACCATTGCAGGCCGATTTCTTGTCTTGATACCGATGGGGCAATATATCGCCATATCCAAGAAAATTAGTAACGGGCGCGAAAGACGACGTCTAAAGAGCATTGTTGGCTCTATGCTTCCTGAAGGTTTTGGTGTAATTATCAGAACGGTAACTCAAAACCAGGATAAGGAAGCTATTGAAGAAGATATGAGGACGGTACTGAAAAAATGGGAACGCATTCTCAATAAACTTGAAACGGCAAAGCCCCCTGCTCTGCTCTATAAAGACCTTGATATTACAGAAAGCCTTATCCGGGATCTGTTTGCCAAAAATTACGACAGGGTTCTGATTGATGATTATCAGCTTTATAAATCAGTTAAGAGCTATGTATCACAAATTGCCCCTAAAAAACTTCCCAGCGTTCAGCTTTATAAAGGCAAAGATCACATTTTTGATCACCTGAATATTGGCCATGATGTAAATTCCATATTCAGTCCGCGTGTGAGAATGCCATCCGGTGGATATCTTATTTTTGAACAGACCGAAGCCATGTACGTGGTTGATGTTAACTCAGGCCCGTATGCAGCAAAAGAGAAACAAGAAGATAATTCGCTGAAGACCAATCTTGAAGCAGCAAGAGAAATCGCCAAACAGCTAAGGCTGCGCGATATCGGCGGAATAATTGTAGTAGATTTTATAGACCTGAGAGACAATAAAAACAGGAAAAAGATTTACGATGAACTGAAAAAAGAGTTTAAAAAAGATCAGGCCAAAACCAATATAATCGGGATGAGTGATTTTGGTCTCATACAGATTACACGTCAAAGAATACGCCCGAGTGTTGTAAACTCAGTATCTAAAGTTTGCCCGATGTGCGGCGGAACCGGCAGTGTGGTAAGCCAGGATACAATTGTTACCGATATAGAAAGCTGGATTAGTAAATTTAAATACAGTACCGACTACAGGTCTGTTGATATTTACGTAAATCCGTATCTCCGATCTTTCCTTTGCAAGGGCTTCTTTAGCCAGCGCAGAAAATGGATGATCAAGTATAAGGTTAAGATTGCATTTATTGCTGATGAAACAATATCACTTAATGAATTTAAAGCTACACTTTCTGGCTCCGAACTTGAAATAACAGACGTTGTTCTTCAGGATCAGCCACTGGATGAAATTATCGAAGCTCATCAAAATCAAATTTCGGAGGTTGAGCTTGAAGAGAAACCACCAAAAAATTTAGACTATTTCTCTAAAGATGATAAAAATGGCAGCCGTAAGTCGAAAAGACCACCAAGGCCCAAGAGACCAACAAGGCAGAGTTAATGCCTGTTTCCTCATAACAGAGTAGAATTGAAATAGCACCATTTAGAAGATTAAATCAAGTATGACGAATTTAAAAAACCTACATGCAACTACCGTTTTGGGCATTATCCATAATGGAAAAGTTGCACTCGGTGGCGACGGTCAAGCCACCCTGGACAAAACCGTGATGAAATCGACTGTTAAAAAAGTACGTAAACTTCAAGAAGGAAAGATTCTTGCCGGATTTGCAGGTTCTACTGCCGACGCTTTTACGCTATTTGAAAAGTTTGAAGAAAAACTGAATACCTATAACGGAAATTTGCAGAGAGCTGCCGTTGAAATGGCGAAAGAATGGAGAAAAGATAAGTTTTTGCAAAAACTTGAAGCTCTGCTTGTTGTCATGGACAAAGACACTTCCCTGCTAATCTCCGGACAGGGTGATGTTATAGAACCAGACGATCAAATACTGGCAATCGGGAGCGGTGGCTCTTTTGCCCTGGCTGCAGCAAGAGCGCTAAAAGAAAATGCACCTGATTTATCAGCAAGAGAGATTGTTGAAAAATCGCTGAACATTGCCGCCGATATTTGCATTTATACAAATCATAATTTGAGCATTTTAGAAATTGAGTAGTACCACAATGAAATTAATTACACAACAGGGATTAACCCCAAGACAAATTGTTGCTGAACTCGATAAATATATTATCGGGCAAAAAGAAGCGAAAAGATCCGTATCCATTGCCCTCAGAAACCGATGGAGACGACTAAAAGCAGACCCTGAAATCAGGGATGAAATTATACCGAATAATATTTTAATGATCGGCCCGACGGGAGTTGGTAAAACCGAAATTGCAAGGCGCCTGGCTAAACTTGCAGGTGCACCGTTTATAAAAGTAGAGGCATCCAAATTCACCGAAGTCGGATATGTTGGCCGCGATGTAGAATCTATGATTCGTGATCTTACTGACCTGGCCCTGAATATGGTTAAAATTGAAATGCAGGAGCGTGTTAAAGAAAAAGCCGCATCCATAGCAGAAGAAAAAATTCTGGATATTCTGATTCCGCCTGTTCGCACAAATAAAACCAATAGTTCCAGCTCCACTTCCCCCGAAGTGGGTTTCAGTCCAGAAAAAGCATCTGATGCAGAACTTAATGAACGAACCCGTGAACGGTTCAGAGAAAAACTGAAAAACGGAGACCTTGAAGACCGTAAAATTGAAATTGAAGTAGATTCCAAAAAATCACCCATGATGCAGGTTTTTGGCCCCCAGGGAATGGAAGAAATGGGTGTTAACCTGCAGGATATGCTGGGGAATCTTACAAAAGGCAAAAGAAAATCGAAACGTACGCTGCCAATCAGTGAAGCTCGTGAAGTTTTAACTGAACAGGAAGCAGAAAAATTAATCGATCACGAAGCCGCTGTTCAGGAAGCACTCGAAAGAGTTCAAAACCAGGGAATTGTTTTTATTGATGAAATTGACAAGGTGGCCAGCGATTCTTCAGGCAGTGGCAAAAGCGGCGGCGCTGATGTAAGCAGGCAGGGTGTTCAGCGCGACCTCCTCCCAATTGTTGAAGGTAGTACCGTTAATACAAAGCATGGAATTGTAAAAACAGATCATATTCTTTTTATAGGATCGGGCGCGTTCCACGTTTCAAAACCATCAGACCTGATACCGGAACTTCAGGGTCGATTTCCGATTCGCGTAGAGCTTGACTCACTCACAGAAAAAGATTTCTTCGATATTTTAACGAAACCTAAAAACGCCCTGACCAAACAGTATCAGGCTATGCTTGCCTCTGAAGGTGTTGAAGTCAATTTCTCCGAAAATGCGATTAGAGAAATTGCAAGAATTGCAGCCGAAGTTAATCAGGAAGTTGAAAATATCGGTGCAAGACGGCTTCACACTATTCTGTCGTCTTTATTGGAAGAACTTCTTTTTGCAGTTCCTGATGACATTGGAAGCGGCAGTATCAATATTGATGAAAGTTACGTCCACAAACAGCTCGATAATCTTGTTAAAAACAAAGATTTAAGTCACTATATTTTATAGTACTTTTTACTTGCTAACATTTCTTGGCAACATTAAGTAAGATTAGCGTTTACTAATCATCACATAAAATTAGTTGGAAACGTTTTATTAAAAATTGTGTTAAAAGTATATAAAATGGCATTTCAATCTTCATTCATTTATAATGTTTGACATTGAACAGCGTTAGTTTTCAAAAATGAAATAAAATCCAGATGTCTTTGAAAAAGTTTATTGCCCCTCAGCTCGTAATTTTGCTCATACTTTCCGCAGTTTGGTTTGCCGGAGTCGATAAAGTTGTCGTAAAAAATGAAATACATCAGGATAATCTTCATAAATACCTGCAGGTTCAAAGAAGAGTAATGGATAACTATTTCGGGGAAACCGATCTTAATGAGCTGTTTAAGCAAAGTATTTTTGGAATTGTGAAAGCGCTTGATGACAGCACAGCTTCTATTGAAGGCACCCCCATCGACACTACTGTTGAGTTTAAGGTTCAAAACCTCAGAGATTCATTTAACAAATATGAAGAAGCCTATCTTTATGTAGCCAACAATTATCCAGACAAGGATATGAAAAAAGTTGTTGAGCAGTCGATAAAAAATATGCTTTCAACTCTCGATCCTCATTCAGTTTATATAGAAGCTGAAGACAGTGAAGAAATTCAGGAACAGTTTGAGGGAAAATTTCAGGGTATCGGAATTCAGTTTAATATTATACAAGATACGATTACCGTTATTACCCCAATTTCCGGCGGTCCAAGTGATCAGCTTGGAATTATGTCTGGAGACAGAATTATAGAAATTGATGATACCAGTGCGGTTGGATTCAGCAATCAGGACGTGGTAAGAAGACTTAGAGGTGAAAAAGGAACTGATGTAAATGTTACAATCAAACGGCCAAGATCAGAAAAACCTTTGAATTTTAAGATTACCCGTGATGATATTCCGATTACTACAATCGATTCTCATTACATGATTGATGATAACACCGGGTACATAAAAATAAACCGATTCGCAGCAACCACACATGATGAATTTATTGCTTCAGTAGAGGATTTAAAGGGACAGGGAATGGAGCGTATTATTCTCGATTTAAGAAATAATCCCGGTGGCTTTTTAAGCCAGGCAATATCTATTTCGGAAGAATTCTTCCCAAGAAATACCAAGTTGGTATCAACGCAAAGCAGGCACAGCCGCTTCAATTCAGAAGTGCATTCACGCAGAGACGGGATTCTGAAAGATATGCCGGTTATTACTTTGGTAAATGAAGGTTCCGCCTCAGCCAGTGAAATTGTCAGCGGCGCTATACAGGATCATGATCGCGGCCTTGTTGTAGGACGCAGAACATTTGGAAAAGGACTAGTACAGCAACAGTACGAACTTGTAGATAAAAGCAACATACGGGTTACCATTTCCAGGTATTACACACCCTCCGGCAGATTAATTCAAAAACCATTTGACGGAAGTTCTGAAGATTATGCGTATGAACTCAGAACACGATCAACTGATGCTGCCACAGATGCTAGTAAATTCAAAGAAAATGTACCTGACTCCCTTCTTTTCAGTACCAAGGCGGGTCGTACAGTTTATGGAGGCGGTGGTATAGTGCCCGACTTTATTGTACAGGAAGACACCACAAGATCACCATACTTATTCAATTTCATGCGTCTGAACCGCGTTGATTTCAATTTTGTAAGAGAATATCTCGATAAGAACGGTGAAGAGTTCAGAGCACGCTGGGAGGATGATTACCAGGAATACAGAAATGACTTTTCCTGGAGCGAAAAAGATGAAGCTATGTTCATCACAATGATGAGAGAGCAAGGACTCGAAATTACAGATGATGTTGACGAGCCCACAATTGAAGACAATAAACTAAAACTCACCAGGGAAATGTATGATGAGCTTAAGTGGATCAATTTCGGAAGCATGAAAGCTGAACTTGCGCGACAGGTATGGGGAACCGAATATTACTACCCAATCATAAACGATTATCTGAACGAGTCACTTTCAGAAGCTATGAAATTGTGGAACGAAGTAAACAAGCTTGAAGCACTTGCCCAGAGCAGCGTGAGCCAGAGAAGAAATTAGGCATTTAACCTTATCACAAATTATACTAAAAGGCTTCAGTTTACTGAGGCCTTTTTTATTTTAGGTTTCTAAAGTGTTCGGTTATTATAATCCCCGCCGTTTCTGTGCGCAGGCGTTTTGAACCAAGCGAATACGAAATAGCACCGAAAGATTTTAAGGTATCTATCTCGTCAGATGAAAATCCACCTTCGGGTCCCACTACAAGCAAATATTTACTTTTACCAACGGAGATATTTTGATCTGAAGTCTGCTGATCAGCTAACACAATAGCTGATGCCGGATCTGCATTTTTAAGTGCAGAGAATAATGAATTTTCAACTATTACTTCAGGCCGGTAGTATCTTAATGATTGTTTCATAGCAGATAAAATTGAATTTTCAAGCCTATCTATTCTCACTTTTTGTTTTTCGCTGTGATCTCCCCTGAAAACGACGATTCGATTCACCCCCAATTCAACAGCTTTTTCTACGGCAAACTCCAGGCGATCTCTTTTTTTTATGATCCCCAAACAGAGTGTAAGTTCAGGAGCTTCAGGTTCTTCATTTTTTGTCTCCAGTATTTTTAAATCTGCCGTTTGTTTTGATAAGCTTTGCAGTTTACATCGGTAAAGTGTTCCTTTCCCATCAGTTACCGATATTTCATCACCGACCTGAAGGCGCATCACTTTTACGGCATGTTTAAGTTCCTGGTCCCGGAGAACAACTCTGTCGCCTTTTACATCTTCGGGCTTTACGTAAAAAAGATTCATATATCGATGGCTTAAGCCTGTACTAAATCAAACTTATTTTATTGAAAAACTGGTCTTTCCGGTTTTTAACAGCACTTTTATATAGGGAACACAAAGACGGCAGTTTGTAGAACAAATACGTTTTTCCTGAAGCTGTTCAATAGTATTAAAATTTTGTGTTTCTGAGATTTTCCTGATCTCTTCGAACGAAATTTTATGACAAATACATCTGTCAATTGCCATAACTGCTTTATGATTGTTTGAAGTGCTTCCCGAGTTTAAGACCCTGGCCCTGGTAATTACTCTTGATCTCAGTTCCATAAGTGAAATCTGGTATTTCAGTGTTGGGCTCAAATTTCATGCTGCAGAAAGTCTGGCCATCTTCAATTAAAAAAGGCACATCGTGAGATCGCACCTCCAAAACCGCCCTGGCTCCTTTATCTTTTACCTCTCCCCCAAACCCACTGTCAAAAAAACCGGCGTAGTGAGTTCTCAGCTCTCCCGAACCGGTATCATAGGCGATCATTTCTGCGGCCAGATTTTTAGGAATTCTACATCGCTCTTTTGATGCAAAAATATAAAAGGCTTCCGGCTCAAGTATTAAATGATCTTCGTTACCGGTACGAATCGGTTCCCAAAATTCAGAAATCTCGTAGTGATTGATATTATCCAAATCAATTAAATCGCGATGCTTTTTCGCCTTGTATCCAAGAATGTCGTTTTTATCTCCTTTCAGGTTCACACTCATAAAAAGACCGTTATTTACCTTCAGGGAATGCATGGGCAACGGATTTCCATCTTCATCAAATAAAAGCGGATCACTGCCGTGAACTCTCAGTATATCCTGATCACTCAAAACGGTATGTCCATGCCGAATCCGAAGCTGGTTCAGACGATGGCCCGTGCGTACCTTTATCGGAAAAGATTTTGGAACTACTTCGAGATAGAGTTTTCCATTATAACCCTGTTCAATTTCTTCAAAACGATGTGAATGATCCGTAATTACGCGTGTAAAAATATCAAGACGCCCGGTTGTACTTTTTGGATTTGCTTTTGCTGTTAAATTCTCTTCTGAAATCAGCCTTACTTCTTCCGGATTTCCCGTTCCGTTAAACAATTTTTTCTGGGAAGGATAATGGTTTGAAGGGAGTTTCAGCTCTTCTAATAGCGGAATAATATAGACACAATTGGGTTCAAGCACAGCTCCGTCCGTAATCGAAAATGAATATTGGTGCAGTTTGTCTACTTTCTGCTGAACCGTTTCCTCTTCCGGCAGAAAACTGCTCCGCACCCGGTGAGCAACCTCACCCAGCCGTAAATCGATGGAATTAGGCTGAAACTGGTTTTCTTCAATAGGATAATTCTCGCTGCCGTTTATAATCCCGGCTTCACACAGTATTTTTAATTTCTGAACGGGCAGAATTCCTTTGGTTCGCAGGTTTACTTCGCTGATTGTTTCGCTCATAATGATATTTGATTTTTCTACTTTGCGAAGTTAAGAATTTAAATGCTGTTCTCCCACATTGATAAAGGAAATCCGGCCAATCAAACTGAATCTGAAATTGAATGATTTTCTGCGTTTATTCTTCCCGCTTCAAAGCTGATAAAAACTCCTCACTCGACTCCCGAATCTCCCGTTTTTGCTGAGCCGATTTTTTGTTATCAAACATATTTACCATAAAATTTACGCGTCCGCTCTCGTTGAACGTATCCCGCTGCTTGTCCA
>LKMJ01004426.1_pt1 | contig 13215 bp, 12 predicted proteins | sample 643391 | NCBI WGS metagenome assembly LKMJ01 (sample SAMN04112250, study PRJNA286221) | soda lake metagenome | biome: soda lake; feature: Kulunda Steppe; material: water; isolation source: sample PL-Br10 brine of Picturesque Lake | place: Russia: Kulunda steppe | collected 2010-07
AGACCTCGTAACGTTTGGGGAGACGCCGCTCCGACTCTCCCCACCGGGGAACGAACGCGTTGAACTGACCGATTCCCTGGAACTGTCCGCTGATGGGATGGAGAGCAACGTCGCCGTTGCAGCGTCGGCTCTCGGAACAGACGCGCTCTGGGTAAGCAAAGTACCTGACACCGCAATCGGCCGGAACGTCGTCAGGCAAATAAGTTCCTCCGGTGTCGAGACAGAGATTTCCTGGGCCGAAGATACCCTTCGACAGGGGCTCACGTTTTGCGAATCGTCTGTCTCACCCCGTGGGTCTCACTACTGGCACGACCGCGAGAACACCGCGCTCTCGACTGCCCAGCCTGGCGAACTCCCGATAGAACGGATTCAGGAGGCATCCGTAGTCTACACAGCGTTGAGCAGTGCCGTTCTCTCTGAAACTGCGACGACGACCATCGAGGCGATACTCCGGGCAAGCAGTGGGAGTGGCGCAGTCACCGCAGTCGAACTCGACTATACACCTGGTCTGGACTCCCCAGAGTCCTTCAAGCGAGCGTTCGAACAGCTGTCCACCGAGGTCGACGTTCTCATTACGCCGGAGGATGCGGTCTCGACTGTTCTCGACGAAACGGGGACGCCCCGGGAGCTGACCAATACGCTCTCGGCGGTGTACGACCTCCAGATTGTCGTCATCAGACGATCAGACGGGAGCGCTGTTGCGCTTCACGACACGCCCGGAACGAACGTCATCCACGAGCGCTCGAGCATCGACTCCAAACCGTTAGATCCGACTGGCGAGGCGAGCGCGTTCACCGGAGGATTTATCCACGAACTCATCCAGGGGTCCGACGCCGCACGCGCGCTAAGCGTCGGCATCGCCAGTGCTATCCTCGCAGGAACGATACCTGGACCGTTCCTGGTCACGGAAGGGGACGAAATCGAGTCACTCACCGAGCGGGTAATCGAGCAGTCGCAATAGTTCCTTACTGATAATGACACTGCTGAAAGACGTTCACGAAGACCACGGCGCACAGTTCGACACGCGTGGCGGCAGAGAAGTCGTCAAAGATTACGGTCGGCCCGAGCGGTCACACCGAGCCGTCAGAAACGTCTCAGGGGTTATCGAATACGCGTCCGACATCCTCGTCGTGACCGGAGAGGACCGGCTGGAGTTCGTCGACAACGCCGTGTCCAACGTCGTCCCCGACACCGATGAAACGGGCGTATACTCGCTCCTGTTGAATCCACACGGCCGGATTCGAACAGATATGTACGTCTTCAACGCGGACGAACGGCTGCTGATTTTCCTCCCTCCTGGGATGGGCGAGGAGATTGCCGAAGACTGGAGCGAGAAGACGTTCATTCAGGACGTTACAATCGAACTCGCCACCGAGCAGTTTGCCCACTTTGGCGTGCACGGACCGAAAGCCACCGAGAAGATAGCGAGCGTCTTCTCCGAGGAGACACCGGAGGAGCAACTCACGTTCAATAGGGGGTCGATGGGTGACGTCGGTGTGACTGTCATCCGAACTGATGCACCCACTGGTGAGGAAGGGTACGACATCATTTCGGCAGCCGATGATGCGCTGTACGTCTTTGACACGCTCGTCAACCGGGGGTTGAACGCCGCTCCGTTCGGCTACCAGACGTGGGATTCGCTTACCCTGGAGGCCGGGACGCCGCTGTTCGAAACCGAACTCGTCGACGAAGTGCCGAACAATCTCGGACTGACAAACGCTGTCGACTACGACAAGGGTTGTTTCGTTGGACAGGAAGTTGTCTCCAGGGTCGAGAACCGGGGCGAGCCGACCAAACGACTCGTCGGTCTCGTAACCGAGGAACTCTCGGAGGCTGGCGCAGGGGTGTTTGACGGCGACGAGAACGTCGGCAAAATCACCAGGACGATGGTGAGCCCGCTTCGGGATATTCCGTTCGCACTCGCCCTCGTCGAAAGGGACGTCGGAGAAAAAATTGGCGACGATGCCGCGCTCACGGTCCGGGTCGACGGCACCGAGGCCGTCGCGACTGCCGTTTCACTCCCTTTCGTCGAAGGCTCTGAGAACTCAGCGCGACTACCCTGACCGCACGACGCTTTCACTCCTCGTAGGCGAGGTTCATGACCCATTGCGAGAACAGGTCGCTCTGGGCGTCTATCTCCTCGTCACCGGCAAACGGTGAGAGCATATCTCCCGCCATCAGCAAAGAGAAGTCGAGGTCCTTCGCGGTCGGTGACAGGTAGTACGTATTGTGGCCCTGATACACCGTCTCGTCGCGGTTGATGAGGTCTTTCTCGATGAGTGCGTCGACGATGCGACTTCCTTTGCGTGAGGACACGTCGAGCTCTTTCCAGAAGTTGCTCTGGTGAATCCCTCCCGTCTCGCGAATGAGTTCGAGTCCCCGACGCTCGTCTTCGGAGAGTTCCTCTTCCGCCGATGTGGTGCTCATGTACAATCTGTGTCACTGCGCTACTTAAATAGTAGCTTCGGTTCATCTTTCGCCGGAACCTGTCACTGTGGTGCTATACGCTATCGACTACTGGCTCAAACGGCGTCTCACACGGTGGACCGTCGGCAAATTCGAAGGTTGCGTCGCCCGGCTGTTCCCCCATGGTGAGCAACAGCGCGCTCCTCGTCCCGAACCCGTTTTCGTGAATACAGACGCCGAACTCGTGGTCACCGAGTACCTCGGAGGCCCGCCCGAGCCAGTGCTCTGGTTGCTCTCCTGGGGATGGTTGAAGTGTCTCCCGAATGTTGTCGGCGTTCGATGCCTGCTGCTCGGCGACCTCCTGTCGACGTGCAGGAATCGAGTATCTGCCGTCCGCGCCGATATTGACGACGACGTGGACGCCCGGGTTGAGGTTGGTGATGGTTCGACCCCGGCCAGACTCCACGAGAACAGCCGCGTTCGCGTCTGCAGCGAGGAGGTAGAATCCGTCGTACGTCCGCTCGTCGAGTTCTCGCTCGACGGTTCTGACGGCATCTTCGGCAGTTTCGGCTGCGAGTGCGTCGCGGATGAGTAGTCCCCGGGAACGCTCGCCCTCGATGTCTTCGTCGAGCCAGCGATTCGTTACTCCAATGACGACGCCGTGTTCGTTGTACCCGAACCACGTCCCGTCTGCTTCGAGGTCTTTCGGCGCGACGACACGGGAACCCCAGTCACGATTCGCCGGCGGTTCGGACGGTCTACCGACTGCCTCGTCACGGTTTGCTGCCACGAGAATCGGGGCGTCCTCGAACAGTTGCCAGGCGAGGATGAGCGTACACACGTGGGAGGATAGGACTCGAATCACCTAAAGTAATGTGGGAAGGGTGTCCAGACAACTGATTTTTATTCGTTGCGTGTACCATCACTATCCATGTCGCTGGACCTTGCACTCACCGACGTTCACCCATCTCAGCTCTACCTCTCGAGCGAAAAACTCGCCGACGTACTGGCGTGGTTCGACTTCGATGACCCAGCGTACGGGCCTCTCCCCGTCTTCGAGTACGACGGCGAGTGGTACCTCTCCGACGGTCACACCCGTGCGTTCGTGGCGTACCTCGCTGGCGAGGAAAGACTCTCCGTCGAGCGCGACGACGAGGTCCGAGAAGTGTACGACTTCGACGTGTACCTCGCTTGCATCTCGTGGTGTGAGGAGGAAGGCGTCAAGACGATAGCTGACCTACGGGGGCGAATCGTCGAACCGGGAACTTTCGAGGAGGTCTGGATAGAGCGCTGCAAGCAGGCTCTGGACGGCTCGTGAGCCGCGTTACTCGTTACCCAGAATGACGCGCTCGGTCATCCTCACCGGGTCGAGCACGTCGTCGGCCTCCTCTTCGGTCAGATACCCTTTCTCGATGGCGACCGCTCGAACTGTCTTTCCTTCCTTGAGGGCCGTCTTGGCGACGTCGCTGGCCTTGTCGTAACCGATTGCGGGGTTGAGTGCCGTCGCCAGCGCCATGCTCTGTTCGACCTGGTCAGCGCAATGTTCGCGGTTGGCCTCCAGTTTGGCGACGAACCGCTCGGCAAACACCTCGCTGCCGTTGGTGATAATCTCGGCCGACTGGAGGAAATTGTACGCGAGCACCGGCTTGTAGAGGTTGAGGTCGAGCTGACCGTCGGCCGCGCCGTTGGCGACAGCGGCGTCGTTGCCGACAACCTGCGTGTGGACCTGGTTGACCGCCTCGGCGACGACGGGGTTGATTTTGCCGGGCATGATGGACGACCCGGGCTGGTTCTCCGGCTGCTCGATTTCTCCGAGTCCGTTTCGGGGGCCGGAAGCGAGCAAGCGGAGGTCGTTGGCAATCTTGTTGAGGCTCCCCGCGACAGTCCGGAGCGCACCGTGGGCCTCGCTCATCGCGTCGTGGGCGGCCTGTGCCTCGAAGTGGTTGTCCGCTTCTCGGAAGGCTATGTTCGTCTCCTCGGAGATGTACTCGGCTGCTCGCCACGGGAACTCGGGATGCGTGTTCAGCCCCGTCCCGGTTGCCGTCCCACCGAGGGCCAGTTCGGAGAGGTGGTCGCGACTGTTCCGGACCCGTTCGATGCCTTTCTCGATTTGCGTCCGGTAACCACCGAACTCCTGGCCGAGCATTACAGGCGTCGCGTCCTGGAGGTGCGTTCGCCCGGTCTTGACGACGTCGGCGAACTCCTCCTCTTTCGCTTCCAGTGCGTCGCGAAGCGTGTGAAGCGCGGGGAGTACGTCGTTCTCGACGGCTTCGAGCGAGGCGATGTGCATCGCTGTCGGAATGACGTCGTTGCTCGACTGGCCGTAGTTGACGTGGTCGTTGGGATGAATCTCGCGTGTGCCGATCTCCCCACCTGCGAGTTCGGTTGCCCGGTTGGCAATAACCTCGTTAGCATTCATGTTCGAGGACGTGCCCGAGCCGGGCTGGAACACGTCGACTGGGAACTGGTCGTCGTGCTCGCCCGCGATAACTTCGTCCGCCGCCGCGATAATGTGCTCAGCCTTGTCCTCGGGGACGAGTTCGAGGTCACGGTTCGCCTCCGCTGCGGCTTTCTTGACGATGCCGAGGGCTCGGACGAACCGACGGCCGAACGTCGCGTCACTGATGGGGAAGTTCTCGACCGCGCGCTGTGTCTGTGCCCCCCAGTACGCGTCGGCAGGAACCTGCATCTCCCCGAGGCTGTCCCGTTCCGTGCGAAAGTCGTCGTCAGTCATACGTTCGACCGTTCGCACGGGCCCGCGTAAAGAGTACCGATGCGAGCCCAACAGGCCACCCAGATGCGAGCCGAACATACCACCAGACAGACGCGCTATTCGCGTTCGAGTTCCCGGCTCTGTGACTCGCGCTGTCGACTCGGTGACTCGCGCTGTCGATTCGTCCCGATGTGACCGAGCCGCTCACCCACATCGAAGTCGATATCTTCCGTTTCGACGATGTACTCCAGTCGTCGCTCGAACTCGGCCTGGTCGATCTCGCCCCGTGCGAACCGGTCACGAAGTGTCTCGATAGGGTCCTGTTGGGTGGCTGGCTGTGGTGTCTTCTCTTTGTTTTCGACCAGTGGGAAGTCCTCCCCGAGGAGAGCAATGAGCGGAATCAGGATGAAAAAGCCGAGAACGAAGATGACTGGGACGAGCGTGCCACCACCGAGAACGGCGACGAGCGCGGTGAGTCCGAACGTGAGTACGGCAACCAGCGCTATTAACTGGTTTCGTGCGTAGCCGGAGGAGTCGTCCCGAGCCATGCGTCTACTGTAACTGATGGTTGATAGATATAAAACTCCGCCGAATGGAATTCCTGAAGCGGCTACCGTCGTCCGGGCGGCCCCTGACCGTGGCCGGGGTCGCTCGTGACCTGTGCCGTTCCGGAGGGTTGGCCCTCGAAGGCCGACCCGGCGTCGACGCTCTCCATCCGCCCGGCGACTTTTCGGCGGTTCACTTCGCTGATACGGTCAGCTATCTCCTCGATGAGTTCGCGGGCCGGTCCATGTGCGGTGCTGGTCTCGTCTTTGACGACCGGCGCTTCGGTCCCGTCGGCACCGAAGTCCTCGTGAATCGGGAGTTTGCCCAGCAGTTCGACATTGTAGTCCTCCACGATTGCCTCTGCTCCTTCCGAGCCGAAGGGGTCGTGTGTGTCATCACAGGTCGGGCAGTGGAAGGCACTCATGTTCTCGACGATTCCCAGAATGGGTGCGTCGTGTTTCTCGAACAGTCGCAGCCCCTTCCGGGCGTCGTCCAGCGACATCTGCTGTGGCGTCGTCACGATTGCCGCACCTGCGACAGGGAGTGACTGGAGCAAGTCCAGCGACGCGTCCCCGGTTCCCGGCGGCAGGTCGACGACGAGGTAATCGAGTGTTCCCCACTCGACGTTCTCGAGGAAATGGGTCATCACGTTGTTGACCATCGGACCGCGCATGATTGCGGGGTCGTCCTGGTTCTTGATGAGAAAGCCCATGCTCATCACTTTCACGCCGTCCGAGTCCGGCGGAATCATCCGCTCCTCGTCAGGCGTGACTTTCGGCTCCTCTTCGACAGGGAGAATCCGGGGGACGTTCGGCCCGTGAATGTCCGCGTCCAGCAGTCCGACTCGTGCGCCCAGTGCGTCCAGTCCTGCCGCAAGATTCGCCGCGACAGTCGTCTTGCCGACGCCGCCTTTTCCGGAGGCGACGGCGATAACGTTGCGGATGTTCGGGAAAATCTCCTCGTCGAACCCCTGTTCGGCGGTGACGCTCGCGTTCAACTCGGGTTCAAGTCCGAGGTCTTTGATGACCGACCGAATCTCCTGGCCGAGCTCCATCTCCGACGGCGCGAACGGCGAGTTGAACGCCAGCGAGATGCGAGCGGTATCGTCCTCGATAGCGATGCTGTTCACCAGGTCGAGCGAGACGATGTCGTCACCGATACGGGGGTCTTCGACTTCCCCGAGAGCCTCCTCGATATCTGCGGGTGACACGTCCATACGAGTACTACGTGCCCGAGAAGGGTGTCCCTTTCGGAACGCTGTCAGCTGAAAAGGCCAGCAGAACGTAGCTGAAGAGGCCAGTAGAATGTGGAGCTTACTGCAGGGGCGTAAAATGAAAACGAAAATGGATGACGCTCGAACTAACCGGATAGTTCCGGTCAGAAGAACACGGCCCGGATGACCATCGTCGTGCTGAACAGCCCCGCCCAGAGGGCGGTCGTCAGCGCCAGGAACAACACGGTACCGAGCGCTGTCGTCTTGATGTCGCGCGGCTTGCCGATGAACCACCCGAGGAAGGTGGCGTACACCGGAAGTCCCACGACGCCGAAGATTACCCAGACGCCGGGTGGAATTGTCTCCCAGGTCATTTGTCAGTCACCTCCTTGTCAGTGGTTGTGTTCGCATCTGTTTCGTCGCGACCGCCGTCTGTGGCGGTCGCCTGTCCCTCGTCGCCGTGCTCGCTGTGGTCTCCGTGGTCACCGTGGTCGTCGTGGTCCTCCACTGCGTGGAGTTCGACCACCGGGATGACCTTGATGATGACCAGGAAGAACAGCGTACACATCGCGATAGTCCCCGCGATGGACGACATCTCCCAGATGCTCGGGAAGTACGCACCCGGAACGGCGTGGTAGAGGCCGAACTCGGGGTACTGCAGTCCTTCGACCACGAACAGGATCTTCTCGGTCAACGTCGCGTACAACACCAGTACCGATGCCATCAGCGAGCGTGGAATCGAGAAGACGCTGGGTCTGACAGACTGTGCGAAGATGTACCCCAGCACGACGAGCATGATGCCGATGGCGATGATGTACACTGGGTGGCTGATCGTCGCCAGCATCACGTACTCTGCGGAGTAATCGGCAGCGTAGACGCCAGTGATGACCTGCTGAAGCTGCAGCCAGACGAACAGCAGGCTGAACAGTCCGAGCCACATCGTCAACCCGCGGAACACGTCGTCAGTGATGACGTGATGCCAGTTGTAGGCCCGCCGGAGCAGGTACGAGATGATGATGACGCCACTGATTGCCGACGTGAGCGCAATCGAGAGGAACTGCGGCCCCTGGACTGCACCCTGCCAGCCGGGCATCGAGCCCAGCAGTGCGAACAGCCACGGAATGACACCACCGTGGAGCAGGAGCGGCGCCATGATGATGATACCGAGTGCGAGCCACCAGACCATCCGCTCGACGACCTGGTCTTCTTTCTCGGTGTAGCCGACCGTGATGAACCGGTACACCGGCCCTAGATAGTCCGGAACCTGGTCACGTAGCCGGTGGGCGTCGTAGCGGATCGTGAGCCCGAGATAGGTTGCGGTCATCACGAAGTATAACGTGATGACCGTGATGTCCCACGCAAGTGGGGAGGTCTGCACTGTCCACGGGTACGAGGGGAGCACGCTCGTGACGACCCGGTCAGGTCGACCCATGTGAATCAGGATGTACAGTCCAGCCATCGCGAGCGCACCGATAGTGAGCAGCTCTGCGACCCGTGCGACGGGCTGGTATTTCGTCATCCCGAACAGCCGAACGGCTGCAGAGAGGATGATTCCACCGTGGGCAATACCGACCCACCAGATGAACGCCCCAATGTACAGTCCCCAGGTGACGCCACCACCGCTCCCCCAGTCGGAGAGGTTCGTGATGATAAGTCCTTCCTGGAGCTGATAGCCGTAAATCGCCATATAGACGAGCGAAACCGCTGCTGCGACTCCGAAGGCGACGTACCACCAGACCGAGGTGTTGTTGATGGGCCGGACGATGTCGTCAGGGCCCGATTCTTTCGTCGCCATCAGTCATCAGCCTCCTGGTTGCGCTGGTTTGCCTGTGCACCGTAATCGAGGTGCTCCTTGCGGTTGTCCTTGACCTCCACGCCCCAGTCGTTGCTGAGGTTTTCGTAGGCCACTGGACCTTCCACCTGCTCCGCCCGCGTACCCGGCTCGTTGCCGATGTAGGTAACTGCAGGTTGCGTGTTGAGGTCTTCGAGCAAGCGGAACGTCGACAGCTGTGAGGTGTGGTGTGGTCCAGGCGGGTCCTCCCAGTCCTCCGGGTCCTCGAAGCGCTCGTTTTTCTCCGAAGGACTCTCTTCGATGTCTTTCCGCCGTTCGAGATACCGGTTCGGTCGGCTCTCTGGGTCGTCCAGGTCGCCGAAGTGAATCGCGCTCATGCCCGCTTCGTCACACGCGTCCATGCAGGCGACAGTGCCAGCCTCGTTGTCAGTGTGTCCGTCCTGACGGGAGGGGCACATCGTACACTTGCCCATGACTCCCTGTGGGGGTCGGCTGTCGACCCAGCGACCGCGTTCGTCGTAGACGTGGTCGTTGACTGCCGAGAGCTCCTCCTGACGCTGATCGAAGTCCATATCCTGGACTTCACCCGGCGTCTGTTCGAGGTGCATGATGTCTTCCATCTCCACGTCCGGTTCGCCCCACTGGAAGTAGTTGACACCGTAGGGACAGGCGACCTGACAGTACCGGCAGCCGATACAGGTTTCGTAGTCGGTCAGGACGAGTCCATCTTTCGAACGCGTGTGACGCGCGCGAACGGGACAGACCTTCGCACAGGGGGCGTTCGAACAGTGCTGGCACGGCCGAACGAGGAAGTTCTCCTGTTCGGTGTCTTCATCCTCGTAGGTGAAGACGTACATCCAGTTCGCCCCTGTCGAGGTCCCGTTTTCGTTGATACAGCCCGTCACGCAGGCGAGACAGCCGTCACACCGCTCGAGGTCGATGACCATTCCCCAGCGGTGTTCGCGGTCGTCCTCGTCGGCGGGTCGGATGCCGCTGATGTCCTCGGGGATGTGGTCGTCGTCCTGGCTGTCGTATGTCGCGTACGCACCGTAACCGAGGAACGCCGCACCGGCCCCCATCTTCTTCATCATCTCGCGTCGCGAGACGTCCTCGTTCTCGAAATCGACGTCCGCCAGCGTTTCGAGCATTGACTCGTCTTCGACGTGGTCGAGGTCGACGTCGTCGATATCGTCGAAGACAGGTCGCTCGTCGACATCGAACTCGTCTTCGATGTCGTCGTGGTACTCTGCGTAGAACTCTTCTTCGGTTATTTCACCCGCGACGAGACGCTGGGCGTCCCGAGCCATCTCCATCCCGAGGTCAGCGTCGAACTCCGTGTCCTCGAGCTCGGTCCGCATCTGGTCTTCCCAGTCCGCGCCGAGTGGATGGAACGACTCCTCCGTCTCGTAGGGGTGTTGTGGTTCGTCTTTCGTGTCGTTCGCGTCATCCGCACTCATTTATTATATCCTCCGGGTTTGTGTCCGGGTCCTCCTGCACCGCTTCGAACTCCTACTATTAAATTCTTCAAAACCCGGCCCGGCCGTCATTCCACGACCACCGCACCGAGTTGTCCAACTGCAACGTGAGGGGTGCACTCATACAGCACGACACCTTCTTCGTCGAAGGTGTGGCTGAACTCGTACCCCTCGTTTTCGATACCGGAGTCGAAATCCTCCGGCCCGCTGTTGCTCGTTGCCGAGTGTCCATCAGAGACCCACTCCCAAGTTACTTCCGTTCCGACATCGACCCGAACCGCGACTGGGTCGTACTCGTAATCTGGAGAGTTTCCGCCGTTCTCAATCGTGATCGAGTCTTCGCCAGTCATGTCCGTGATGCTCCCGTCGTACCCGTTCGCGTCCGAGAGGAAGTCGTCGACCTCGTCCGGAACATCCCCGTCTGCGCCGTTTCCGTCGTCATCGTCATCACCGAGACAGCCCGCGACTCCAATTGTCAGCGCTGCGCCACCTGCTTTCAGTACCTTCCGCCGGTCGAGTTCGAATTCAGTCATGGTCTACAGCCTGAGTTTGCAACCAGGAGGGGTTGAAAGCTTCGATTTCGGCGTTCCAAGGCCCTGAGAATTGCCTGTAGCTATAAATACCTTCTCACCTAATATTCAGGCTTTGATAAGGGGATTGGTCATTCGATTTACTTGTCCAGAGGGGAACTAGAAATAAGAAAGTCACGTCAGTATTTTGAGGTTATTTGATTACTCGCTTCCGAAGAACGAACGCACTGTACACCACGAGGCCGCCAAGGAAGAATGCGAGCGCTACGTTCGGGTCCACTCCCATGATATCGGACCTGCTGGAGCTTTCGAGTGCCAGGTAGACCGTCTCGTTCTCCCTCGCCGCTAGCTCCGCGGCCTCCGTCTGGTTACTGACCACAATTTCGACGGTGTCGCTCTCGAACTCAGTGGACGTTGTCGCTTCCGTATCTAGGTCATCTTCCGGTGTTGGTGTCCCATCGGGCTCCGGTTCAGCCTCCTCCTCGGGTACCGGCGTTTCCTCCGGATCAGGACTGTCGTCGGGTTCCTCGCCGTCGTCCGCTGTCTGCGCTCCGATATCCTCTTCTGCAGGCTCATCGTCGTCGACTGCTTCCTGGTCTACCGCGTCGTCAACTGTGTCGTCGTCAGCAACCGCATCGTCAGTAGTGGCCGTGAACGTTTCGTCTTCAGGCGCATCATCGTCAGCGACTGCGTACTCTCCCCTGATACCGTCCTCTACCCCGGTGTCTCGCTGGTTTGCCAGCCAGCCTGCGAGGATACTCGGCGGGACCAGCAAGGCGAACACACCGGCGAAGCGGTCGAGCAACCGTCGAAACGCACTCTGTTTGTCACGACCAGCGAACAGGACGAGCGACTCGTCCTGTGGCGCGTACACCTTCATTTCCGAGCCGCGTTCGGAGTACCACGTGTCGACCACCTCCACGAGGTCGACGCTGTCGAGCTTTTCGAGGTGGTACTGCACGTTCTGGACCGACGTGTCGGTCACCTCTGCCAGGTCGGAGGCGGTCTGTGGCTGACTGTGTAGTTCGAGAAATATTTTGCGTGTGGTTCCGGACGCGAGCGCCTCGAACACCTCGTCTGCGGTTTCCTCGTCGAGGTCGACCAGCCGCGGTTCTGGATCCCGGTCGAGGGACACCTTCTCACGAATCGGAAAGATACTGCTCATCTGCTGTGTTCCTCTCGTTACTATCCTCTCTATTCTGTAGTATTAAGAGTCTGTTCGAGACACAAATGCTCATTTTAGTCTACCCCTCACCTCGACAATCACCTCGGTTCTGACGACAATACTCATTTTACCGATTCGCAGTATAGCGGTAACTATCCACACACTGTTGATTCAGTCAAATTGTTCAGTAATGGTTACATATGCTGTTGAAAGAACAGATTTCTGGTGAGTCGATGTATGGGGAAACGTGTTAGTAGCTCCTCTTCGATATGTCGCCAATGACCGACTTGGAGGATTTTACAGAGTTTGACGGTACGGAGTCGTCCGAGGAGGACCCGGACGGTAACTCGGTCGACGAACCGGGCGACGAGACGGGAGAGGCATCGAATCGTGACCAAACAGACTCGGAACGTTTTGAGTCCTACGAGGTGACGCCTGTGGGGCAAGACAGAGGCATCGGCGTTCTCTCGGCGGGAGATGGGCTACAGATAGCCGAAGACGAGGACGAGACGAAACTGCGGGCGTACGTCACTGCCGAGAACCGCGCTGCGGTCCGTCTGGGGGCCTATCTGATAGCACCCTACCCGGGCGGGGAGCGGTTGTTCTGTCGTATCACCGAACTCGAGTACGAGCAAGCGTTCCGGGCTGACGACGCAACCGAAATACACGCGCGCCGAGCGATGCGCTCTTCATCCATCGACGAAGAGGATTTCAAACTCATGGCCACGCTCGAACCTGTGGCGATTCTTTACGAGGAGGGGGACGAACTCAAACGACGAATGACAGACCGGGTTCCGAAACCGGAAACTATCGTCCAGCAGGCCAGAGAGAAACACGCAATCAAAACAGGGCTGAACATCCCTTCGGATGGTATTTTTCTCGGCCACCTTTCGGTTGGCGGACAGAAGGTCCGGACGGCAGCACAGCCGCCGACTATCGACTACCGCCTGAAGGATACCTACGACGATGGTGACCCGCTACTGTTCCGGCACACGCTCATCGCTGGTGGAACCGGGTCGGGCAAGACCCACGCCGCCAAGAACGTCCTCCGACAGCTCCTCGACGAGAGCCGAACCTACCCAATCGAGACGAGCGGAGACCGCGAAGTCCGTCCGGCAGTCGTCCAGTTCGACCCACAGGACGAGTACGCGCAGATGCACGACGACGGCGAGTACGACGCCGAGTTCGCGGCCAGCCTGGACAGAGAAGGAATCGCACACGGCGGTCACGACGACACAGTCGCGTTCATCCCGAAAGTGGGCAGTTCGAGCTACGCTGCGAGCCACCATCGCGCCGAGCAGGTCGAGTTCACAATCCCGTTCAGTATGGTCCACGACAACCCGTGGCTTGTGGCCGGAAGCGGACTGAACGAGAA
>LKMJ01004427.1_pt1 | contig 13213 bp, 14 predicted proteins | sample 643391 | NCBI WGS metagenome assembly LKMJ01 (sample SAMN04112250, study PRJNA286221) | soda lake metagenome | biome: soda lake; feature: Kulunda Steppe; material: water; isolation source: sample PL-Br10 brine of Picturesque Lake | place: Russia: Kulunda steppe | collected 2010-07
CACACACGCACACACACGCACACACACGCACACGCACACACACGCACGCACGCACACACACGCACACACGCACGCGCACACACACGCACACGCACGCACGCACGCACACACATGCATGCACGCACACACATGCACGCACACACACATACACAAGCAGCCTGGCTTAATTGCATGGAAGCTGGGTTGTGCTTGCATGGCGTGAAGGTCGCTTCGTCGTGCCAGCGCTTGCACACATGCCCGAATGCACAGCCGCCTCTTCGCTGCAATGGTGTCACGCATGCAACATTTGTACTCAAGTACACCTGATTTAACGCCAGCGCAATGGCCAGTGCTGCGATTGCGGGGGCAGGAGTACAATTGCCCTGCTCCCCGGCGCTTGCATACCTTTACTTCTGCACCGACCTCCAGCCATCTGCAGCTTGTTCACACCGCTGAGAGCTCAGCAATGCCGCAAAGATAAGGCATAAGCCCCCTTTGTCGGCTACTTCAGTCGGTGCACCGCTGGCCGTTCCTGGCTCCGCACTGCCGGCAGCGCTCAGCAGCTCAAAAGTGGGCCGACTCAGCTCAGCCTGCAGTCAGGGCTCCTTGTCGGTGTCCGCCTGCGCATGGTGTCCGGATGCGTGAGCTCACGCCATGCCCGGCGCGCGCCTGCTAGCTGCACCATGCAGGCAGTGGCGCACTCTGCTTTGCCCTCCCTGCCTGTGCATACTATGCCCTGTGTGTCCTGCGCCGTTAGCCCGTCTGGGGTCCCTGCGTGGGAGTTGGCGCTCACCCTCCCCCTCCCCCTCCCTACCCCCACTGCCATACTCTGCAGCAGCGCATGTCCATGGACGTCACAGAAAGCGCGCTGTCGCAGCTGCGTGTGGCCATGCAGGAAGAGTCGGCCAAGAGGGCTGGCGAGGCCTTCCCTCCCAGGTGCGCGTGGGCATATGGGCGGGGGGTGTGAATGTGGTGGGGGGTACGCACGCTTGACCTGGCCTTCGCCTCCTTCCACAATGCATTGCACACATTCACATGCACACGCTCGCACACACATACACGCGCACACACAGATGCACAGTGCCAATCACTCGGCCTCTGTGGCCGCAAGCGAGCGCGTGAATGTTCAAGGCATGTGGCATGTGGCATGGGCATATGGGGCATGGGGCAGCCTCGCCCTTCACGGAGAGCAGGGCCTGCTGCTGGCCTGGCCCGTTGCACACCTGCGAGCATCGCAGGGCTGCCCCACTGCATACCTGCGAGCTTCGCGGGGCTGTCCCACCCTGTGCAGCGCTGTGCCAGGCCATACGTCTACAGCAGAGCCCACGCGGCCGACAGGCCCAGGAACACACCTCAGTCGGCAGTGCACTCCTCCACCCATGCGCATGCCCTCTGACGCATGCGTGTCCTCGCCTCGCCTCGCTCATCCGCCCACCCAACCATCCATTCACATCCACACCCATCAGTACACCCATGCATGTGTGCTCCCGTCCATCCATGCGCTCAATCCGCGCTCGCTTACCCGCCCATCAGAGGGAGGGCCCCGCAGGCCCCCGCTGCGCTGCGTGCTTGCCTTGCTGTGGGCAGCAGTGCTCATGAGTTGGGGGGCCATGAGATGGCCCCCTCCGGGGGCTTTGTGCACTAATGGCCTCTGGGCTCTGGGGGGCTCTGTGCAGGGACAGGCCTCTGTGGGGTCCCTCGCCCTCACACGCACACGCCCACGCGTCCCCCCTTCCCTCTGCCCGGCCTCTGCGCAGGAGCACGGTGAGGTGGTCGTCCGGCGTGTGTGAGGACGACCACTCTGCAGCAGCAGCCGCGGACCCCGCCTCAAGTGGTGAGCTGCAGGCCCTGGAATGCTGCGGCCGCCTCTGTGCTGGCCTGCTGCGTGCGTGCCCTCCCTCTGCGCGCGCCCAGAGGCTGCGCGGCAGCAGCTGCGGGTGGGCTTGTGTTGCGCCCCGTGCGCAGGCGCTGCAAGTGCCCCTGCGTGCGCAGCCGCTGCAAGTGCCCCTGCGTGCGCAGCCGCTGCAAGTGCCCCATGCGTAGCCGCTGCAAGTGCCCCTGCATGCGCAGCCGCTGCAAGCGCCCCTGCATGTGCACAAAGCAGGGGGGGGGGGGCTGCATGCATGAGCCAGGCCATGCATGTGTGTTGCACGATGGCTTCCACAAGCGATTGACCAGGGAGGGCAGTTTACGGGGACTCTGCTGGCGGTCGCGGCTTGGCGAAAGGTGCACTCAGGCAGAGTGTGCTCCCGCCCCGCAGGTGCATATGGTGTGAGGCAGGCAGGGAAAGCCACAGTGAATCCGCGTGCATGTGCGCGCGACTGCTACCGGCTCGCACTGGGACGTGACTGCTGCCGGCCTGCTCTGGGGCGGCATGCGCGCGTGCGTGTGAAGGCGTGCGTGCACGAGCAGGGGCGCTCACTTAGGCACATGGCACATGGCACGGCAGCTCCTGCAGGGTGCCCACCCGCACGGCTGCATGGCCATGCAACGGCTGTGGGTGAGTGTGCGCGTGCGCGCAGGAGAGCACAACACAGTGGGCGACCGCAGCACGGCCGGGCACAACAGCTGCGGAGAGGGGACTCGCGGCTCTGATGGGTCGTACATCTGCAAGGTGCGTGCGCGACAGGCGGCGTGCGCAGCCGGGCCGCAGGCGAGCAGGGGGCATGGGCGTATGCGGCCTGGACGCGGGCAGGCCTGTTCGTTTATGTGCGCGCTGGCCTCACCAGTGGTCTCACCAGTGGCCACCTCACCAGTGGCCTCACCAGTGGCCACCTCACCAGTGGCCTCACCATTGGCCAACGAGGCTGCAAGGGCCTTGCGCAGGCGCCAGCATGTGGCGTGGCCGCCCTCAGAGCCTCACCCGGGGTGGCGGTCACGCCATAAGCTGGCGCCCTTGGAGGGGCAGGGCAGGGTACCTCGGTTGCATGTGCTGCCAGGCAGGGGGGGGCTCAGCCGTGGACAGCCTTGCCTGCAGGGCCACAGCGGTTGCTGGCCATGCGCTCGTCACACACACGCGCACGCATACGCACACACACACGCACATGCACGCGCGCGCGCACACACACACACGCGCGCACACACACACACACACACTCAGCGGTCATGCCTTGCAAGCAGCATGCTTCCAAGCAGCAGCAACAGCCTCGGCTAGTGTGCAGCGTTTGTGAGCTGGGTGTGGATGCGTGCACTTATGCGCAGGGGGAGGCTTTGATTCTGGACGATGCGCAGAAGCTGCTGCTGCTGCAGATTGCATTGAAATGTGCGGACTTAGGACACGTGGCTGAGGACCATGACGTGCACCTCAGGTACGCCCGCTACAGACTTTAAATGACTTGCAGGTTGCATGGGTGTGATGCAGCTTCCCTCGCTTGCCATGAATGCCATGGATGCCACCCGCCATGGATGCCACCCTGTGATGCAGCTTCCCTCGCTTGCCATGGATGCCACCCAACCTCAGTGCTGCTGTGTGCTGGAGCCTGAAGACACGACACGCCCTGGCTTGCATGCAATGCCTGGTCGCAATCAAGCAGCGCACTAAAATCTCTCTTCCCGCATCTACCTCACATCCGCTTGCCCCACATGCGCGTGGTGTGATGAAGGTGGGTGCGCTGCCTGGAGGAGGAGTTCTACCGCCAGGGGGACCGCGAGAAAGCAGCCCAGCTGCCTGTCAGCCCGCTGTTTGACAGAGCCAAGCCTGGCGTCACCAAGTCGCAAGTTGGCTTCTTCGATGTCGTGGTCCTGCCGCTCGTCCAGGTTGGTGCGCCAGTGAGCAGGGCGAGCATGAGCCTGCGGGCGATTGGGAGTCTCTTCCTCGGCAAGTTCTGGCAGGACCCACTATTTGAATAGGTGTTTTCTTGCTTCTCTGAGGACCTCCAAATTGCTTGCCTCCTCTTCCTCCTCCTCTGCTGCTTTGCCTAAGATGCGCACGGGAGCAATGTCACGAGCCTGTCAGATGGTTGTGGGTCTTATGTAGCAGGAAAACCTCACCGAAAAGGGCGGACAGGGCCAGGCCAAGATGCCCCACCTGGCTGCAGCCCAAACCAAGGTGCCATGAGTGTGTGCAAGCCTGCGGCCAGGCTTCCCAGCCTGCCCAGGGGCCCAACCCAGTCTGCGTTCTCCAATGCTGAAGCATGATTTTTCAGAGAGAGCTCAACCGAGCAGGCCACACGAGCACAGGGCAACCCCCTATTATGAAGGGATCAGTAGTTAGCTATGGGCTTGGGCATGGGTAGGAGCAGTGCACAGGTGTACAATGAGAGTTGCAAAACACTGCATTTGTGCAGAAAATGAATAACTTAAGTGTTATGCCCAGCAATAAAGGCACACTAAGGAAAGCCTAGCCAAAGAACTGACTTTAAGAGACAACTCGCTAGACAGATAGACAGGAGTGGGTCTGCATGCAAACCTGCGAATGTGTGAGTGCATAGATGAGTTGCTGGGTGGCGTATACATGTTGCAGCTTATACAAGTGTTGGTGAGTTGTTGCTCATGCTCATGCATGTGCACCTTTCCCTTGCTTGCTGCATTGCCACAGCCTCAAGCAGCTCCACCATGTAGCGCATTGTATGGCAGACTGTATGCCATACTGTGAGGCTGCAAGCACCCCTGTGCAGGATAGTAAGACCGATGAAAACCCTTGTTTTCCACTTGTTCAGATCATAGTTCCATAAAATTTTGCTGGCAGGAATGTGGGCATGGATGATATGAGCACTGGAGGTCATGAGGCAACATATGGGGTAACATAGACAGTGTTCTTCTAATAAGTTGCACGATATTGGCGTTTCCAAGGACTTTCGGTTTAGCAACTTCGAATTCCCACGAAAATCCACAAAATTGTTGCGTGTGATCGCGGCCTAAAACACCCTGGAACTTACCACTCTTATTTGATAATATTATAACAAATACTACTGATGGTTAGACCGGCCGACCTGGAGTGGCCGGACTGAGTCAGGAGATATCGGACGTGCTGGTCAGCATGTCCACCTGCCCATTCCCCAAGCTACCCCGCTCCACATCGCTGTCAGTCTAGATTTTCCATTCTATCAAAGAGCTTCCTGGTTGCCCTCCTCGAACAGCGCTGCAAGCGGTTTGCCTGCAGATCAGACTGTGCACTCTTGCTGCACTGCCTGCTCTAGCAGCGCATACATTAACTCCCTTACTAACTCCTTTGCTTCAGAGAATGAGCCTGGGAGGAGGTCTGCTGTGCATCAGCTCCCAAGCGGACAGTTGCACTTGCTGGCAAAGGGCTGTGGATGTGCATGCGCAGCAAGCATGCTGCTTCCTGCACTGCTTAAGCCAGAAGAAGACCTTTCATAGGCAGCTGACCTGGCTGCAGTGTTGCCTGGCATTTGAGGCTGGTTCTACTGCTGCCTGCTGTCTACCCGCTGCTGCTGCTGCTGCCTACCTGCTGCTGCTGCTCTGTGGAAGTTAGCCCTCACTCACTCATCAAGACGACCCTTGCACACACTATGTGGTGTGCTTTTTAAATTTGCCCTTGGCATCAGGTTGCATCAGGTTCGGCTGAGCTTGCACAACTTGTACTTGTACAGGACAGGGTCTGCATCTAGCAAGCACCACATAATGCATTGCTACAATGGCTTCCCCTTGCTCAGGGTTCCTACTGTTTCAGAGACTGCATCTGCTGGCACTCCATCCTGCCCTGCGAACCTGTGAGCAGAGGCACTGGTCCCTATTGTAGCCCCATCCACCTTCATCTGATCACCACGTTTGGGTGTGCTTTTATACAATTGTATGTAACCTTCAGATTTTCAAAGCTTTCCCTGGTAGCGCGTTCAGTGCTGTGTCAGTGAAAAAGGGCGCCACGGCAAACTTGGCAGAGAGACTCGCTGAGACTCGCAGAGTTGGCTGCCCACCCTTAATGACGAGTACATGCTGGTCGTAGAGAGGAAGGGCTCATCACCTCTGCCCTTGTGCTGCAGCACTCAATCAGTGTCCTTTTCCTTCTTCAAAACCACTCTTGCGCTGCCAGGCATTCAAATCCATTGTGCCGGGGGTGCAACCCCTGCTCGAGGGAGTGGAGGCTAACTACAGGTACTGGAAAGACGGGGCACCTAGCACTCGAGGCCAACAGTGAATTTGAAGGCATTGTCCGCCAGCACTCGTCTTTGCTGCATCACGTGTGTGTTCTTACTGGCAAGCATTCAGTTTGGGGGGTGGGGCCCATGCTGGCTGGGCCGGTAGCCATGTTGACCGTTTAGCCAAAATGTCAGGTGCAGCAGTGTCGCAATTTTTCTTTGTTTGCTTCTTGGTGGTTGGGTATATATATGTTTGCTTCACATAGGCCTGCTCAGGTGAGCTGACATGCCTTGAATGCTTCTATTTGTATCCTTAGCCATGCCTAGCCAGCTAAGGTGAGCTGACATGCTTAGCGCAATGAGATCTACGTATGAAATCTGGTAGCTGCAGTCATCTTTGTATTATCGCATGCTGCCAATGGATCCAGCAGCAACTTGAGCATTGAGGGTGTTGAGCAGCATGGCAATGGCGGGTGTGGAGATGGTTGCGTTTGTTCCGTAATGTGTCGCATCATGCTCAAGCTGCCGCTGTTTTAGGCAAGGAACGCCTGCCAGCTTAATAGGAGATAACTGAGTTTCCAAGGACCTAGGGTGGGTTTGTGCAGGGGATGCTCCTGCTCTTTGTTTGCGACATGCAAATGAGTAATACTTGAGGTAGGCTGGTGCAAGTGAACAATAATACGCAACTGAGCAACAACATACCCCGCTGGTTGATCTGAGGGTCACTAGATATACTCCGAACTCAACGAGGCTCCGCAGCGGTTTCTCTTGTTTGAAGGTGCGGGATTTGCTTGTCTAACATTCCCCTTTTTGTCCAGCTGAAAGTAAGCATGAATAATTGGTGTACTTAGTGACCTGTGTCCCTTGTGAAGCCACGCTCTTTGTTTCCCTGGAATTTGTGCACATTGTCATCTCGAGAAGAGAAGCAGGTGTTTGATTGGTTATGATGATGGTGCAACAACTTCATTACCTGGGGTCTTTATGATGCGACGTGCCCCAGGCTAAATTGATTATTACTCTTTTTATTGTTGCTGAGTATTTGAGATTCTTGGCACCTGGCCTGACTGCCTGTTAGTAACAACTGTTAACCAACTTGGCATGCATGAGTCAGTGCAGAACAACCCAGTGAGAAGCCTTTTTGAATTCACAAGCCATTTTTCTCCACAAACAGACCAGGCAGCCTTGTGAAGCATTCGGGAGACCCCATTAATAGGAAAGAAAAAGGAAAACCGCAATCAGCAAAAAAGCTCCTCGCATCAATTAAGGAAAAAGGGGCCACTTGGGAAGGAAAGCCCCTTCACCAAAAATATATTAAAAAGACAAACTACGCAAGCAGCAAAAAGCTCCTCACATCAATTAAGGGAGAAGCCCCTTCACCAGAAAAGAAGAAAGCAATCAGAGAGGATCAGGAGGGTTGCGGGCAGACGAGTCAGCAGACCTCTGCTAATTAGTTTGAAGGTGAGGAGAATGCTCAAGAGAACGTCTGGTCTGCACAAGCTTACGAGCATAGTGCACAGAATGAGCATGAAGCTTGACTCAAGCTCTCGGAGAGCGAGTTTCTTGACTCTGCAAATTAAGGCCGAGACTCTTCAGAGGAACCAAAGTGTGAGGCATGTAAGTAACACCCCCTACACCTAAGAGAATGACATGAAGAACATGGTCTCCTGCAATGCAGCGTCTAAGGCGACCATGCTGAGCATGGGGAGCTTGGAGCTGCTGCTCAGGGCGAGTGTCTTCACAGTACTTGATCTCAATGAGATGGGTGGTACAACGCTGCCAAAGGAGGTTCACGGGGCGAGTCTGTCTAGGCTGGTAAGCTGTGGCTGGTGATGCTGGTCTGCTCCCAGCTGCAATGGCTACCACTTAAGAACCCTGCCCCTTACCCAAACCTACCCTCCTTCCACTTTTTAAAGTAAGGCCTTGATCATTGGGATGGTTCTGTTGATTTTGGGAAATGATCTTTTGTCTTCTCTAACAGGAGGGTTATACATTAGGGTTAATTTCCAGCCTGGCCATTCAACTAATTGGTTTGCGGCTCATCAGCGGCCGAAAATCTGTCTGGAAGGAAAAGAGAATAACAAAAAAAGCAGGCATTTAACACACCCCCTACAACAATTGAGTCTGTAATGAAACAACTAAGCTTGTTTTGCCGCTGGGGGGGAGATCAAATACAGTTTGACAAGGCAAGGCATGCAAAATGTAAGGGCCTCCACAAAAGGGGGGGGGAAGAAACTTCTTTCTGAGAGATCGAACAAATTTTCAAATGTTGTTGAAACTCGTTGAACTTGTTGACACTGACAACTCGAAGTCTTGACGTTGAAAAACATGACCTCATTTCGCTCAACCTGCTGAGCACCAAAGCGCACTTGTTCCGATATAAATTTCCAGCGCGCTCAACGGATGTTTCCACCAAGCAAGTGCATGCACGCTGACAGAACCTGCTAACATTCCTCAACACGTACTTAGGGAGGTCCAATTAGAAGCGGAGGAACACCCTCGTTCCACACAAGAGTGCCGCAGCGTAGCGTGAATCAGCTTTTAGATCTAGGAGTGGGGAGGCAAACCAAGAAAAATGATAAGTCGCAAATTTTTGGTTGCTTCCAAGGACTACAAGGATAAGGTCTTCAGTCAACAAGTGCGACTGCTAGCCCGCTCGTAGAATGCAAGTAAATCATTAGGGAACAATGTCCTCTCACTCTGCAAGCCTCCGTCTCACACCCTCTCTACCTTGATCACCTGCATCAATAAACTTTTTGGAGCCTTGGCGTAAATGGGCCCCATAACCATACCAACCGTAGTGGAACTCATATTCTTTCTGTAGCTGCCTAAGGTATCGGCAAAACAGCAGAAAAGATAGCGATAAATAGACTAGCAGCCTTAGTCAACCTCCCTCCTGCAACTGACCTCATTGCAGCCGTGATCCATGACATTCTCAGAAATAAAACCCACCACCCTTTCAGCCTACCACAAAATCAACAATGCACGCATCAGCAGACTTGTAGACACCCACTTCAGTTGCCTGCCTAATCCTACCTTTGACAACAACACAGGCCCACCTAACTCACCAACAAGCATCTTTCAAGCACCCCCAACACTAATGATTCCCCGTCCCCAACCACGCTCCAAAACCCACTGTACACACTCACTCACCGGACGCCGCTTACCCTATCCACCAACCCAACTATCTCCGGCGTACAAGCCCTGTTAGATGGCCTACTTACTCTGCCTTTAACCCACTCCAACATGCCACCCAGTCATACAACCAGGGACAAAACAACCAGAGACAAAAGAGGAGGAGACTCAAACACATAGAAATGAACCTTCCATGACCTTCAATTGATCCCCTGCATCCCTAATGCCGGAGCGCAGAGCTTTGAAATTACAAGAGGAACAAAGTTTTGCAGATAGCAAGAGAAACGACACTCAATTATGCCATTAACACAAGACTAAGACCACCAAGACTTAGATATCACACACATTGACTCGTGGAGAATCGTCTCAGACAAAAAAGGGACAGGCATGACAACATGCCTCTACAGCAGAGACAGTACCTCACCCATTATGCGCCCATGATTATAGAAAGGTGGGCGCTCCCCATTGTCAGAAAGCTTTACGCCTGAAAATACCTGTCCAATATCTTGGTCTGCCATTGAGTGCGCATGCTGTAAGGTCTACTTCCTCTTCTATGGACTTGAACCTTGAAAAGCTGAGGCACACTTTGACGACATGTAAACCTGTGACTTCTGCAATTGTACTAACACTGGGCTTGACTTAAGAACACCGGCTTCTGTACAGAAAGACAGAGGGAAGAAGTTGACAAAAATAATGACTGGGCCTGCCCAGCCTGTGCTGACCTAACTGCGCAACCAAAACAAAAGAGAAGTTACAAATCCTCTGACAAATAGCTAATTAAAGTAACGTGGAAGCCCACCTGGGAGCCAGAAGATACAAGAAACAAATGGCCCACGTTCCGAAAACACATTCTGGATTTTGAGGCACGTAAGGATGAAAGCAACCTCACTATGCCCCCACCTGATAATGCCATGAGCAACCTAAAGCGACAAGGCTTCGCTAGAGAAGTCACAGATAACACCTGGAATTGTATAAACTTGACTCTTAACTCAGAAACAAAGTGAACTTTGACATCAATCCCACAAATACACAAGCAGATGTCGTAGCTACAGGCCGCTGTGAGTTCTGGGTCACGGACATCGACCTGGTCGAACCAACACCTTAAAATACCCATTCCCTCCAAACCCCTCACCAAATAGACCCACCATCCCCTACAGCAACCCCCCCATTTCTGATACTACCTAAAACATGCACGTCAAAGGTGGCATGCATCTACGACATGGCGGGAAAATGCAAAGGCATGCTAACTCCAGAACGTTTTTATACCCTCTATAAAGCATTTCATGACACCAAACTTGCTGGAATCCATGATATCATCATGCTTCCCCCTAAGAGCTTTGCCTCTGAGCTTTCTGGCCGACAAGACACCCATGAAAACAAAGGTTAAACACTCCTACATGCGTGCTCTCCCCCTCTGCTTTCACTCTGCCCTCCAGAAATGGGCACAATTTACCCAAGAAAAACGACCTCTCCTCTTGACCATATATGCATGGCACATATGCACTCCAAACATGAACTTAGCCACTCAAACCCTACAACCGTTTACTACTTGTACTATCAAGTATGACACTCGTACAATCAAGTATGACAGTTTGAGTCCGACTGGGTGCAAACTTTCTAGGTCTGCTTATCCGCGGCCTTGGGAATGTGGCACCGTGGTAGCCCCGCCAAGCTTGAGGGACCAAGCTTCGTAGGCAATGGGTGAATGTAAGGGTATGATCATTGCAACAGGAGGTTGCAAATGCTAACCAGTGCCAGCAGTGAGGGGCCAAAAGGGTTGGGGTGCAAGTACTGCCTGAGCAGCCTATCACCGAGGGGTTACAAGGAATTATAAGAAAAAGGCCTTCAGTCAAGAAGTGCGACTGCTAGCCTGCTCATAAGAAACTATGTGCATGAAGGAAGAAATGTAGCTCATTGTTTTCCTGGCCCAAAAAAGCAGACACATTGTTTAAGCCTGCGGAAGAAAATAGGGAAGCATAAGTTCTTCGGAGAGAGACCACGTGTGGATGGGTGCAATGGAAAAGGACATGTTGCTCATCCTGTACATCATGAGCATTACACAAGTCACAAGAAGTGGAGGTATTGTGAGTCCACGTCACTTTTCAATTCGTAGAGTGTGGGAACGAAATCCGAAGCGAGCCAAGCTGCAACTGACGTCGCGAGGAAGATCAATGGGCTCACACTTTAGCAGCCTTTCCTTGAATAAGTAGGATAGTGTGAGACCATTCATAGCAGACAGGATGTGGGATGACCAACAATCATCGCACTGTGAGCTCAGTTGCATGTCAGCATGTAAGATCTTTCTCGCAGTGGAGCTATTGCTTTGGGTTAAAGCATTGAAAGATGGCTGTACAGAAGCTGTCTTATCCCCATCCAGTAATGTATATTCATCATCATGGTACAAGTCTTTCAAGATGGATAGGATATGGTCAGGCATCTGGCAACTGCGTAAATGGCCCCAAAGCTTATGTCCTGGAATACAATCATAAGCTTGTTTGAAGTCAATAAATGCAGCATACAACCGTGATGACCCGCTTTGCATTCTCTGTGCAGCATGCTTTATGTGTCTTAGAATGAATAGGGGTTGCAAGGTGCTTCTGCATGGGTAAAACCCGTATTGCGTGTCCGGAATCATGTTGTGTTGGATGCACCAGTCCTGAATCATGGAGCGTAGCAGATTAAAGTCTATACAACGTACCACTGATAGCAATCATTCTGTAGCTCCCTGGCTGTGTCACTGGCCCCTTCTTGTGTATGGGAGTGAGCTTTGCTTCTTTCCAAGACCTGGGGATGGTAGCTGTTGCGATGAGCAGCTTGAAAAGAGCAGCAATGTGAGGGACAAGCACGTTGACATTTCCCCAACTTCTCTCATTGTGTTTGGGCACGCGCTTGCAAGCACATTTAATAAAGGTTGGTGTAATTGTGTAAAACCCAGGTGAAGATGAAATGTTAATTTCAGAGATATGGGTGGCGACCAAAGTGCGCAGCTCATCATCTTCTGGCATGGTAAAAGGGTGTGGCCCTAGAGGTTGTGCATTGTTGTGTCTGCGCCCCAGTTGGATCAAACTATCCATGGCTGATTCAGTGCCTGTCCATCGTCTTACATGTCTGTGCTGTTTGAAAGACAGCACTGTGGCTGTTTCGACAAAAATTAGCTGCAGCAAGCAATGCAGTCGAGCGCGCATTTGGAATGAAATGTGTCCTCCAATAGATGCTCATCTTCTTGAAATGCTGCATCAGTGCGCGGAAATGTTTCCTCACGAGCAGCAAGGGGCTGTTAAATGCTGTTAAAATTGACATTTAAGTAGAATGTGGATATGCAAGCCTATGGTGTTATTAATGTGCTTGATCCTGCTCTTGATCTTCCTGTGCCGCACGATGATTGTCTCCATGGTTTGAGTGAGGGATGCCTTGATAGGGCTTGCAAGTCAGAGGAAATTCTTCAAAGGCTCCTCTCTGTATGGGACCTTATCGTTTTGCTCTGAAGGCATTGGCTGTGGGCTATGCAACCATCTAAAATTTTGATTATCTAGCTTGCGCCACTCTGCAAATGTATGGTACCTCCATCAACCCGGATTCCAGGCACAGGCAAGCACTGGATCATTGGACCCTACAGATAGAAGAGTGTGATTGCTCTCTTCCTCAGCGCTGGCAGCTCGTTGCGCTTCAGCTGCAGCTCTTGCGTCTATTGTGGAAGCTGCTTCTGTCATGACATGTGGACCTAGCCTGCCAGCCCCAGACCTCGCACTGAACAGCGTGGCAGACTCATGCCCATGGCCAATGCCTGAGCTGCTACTGCTGCTTCTGCTGCTGCTGCTGCTGCTGCGCAGCTGGTGCGTGTCTTCTGGGGGCAGTGGAGCCCTGCATGAGCTTTGGACAGTGTGCTGCCGGGCAATGCTCAGCAGCTCTGTGGTCAGCTGCGTCTGTGAAAATTCATCTGGAAATTGTGATTCATCCACGTTTCATTTGAAGCCGCGGTCGTTGGATGCGGACAACTTTTGGTCAACGCGGGAAAATCTTTTTCCGGGGGGAAAATCTTTTTCCACTAGGGGGGGGGGGGGGAG
>LKMJ01004428.1_pt1 | contig 13211 bp, 27 predicted proteins | sample 643391 | NCBI WGS metagenome assembly LKMJ01 (sample SAMN04112250, study PRJNA286221) | soda lake metagenome | biome: soda lake; feature: Kulunda Steppe; material: water; isolation source: sample PL-Br10 brine of Picturesque Lake | place: Russia: Kulunda steppe | collected 2010-07
ACACACACACACACACACACACGTACGCGCGCGCGCACACACACGCATACACTCACACATGCATGAACACATACCTGTGCTGCAGGCAAGACAGAGACCACCAAGGACCTGGCCAAGGCATTGGCCAAGCAGTGTGTGGTGTTCAACTGCTCGGACGGCCTGGACTACATTGCAATGGTGGGCAGCAGTGTGTGGTGTGCAGTTGTGTGTGGTGTTCTACAATGGTGAGAGCAGCAGTCCGTGTTGTTACGATTGCCCCGTCAGCTTGGACTACATTGTGATGGTAAGCAGCAGTGTGTGGTTTTTGGCGTTGCGTGTTGTTCAGCAATGGTGAGCGGCAGCGTCGTTACAACTGCTCCGTCAGCTTGGACTGCATCATGGTGGTAAGGGCAGCGCGTGCAGTGGGCAGCTGGCTGTGACGTAGTACACGCAAGTCGGTTGTACACAGGCTGTTGGGGTGGTGTGTATGTGTGCCCAACCTGCAGGAATGTGTGAGGTGCCATCCCACGAGTGGGCAAGAAATGTGGCATTCCTGCTCTACTGCCCAGCTGCAAGGGAGCTGGTGTTGCCTTGCTGCGAGGGAGCTGGGAGTGCGCAGGATCACTCTTTGCTTGCCCAGGCGCATCCTCCGTAAGGGTGCTTTTTTTGCTCCTCAGCTGAAGATGCTTGTCCTGCTCCTGGCAGCAAGAAGACAAGGGCGCAGTGTGGGTGGCAGGCAGAGTAGGTGTGCAGGTCTTGCTTGAATGTCTCTGCAGTTGGCAGCTTGCTAAGCCCCCCCTGTGGGAAGCGGGCGCAGTTGTGCGCGGGTCCTGCTGTGGCCCTGTCAACCTTGTGCGCTGCATGTTGCTGTGCTGCAGGGCAAATTCTTCAAGGGCCTGGCGTCAGCGGGCGCGTGGGCGTGCTTTGATGAATTCAACCGTATTGACCTGGAGGTGCTGTCGGTGGTGGCGCAGCAGGTGCGGGTTCTTTACTGTGCGTGGGGCGCGGTTTATGCAAAGCGCAAGGTGCACATTGTCAGAGCAATGGCAGCACGCAAGCGTGGACGCTGCAGGGGTCAGCCCATGTGTTTGCAGCCCATGTGTTTGCAGTGCACAGTCTGCACACTAGCCAGCAAGGTTGTCTTTTTTGAAATGACAGTTGCAGTGCAGCAACGTTTTGGCGAAAATTGCAGAGCACATTCAATGGTGTTCAAGTACAATTGCTTTTAAGCTTTCAAGAGGAGAATGGAAGGGCAAGGCACTCATTGATGTCAACTGGTCCTCCCTTACTTTCCCTTCGCCCCCTTTTGATTTCCTTCCCCTCTGATTCCACACTCAAACAGTTATACAATCTGCAAATCTGGGGGACTGTCTTGGGGCCACTCTGAAGTGCTCAAGGGATCAAAATTGGTGCACCATCAGGCCCTCTATAAGGAGGGCCTAAATCTGCAAAATGACATTTTGTCAAATGGAAAATTATTTGATACATTAGAATCTAATGATGTAAATGATCTGAAATGCTCCCCCACTGTTAATGCAGCCAGATACCAGTGGAGTGTGCCTACCTCGCACCTGCACCTGCGCAAAACGCGTGTTCATGCAGCTGTGTGGAAGCGCATGGGCGCTCGTGTGCGTTGAATGCACCCACATCCTGGTCAACTGGCCAAAGGTTTGAGAAAATCATCCATGCAGCTGCAGGAATCAAGGCACATGCGTGCGCACATGGCCGCCCTCACATGCTTGCTCGTGCAGATCCTGACCATCCAGCTGTCCATCCAGGCCAAGGTCAAGCGCTTCATCTTTGAGGACACTGAGATTGACCTCAACCCTGCGTGCTCCGTGTACATCACCATGAACCCTGGCTACGCAGGGCGCTCTGAGCTGCCCGACAACTTGAAGGTGGCAGGGATGCCCTGTTGCGATGTGCTTTTTCTCTATGTGGATCCTTGAGTGTGCTTTCCTGTACGATGAAGCCGTTGGTGCCTGTGAATGCTTGCCTTGTGGTGGCAACGTCGCTGTGCTAATACGCCTGTGTTGGCATGTTGGTAGGAGTGCTGCTTGCAAGCATTGATGGAATGCAGGTTGGTGTGTGTGTGCGTTTGTGTGTACCCAGCTCCATCCCCGTTCTGAGAGTCGTGTAGGTGCACACGCAAGTATGTGTCCTCAGCCCCATGAACATGGGTGTGGACTGCACGAGCAGGCCCCATGCAGGCCCCATGCAGGCCCCATGCAGGCCCCGTGCAGGCCCCGTGCAGGCCCCATGCAGGCCCCATGCAGGCCCCGTGCAGGCCCCATGCAGGCCCCATGCAGGCCCCGTGCAGGCCCCATGCAGGCCCCGTGCAGGCCCCATGCAGGCCCCATGCACGCCCCATGCAGGCCCTGGGATGCCCCTGAAGGTGCTCAACTGAATCCCTGACCACAGCAAGCGCACGCGCTGCACACATACACGCACATGAGCGCATGGCTGCGCACACGCGCAGGCGCTGTTCCGGCCCTGCGCCATGATGGTGCCCGACTACGCGCTCATCGGCGAGATCAGCCTCTACAGTTACGGCTTCCGCGACGGCAAGAACCTAGCGCGCAAGATGGTGGCCACATTCAAACTGTGCTCTGAGCAGCTGTCAAGCCAGGACCACTACGACTATGGTGCGTGCCGAGGCCTTGTCCCCACCCCCCCATCCTTACCCTTGTATGATGAAAAGTCTGGCTGTCGTCCACTTTCGTGATGGTGCTTGTTTGCTTGGAGTCCCAGCCGTCATTGTCACTGCTCTGCTGCTTTGTCCCGACTACACTTACCCCGACCCCTTTTGCATTTCTGCTGATGCACCCCTGCTGTTTCCACAACGCCCCCCCATGATCTGACGCAGCACACTCAGTTTCTGCACTGTGTGTACATTTTATAATCCGCAATGCACCCCTGCTCTTCTATGCACAGCCAAACCATTGCTGCTCCGCCACCCCCCGCCGTGTTTGACTCATCGCTGCTGCCCCATCCCTGCCATGCCCAGGCAACAGGCACATACGCCAACAAGCTTGCCACCGCATAACTTGCCCCTGGAGCTGCTCCCCTTCGCTGCCGCCCTATGAAGAATTGAACCATTTTATGCATAGTCATGAGTGTGCTTACGGTTGCCCTGCTGCTACATCTCAGTGATCATTGCCCAAGAGCCAAGCAAGCAGAGGCACATGCAAAGGCACAAGCCAAGCAAGCAGAGGCACAAGCCAAGCAAGCAGAGGCACATGCAAAGCAAGCAGAGGCACATGCGCACCATCAAGGCTGTGCTCATGCCCGCCCTGCTGCTGCTGCTGCGCGTGCAGGCATGCGCGCCGTCAAGTCTGTGATCACCGCTGCCGGCAACCTGAAGCGCGACTTCCCGACTGAGAGCGAGGATGTGCTGCTGCTGCGCGCGCTGCGCGACGTGAACTACCCCAAGTTCCTGGCCCACGACCTGCCTCTGTTCAACGGAATCATCTCCGACCTGTTCCCTGGTGTCACGCCGCCTGATGTGAGTGACACAAGCTGTCCTTGCCAATGCACTGGGCTGCTGCCGGTTGCTTGGCAGTATTGCCTCCCCACACAGCATTGCCCGGTGTGGATTTGGCAGGCTGCTCCCGTTGATGCAAATGTCTGCTGCCCACTGCTCATCAGCAAAGCTGCCTCGCATCCGTCTCCTTGCACAGCACCGCCATGTGCAAGGAGCAAGGGCCCGTCCTTGTGACCTCTTTTGATGTCGCCTGTTGCTGCGGTAGGCCTGCTGGGAATGTGATTGCAGGAGCGAGGCGTTGTGCCGCCTTGCTTGTTTGTGCGCGCATGTGCATGTGTGCAGGTGCATGCCCCGGGCCTCCCCATCTGTGATATGGTAGATACACCCACAGTGCACTGGCTAAAGGTTGTGCTTTGGCTGCTTGTGGTGACTGTGCATGCAGGTGGACTACAAGTTGCTGCTGTCTGGCCTAGAGCGCGCGTGCACAGAGATGAACATCCAGGCTGTCAAGCCCTTTGTGGATAAGGTGGGTGTGGGTGTGTGGCAGTGTTCGTAAGACTACTGGTTATGTTGGCGATGGTGGCGTTGATGGCGATGAGGCTGATGGTGATTATGGTGGTGGTGGTGGTGGTGGTGGTGGTGGTGGTGGTGGTCTAAATGATGATGTTGATGATGGCAACAAAAACCAATGCAATTGTGCTTGGCATGCATGGAGGTGCATGCCTGCGCTGCGTGCACACACGCATGCATGCAAACCCAATTGCTGCCCACGTATCCCTTTGTGCACGCACAGGTCATCCAGCTGTTTGAGACTACAATTGTGCGCCATGGCCTCATGCTTGTGGGGCCCACCATGGGCGGCAAGACCTGCTGCTACCGCAGCTTGCAGAAAGCCATGACCTCCCTCAACACCACACACCCGGACCTGTACGAGAAGGTAAAAGGTCCCCTGTTTTGTGCGTGCGCATGTGGGTGTGTGCTCCTGACAAGACATAGGCAGGTCTGCACCATCCGTGTCCGCACTGTCGCTTCCAAATTGTTGCAGTTGAGCGACCCGAGCCTGACATGGGCCGGCATGCTCAGCCCCACTCACAGCACCCTGCGCGCTTTGGAGGTAATGGTGTCTTGCCAACAGCATCACGCAATTTTACGACCCACCCCTCCAGCGCAGACAAGCTCACACACACACATGTACACGTGCGCAAACATGCACACACATGTACACTTGCGCGAACATACACACACACTGCTTGGGCATGACCGGCCCTTCATGCTCTGGCAATCGCCACTTGCGCCCCCTCCAGGTGCGCACCGTGGCACTGAACCCCAAGTCCATCACCATGGGCCAGCTGTACGGAGAGTTTGACATGAACACGCACGAGTGGACGGACGGCGTGCTGGCGTGCTACATGCGCGAGTGCTCCGAGGTGAGAGCTGCCCTGCGCATGCGCTTGGAGCGCTGGCTATATCATGCCCGCAAACTTACTGTGGCTGTTTCGTTTGTTGCGTGCATATTTTGTTGCATGTACGCCTCTTATGCAGGACTGCGTGTGACATGCGTCATGTGCATGGGTGTTACACCATGCCCTTTGAGCTGAGTGTTTTATTGCACGTGTTCGGCATAATGCACATGCCACACATGTCACACCATAAGTGCACGCATTGTCACACTATACCCCCAGGCAGGACACCACACCCGACCAAAAGTATGCATTGTCACACCAAAAGTGCACACATAGTCACGCTACGACCTCCCCTCCCCCTGCAGGACACCAAGCCTGACAAAAAGTGGATCATGTTCGACGGCCCTGTGGACGCGGTGTGGATTGAGAACATGAACACGGTGCTGGACGACAACAAGAAGCTGTGCCTGGTGTCGGGCGAGATTATCCAGCTCAGCTCCAGCATGACGATGATGTTTGAGGTGCGCCTCTGAGGCGAGGTCGCGTGTGCGCTGACCGTGCAACAGGGCCAAGCTTGCTCACCCAACTCAATCCATCTCTTTCTCTCTCTTCCTCTTCCTCTCCCTTCCCCCCCCCCTCTCTTTCTCTCTCACTCATCCTTTGCCGCAGGACAACCTTCTGAACCAAACTCCATCAGAACAGTCATAATTACTCTGACCTAATCTACCACTGCCGTTACCGCCAGCATTACCCTTGACTGGTATGACCGTGGTGTGCTTGCCTTACCCATCACCAACACCAGCATTGACATTGATTCGTCGCTGTTGAGGGGGGACCACCTCCCCCCACCAGCACCACTCGCCCCCCTCTCCAGCCCCTGGTTCATGCCTGAGGCGCTCGACCAGAAGCACCTGTCGCGGCGTTTGCTGCCCTTGCTGCTGCAGCGGGGCTCCTGCCAGCATCCGTTCAAGAGAAACAGAAAGGCCTTCAGTCAAGAAGTGCGACTGCTAGTGTCCTGCCAGCATCCGTTCCCTCTCTCACAAGGATCTTTGGGTGTGGTTGACCTGGCGCTTGGGTTCTATGCCTCCCATACACCTTGCGCTTCAGCGCCTGCAGCACACGCCCCCACAGCGCGCTGAAGAGCAGCTCTGGCCAGCTGGTATCCACGGCTGCACCTAGACTCGCCACTCCTCACTCGCAACTCCTCAGACTAGTCCATATGTTGCAGCCCAGCAGTGCCCTGCTGCGTGCACCCCCTCTCCCAGCCCATGCTCAGCATCAGGGACTGCCGAGTACCCCCCCCACCTGCCTGCCATCCTCCCCTTCAGGTGGAGGACCTGGCCGTTGCCTCGCCTGCCACCGTGTCGCGTTGCGGCATGGTGTTCATGGAGCCGACGCAGCTGGGCGTGGAGCCGCTGCTCAGCAGCTGGCTGCACAGCCTGCCGACAGGTGTGTGTGGGCCCGCGCATTTTGTGCACGTGCAGGAATCTGGTGATGCATGTGGTCATGTCTGTACGTGTGTATGTGTACATGGAGCTCTTGTATAAATCTTCAGGCGCATTGCACCTGCGCCCTGCAGGCATGGCCATCCACAAGCAACTGCACCGCTCAATCGAATCAGTTCATTGTCAACAATCCTTAAGGATGATTGGCGCGTGGCCCCTGCTGATGCAGCCATCCACAAGCATCTGAACCCGTGCTTTTAGCAGAAAAAACAGTGTTGGATCAATTGCCTGTTTTCATTTACAGTGCAAATGATTCAGTGACACTCATAAACATGAGTGATCCAATTGCCTGTGAGCATTTGAGAGGGGATGAGGCGGAGGGGGAGGCCAACTGACTCCAACCAACCCTCTCCTTCCCCCCACCCCGGCTAACCCCCTGATTCTACACAGACATTTTTATTTGTTTGTTAAGTCTTGGGGGGTGACCTGGGGCCACTCTAGGTGCTAGACAGAGTAATCAGGTGCATCACAAGGCCCGTTTTTGGGTGGGGGCTACAGATTTGCAAGTACTGCGAAAGAATTTTATGGACTTTCATTGTGTGAATGGTTTTAAACGCGCAAGTCCTTCGTTTCTTGGAAACAGCCCATGTGGCCTGTCAACCACATGCTTCCTGCACAACATTATCCCCTTGCAGGCGTGGCTATGCACAAGGAGCTGCTGGCGTCCATGTTCTGCGCCCTTGTGCCCGATGCCCTCACTTTCCTGCGCAAGACCCTGCACGAGACGGTGGCCACTGTGAACAACAACCTGGTGGCCTCGTGCTTCAATATCATGGATGCGCTGCTGATGCCGTGGCGGCGGGATGCTGGTGAGCTTCAAAGACAGTGATGTTGTGGTGGCGGGGCTCTGGTAAGCCTTTGTGGTGGCTGTGGTGGTGGGGCTGCTGGTGATCTGTTGGGGAAGGGGGTCTCCTCCCCTGTGTCTCAGGCCCCCAATGTCTCTCAGGTGCTACCCCCGCCACGCGTGCCAGCAATCAGGCTGCACACGTGCTGCGAGCTACATGTGGATTGAATGGCGGCCAGGCAACCGACCTGCAGCAAATGCGTGGGCCTCTGCGGCTTGCTGTCTGGCTGCAGCATGCACGCGCGCACAGGCGCACACACACGCACATATTCACACACAATACTCAAACAAACACACATGCACACACACGCACACACTGCATGCACTGCAAACTGCAGGTGCAGATCCTCTGCAGCCGGATGAGATCATGACCCTGGGGCGCCTGCTGCCCAGCATGTTTGTCTTCTCTGTCGTGTGGTCCCTAGGCGCATCCTGTGACAAGGCCGGGCGCCCCCTGTTTGACAGGTTAGGATGCAGCAGGGGTAAAGGCGGACTGCTTGCCGTTTGACTGGAGGGAGTGCAGCAGGGATAAGGGCAGGCCTCTCCCTGTTTGACTGGTGAAAGCGCAGATGGCATAGTGGGCAGGAACATCTTGATGGCACCCCTACTGCGTACAGATTGATGGCGTAGTGGGCGGGGACACATTGGTAGCATCCCTGCTGTGCACAGATGGATGACATAGTGGGCAGGGACATCTTGACAGCATCCCTGCCACGCACAACATGAGAGCGCCATCACGGCTGCGTCGTTGGCAGCAGGATGGAAGCAGGCCCACCTGCCAACCAGTCGGCTGATGCCTGGTCGCAGAGCATGATTGTTTGGGCTCTTCGAGCATTCTTGGCCAGTACCTGCGTGCAGGTGGCTACGCGAGACTGTGGGCGTCAGCAGCGTGGATGTGCTGGAGGGTGCCCTGCCCCCACGCGAGGCGTCCGTGTATGACTATTGCTTTGACCAGGCGTCAGGCGCGTGGATGGAATGGATGACCACCATCCCTGAATTCAACTGCGACCCCGACAAGCCTTTTGCAGAGGTGTGTGGGGTGGAGTTGCGTGACGGACGTGCGCCGTGCGGGCCTTGGTTGCATGTCTTCATGTGCGTGTTCATGTGTGTGTTTGTGTCTTTGCGCATGTTCATGCGCGTGTTTGTATGTTTGCGTGCGCGCACGTGTGTCAGGACTTGCAAGTGCCATACCCACAGCAGAAACCGTGAGCTGCACCCTCCTCCTAAACACACATGCATGCTTGCGCACACGCATGCAATGTATGTACCCCCCCCCGTGCTTGCAGTTGCCTTTTAGCCTTTTGGATCATTGTGCACTCTGCCAACACCTTACACCTTCACTGTTCTCATGGACATGTCGCCTCGCCAACAAGCGCACGCACGCACACTGACTGCACGGAGGCCTGCTCTTGTGTTTGCTCTGCTACCACAGATCATTGTTCCAACCGCTGACACGGTGCGTTATACCTTCCTCATCGACAACCTGCTGGCCGCGGGCAAGCACGTACTGTGCGTGGGAGAGACGGGCACCGGAAAGACGCTGAACGTGTCCAACAAGCTGCTGAACAGCATGCCTGAGGAGGTGAGGGGAATGCAGGGGAAGCGACTGGAGCTGCAGAGATGCTGGACGCACTCAGCGAGCTGCTGTGCAGCATGTTTTTGGAGGAGAGGTGGGCGAGGGAGGAGTTGAGCTGCTTTGAGGGGCTCACCGCCTGAAGTCCATCGGCGGCCTTCCTCAGCATGTGTCGCACAGGTGCCTGCCCTCCATTTGCCTCAGCATGTGTCGCACAGGTGCCTGCCCTCCATTTGCCTCAGCATGTGTCACACAGGTGCCTGCCCTCCATTTGCCTCAGCATGTGTCGCACAGGTGCTTGCCCTCCATTCGCCTCAGCATGTGTCGCACAGGTGCCTGCCCTCCATTCGCCTCAGCATGTGTCGCACAGGTGCCTGCCCTCCATTTGCCTCAGCATGTGTTGACAAGATGCAAAAGGGCGTGCTTGAGACAGCCTGCAGTTTGCAAGCATGCTGGCGGGTAAGCTGGAGACAAGATGCAAAAGGACGTGCTGGAGACAGCCTGCACTTTGCATGCATGCTGGAGGGCATGCAGAGGACATGATGCTAAAGGAGGTGTTGGAGACCGCCTGCAAGCCTGGTTTGCTTGCACGCCATGTGCAGGTCATCCCTGTGTTCCTGACCTTCAGCGCGCGCACCAGCGCCAACCAGACCCAAGACTTGATCGATGGCAAGATGGAGAAGAGGCGCAAGGTGGGGAGTTGGGGAGGGCGTTTACCGGTAGCTCTGTGTGTGTGTGCATCTGTGTGTTTTTGTGTGTGCGTGGCGGTTTGCTGCATGTAGCTCCGTGGACATGCTGCCCAGCCATGTTGCCCCTGTGGCCCCGCGCACGAGCTGCTGCAGACAGTGCGTGCTGAGCAGTGCGTGCAGTTACATTGAATTGCAACCTTGCGCCTGTACATACTGATGGACCAACACCCGCTCTGTTGCGTCCATCCCCAGTGCCCAGAAGTGCTGCCAATGACGCACTCTTGCTGCGTGCACCCATACCCATGCGCAGGGCGTTTTCGGCCCGCCCAGCGGCAAGAAGTATGTCCTGTTTGTGGACGACCTGAACATGCCACAGGTGCGCGGATGCCCTTTGAGCCCTGATTTGATGCTCCTTGCATTCATGGCCCCAAGGAACCCCAAAAGGGAGGGAACCCCAAGAGGTTTGCAGCCGTGCCCCTGGGCGTGGTCCTACAAGGCTTTGAGGGGCTGCGCTCTCAGGCGCTGCGTTGCGCAGTGATGGTGTGCCCTTTGGTGCCCTCCTGTGCTGAGGGGCGACGGCTCCCGCTCCGGCTCTGTGTGGGACCTGGCTGCCCTCACCCCCTCAAAGCATTGCGAACCTGAAGGGCCCATTTGCCAATCCCTGCTGACCTCACCTCCTCAAAGCATTGCAAACCCGAAGGGCCCATATGCCAATCCCTGCTGACCTCACCGCCAAGCAGCAGTGCAAAGCTGAAGGTGCCCTTCAGCTCTGTGGCTCTTGCGCTGATCCCTGCTGCCCTCGCCCCCTCCCTCATAGGTCCCCTTCTTTTCCCCCTGCCTGCGCAGCGCGAGAAGTACTTTGCCCAGCCTCCCATCGAGCTGCTGCGCCAGTGGTTTGACCATGGCGGCTGGTACGAGCGCAAGCCTCCGTGCCCATTCCGCACCATCACTGACACCCAGTTTGTGGGCTCCATGGGGCCGCCAGGTGCGCTGCGCTGTGGGACCTGCATGACTTGCACACGGGGGCTCACCGATGATGAGTCATCACATGCATGCGTGTTGGGGCTCCCTGAAATGCGCTTTGCATGCTTTGTATGAGGCTGCCAGGCGCGCTGCGCTGTGGAGCCTGCATGGCCTGTGCGCAGCACCACATTAAGTCTCAAAGTCAAGTTTTAAGGGGCCTGATGGCGCGTTGTGCTGCGAGCGTGTATGGCCTGCACACGTCTGTGATGGCTGGCATTGCAAAAGGTGGCCTCATATGGCTCTCACAGGGCAGCGCTGATCCATTGCTTTGGCTGATCAATTGCGCAACACGATCCATTGCTGTTGGGGAAAGGCAGGTACTGCGAGGGAGGCAAAGCTCCAGGGCTGTTGGTACGTATGGCCTTGCTGGATCTTTTTGGATCACAGGGCTCCGCGCGCTGCGTGGGATTGCGGGGCTCTAAGGGGATGTGAGGCTCGGCCCGCCATGTGGGAACCCAGAGGTGTTGAGGAAGGCGGATGCTGCGTGGGGCAGATATTGGGGCGGCCACCTTGCCCACACTCCCCCCTACATGGCGGTGCGGAGTCCATCACCACCACCGCGCCAAGACGTGCTGTGTGGTCCCTGAGAGCGTGGTGGTGCTGTGCTGCAGCTCGTGGGTGGGCACCCCACAGGCAATCTCAGCACGTGCTTAGCCTGCATGAGGGATCCAAGGGAGCCCATAAGCCTTGGCCTATATTCCTTGCATGCACAGGTGGCGGCCGCAACCCGGTGACCAACCGCCTGCTGCGACACTTCAACTTCATCAGCTTCACAGACATGAGCGACGACTCCATCAATCGCATTTTCACCACCATCCTGGGCGCGTTCTTCAGGTGCGTGTATCGCTCAGCCCATTGGTGTTTGCCATGGACTGCTTTCTCCTTTTTTGTGCACCACAACCCTAGGCTCATAAGCCAAGTGTATGGCATCTGCTTTAGGGTATTTGCCTGTATGCTAGCATGTGCAATCTTCATCCTGGTGTCTACAGCAGCACATCAGCACTACAGCAGCAAAAAGATGCTGAGCGCGCGCCCACCCCTCCCCCCTTGCAGGCGCTACTTCAACGAATCTATCCAAGGCATGACGCAGTCGCTGATGGCGGCCACCATCCAGATCTACAACAGCATCCGTGCAGACATGCTGCCCACCCCGTCGAAGAGCCACTACACCTTCAACCTGCGTGACCTGTCCAAGGTCGTGCAGGGCTGCATGCGCGCGGACCCCAAGTCAACGAGCGACCGCAAGCAGGTGATGATGCAGCGAGGCCCGCTTTGGTACAGCGCTGTGGGGCCATGAGCTCAAACAGCTGCCTGCCCTTTCTGTTGTGACCCCCTGTGATGCTTCGATCAGAGAGCGCCCTTGAGCCACTGCTGGTGCCCTCAGCTAGAAGCACTCGTCTGGGATGGTAGCTTCTCTATAATTTTGCAGGCCTGCCACTGATAACTTTGATCCATAGCGTGGGCAGGCCTGAGCAGGCGCCATGCACCACTCGCACATATACACAAGGACACACAACACACACTTGAAAAATCACTCAAACACAGGAAATCATTTGACACACACACACATTTGCTTGCACATGAGGGATGCCAGAATGCGGGAAGAGCATGCAGCTTGGGTGCAACCTGATCTGAGTCAGCAAATGCAAGGTTGGGTCGCAGGTCAGGCATGACGAACGCCATAACTGACCAGCAACCATAATACATGTGCTCTCGCAGATCCTGAGCCTGTGGCTGCATGAGTGCTCCCGCGTGTTTGAGGATCGCCTCAACAGCCAAGCCGACCATGACTGGTTCAGGAAGCAGCAGGTGGGGCCCTTGGCAGTTGAGCCCTCCACACTTTAGCCCTCGACAGTAAAGCCCTAGACAGCTTGCTGTGCTCATGGACCCCTCCTGCACACATGCCTGCCCGTCGCCCTGTTTGCTAGAGTTTCAATTCAGACTGGAAGCAGCATGTGTGCACTTGCGGCTGTCGCAAGCGCACTCGCGGAAAGGATCCGTCTCCCAAGCCTTGACGGGCTAGGGCCTGGATGACCACGCTGTGAGGGGTGTCTAGGGGGCGGGCACCGCTTCTAAGTGCAGCCCCCTGCTGTGAGGATTGTATCGGGGCCAGGCACCCTTCAAAATGTAGCCTCCCGCTGTGATTTGTGTCTAGGGGCTGGGCACCCGCTTCAGTGCAGCCTCCCGCTGTGAGGGTCGTATCGGGGCCAGGCACCCTTCAAAACGCAGCCTCCCGCTGTAAGTTGTGTCTAGGGGCCAGGCACCGCTTTTAAGTGCAGTCTCCCGCTGTGGCAGAGGCCAGAGGAGTGCGCAGGTGCAGTGACAGGTGGGGCATATGGGCGTAGGTGCAGGCGTGCGTAGGTGCGTAGGAGTGATAGGTGGGGCATGGGCGCAGGTGCGTAGGAGTGACAGGTGGGGCATGTGGGCGTTTGGAGGCGCATGCGGGAGCACCCCCAGATGTGATGGGTGCTCACCTTCTCATCTTTCCTGCTCATGAGGGTGGTTGCCCACCCTATCAAGCCGTGAGGAAGCATTTGCACGAGGCTGTCGCGCCACTCACCCTTTGCTGAGCCGTGGGGGGACGGACGCGTGCGTAGGTCATGCTGCTGGACCTGCACTTCAAGCTACGCTACGAGGACGTCGTGACTAGCGAGCGCCTCATCTATGGGGACTTCCTGGTGCCTGGTGCGTGCAAGTGTGTGTGTGTGTGT
>LKMJ01004429.1_pt1 | contig 13210 bp, 17 predicted proteins | sample 643391 | NCBI WGS metagenome assembly LKMJ01 (sample SAMN04112250, study PRJNA286221) | soda lake metagenome | biome: soda lake; feature: Kulunda Steppe; material: water; isolation source: sample PL-Br10 brine of Picturesque Lake | place: Russia: Kulunda steppe | collected 2010-07
CAGCCGCTGAAAAGAGAAAGAGAGAGAGTCAAGCTGGGCCTCAAGTTCCGTGATTGCCCAGTCTGCAAGCCCGCCGTGCTTGCGCGTTGTGTACACTGCCCGCTGTCCGCAGCCAGTCCACACAACAACCCCCATTGCTCTAAATACCGCTGTGTCTATTGGTGCGCGCGTGCGCAGTTTTTTTGTGGTGGTATGTAGTGGTTATGTCTGGAGGCTGTTCTGCATGCAGCAGACTCTCGGCCTGACACAGAGCTCATGGATGCTTTTTTTATGGCTGGTGTTCACCAGCAACCTGATCAGTCAAACTACCTGGCTGAAGGTCAAACTTAAACTTGAAGAAGGTAAGCTTTGAATTTGTTGACAAGATTCAATCGAAAGTGTACTTTTGCAGTGTATCTCATGGTACATGGATCAGGTATGTGAACTCATCACATTGCCTGTAAGTTCAGTGTGTAAGCAATGACTTATTCATTCTGCGTGCTAGCTCGTGGTGCAGAACAGCTTGTAACCGATCCGACCCTCTTCTGTGCCCAAGGGTCTCCAAGTCCTGGGCAGCAACAAGCGGGCAGGGGACCACCTTTACAAGCGTGATTCTCTCTTTGCCTCTTTGTGCGCAAGTGGAAGTGTCAATAATAAAGGTTGGAAAATATCATGGGATAATACGGGCTTACCTTAGATAAGTACCTTACATCAGATGCTATATTACCAGAGGGGGCTATCTTACCAAAAGTCCGAGCATAATCCTATTTTGATGTAAATTGTACTGTTATCATATAACTAGGCTACTCGCAGAATTTGGGGTGAAATGAACGCCTCTGGTGACCTGGGTGGGTGCTCAGCCTCTGTTTTTGGCCTATTTTAGCATAAACAGCCCACGTATGCCCTCAACACGACTCGACCAAACCACATGTCTTTTTACCCCCAAAACACCATCAACATACTTCTTTTATGTTGCTTATTGAAGAAGGATGTTGAAACTCAAGTTTGGAGAAGGTTGGATTTTGACCCATTTTGGCACACCTTATGCTGGTATTTTTAAGGGATTTAAGGGAAATTACCCAAAATGCACGTCTCACCAACCACTGGGTGTTTTCACTCCAATTCTTTTGCAATGGTGTTTGTTTATCAAGAGCACCAAAACACCAAAAATCATATAATTTGGTGCAGTGGCTGATCTGGTGTGGACATCTAGCTGTGAAAAGTAGGGTTCACGCCGCGGCCCATTAGGCATGGTCTCCGTGACGGGTACCTTTCAAGCTCAAGTGCTGTGAAAAGCCTGCAAGCAGGGCTACCATCTAACGCTAAGCTGGAAAGGTACCCATCACGGAGACCATGCCCTGGGATCATGCTAAGACCATACCAATTTTGGGCCTCAGATAGCCCCCCCTGATATATTACAGACGAGCTTGTTAGTTTTCAAATTTATCTTCTTCAACCATTCTAACTGTGTTTCAGCTGTAACCTTGGATTGGAGCCTGTAAAGAATTTCACAATTTCCTATCCAGCTCAGCAACACAAGCATGTCCTTTAGGTGCCGTGACCTTAATATCGTTCGTATTGAAGGTCACTTTTCTATCCTATACCTGTGTAGAGAGTTTTCTGGCTCAGTAAACTTTGCCAGCGCAATACAAGCTGCCTAGGGAGAGGAGTCAACAACGAATCTCAAGTTCCAAACTTCACACAAGAAATAGAATAAGGCCTCCAATTCACGAAGGTAGTGAAAGGAGCAACCCATCGCAGGCATCAGTCTTCAGGATTGGAGAGGTGTGCCTGGATTAAGTACAGTGATTGTCCACAAGGATGTAAACAACGCCCGTTTGGGAGGTCCCCACCGTTACAATTCGTGTATAATTCGCGTTTTTACGCAACCATTGTTGAGTTGACCTGAAAACAGAAGCAAGGCCACGGGGGTCTGGGGAAGCCCAACTCCCCCCCCACTTCCATCCAACTGACATGAGTGGCCATTAAACATGAGATTTCTCCATCTAAGGGCCCTGGGTGGTGCTCGAGGAGGAGGAGGAGGAGGAAGAGGAGGAGGAGGGGTCCAGCAGGGGGGGGGGACTTCGGTGACAAGGATTAGGGTGGAAGTGCTAGAACTACATTGAATGGTACGCATTTCTTTCCAATCCATGCAAAAACGCGGCGACACTGAAAAGGAGAGCGTCCCTGAGCAGAGCTGTGGCTGCCAGGCCCCCACACTGTATTCTCGAATGTAACAGGATTTTAATAGGCAAAACATCCACAACGCGAATGTCAGTCATTGTGTTCCCAGCAAAAGAATTCGAGAAATGCGCTGTTTACATCCTTGATTGTACAATTTTTTTTTTGCGACCCACCTGCATCAAGCTCCGCAAGTCCTCTGGTTGAGTGGCATACAACTGCGGCTGCAGAGCAATGGCCATGGATGCCACCAGTATTTGACCTGCAGCACAGAGCATTCGAAGAACCTCCTGCTCCTCTGCCACCTCATGCAAACACAGTATGTTGGCCATGCATTGCAGTTTTTAATCCTCTCATTGTATCACATGCAGTCTTCAAGCTAGGCCAGGAGCATGTGACTGTAAGCATGACATGTTCGCCTGGATTCAAAGGTGCTCAACCGAAAGTGTTACATGCTGGTCTCGCACACACAATTCCTGTCAGCCAAAACTAATCCCAGGACATGGCAATACAAACAGATGACCTGTTTTGCATACCTGGGTATATGTTGAGTCGCACATACGTGTGCAACAGCCCAGCAATAGTCTGAGAATGGAGGCGGAGCTGCCAGTACTGGCACGCCCAGGCAAGCTGCTCAGCACGATCTGAGGAGGGCCTGCTCAGCCCTGCAGGCAGGTGCATTTTGTATTTGAAAAGGCATGAGACAGTGCGATTGGTGTTTGAAAAAGCATGTGACAATGCAAGGTCGAACAGCTCTCCCCATACCAATGGTGGCGATTGTAAGGCGTGCTAGCACACTAACAACATGCGGAATCCAACCAGCACAAGAGAGCTTGCTGCAGCGGGTTTCAAGTCAAAGGCACCAACATTCTCTGGACTTACCGTGATCACACACCCATTGATGATGATAAGCAATGTCTGAGATGAGTTGCCCAGCTGTTGCCGCCACTAGCTCGGGAATGACCTGTGAAGGGGTACCACAGATGCAAGTAGAAAAAGGGCAGGCTGAGCTTGCCACACCCTGAAATGTCTTGCAAGTCCTGCAAGGTGTGTTTAGTTGATGCGTGTACGACTTGAGCATGCACATCCCTGGCTTATCACATTGTCAAAAATGCAGGTTTAGAATGTTCTCTGTTGCTCCTTGATCAGCTCACATGACTGTGATCAAGCCTTGGGTTCTTCAAGATTCTCTCTACTTGATAGACATACGCATTTTCCCAACTTAAATTTACTTTGCGGTTGAAAGAAAGGAAGAAGAGCAACCGGACAAAAGCCTCCACTCTGTTAAAAGATAGACATGCAGGTGGACACCTTAGACGGATGAAATAGCCATGATTTTGCTTGGTTCTGCCAATCTTACCACAGACGAATGGTCAGCATCAGCATAGGCAGACAACAATGTAAGGATGTCATCTGCAACAGACGGTGCGGCATAGGACCAGATTCTAACAACAAAATTTGCTTATTAGCTGCAGGGAGGTGTGCGCCTCACTTGGCCGTTTCTTCTACCTTCCCCAAACATTTGGTGCTGTCTCCTAGATTTACAATGACTTCCTATTATGCAATGAATATCTTGCCTGAGAGAATATGAATAGAAACACTGAAGCAATGCGCTTGGCACCTTTGTGTTGATGCAATTGAGGCTGACAAGTCAACAACTTTTGTCAGTTAGCATGCGCCTAATCATGTTCAGAGAAGGAAACATTGTGAATCTGTAAAATGACGCAGAGACTCGGTGAATTTGTGACAAAGTCGACCCTCAATTCTACAGTGACACTGGTACTTAGTGGCTAAATTATCCCTTTCTTTTGACGGACCTCACACGCAATCAATGCTAGGAGCAATTATCGATGACCCTGAGTATGGATGGATGCATGTGAGTGCGAGCTCTGTCCAAGACGCTCTACTTGCCTGGGCGGCTGAGGGCTGAGACATGTCGTGTCTTTAACTTCTTAACAACATGGCCAGCAATGGCATCTAGTGCAGATCCCATAGCTCCTGCAGGGAAACATAGTATTGGGTTGTTGTAGGCACTGCCAAGATGCATGCCGGTTATACCACAGATGGAACCAGATGTGGAGATTGTAGATGTTGACTCACGGCTTTTTATTCCCAGGCGTGACAGCGCAACCACCACCTTGATAATTTCCTGCGATAGCAATAATGCATGCTTGGAAACTTGAGTCGAGCAACCTCTGCGACAAAAGTCTGCCATGGCATCATGCAACTGACCACAGAGCAAAAGAAATATGCAGCGCCGTGATAATGAGCATGGGTTACAGAGCCTAGTTGTACTGTGTGCCTTAAGGTGCCACAACACCTCATTACCGGCGCAGTAAAGGGGGCCTTCAGAGAGTGGCGATTGGAAATTTGAAAGAACACCTCGGTTGCAACAGCCTCCGCAAGGTCTATCACCTGCCTTGACCTGAGGATGTGCAAAACCACCAGTACCATTGCGGCTTTGATACTTGTTCAGCTTGAGGGACTGAAAGGGAGCAACCAACCCAGAGTCAAGGTATTTTTGTTGGTACATTTTCCTCTCCTATGCACGCCTGTTATTAAGCCACACAGGCAATCCATCCACATCAAAGCAGCCAGCGTCCATCTGTGCTCCTAGCATCCTTCACAATTGCACTCAGTGGCATACCTTTTCTCCGATGCACCAGCACAGCACCGCACACTCACTTGTGACCAGAGGCCAGTAAGGCCCAGGCAGTGTCTGCCAAATCTGCAGGCTGCAGATCCCTGCCAGTCTCGCTATGGAGAAGCCGGTGCGTCATCTCCTCTGCCAAACTGTCCACAAAGTGGTGACCAGCAAGCTCATAGTCCTCTCCCAAAGTCCCAGTCTCGCAGCTTTTGGTCAAGCTGTCAGTGCTAGGCTGGTGAGCTAACTGTGGAAGAACAAGGAGCACTTGCCTTGTCAGTGATATTAAAGATGCAAACAACATCTTTGGGAAAGGAGTTGTGGCTCACTCTCTCCAGCAGGCTCGCTTCAAGTACATGCTTGCCGTGGTATTTTGCTGCAGCCAATCACTCAAACAGCCATTTCTACGTTCTGCACATGCGTGCATGAAACGTGCACATACACAGTGCACTCATGTGCACAGGTGCTTGCACAAACACTCCCGCAAGGGCGGCTAACATCATCACCTCTGCCATCAAAAGCAAAACCCATATTCATATTGATGATGCAACAGCCTTTTAGATCCCTACCTGGCACAGCGCAGCAAATCCCCATAACATTGAGGTGAGATCTGGGGTGGAGGTGTTGCGCTTCCGGCCTAGATCCTGATTATAATTATGCTCAGCCCAATTGCTGACAGCAGCACAAACCTACAGATCAAAGTAGGATACAAGAGCTATGTTGGAACGATGCTCACATCATAAGTATTGAGGTGCTCTGGTGTCACCAAGTTTCTGTGCCAATGCAGACTTGCCTACAAATGACAAAGGATGAACTCATCTTTCTAATTATCAAAGGACTCAAGGACAAAGCATGCATGGAAAATGAGCAATTTCCTTCCCCGCGAAGGCAACACTGCACAAGCTTGGCTACTCGCCTGCTGGCTCAGCTGGCAACCCACAGAGGCACACCTTTTCAAGCCCCGGGGCCTCTGCTCTTCTCCCGCATGCCAAGCCTGCCCCAAGACCGTCAACCCCATGCAATGTAGCCAGGCTCCACAGATAGTTTGCCATGAGGCTACTGTCTATGCTGTCACGAGGTTGAGAATGGTTGTTGGGATCACCAGGGCAGCTGTTTAAGCATGCTGCCACCACTCCTGATTGCAGGACCTGCACACCACAAGGAGGCCAAAGCGTGCAAGGTGCAGCCTTCGTGGCTAGGGCAGGTACTCTTGCTAAGTACGTTTGCTAGGCTTGCTCTCACACATTCCTAAGTGAAACAATCCATTTCACAAATGTGGGGTGATCATAGTGCCTCATCAAGCACTAGACGAGCATGCGGCATTTATAACTCTTTACAACATAATTTACTACATCCTTCAGGTACTGTCCACAAAGGGCGGGCAGCCCTTCCTTGCACAATTTGCTGAGGTGGCATGCAAATGCTCAGCAAGAGGGCTGAGATCAGGCAGATGTCCTACCTCAAGGACCTGTGCCTTGTATGCATCAGGGAGATCCTGCAGGCTTTCGTCCACAATTCCACCTGCTGGACTTGAGGTTTCCCAATCTGTGAGGCGCAGCAGGGCTGTTGAGAGCGTTCGGGGCGCATACAGGGTCGCTGCAGTGGGCGCTCGTTGATGGTGGCTGAGAATAGTCTCACAAAGCATCTCCAAGTCCTCAGCTCTCTCTGCAGGGGCATGTGCATGAAAGAGGGTGGATCTCGGCATCGTGCGGATGCCTTCTAGGCAATCGTGTATGCCCAGTGCGGGAAGCTGATTGGAGGTGGCCATGGGCCAGTCATGTCATGTCAAGTGCAGTGCTTAAGGTTGACTACTGGCTCATCATGATCTCTAGGCAAGCTTTCCGAAGCTGTTTTTCCTGCCATTGGACTTGTCGGAGCACGACCTGGACTCCCTTATGCCAAGAAAACGATCTTGGATATAAGAAAGAGTTCTGGCTCTGCACTCACCCACTTCTCTGTCGTAGGTCAGCTGCGCTCCTGAGACAGGTGACCTGCTGTCAAATTCCGCAGAGGCTGAGGCCAAGGGCAAAGCGTGGCTGGCCCACATTTCCAAGTCTTGTGGCTGAGGTTCATGCATGTGTAATTTTTTCTGTGAGATTTGCAGCACTCAGGCTCATGATGGCGGATGCATGTCCATGTGCTGAGCTTGCAAGTTTGATCATTATGGGTCGGCAAGCACAGAAACAAGTTTTCTGCGTAATGTTCACGCACCAAGCACTTTCATGTGCAAAGCATTCATGCCAGAGGAGTGCGTGCTTGCACAGAAATAAGTTCCCAACGCACGTGTAACACAATGTTCCTGCGGCAAGAGGGAACAAACGCTGCCTTCCGCTGGCTATATGCAGTTGGATCCCTCCTCCTGCTCCTTGAAGGTTGTACAAGCGTGGAACGGGGAGCACTGAATTGACGGGCTTTTGGAGTTGTCTGGTGCATCGCTATATTCAGTTAAAGATCGAAGAGCAAATATAAACTAGATAACAAATATTGAGGTTCATGCGCAAGATGGAGTGAACGAGGTTTTCATGCGTGTTGCTGCGCTCTGCGCGTGTTTCTGCGACAAGCTTATTGCAAATAGTGTTATAGATAAGGATGCGCTGCCCCGGACGTGCCTTGTAGCTGAGAGGGGTTGCCTCTAAGGGTCCCACTAATGCTCCCTTTGTAAATGCAAGCGTTGCAAGCGCAAGCAGAGGATGCCCTTTGCCAGCTCTTTGAGCGTTCCAGGTAAAAGCGCGTGCTTTGAAGGGCTTGCTCTGCCTCCTCGTGTCTTTATCCTGTGATGAACTGCATGTAGCACAAGCTTAGGTAAGCCCCTAAGCAGTTTGCTGACTTGCCTTGTGGCCCTACAACCCAAACACAGAGCTGCTGATGAGGCACGACCTCGTGAGCAAGCAGCAGCAATCGTCATACAGAAGCACTGCCGCGGGTTCTTGGTCAGGAGGCGACTGGACTGGCTCAGGTGTGCCTTGCAGATTGCATTTTACTCAGACACAAAGTATGCGTTGCATTTCATGGCTACTTCTTTGTAAGCCTGTACTCTTTTGTACTCCTGTAAAGCGCCACAATCCCCTTTCTGTGCCCGGCTCCGTGAAGCCGCCAATGCACGCTGAGCTTGTACAGGCATGGACAAAGGACAACTGTGCCTCACCTTTTCCCAGTTAACAAGTGTTTGGCACTTTGTTAGTGTATATTTGTGTGCTGACACGTTGCCTGTGCAAAATGAAACAGGGATGTAGCCATCCAAATCCAGCGAGCATGGCGTGGCTACCTGGGTCGGCAGCGGGCATCATTGGCCAAGGAGATTAGGGACAGAAGTTTGAGAGAGGTGTGTTGAGTGACGCACTGCATTACTTTTTGCTGTCAGGATGTGCGCTGGCAGTCTAGTTAAACTGGCGATTGTGCATGCAGTGCAGAGCAAGCTTGTTGCAAGCTTTTACCTCAAATTTTTGCCTCATGTGCAAAGCATATAATTGTGTACTGTAGATACCACACCTGTTGTGTGTTTTGTAGGCTTATTTCGGCACCAAGGCTACAAACATACAGAGGCATTGGCGCGGCTTTTGGAGCCGCAAGTACCTTTTCGATTTCTACGCACGCAAGTGCTACCTTCAGCACGTCGCACGAGTCAATGCCCAAGTAAGTGGGTGGCTTCAAAAGCATTCATCTGCGTTATGGTGGCAGATCGAGTCACGATGGGAGAGGCAAAAGGTCCCCCCCATCTTCCACGTGTCATCCACGGCATGGCCAGATGACCATCCAATCCCTTGCCGCAAAAAGATGGCAGAGACTTTCCCTACCACCTGTGATCCTGTTCCGTTGCATGCACAAGTCCATTGCAAGGTAGGCCACCTGCTCGAGCAAGCCTCTCTGAAGGGTGCCTGTCCAACACTCCCAAACGAGGACCACATGGCATGATGTCGTAAAGGCTGCATGAGCCATGTGACACGATGCTACCCCGCACCTTGTGCTCCAGGTGCGCGCTGAGGTTGCAGAGGAGGGGGCGCGTGCGGCGATCTCACAGAAGGCAATTGCGGAGGCTGAGGCGCGGAAGGCCTTTGAAGAGAAGGTGAATCCCCCCCCCCTTTGCCTCAAATGGTGCATTGCGGCTTGGCAGCAGCACGCGCGCACCCTCTGGGTGACTCCCAGCCTGTGTAGTGGGCCCCAGGGGACCCGGTAGGCGCAGCTGCAAAGCTCATACACGCAAGGGCCCCACCACCCTGCCTGCTCCCCCTCTGCATGCTCCCGGGCGGGCCACCACCAGCCTCAACTGTGGGCTTGCACCCGCAGCCAGCCCTCGTCATATATTTGGGTGTTCAGCGCGGGGGACTGCACGCGCCTGCAGGTCAGCCAGCTGCACCACCTGGTGTCCACAACTTGCCAGCCCGGCATCTTCAACTCCCCCTACGCCATGGCCACCGGCTCCGTGCCGTTCATCGCTGGTGCCCCCGTTGAAGAGCACCTCAAGCAGGTGCGCCGCACACATGGATGTACAAAACCGTCCAGGATTTACATAAATTGCCAAGCCTATCTCCAGGAATCTTGTAAATTCATGTGCAGGATGTATCACGCTGGCTGCACAGCGCCACCCCCACCATCACCGCATGCTGCAGGTGCCCTGCTGGAGGAACCTGATGCTGGTTATTGCAGGCCATAACCTTGCCGCAGCACACGCATGGGTGATGATACTCAGGAGGGGCCCCCGGCACTTTGCTTGGCTCGGCTGGCGCAGCGCTGTGCTGTTGATATGCATGGCCCTTCCCCCCCCGGCCGCTGCCGCCCTGGAGGTAAAGGAGGTCGCAAGCAGCACGCACGTCACAAGCATGCCAAGAGGGCCTCCTCTTGTGTGCTATTCCGCTGGGTCTCTTTGATCTTGATGCCCCCCTTGTACACGTTGTTACCTGTCCCGTGCACGCAACAGATCTCCAAGAAGACCGGCAAGCTGCCTGCCTCCCTGCGGGCAAGCACCAAGGTATCCTCCAATTACAACACCATAGGCCGGCCCACCCACCGCCCCAGAAGGCCCTCCAGCGCAGCCCAGCAGCAGCAGCAGCAGCAGCAGCAGCAGCTCAGGTCGATGCAGATGCACCAGACAGCCCCTACGGGGTCCACCTTCCTGCCCCCCATCTCTAAGGGGGCCGCAGGGGAGAATGCCAAGTCCTCAGCGGCCGCCACCATTGTGGATGGTGCAGAGGTGGGGCTGGGCTGCACGCAAGGCAGCGGGATGGGCATGGGCACGATCAACTCTGCGGGCTTCCAGGTGGGTACGGAGTGCAGGGTGTGCGCAGGGTGCTGCATGTCGGGGTGGCTCACATGATGCCCTGGAGCCTGTGAGGTCCAAAAAGCTAACGGCACTGAGTGGGCGCTGGGCAGCCTGCGCGCTGAGGGGCATGCTGCTGCACGGCCATAGTGCACTTGATCACATGCTTGTTCTGCGTGGTAAAGGAGCTCCTACGGCGTTGCGTCCGCCTGGATGCAGTCACCCCGCGCGGCTTGCATGGTAATCATGGCCTGAAGGCGGTGTGAGTGATTGAGTTGACAATGCGAGAGCACTCCTCCGCACGAGCACCCAGACAGGCTGGAACACACACACACACAGGCTGGACCACTGCGCACACGCAAGTACACCACACACACACGCACACGCACGCACACACGCACGCATGCACTCACAAGCAGATACACACAGATAAACACACACAGATACACGCACAAATACGCACAGATACACAACCGCTATCTGCATGCCAGTCAGCCAACTTGCCTGCTTGCTGGCTGAGCACGGCTCCTGCAACTGCCAGTATGTTTGGCCTGCGCACGCAGGTCGCCGCCACCTACGGACACGGGGGCGCGGGAGCCATCAAGCTCGGCGCTTCTCCGCGCAGGGCTCCGCCCTTTGCTACGACATACCCCCCTAATGTGGAGATCGGTGGACTGAATGTCACAGTGCCCAGGCACACAACCCTGCGGCAGGTGGTGCCGTTTGATGCTGTGCGCGATGCGGAGCGGCTGGACAGGAAGGTCGCCCACGCTGAGGTGCGGGGGCGCATCACCTGAGCAAAAGGAGGACAGCAAGGGAAGGAAAGTGCGACGGATGATCAGGCGCAGTGGCTTAAATTTGTGCTTCATGGCCGTGGAGTTCTCTGCGCCTGCACAGAGCAGGCTGTACCATCCTCCAGACAGGTGCCTCGTGCGCAAGTGCATTCCGTGAGGAAGCTCTGGTGCAGGCCGCAGCATGAGTGGGAACCAAGAACTGTAGGCTCCGTTGGCCTAGCAGCAACAGGAGTACCTCCAGCAGACGCGGTGTGGCCCGATATACTCGCACGACTGACACCACTGCCTGAGCAATTTGGCATGACGCGTAGCGCGTGACCACCAAGCAGAGCATGCCCTTGCGTGTCCTCGGGTGTGCCGCGCAGATGCTCCTCAAGCATCCCCTGCCCTTCAGCCACAATGTCCACAAAGCCTATGAGCCAGCGTTGCCTGTGCAAACAAGCCGGAACCTGGAAGCTTACGTGGACCCGTTTGACCCCACAGTTGGTGAGTACCGGCGCACGATCTTCTAGCCTTGTGCGCAGGCGCCTACTGCTCTGCAACAGCTATATGGCAAAGCCTGCAATTGCCCTCTGAATGCTCCGTAAGCCAACGAGGGGGTGCAGGCAGGTGTGTGCGCGCGCGTGCACGCATGCACGCACGCGCATGCATGTGTTTGGGCAAAGGTATTCCCCCTTGTAGATGTGCTGCTAGAAACGTTCTTAACATCAATTTTTCGCTAAAAATGGCTCGAATTTGCAATGGGAACAAAATGCTGTGTTAAATAAAAGGTACAATTCAACGCTCAGGGACACTCGCCTGTTCTGTTTCGCTGCAATTTTGCCATTCACAAAGGAAATTTATAGTATTTAATACAGTTTAGCATCCTCCCTATTGTGCTCTACTCTAACAATCCCTATCACTAAAGTCCTCCCCATTCCTGGACCCCTCCTCCTCCACCTCCTCTGAGAGCACCACCCAGGACTGGGCCATCTTCTGCTTCTTGCTGCCGCCTGCTGCTGCTGCTGCTGCTGCTTTCGAACAGGTCACTCTTTCTAGAGCTCGCTTTGCTGCAAACTCCTGCTCCTTCTTCACCCTCTTCTCATGCTCCTGCTGCATCAATGCTAGCGCGTCTGCTGGCGCTTGCTCTGCTTTCACACTGTTTGCTTTCACACTGGCTGACACCACAGGCAGGGGTGGAGTGTACGTCCCTGATGCAGTAGGCACCTCCAGTGAGCTTGTGCACTGCTTGCACTGTTGCACCCCCTTTCCGCCTAGTCGTATTTGTGAACTCAGGTGCTAGAATGATAAAAAAGGATAATCTGGTCCCATTCAGGGCCCTAAGATGCATTTCAAGTGTTGGCCATAGGTCAGGAGGTCAGTCGGGTGGGGTAGTTGTGCTTCCCCTGACCCTCCCTGGCTTACTTTCTGCTTATGCCATGTCAATTCTACGTTCTGTACGTTAAAATACGAATGAAACACGAATGTAAACGTTGGGGACCTCCCAAACCAGCGACGTTTACTCCCTTGGTCAGATCGTACACAACTGTGTTCCTTCATCTCCACCAGGTAGTGAGCAGGTGCGACATCACGACTGCCGCGCGCACATACTCACAAGGATGCCACCCCCCCTTAATGTAGAATGCCTGAATGTTTGACCACTAGCACAGGCAGTGCCTCATGAGCCACTGCGCAAATGGACCCAATGAACCTGGAATACACAAAAACCCTTTTATCTCTTCGGCATGGTTTGCAGGGGGCCGCACAGGGCGCTTCACACCTTCACAGCAGAAGATCTCGCCCACTCCCTTCTCCCACCACCCAGCAAAGCAAGGCTACATGGACCTGGGACTCTGTGGCGACGTGTCGGCCCTGCCGCCCTGCTCCTTCTCTAGCAAGCCAATGCAGCATCCTGCACATGTGGCAGGTTTCAGCCGCGCCGACGTGCATAAGGCAGCTGTGCGGCCGGGACGACTTCAAGCTGCTGCTCGATCGATGGAAGGCCGGGGTTGGGAGCAATAGCTGCAGGATGGGTAGATGTCTTGCTTTTGGATATTTTGTGTTGAGAGTTGGAGATACCTTGAGTGACCGTAATTAGGTAAGATGGTGTGCTCAAAAATGCTACAACCTCTGTTTTCATTATGGTGTCCCGATGCCTCTCCCTCATAAGTCCCAAGCCTCTCCCTCATGGTGTCGATGCCTCTCCGTCATAAGTCCCAAGTCATCGACAAAGTCTTTGATGACATTCAAAATTTAAAAAGGGTTAACCGCCAGCCAGATCGTTAGGCTGATTGGTTTGTTGCTGGTCTTCGCCAGCCAAAAAATAGTCCATAATGTCCGAAATGAAATGGCAGAGTCTATTGTGCCGTTGAGAAAGAA
>LKMJ01004430.1_pt1 | contig 13209 bp, 9 predicted proteins | sample 643391 | NCBI WGS metagenome assembly LKMJ01 (sample SAMN04112250, study PRJNA286221) | soda lake metagenome | biome: soda lake; feature: Kulunda Steppe; material: water; isolation source: sample PL-Br10 brine of Picturesque Lake | place: Russia: Kulunda steppe | collected 2010-07
ACTACGACCACACCATCGACGTTGTCGTCGACCGTGTGAAAATCAGTGACGGCGAGCGCTCTCGAATCACCGACTCGGTCGAGACAGCACTCGAAGAGGCCGAGGGCGTGCTCAAAGTCATCTTCCCCGATCCAGCCGAAGATCTCGAAATTGGCGGTGCGAGTGCTCGGTCGACGGGTGATCTCGCCGATGAAAATTCGAGTGATCGTCTGGTGGTCGAGTTCTCCGAAGACCTCGCTTGTAGTCACTGCCATATCGATATCAGCGAAATCGAGACCCGGTCGTTTTCTTTCAACAGCCCCCACGGTGCCTGCCCGGCGTGTGAGGGAATCGGTTCGACAAAAGAAGTAAGCGAAGAACTTGTCATTCAGGACCCCTCGAAGCCGCTGAAACACGTCTTCGAACCCTGGAGTTACAACCGGACGTACTACTCCCGGCAACTGGATAATGTCGCCGAACACTTCGGCATCTCGCTTGAGACTCCCTTCGAAGAGATAGACGAGGAGATCCAGCGCCAGTTTCTCTATGGCACAGACAAACAGGTTCATTTCCAGTGGCGGACGAAAAACGGCACCCGCGAGAAAACAGAACGCTTCGAGGGTGTTATTCCGAATCTGGAACGCCGCCACGTTGAAACTGACAGCGACCGTGCACGCGAACACATCGAGGAGTTCATGGCTGTGACCACCTGCCCTGCCTGTGAGGGGACACGGCTGAAAGCCGAATCCCGCGCGGTGTTTGTCGATGGCACGTCGATCACCGAAGTCAACCAGATGTCCATCGGAGACTCGCTGGCACACTTTGAGGGACTCGAAGAAACTCTCGACGAGCGCGACCGGAAAATCGCAGAAGAGATCTTGAAAGAGATCCGTTCGCGACTCGGATTTATGTGTGAGGTCGGCCTGGAGTATCTCACACTCGACCGAGAGGCATCGACACTGTCCGGTGGTGAGAGCCAGCGAATCCGTCTCGCAACACAGATCGGCAGTGGACTCGTCGGTGTCCTCTACGTTCTCGATGAGCCCTCGATTGGCCTCCACCAGCGAGATAACGACCGTCTGTTGAATACGCTCGAAGAACTGCGGGACATTGGCAATACGTTACTCGTCGTCGAACACGACACCGAGACGATGCGGCGGGCGGACAACATCATCGACATGGGTCCCGGACCGGGCAAACGCGGCGGCGAAGTCGTCGTCAATGGCTCGATGGAGGAACTCACTGAGTGTGAAGAGAGTATCACCGGTGAGTATCTTGCCGGCGAACGTTCCATTCCTGTCCCCACACAACGGCGCGAACCTGATGGGGCGATCACGATCCGCGGCGCTCGCCAGCACAACCTCAAGGATGTCGATGTCGAGATTCCGGTGGGGTGTTTCACTGCGATTACGGGCGTCTCCGGTTCTGGAAAATCGACGCTGATGCACGAGGTGTTCTACAAGGGCCTTGCCCGCGAGATGAACGACAACACGAGCGTCGATCCCGGCGAACACGACGCTATCGACGGGCTTGAGAACATCGAGACAGTTCGGCTGATCGACCAGTCACCCATTGGTCGAACGCCACGATCCAACCCCGCGACCTACACGAACGTCTTCGACCACGTCCGGGAGCTGTTCGCCCAGACCGACACGGCAAACAAGCGCGGCTACGACAGGGGCCGGTTCTCGTTCAACGTCAAGGGTGGCCGCTGTGAGGCCTGTGGCGGCCAGGGAACGGTCAAAATCGATATGAATTTCCTCTCGGATGTGACTGTCCCGTGTGAGGAGTGTGATGGCGCACGGTACAACGACGAGACACTCGAAGTCACGTTCAAAGGGAAGACGATTGCGGATGTGCTGGAGATGAGTGTCGACGAAGCCTACGACTTCTTCGAGAGTCACAGTCAGCTTCGCCGCCGGCTGAAATTGCTCAAGGATGTCGGGCTTGGCTATATGCAACTGGGTCAGCCCTCGACGACGCTATCCGGTGGTGAGGCCCAGCGTGTCAAACTCGCTGAAGAACTCGGCAAGAAAGACTCCGGCGAGACGCTTTACCTGCTCGATGAGCCAACGACGGGACTCCATTCCGAAGACGAGCGAAAACTCATCGACGTGTTACACCGGTTGACCGACGACGGAAACACCGTGGTCGTCATCGAACACGAACTGGATCTGGTGAAAAACGCCGACAACGTCATTGACCTCGGTCCTGAAGGTGGCGAAAACGGTGGCGAAGTCGTCGCAACTGGTACACCGGAGACCGTTGCTCGAAACGAGAATTCTTATACCGGAAAGTACCTTCGTGATCTCCTCCCCGACGTTGACCTTGATGGGCCACGTGCTGACCGTGATCTCTCGGCCTCACGTCGGGAAGTGACTGGTACTGGCGACGACTAACCGGAAATCCCTCCTTTCGTTCGGTAATGGACTTCTAACACGATAGTCGGACGTTTGTACGATTCCGCTTATTTTCGGAAAAGGAATGCTAAGAGAAACGATAATTGGTTCTCGACCACCTCTAAGTTCACCATCTGTAATGACAAATGGGGGACAATAATATATCTGTCCGAAATCGAGACCGTACCTGTGGTGAATTATTTATATTATGTTTTTCAATCTACAACATGAGTCAGGACGGCAATTTCGAAGTGCGAACGATTACGTACCGGGACCGATCTCGCCAGGCATTCGTCATCCCCTTTTCCCGATCTAAAGTGTTTCTTCGAGCGGGAGTTGGACTTTTCTTTGTGGGTCTTGCAATCTGGATGATTACTGCTGGGCTCGGTTTTACGCTGCTCAACCTGCTGATCGTAATCTGGGGAACAGTGTTTGGGCTGTCGGCACTTGCTGCAGCCATCCGAAAGCCATACCTTGCACTCTTACCGGATGGACTGTACTTTCAGTGGGCGTTTTCGTGGCAGGTTCCGTGGGACGTGATGACGGACGTACACGCCAAAGAGTGGGGATTTCTGTATTCGTATGTCGGCATCGACGTCAGTGACCGAAGTGCCGTCGAGCAGACGCCGCTTTCAGCCATCTCGAATCGTCTCAACAGCGTCCTTGGTGTCGATGCTGATCTTTCGATTCCGGGATTGTCACTCCTTCCACCGGGTGACCGCGTCGAACGTATCGTTTCTCACTTTCTTGAAAATCCCCGAGAGCGAACCATCCTCGGACGGGTGCAACACCCACAGGAGGTACTTGGCCGCCTCGAAGCACCGGAAAAAAAGCCACAGCCGACCGAGAAAATACTCGAACGGCTGTACGAGCGCGACCTGCTCACTGATGATGAGTATCTGGCAAAGCAGGCAGAACTCGATCAACACCAGCCAGCACCCACCGACGAGGAGTTGAGCGAAGCCGAACAGTTGGAGTTACTCTCTCAATTGCACGAATCCGGTATCCTCTCTACCGAGGAGTTCGAAGCCAAAACCCAAGAAGTAACTTCCGAGGTCGATTCCAGACAGGTTTCCATGACTGATTCGAACCAAGAGGACGGGCTTGCCACTCGGTTAGAGCGGTTACAGCATCTATACGATGAAGGGTTGCTTAGCAGCGAAGAGTATAATAGAACACGGGAACGACTCCTGCGAGACCACCAGTAGCTAACGGTGTTGTTCTTCGAACTGTGTGTGCTCATCAGGGACCTGCTCTTTGATTTTTTCGGCTTGCTCGTTGATTTCCTGTAACTCGTCATTTGCTTCTTTGCCCTCTACACCATGCGAAAACAGTACCGAGGCATCGAGCCGGGACGGCACGAACCGACTGCCGTCGTTCTCTTCGCTATCTGGCTCGCTATCTGACTCACTTTCTGTCTCACCACCTGGTCTCAACCGTCTCAAAAGCCTTCGGAGCATACCTGTTTGTACGGTAACTATCTACATAAGTACCCGTCAGTGTCTCGGAGTCGGAAACAGTCTCTCTTTGCGAGTTCAATATACCTGGTAAGGCATCAATGCATTTCCTGCCAGTTTGCTTGTGTGATCGAAACGCAGAAACTTATTTTAGGGTTGATACACCCACATTGTATATGGTTTCCCTGCCCGCAGACATCTTGCTTGGGATCTATCTTGGCGTACTCGTCGGCGTCGTTCCGGCACTCGGCGTCTGGGCGGCGAGTTTTGGCTTTCGGTATACACAGGAGCTTTCTTTGCCGCGGGCAAGTGCGGTTGTCTTCGGGCTCGTTCTTGCGGGATTGACTGGATGGGCACTCTCCGTCGTCGGTGAGCCGACGGTCGGTTCTGCTGGGCCAATTCGATTTGTGATGGCGACAGCGATTGTCCTTGGCCTGTCGATGGCTGCACACGTAAACGGTGACGAAATTGCAGGCCGGTTTCCACGGCGGCTTTCGATTGCGGACCTCGGCGGGCGTTCGATTGCAAAAGACAAAGCAGAGCTGACGAAAGACGAAGACGAAGTTCGGATTCGTGTTGTGGGCGATGTCGGCGATGTCGATGGGTACCCCGTTCTTCCAGATGATCTTCGGACTGCGATTCGAAACGTAGAGATCGAACTGCCGGTTGATCTCCGTCTCGACGAAATCGAACGTCGGGTTGAAGACCAACTCGAAGTAATCTACGATCTGGCGAGCGTTTCGGTGGATATCGACGAACGCGGGCGGGCACGAGTCAACGCTGCCCCGCCGTTTTCCGGACTGTCGAAACGTGTCGGCGGCGGTCGCCACGCGGCAACTGTCTCGGGTCTCGTTCCGACGGGACTCGCCCGCGGTGATGAAGTGACTGTCATCACCCCCGATGCACAGGTCCGGGGGACAGTCATCAGCGCGGAAGCGAACCCGGAGACAGTACGGGGAGCAGTGCCGGATATCGAACCACGGTCGAATGACGAGCCGAAAAACGGCGGGGACCTACCCAAACAGGTCCGGACGCCAACGACCAACGGCGGCGATGGCGAGATTACTGTTGCTGTGACACGAACTGACGTTCAGCCACTGTTGCGGACAGACGAGACGAAAATCGTCGTCGAATCGCGCAGTCTCGACCGGGAGTACGAGGTCGTCTCGATGCTCCGGCGAGTGGGTCACCACATCCAACGGATCTCCGTTCGCTCCGAGAGCGAACTCGCCGGGAGTACACTCGGGACCGCTGATCTTCGGGAGGACCACGACGTTGCAGTGCTTGCAGTCAGGAAAGCGGGAGGGTGGCAGATTGCACCGCGCGGTGAAACTGAACTCGAAGCCGGTGATGAACTGTTTGCTGCTGGAACGCGCGAGAATCTGGAGGGGTTTGCATCGAATGTTGCGTGACTGTTGGCCGGTATTTTCTTACTCGGCCGCAGAGAATGCAGGAGTGGCAGATGAGTACGACTGGCGACGGGTGTCGAAATCGCCTATGGAGGGATGAACGATGTGGGTGACTCTTGGACTTGTCTCGGCTGTCGAGCAGACAGCCGGTATTGTGACCCAACTTCTCGGTCTCACAGCCATGGGTGCCGTCATCGCGGCTATCATTACACTTGCCTACCGGTGGTATGCCGGCAGTCCAGTACCACAGTGGCTTGCGCTGCTTTCCGGTGTTGCCGTTGTTGCGATTTATATTGGGACAACTCCCGCGCTCGAAACAATTATTCAAGACGGGACCGAGCCTGCTGAGCCAGCCGTTGCGCTTTTCAATGTCAGTGCGCTGTTGCTTGGCTGTGCCGGCGCTGCCGTTGGCAGACGAGTTGGAGAGCGCTTCGGCGCTGGTGTTTTGCTCTGGTCGCCAACCCAGAATGTCGGTGACGGGATGAGCCGGGTGGCCCAGACGGTTGGACAGGTGACGAATGTCAAATTGCCGACGCAGATCGAAGATACTTCCGGTTACGACCCCGTTCCCGAACGGACGAAACGAACACTCGAAGGTTCGACGCTCGTTTTTCCCCGCGGACTCACGGTCGAGCAACTTCACGAACGGCTCACCGAACGGCTTAAATCCGATTATGGTGTTGGTGCCGTCGATATCGAGTTCGACGAGGATGGCAACGTCTCACATCTCGGTATCGGCACACGGGCAGCCGGAATCGGATCGACACTTCCGCCGGCAACGAATGCTGTTGCGATTCAGGCTGATCCGGGCTTTTCGGCAAGCACTGGCGATATTGTACAGGTCTGGGAGACCGATCCATTAGAGCGCATACTCACCGGTGAGTTGCGCGGCGTCGCGGATGATGTTGTGACGATTGCAATCGACGCCGCGGACACACCGCGAGTTGATCCGACACGCCAGTACAAACTCGTCACGCTTCCAGTCAACGACCGACCGGACCGGGAGTTTGCCTCGCTTTTGCGAGCAGCCAAGGAAACTTTTTGCTCGCTGACTGTCGAGGCAGGAAGCCCACTACATGGAATGCCGGTCGGCGCACTCAATCTAACAGTTACCGCGATCAGGCCCGAAGAGGATGATCCGGTTCCGTTCCCCGCTCCCGAGTACCGGCTTTCACCGGGTGATCTCATCTTCGTGATCGCTACCCCCTCGGCACTTCGCCGGCTGGAATCGGCGGCCGAAGCGCTCGACCCATCGCTTGCGAGCACGTCGATCCCTGCTGACGAGGCAAAACCGGATGAGGGTATTCAGACCGCCGACGAACCGTACTCCGAACGGGAGCAGCCAACCGGCGAAGAAGGCCTGCCAGCGACCGAAGACGAGGCTGATACCGAAGAGCCTGCCGAGATGGGTATGGACGAACCCGAAGAGGAAGATGGGATTGTTCGCGGAAAGGCAGGCAGTGACTCCTTCCAAGAAATCAAACAACAGTTCGAGCAGGCGGATGCACAACAAGAAAGCGACGACGGCCAGGAGCCAGCCACAGAGAGTGATGACAGCAAAGAGCCAGCCACCGCAACAGCCGACGATGGGCAGGGACAACCGGGGCAACCCTCCTTTGATGACCTCAAAGAGGAGTTCGAATCGGGTGATGCAGAGTGGGAAAACGGTGAGAAGTCGGCCGGTGCGAGCGCCGAACCGACCGGGTCGACAGCTGCAGACGAACACGAAAAGCAAGCCGACACAGCCGATGACGAGCTAGACGAGAGTGTCGAAATCGCATTCGATGACGACGAAACGAGTCCCGAAATAACAGACGAGGAAAAACAGATGGATGACGAGGGTGGGATAGATGAGGATGGAGAGAACGAACTCGTCAGCCTCGATGCCGCCGAAATTGCCTTCGGTGATAATGAAGACGAAAGCGATGAGACAGACGAAGGCGACGACAGCGACGAACACGACGAAGGCAGTGATGAGCCCGGCGGTCTCGAGGATTTCACGGTCGATGACGACTCAGAGCCACTCGGCGACCTCGATATCGACGATGGTCTACAGGGTGAGGATGACGAGAACCGCTCCGATGATATCGCGAATCTCGAATTCGAAGACGAGGACGATGACGACCTCTCGGATCTCGACCTCGATGAAGACGAAGGGCCATTTAGCTCCGGGGACGATGGCGACGATGACGACGATGGCGACGATGACGACGATGGCGACGACGACAGCGGTGGATCGACGTCGTTTGCACAACTCAAAGAGGAGTTCGAATCGGGCGAAGCCGACTGGGAGGATGAGGTCTCTGACAGCCCCGGCGGAGATATGCGACTCGACGAGTGACCGTGTCGAGTACGCAGTATGTCGGATACGCAGACCGTGGGAAAGAGAACAATGCTCTTTGCACTGGGCGAGTGAATGGGACGTATGCGGTGGAAACTGTTTGCGACACTTTCGGAGACGGCCGGTGATAACGAAATCGACCTTTCAATCGAGGCCGAGGACCCAACCCTCCGTGACGCCCTCGATGCACTACTTGCCTCCCATCCCGCCCTCGAAGCGCAGGTACTTGCGGACGATGGATCGTTACAGGATCATATCCGCTTGCTCTGTGATGGTGAAGACCCGTTTCGCACTCGCGAGGGCTGGGAGACGAACGTCTCGGATGCAGCGGAACTCGCCCTGTTTCCGCCAGTCTCTGGCGGGTAAGTGGTCTATCGTCCGAGTTCTTCGTGAGCACTGGAGAGATGGCGTGAACAAAAGGCAGCGACGAGTGAAAGTTCGCCGGCAAGCGCACCAACCGCAATGAGTTCGGAAAGCGCGTCGGCGTGGTTTCCGGGTGGGTCACCACCCCCAGCAATTCCGAGCATTTCGAGGGCTGCACGCTGCGTATCGAGTCGTGTGCCACCTCCAACGGTGCCAACCTCCAGTGATGCAAAGGAGATGCTGGCGTACAAGCCATCTTCGCGGGCTTCCATCGTCGTGATTGCGTTTGCTCCTTCGACGACCTGTGCTTCGTCCTGCCCGGTTGCCAGAAAGACCGCACCGACGGTGTTTGCTGCGTGTGCATTGAATCCGAGACTCGCAGCCTTCGCGCTCCCGATCAAGTTTTTCCGGGTGTTACCTTCGACCATCGCCTCGGGCGTGGTGTTCAGGCGGTCTTCGACTAACTCCCGATCCAGCACGACATCGGCGGTGACTGATCGACCGCGACCCTCGATTGCGTTGATCGCTGCGGGCTTTTTGTCGCTACAGAGGTTGCCAGAGAGCGCAACGAGGCGGGCGGGCGTCTCCCTCTCGACGAGTTCGCTTGCCTCACGCGTTGCGATGGTCACCATGTTCATCCCCATCGCATCTTTCGTATCGTAGATGAACCGCAAGAAAACGTTATCACCGACGACGTAAGGGTCGATATCGAGTAATTCGCCGTGGCTTGTCGTCGACTCGGCTGTCTCGCGTAACTGGTCGCGGTTGTCCTCGACCCACTCGATGACCGTTTCTGCCTCGGCAACGCCAGCGACCTGAAAGACCGGTGCGCGGGTCATTCCCGAATCGGTGACACGGGCAGTTGCACCGCCAGCGCGCTCGATTGCAGAGAGCCCTCGATTGACGCTTGCGACGAGTGCACCCTCGGTCGTTGCGAGTGGGAGATAATACTCACCATCTGCTGCGCCGCCGTCGACTGTGACGGGACCGGCAACGCCCATCGGTATCTGTGCTGCGCCGATCATGTTCTCGATGTTGGGTTCTGCGTCGGCCGCATCGAAGATGTAATCTCCAACAGATGAGAGGTCGACTCCCGTTTCATCTTCAATGAACTGCTTGCGTGCGGCGGCGGCAGTTTCACTGTCAGCGTGGTCTTCGAGTTCGTACAGGCGCAACTCTCCAGTACGGAGCTTGTCAGCGAGATCTGCTGTGTCGGTCATGGCTTGACGATAGCAGCCAATCCCCGTAAGCGCACCGGAGATTTTGTCTCCGCTTGCACAGAGTGACATTGAAACGGCTTTAGGGCTCACTCCCCAACTGTGGGTATGACTGACGGTGCGGACGCGACGAACGTAGAGTGGTACGACTGGGGAGAAGATGCCTTCGACGTCGCCGAGCGGACGGGCAAGCCAGTATTGCTCGCTCTCCACACCAAGTGGTCCGAAGAGTGTGTCGAGATGGACACCACGACATACGCCGAACCGCGCATTGGGGCAAACATAAACGACGGATTCGTGCCGATCCGTGTCGATGCCGACCGCCACCCGCGCGTCCGCGAACGGTACAACATGGGTGGTTTTCCCTCGACTGTCTTTCTCACACCCCAGGGGAAGATCCTCACCGGTGCGACATTTCTCGGCATCGATGGCTTTCGGGGGATTCTCGACAGCGTGCGTAAAACCTGGGATGGCAAAGGCGAGGATGCTGGGTCGGTCCCCCGGGCGCTTCGGGACACCACACCGCCGGGTGGCGAACTCACCGCCCGGATAGAAGAGCACATGATCGAACAGTTACTCGGCTCCTACGACGAGGAGTTCGGTGGCTGGGGAACTGACATCAAATTTCCGATGCCACGGACAGTCGAGTTCGCGCTCGTCCGCGCACGCGAGCAGGCAACCCGCACGCTCGAAGCGATTCGCACGCACTTACTCGACACCTACGACGGCGGCTTCTATCGTGTTGCTCGCAATCGTAACTGGGGTGGCCCACGCCGCGAGAAGCTCCTCGATGAAAACGGCGCACTCATTCGTGCGTTTTCCCACGGCTACCGCTACACCGGCGAACAGAGCTACTGCGACACCGCACAGGAGACAATCGAATATCTCACGACGACGCTGTGGACTGGTGATGCCTTCGCAGCGAGCCAGGGTGGAAACGAGGAGTATTTCACGCTCGAACCGACAGAACGCGAGGCGGCCGACGCCCCCGCAGTCGACGAGACTGTCTTTGCTGACCGTAATGGGATTGCGATTGATGGCTTGCTCTCCTTTGTTGCTTACACCGATGACGAGACCGCCCGGCGGTATGCACAGAACGCCCGCGACCACGTCTGTGATCGACTCGTTGACGATAATGGTCGGGTGACACATTACAAGACGAGCGAGGAAACCGGTGAATCGGGATTGTTACTCGATCAGGCACGCCTGTTGCTGGCACTGACGACCTCCTGGGAAGTACTCGGTGAGCCTGGCCCGGCACGCGCCGTTGCCGACTGGACACTCGACAACCTGCAAGACGAAAACGGTGCATTCCGGGATGGCCCGGCCGAAGGACCGGGACTGCTCGACAGACCACTGTACCCACTGGATACGACTGTCGAGTGTGCACAGGCCTTGCTTGATCTGGGTCTTTTGACCGGCGAGGACAGCTATCAGCAGGCTGCTCGCGAGGCAATCGAAGCATACGCTGGGGCGGCCGAACGAATGGGCGTCGAAGTTGCCCACTACGCAACTGCGGTCGCGCGTTTGCGCGAACCACAGGTACTCGAAGTCGGAACACAGGCCGGTACCGACCTCCACCGTGCGGCGCTTCGACTCGCAGACCACGAAACAGTCGTTTCTCCGCGTGCCGAGTCGGCTCATATCGAGGGGGCCGGAAACACCGTACCCGACGGCCACGTGCGATTGCGCACCGATGGGACCGAAATCGGCCAAGCTAGCTCACCGGCAGAACTCGAATCCTTGCTCACCGACTGACCGCTGGATTCGACTGCTCGGGTGTGGTTTTCAACCTCTGTAAACTTCCGGTGAGTTTATGATGTTCCAGCGAGACCTCCGAATAGATGGCTAGCCTTAGGGATCTCGGGTTATCTGAGTACGAATCGCGCGCGTACCGGTCCTTACTACAGACCGGTCCGACAACAGCAAAGGAGTTGTCACGGACCAGTGATGTGCCGATGGGTCGGATCTACGACGTGCTCAACAGTCTCGAAACACACAACCTTATCCGGAGTCAGACTGCGAGTCGGCCGAAAAAATACGTTGCCGTCGAACCGGAGACGGCGCTCGAACGATTGCTCGATAATAAACGCGAGGAACTCGAAGAGAAAATCACCCAGTACGAAGAGATCGCAGACGAACTCGAAAGCAAACTGGAATCTGCCGATCCAGTTGATGAACCGTTCTGGACGGCAGCACTCGGCGGCGATGAGGCCGCAGATTTACTCGTTGAACGGATCGCAGCGGCGGACGAACAGATTGTACTGGTTACCGCGACGACCGCCTCGTATGTCGATCTCGATGTTGTGGGCGAACAGATGGTCGATGAACTCGAAGAAGCAATCGAACGCGACGTCTCGGTCTCGTTGCTCATGCACCCCGACGTCGTCGATGGGTTGCCCGAAAGTGTTGGGCGACGCTATCGCTATCACCTCCAGAACCACCAGGATTTCGAGGTTCGGGTCGGCCACGACGTGACGGCAACGTTTGCGCTGATCGATCAGGGTGAAGTCTGTATCGAGGTCCCACACCCGATGGATGCGTCTGAACTGTTTGCGATCATCAATCTCAAAGATCCCGACTTCGTTTCGAATATCCGCGAAGCGTTCGAGCCGTGGTGGGACGAGGCTGAAGCGCTCGAACTGTGATCAGTTGTCAGTGATTTCTTGTCGAAGTGACTTCATTTCTGCAACGCGTTCTGCGTGTGCGTTGTGTTGGTGAATCGACTCGTCGTTGGATTGTTTCATCGTCACGACGGCATTGTCGGGCAGGTCGGGGAACTGCTCGACGACACCTTCGGCCATTGCACGCACACAGTCCTCCACGAATTTTGCGTCCTTGTGTGATTCGTAGGTCATGTGGTCTTCGTCGGGCCGTTTGGCGAGGTTGTAGATGCGTGCGCTCATCGAATCCCGTGCAACTTCGATCAGGTCGTGGAGATTGACTTCCGGCGCACCTGCACTCTCGATTGTAAGCGTCGCGTGCCCACGCTGGGAGTGACCTGGCTGGGGAACTTCTTCGAGGAATTCGTCGATTGTCTCGTCATCGACATCCAGCCCGCGAAGTGTCTCACGCGCACGGCTTGCAGACATTCCCTGCGAGCACGGACAGACCGTCATTCCGGTGACGCGTGTGCCGATTTTTTCGGTCGTCCCCTCATCAGTTGCCGTCGCAGCGGCGATGATGTCCGCCGAACTCTGTGTCTGGCGGTTCGACGACGGCGTTTCTTCGCGGATGATATACTCCGCTTCCATGCGCACTTCTGCTTTGGTCGTATACTCGTGCTTGTCGAGTAGCCGTTCGGCTGCATCGCCACAGACATCCTCGACACGGTAGGTTGGCTCGCTGACTGCATCTTCGAGGGTTTCGTCGACAACCTCCATATTCCGGCTCATATCTGCCCCCTTTCGCCAGGAGGGCAGGTCGACGAACACTTCGAACTCGGCCATGAGAATAATCGGCCGCTTTTCCGGGCGAGCAACTTTCACGAGTTTTTCGACACCAGTAACACCGACCCGGTTGAGTCCAACCGACACCTCCGGGCTGGAAGCCTGCACGTCCGGCAGTTGCTGACTCATCGAACAGTATTATGGAAGAATACGGGTTAGTGCTTTCGATACTCCTGGCGGGTCTCGCCGTGACAGTGGACGGATGCCCAGCCCGACGGGACAGCGAATACGACAAAACACAATCCATTTGCAGCCGCCGTCCCAAACCCCGCCAATGGCAGAGTGTGATATTTGCGGGAAAGAAGAGAGTATGCCGTATCACTGTCGGCACTGCGGTGGCACCTACTGCGGTGATCACCGCCTACCGGAATCACACGACTGTCCCGGTCTCGACAACTGGGAACAGAACGGTCCGGTGTTCGACAGTGGTTTCGAGGAGAACGTCGGTGGTCCCGGCGGCGGACGGTCAGCAAACGACGGTATCGCTGCCAAACTCGGGATCGATACCGGTCCGGGCGGCCACCTCGCCTACTTCCGGAACAACATGACCTACGTCTTTCTCGGGGTGATGTGGATCACACTGGTCTTTCAGTGG
>LKMJ01004431.1_pt1 | contig 13209 bp, 14 predicted proteins | sample 643391 | NCBI WGS metagenome assembly LKMJ01 (sample SAMN04112250, study PRJNA286221) | soda lake metagenome | biome: soda lake; feature: Kulunda Steppe; material: water; isolation source: sample PL-Br10 brine of Picturesque Lake | place: Russia: Kulunda steppe | collected 2010-07
ATGGCACCGGGGTCGCGCCGGATCGCGAGGCGCTGAGCTGGTTCCTGCGCTCCGCACTGCCCTTCAGCACGGTGCTGCCGGCGGTGCTCGCCACCCGGGATCTGCTTGCCACCTGGCCCCGTCTGTCGGCGGGGCTGGATAACTTCATGCCCATTCGGCCCCGCCGCCCGCGGCGGGTCGCCGGCATCGCCTGGATTGCCGGTGTCGTCGGCCTGGCCGCCGTGGCTATCTGGCCAACGGCCCTGTATTCCCTGCTTTGGGTGGCACCGCCGCTGATCATCGTGGCCACTCAGGCATTGGCCGGCGAGCGCCATGCCTTCACCCGGGTAGCCTCAGGTGACTGGCGGGGACCATGGCTTGCGGTGGTGGCGGCCCTTTTCTGCGGCCTTTGCTGGGAACTCTGGAACATCTTCAGCCTGGCGCGATGGACTTACCACATCCCCCATGCCCAGGTGCTGCACCTCTTTGAAATGCCGCTGCTCGGCTACGCGGGTTACCTGCCGTTCGGCATCACCTGCGTGGTGGCAGCGCACCTTCTCACCGGTCTGACGCCGGACGTACGAAATCCCGAAGACCGAAAGCCCTGATACCAGGAGTCTCCCAATGACCTATCAGCGAGTCGGAACCGTCTGCCTCGTTCTCCTGGCCGTGATGATCGGACTGGCCTATATCGTGCCATTCACCCTGCTCCGGGACGTGCAGGCATGGCATGGTGCGTTTCTCTTCTGGACTCTGTTCGGGCTCCTGGTCCTCGGAGTGATTGCCCGACTGGTGGCGGAGTGGCGACCATGACCACTGGCATTGTCATCGCGCTGGTCATTTATGCGCTGATCGGTATTGCTCTGGCAGTGGCCGCCCGGCAGGGCCTCGGTTCAGGTTCCAGTGAGTATTTCCTTGCCGGCCGCAAGGCTGGGGGTGTGATTTCCGCGCTCAGTTACGGAGCCACCACCTTCAGTGCTTTCATGATGGTCGGCCTCGCCGGTCTGACCTATGCCGGAGGCGTTGGAGCTCTTGGTTTCGAGCTGATCTATCTCGCTGGCCTGGGCCTGGTGGCGATTTTTGGCCCCCGGTTCTGGCTGGTGGGAAAACGGTTCGGCTTTATCACACCGGCAGAGATGCTGAGCCATCGGTACGACAGTCGGGTGGTGGGCGGCGCCATGGCGGTCGCCTCCTGCATTTTTCTGATTCCCTACAGTGCGGTGCAGCTAATGGGGATCGGTTACCTGCTGTCAGTGATCAGTGATGGCGCGATCAGTTTCGATGCGGGAATTCTGATAGGCGTCGCGCTGGCGCTTATCTGGACCATGGTGGCCGGGCTTCGATCCGTGCTCTGGACCGATGCATTGCAGGTGATCATCATGCTGACGACCAGCCTGCTGGCCGTGGGTTTTGTCGTGGCGGCTTTGGGTGGTCCGGCGGCTTTCATGGCCAGCACGGCCCGTGATCATGGTGAGTGGCTGGCAGTGCCCGGGCCCGGCGTGTTCGACATGGTCACCTTTGTCGGCCTGACGCTGCCCTGGTTTTTCTTTTCCATCAGCAACCCGCAGGTCAGTCAGCGACTGTTCTCCACGGTGTCCATTGGCGCGCTGCGGACCATGTTGCTGGGCTTTCTGTTGATCGGCTTCGTCTACACGCTGGTTTCCGTCCTGTGGGGTTTTGCCGCGCTGCAGCTCTTGCCGGCCCTGGACAGCCCGGACCTCGCCACGCCAACGCTGCTGGCCAGCGATGCGGTGCCCCGGCTGGCAGCCATCGTGCTGGTGGTGGGGATTGTCGCCGCCGCGGTATCCACCGTGGATTCGGTGTTGTTGAGCCTGGCGTCACTGGTATCCCGAGACCTGTATCGCCCCATGGCACCCCGTGGCACGCGGGAAATGCTCGCCGGCAAGATCGTCATGGTGATCGTCGCCGCGCTGGCGGTGCTGTTCGCGCGGCTGCAACTGGACCTCATCACGATTCTGTCGGTGGCCTCTTCCGCCGGCCTGCTGGTCACCGTGCCAGCCATTGTCGGCGCCTTTTTCTGGCGGCGGGGCACCGCGACGGGGGCTGTTGGCAGCATCATTATTGCGGGCGTTGCGGTCACGATCCTTCAGGTCGGCCGGTTCGCGCCGCTCGGAGTTCCTGCCTCGGTCTGGGGTGGGGTGCTGGCAGTGGCGCTGTTTGTTGGCCTCAGCCTGCTGACCCGTCCCCCGACGGGCCGAGCCGCCGAGTTCATGGCGCCGGTGGAGGAGGGGCTGGCCCGCCACCGGATTCGGTAGTCCTGTCGCGCGGCTCTAGCGGGTGCCCTCGAGCAGGTTGTCCCGCAGGCTGTCGGAGAGGGGGCTGTCCGGGTCCAGCCAGATGCCAAAGTAAGCCTCGGCAAATTCGGCCCCCGGCATGGTCCCGACGGGTTCGCCGTTGAAAATCAGCTGTGTTCCCTGCCCGGGCTGGTATTCCATGCGATAGCGGTCGCCCTCGTCAACGGACTGGAAAAATCCATGAAAGGTGGCGATGTCTGGCTCCAGCGATGCCAGCTGGTCGGCAGTCAACTGCTCCTCGAGTTTGGTGTTTGCCGCCAGAATGATGTCCTCGGCGCTGATGTCGTAGAAGTATTCGATCTCCAGGCGTCGAGGGGTGTCTGCTGCCAGCACCTCCGAGGTGGCAGTGTCCGGGGGCACGTAAAGCCCGGCGGCGTAGACGAAAAATATCACCCGGTATCGGGCGATGCCGGTGCCGGTGAGCACCAGCGTATCGCCGCCAAGGGTGACTTCCTGGTCAAAGCGGGCGCCGCGCTCCTCGACCTCAGCATGGGCAATCGCTCCGGCGAGCATCAGTGCCATAACGGCGGCTGAGACGAGCTGCCGAAGCCACGCCGGCATTGACCGACTCAAGGCTCTAGCCCCGGCGCATCCGCCTTTCGGAAGAACAGCGTTACCGTGCCGACACGAAAGCCGAATTTGGTCACCTCGGCGGTGTTGATCAGGGTGTTTTCATCCACCAGCACCATCCAGTCATCGAACCGCAGATTCCAGGTCCGGTCGCCGACATCCAGGGCCATAGTGTACTGCCAGTTGAGGGCGTTGCCGGCGCGCTCGCCCTCGGCGACGCCAACAATGTCCCCGGCCGTGCCCTGGTAAGTTCGATCGTCAATCCGGTCGATCTCCCAGACCCGACGCTCGGTTTCGCCGTCGTCGTAGACAAAATGTTCATCCAGGACGATCCGGTCGCCGTCAACCTCGCCATCGATGTCCACGGTAAACCGGCGCTGGATCTGCCCTCCCCGGGACTGAAACATCCCCCAGGCAAGCACCCGGCCATCAAAAAATTCCTCGACCCGGAATTCCGGGCCCTCATCGGCATAGTCATCCAGCGTCGGTCCGGCGCAAGCGGCGAGCAGGACCACGGCGAGAAGCAGGCTGGTTATCAGACCCGGTCGAGTGGGGGCCATCACCGTCTCCTTTTGGGTTCATGGATCTTCAACCCTATCATTGTGTTTCATTCCAGCGGCGACAGGATGTTTTCTATGGCGGGCGATGACGATCTGCGGCAATTGGCCCGGAGTGCGGACGTGGTGGTGTTTCACTCCCCGGTCACTGATCTCGGCGGACTGGATGAGCAGCTCGAGGAATCCGGGTGCAACTGGCGCGCCATCGAGATGGGGATGGGGTCACCGGACAGCCGTGAGCAGTTCCGTCGGCTCAAAGCCATGACCGGACGCGGCACGCTGCCTCAGGTGTTTGTCGAGGGTCGCTTTGTGGGCGGCTTGCAGGCGGCGCAGGCCCGATTGAACGAGGGCTCCGGGGCCAGCACTGCAGCAGCCGGATGGATGGGCTATCTGGGGCTGTTGCCGTTCCTCGCGACGGCCATTGGTGTCTGGTTCGGTCCGGCCTGGGCCGCCGGATGGCTGGCTGCCTATGGCGCGGTCATCCTTGCCTTTGTCGGGGCGATCTACTGGGGGCTGGCCATGACCCGCCGGGACACGCCCCCGGAGTGGTTCTATGCGTCGGTGGTGCCGGCACTGGTCGCGTGGGCCGCGCTGCTGGTTCCTGCCATTGTGGGCCTGCCCGTGATTGCCGCCGGGTTCATTGGCTGGCGGGTCTGGGAATCCCGGGAAGCGGCGAAAAATCTGCCTCGATGGTTTCGGCGGCTTCGCACCGTGCTGACTTCCGGCGCAGTTCTCGCGCTTGTCGGGGGCTGGCTGGCCCTTCTGCCATTCACAGGTACGGGGTAAAAAGCCAGGCCAGCGCGTCCCGAATGCGGGGCAGAAGCGGGCGCTCATCCAGTTCCGCCAGCGTGATCCGCCGGGCGGCATGCCGGCAGTTTTCGATGTGCTCAGCCATGGTCTCGCCAAATCGGGTGTCGTAAACCTCGACCACCACCTCGAAATTCAGCCGCAGGCTGCGGGGGTCGAGATTCGCCGAGCCCACCTGGGTGTATTGGCCGTCCACCACGAAGAGCTTGCTGTGATCAAAGCTGCCGGACTGGTAGTAGACCCGGACCCCCCATTTCACGAGCTCCCAGAGCATGTTGCGGGTGGCCCAGTGCATGAAAGGCAGATTGTTATGCCCGGGTAGTACAATATCCACCCGGGTGCCACGCACCGCGGCAGCCTGCAGCGCGGCCACCAGCTCCCTCGGCGGCAGAAAGTAGGGGGTCATGATGGCCACATGGTCCCGGGCGGCCGCCACTGCGCCCACCAGCACCATGGTCAGGCGATTCAGATCCTCGTTCGGCCCGTCCAGCAATACTCGGCAAAGTGCGTCGCCGGCCTCAGCAGCCGGCTCGGACCGGCGGGGCCCATCGCGACGGCGGGTAACGAATTCCCAATCGTCCAGAAATACGCCCTCGAGCTGCTCAGCGAGGGGGCCTCGCAGCTGGAAGTGTATGTCGCGGACTCCCTCTTTCGAGCCCGGCCGCTTCACCAGGTGGCGATCACCGATATTCATGCCTCCGGTGAAGGCCGTCTGACCGTCGACCACCAGCAGCTTTCGGTGATTGCGAAGGTTGATCAGGGGGCTTGGTGGCACCAGCCGGGGTGGGAGAAACCGCGCCACCGGCACCCCCCGACGCCGCAGCGCATGACGAATACGGGGCCAGCTGTACCACTCGCCCGCGCCATCCAGCAGAACACGCACGTCGACGTCGCGATCCCAGGCGGCGGCGAGGGCCTCGACAAACCGTTGGCCGCTTTCATTGCTTTCGAAAATGTACGTCGACAGGAACACCTGATCCCGGGCATTTTCGATGGCGTCGATCATGGCCGGATAAGCGGCCTCTCCGCCGATCAGACTTTCGATGTCATTGCCATGGCTGATGGGGCGCCCCGCGACGGCGCTCGAAATTTGCGCCTGGGTTTGAAAAGCCGCCGGAATTCGATCCGGGAGCCGATCCCGCGGATCCGGTTCTCCGCCGGTAAGCTCTCCTCGCAGCTGCAGCGCTCGTGTCCGGATGCGGTTAATCCCAAAGAAGTAATAGAAGATCGGTCCGACCACGGGGAAGAGCAGGCAAAAGGCAATCCATCCGAACGCTGCGGCAGGCTCACGCTTGTTCAGCAACGCGTGCAGGGCGCTGCCGGTGGAGATCAGCAGGATAGCGGCGACGCTGAGCCACTGCAGAGTTTGCATTGTCACGGGCTGCCTCCGCGGCTAGTATCCGACGCAGAGGCACGCTTTTGTGCCAGGAGGCTGCATGGCAACCCTGCGTCGCTGTTCCTTGTTTGCCGTGATGCTGGTGATCCTCGGATGGCTGGCTCCGGTTGCTCAAACCACCACCGCAGCGGCCAATGGTGACGACGCTAGCACACTGCCACGGCCGGCGGGGCTCCAGCCCGCGATTCAGTTTTGGACACTCATCTACACCGAGATCCCCGTTGACCGGGGTGTCATCCATGATTCTGGCGCTGACATGAGGATTTACGGCGAGGTATCGGTGGCGCCTCCCGGGCAGTGGTCGGAACGCCGGCGTCAGGTCGGTCAGGCGCTGGATGAGCATCGGGCCGCCTTGAAGGCCCTGGCGGACAATTCCCTGGACCCCCGGACGCCCCTGCAGGAGCAGCTCCATGGCCGCCTGCCGGAAAACGCTACCCGTGAAGAGATCATCGACCTCGCCGAGCGGCTGCGCTTCCAGGGAGGGCTTCGAGAAAATTTCCGCGATGGACTGGCGCGCTCCGGTCAGTGGCGTGGCTACATTGCCGGGGCGCTTGCTGAGGCCGAAGTCCCCGCTGAACTGATCGCCTTGCCGCATGTGGAGTCTTCCTTCAATCCGGTGGCTCGATCCCATGCCGGAGCCGCCGGCCTCTGGCAGTTCACCGCCGGCACCGGCCGAGAGTTCATGCGCGTGGATCCGGTGGTGGATGAACGGCTTGACCCCTGGCTCAGTACTCGCGCCGCCGTGGCGCTGCTGGAGCGAAATTACGAGGCATTGGGGGCCTGGCCGCTGGCCATAACGGCCTACAATCATGGTGCCAACGGCATGCGTCGAGCCATAAACGAGGTGGGCAGCACAGACTACATGCAGGTGCGAGAAGCCTATCGGGGGCCCCGTTTCGGGTTCGCCTCCCGAAATTTCTACCCGGCCCTGCTGGCCGCTGCCGATGTGGATTCGCGTCATGCGCAGTACTTTCCCGGGCTGGTCATGGACGAGCCCGGTGCGCTTGTCCGGGTAGAGCTGCCGCACTACACACCGCTGGAGACGCTGATCGGTGGGCTCGGTTTCGACGCGGGGCAGCTTCTCGCCTTCAATCCGGCGCTCGGGCCGGCGGTTGGCGACGGCCGTAAATTTGTGCCCAGGGGGTATCCGCTGGCACTGCCGCGCTCTGACATCGACTGGGCCCAGAGAGTCCGTGCACTGCCGGGTTCGCGCCTGTTCACTCAGCAGCGGCCGGATCTCCACCACGCGGTACGGCCGGGGGAAACACTCTCCGGCATAGCCGCCCGCTATGGGGTCGGGTTACAGGCCCTGATGGCCAGCAACGGCATTAGCGACGCGAACCGCATTCGAGTGGGTGCCAGCCTGAGCCTGCCGGCGGCTGGTGCCATGCCGGAGCCGGTCAGTGGCGGTTATCACCAAGTGCGGGCGGGCCAGACCCTCGGGGGTATCGCCCGCCGTCATGGCATGAGTGCCGGCCGGCTTCAGCGGCTCAACGGGCTGGCGGATCCGGACCGTATTCGTGTCGGGCAGCGCCTTCGCCTAACAGCGGACCCGGCGGGAAGTATCGAAATCGGCGCTGAGACTTGATAGTAATGGGATGAACCCGGCGGCGAGGGATGGGCTTGGACGATGCTCAAAGCCATCAAGGATTTTTACGAGGCCAATATCAATCCGGCCACGGATACCGAAGGCCAGTCGGTCAGTCACCGGCTGCAACTGGCTGCCGCGGCATTGCTGATTGAGATGGCGCAGGCAGACAACCAGCGGCACAGCCTGGAGTTCCAGGCCGTTCATGACGGGATCATGGACGTTTTTGATCTCACTCCGGAGGAAACCGCTGAAGTCATCGAGCTCGCTGACCTCGAGGCTCATGAGGCAACGGATCATTTCGAATTCACCCAGCTCATCAATGACCAGTTCGATTACCCGCAGAAGTGCAAGATCGTCGACCTGCTCTGGCGGGTTTGCCTGGCTGACTCGGAAATGAACCGTTACGAGGAGCAGCTGGCTCGCAAGATCACCGAGTTGCTTCATGTAGAGCACAGGGATTTTATTGCCGCGAAGCTCCGGGTCCAGCGCGAGTACAGCGCCAGCGGTCATCTCGACGATTTCGACAATTACGCCTGAATGGCGGTTTTCAAGGCACGTCAGGTCGCCCGAATTCGAGACGGTGTGGCAGCCGGTCGGGCAGCGGTGCGGCAATCGGGTTGTGCAGAGCCGCTGGTGTTTGCCCGGGCCTATGTGGAAGCCGGCGGGCCTCAGGTGCCGGGGGATCCATCGGTCGCCGCCTCCGAGTCCCTCGGTCAGCGTCTGCTGGCCTGGCTTTCAGCGTCTGATGCTCCCCCGGCGGACGATGCCGAGTTGGCGCGGGAAGTGTCCCGATGTGTCAGCGAGACTCAGTGGGCGTTGACACTGGATGACGATCGCATCGTCGGTTTTCTGCTGGACCTGCCGGAGGCGGCCCTTGAAAACCCGACCGTAGAAGCTCTGGCCCATCAGAGTCAGGGGTTGGGTCCGGGGGTTTTTCGCAAGGCTGACATCCTGGTGCTTCAGCCCGAATGCGACGGAGCGCGGTTCATTCCCATCACCCACCATGACGTCGAGTGCTGAGTCCCCGGCGGCAAGGTTGACTTGCGTCTCTCTTGGGGTAGTCTACGGCACTGCGCACAACATATAGTGTCCTCCACTTTCGAAGGCGGGATATATTGTGCGAACAAGCCATGAACGGATGGGGCAAGGAGAAGTCCATGAGCACTGCGACGAGACTGCGAGCGCTACCCAGCGCTGTGACCGAAATTCCGATCCAGGATGCCGCAGCGGACATCTGGGATAAAAAATATCGGCTCAAGACCAAGGATGGTGAGGTCGTTGACGAGAAGGTGGATGACACCTTCAAGCGGGTCGCTCGGGCGTTGGCCGATGTTGAGGAAGAACCCCGGCGGGACCACTGGTACGAGCAGTTCCTCTGGGCGCTGCGTCGCGGCGCCATCCCGGCAGGCCGCATCACCTCCAATGCCGGTGCCTGGGAGCACAAGCCAGCGACCTCGACGATCAATTGCACAGTCTCGTCCACCATTGGTGACTCCATGGACGATATCCTCGACAAGGTCCATGAAGCGGGGCTCACTCTGAAAGCCGGCTGTGGCATTGGTTACGAATTCTCCACGCTGCGGCCGAAAGGCGCCTACGTCTCCGGAGCGGGCGCCTACACTTCCGGGCCGCTGTCCTTCATGGATATTTACGACCGGATGTGTTTTACGGTGTCCTCCGCGGGTGGGCGCCGGGGTGCTCAGATGGCTACGTTCGACGTGGGTCATCCGGATGTCATGGACTTCATTCGCGCCAAGCGCGAAGACGGTCGGCTGCGTCAGTTCAACCTGTCCTTACTGATTACCGACGGGTTTATGCAGGCGGTAGAGAACGGTGATGACTGGCCGCTGGCCTTCCCGATCCGGGCGGATGAGGTCGAGGCCGACGGGGTCGACCTGGACGACGCCGAGCAGGTGCTCTGGCGGGAGTGGCCGAATCGCAACAGTGGCTATGTCACCCGCGAAGATGGCCTGGTGGCCTGCCGGATTTATCGCAGGGTCAAGGCCCAGCGGATCTGGGACATGATCATGACCTCGACCTATGATTATGCGGAGCCGGGCTTCGTGCTCATCGATCGGGTCAATGAGCTCAACAACAACTGGTTCTGTGAGGAAATTCGCGCCACCAATCCCTGTGGCGAACAGCCGTTGCCACCCTACGGCGCCTGCTTGCTGGGCTCCGTCAACCTTACCAAGTTCGTTCGCGAGCCGTTCACCGAACGGGCTCATTTCGATTGGGAAGAGTACCGCCGGGTGGTGGCGCTGTTCACCCGAATGCTGGATAACGTGGTAGAAATCAATGGTCTGCCCCTGGGGCGCCAGCGTGAGGAAATCGAGCGCAAGCGTCGCCATGGCATGGGCTTTCTGGGACTTGGCTCCACCGTCACCATGCTGCGCATGAAATACGGCGATGACGACTCCCTGGCCTTTACCGAGCAGGTCGCCCGGGAGATGGCCCTTGAGGGATGGCGGGAAGCGCTCCGTCTGTCGGAGGAAAAAGGGCCCGCCCCCATCATGGATGAGGACTTCGAAGTGACCGAGCGGATGCTAGCCTGGCGTCCGGAGCTTCGTGACGCTGGCTACAAAGTGGGTGATACCCTCAAGGGACGGGTGCTCTGGGGGCGTTATAGCCGCTATATGCAGCGGGTTGCCGAGGTCGAGCCCGAGCTGGTGGATCAGCTGGTGGAGACCGGTGCCCGGTTCACCCATCACACTTCCATCGCGCCCACCGGCACCATCAGCCTCTCCCTGGCAAACAATGCCTCTAATGGCATCGAGCCAAGCTTTGCCCATCACTACTTCCGTAACGTGATTCGCGAGGGCAAAAAGTCCAAGGAAAAGGTGGACGTTTTCAGTTTCGAGTTGCTGGCGTATCGCACCCTGATCAATGAGGATGCGCTGCCGAGCATGGACGCGGAGACCCGAAACCTGCCGGAATACTTCATTACGGCGGACGACATTACGCCGAAACAGCATGTCGATATTCAGGCGGCGGCGCAGAAATGGGTCGATTCCAGCATCTCCAAGACCGCCAATGTGCCAACGGATTACGACTACGACGACTTCAAGGACATCTATCGGTACGCCTACCAACAGGGCTTGAAAGGCTGCACGACGTTTCGCTTCAATCCGGAGGCGTTCCAGGGGGTTCTGGTCAAGGAGTCCGATCTGGAAAACACCACTTACCGTTTCAAGCTCGAGGACGGCCGGACCGTGGAGGTCAAGGGTGGTGATGAAGTGGAATACGACGGCGAGATTCATACCGCCGCCAATCTTTACGATGCCCTCAAGGAAGGGTACTACGGCAAGTTCTGAGGACCCGCGATATGGCCGTGCAAATTGACAGCAAAATTATTGACTACAAAGTCGCCCGGGCGGATGCCGAGGCGCAGCAGACGGAGGCCCCCGCGAATCCGGAGGTCCCAGGGCTTGATATCGAGCACATGCATGAGGAGCTGCAGCGTCCGGATCGTCTTGAGGGACAGACCTACAAGATCAAAACGCCGCTCTCCGAGCATGCACTTTACGTTACCGTCAATGACGTGATTCTTAACGAAGGCACAGAGCACGAGGTCCGTCGCCCCTTTGAGGTGTTCATCAACTCAAAGAACATGGATCACTTCCAGTGGATCGTGGCGCTGACCCGAATCGTCTCGGCGGTCTTTCGCAAGGGTGGCGACTGTACCTTCCTGGTGGAGGAGCTGCGCAGTGTCTTCGACCCGCGGGGTGGCTACTTCAAAAAGGGTGGTCGGTTCATGCCCTCACTGGTCGCTGAAATTGGTGATGTGCTGGAGCAGCATCTCCGCTCCATTGGCATGATGGAGGCTGAGGGCCTGGACGAGCACCAACGTCGGTACATCGAGAACAAAAAGGCCGAAGCAGAGACCCGAGCGGCACAGGAGCCCATCGAAGCCGACTGCGATGACAGCACGGCGGAGTATCCCCCCGGGGCCGAACTCTGCAACAAGTGCCACATGAAGGCCATGGTGGTGATGGACGGTTGTCTGACCTGCCTGAGTTGCGGCGAGAGCAAGTGCGGCTAGGGTAAATGGGACGGGCGGCGCCGTTTGGGCGCCGCCCGGCAGCGGGTTGCTCTCATTTCGGTGCTAGGGTGCCGGTATGCATTCCCCATGCAGTCAACCGGCACTCCGTTCGACCCAGACGGGTAGCACCCTGGTGGAAGTGCTGGTTGCACTGTCGATCCTGGCCGTTGGCATGATTGGACTGGCTTCGGCACAGGGGCGGTCCCTGGCGGCGAGCCAGCTGACCCACGAGCACTTGCTGGCTCATTCGCTGGCGCTTTCCGTTGTCGAACAGCTTAGGGCGTCCCCGCAGGCCTCGCTTCAGGGCCCCCGGCTCAGCGAATGGCAGGAGCGGGTGGCCGAGTCCCTGCCGCAGGGTGAACTTTCCCTGGAATCTCGCTACGGAGGTCATGGCGGGCGAGTCGTCATCCAATGGTCGGGTGCGCTGGGAAGCCCCGGGGCACCGCAAGTCCTGCGGCGTGATTTTTACCGCTAATGCAGCAGCAGGGCTTCACCGTCCTTGAGGTATTGATTGGGTTGTTCATCGGTGTGGGGGTCATCCTGACAGCGATCCAACTCCTGGGGGTCACTGCCCAATCCCATCAGTTGGAGAAAGGGCAATCGATTTCGGTGGAGCACGGCCGAACCGCCGTCAACCTGCTTGGACGGGAGCTTCGAAACGCCGGCTATCCGGGCTGTTTGCCGGCGAATAGGCGCAATCTGCTGATCGACCAGTCCCTTCCTCACCTTCCGCCAGTCAGCGCCACTGGCTCCTGGCCCGAGCCGATGGTCGGGGATGGCATCGCCATCCGCCGAATGCGCTCGCTGGGCAGCGCGGAGATCACCGACACCCTCGCTTCGGGTCCACTTATCCCACTGGACCGGGATCACGGCGTGGGTCGCGGCGAGATCGTGCTGTTGGTGGCCGAGAGCGGTAACCGTTGTGTTCTGTTTCGCCACGCTGATGAATCAATCACGGCACTGAATCGGGGACCGAGTGATGAATTTGGCAGCAATCGCGTTCCCTCATCCGGTTACTGGCCACTGCAGGGCCGGGTCGAGATTTTCGTGTCCGCCCGGACAGAATTTGCGGTTCAGCCGGGGAGTCGGTCCGACGATGGGTCCCACCTGCTGCGACGACGGCTTCATGTTGATGGCCGGCGTGAGGAGCTGGTGCCCGGTGTTCGGGCCATGAGCGTCCGGTACGCACTTGCCGGCGATTCCGACGAGGCAACCCCGTCTTTTGTGCCGGCCAGCCAGGTGGCCGACTGGAACCAGGTCCGAGCCGTGCAGCTGGAGTTTCTATTGGGCAGTGACCGCACCCCGGAGACCTGGCGGCCGGCCCAGCCGCTGTCCATGGTCATTGCCCTGAGGAACACCGATTCATGAGTCATCGCCAGGATGGTCTCGCGTTGGTGGTGGTGCTGGTCGTGCTGACTGTCAGCTCAGCGTTCGCCTTGCTGGCGCTGGAACGGGGCCTGCTCGGCTTGCGTATCACCGAGCGAAGCGGAGACAGAGCCGAGGTGTTTGAACTGGCTGAAGCGGCTCTGGCGGTCGCCGGAGCGTCACCGCAAAGTCAGGCAATAACGCCATTGATACCTGATCCCGGGGGTGATCCGGTATTGTGGGCGGACCAGCTACAGGCGGTGGGTGAGCCGTTGGCTCCGCCGGGCTTCGAGACCGGAAATAGGGTGGCTTATGTGCTGGTGGAGGGATTGGGCGATGGTTATCGAATAACCAGTCTGGCTCGGGATCATCGGGAGCAGGTCACGGTCATTCTACAATCGGTTCAGTCCGCCTCGGGGGAGCAGCGAATCTGGCGTCAGCTGCGGTAGGATGCCGGGGTGTTTTACAGGAGACCCGCCGTGTCGCGCACTGTCTATGTGAATGGAGCCTTTTTGCCGGAGTCCGAAGGCCAGGTGTCGATTTTTGACCGCGGCCTGCTTTTCTCCGATGCGGTTTATGAGGTGACG
>LKMJ01004433.1_pt1 | contig 13206 bp, 13 predicted proteins | sample 643391 | NCBI WGS metagenome assembly LKMJ01 (sample SAMN04112250, study PRJNA286221) | soda lake metagenome | biome: soda lake; feature: Kulunda Steppe; material: water; isolation source: sample PL-Br10 brine of Picturesque Lake | place: Russia: Kulunda steppe | collected 2010-07
AGGGTGCTGCGTTTGCGTTCCGCGCACAGGGGCATGACAGCTGGACGCTTCCCGCACTCGTGGAAAATGAGACGATATCGCCTGCTGCTGGGGCATTGCTCTCCGTCGCCGTCGAGCGAGGTGCTGCCCTCCTCGTCGCAGGGCCCCGCGGCGCCGGCAAGACGACAATGTTGGGTGCACTGCTCTGGGAACTCCCTCCCGCAGTTCGGACCGTCATTATCGAAGACACACCGGAGCTGCCGGTCCCAGCGCTCCAAAGCGAAGGTCGGGACATCCAGGCGTTACTGGCCAGCGCGGAGTCAGAAGAGCTCTCACCGACGGAGGCGCTCAGGACTGCGCTCAGACTCGGGGACGGTGCACTGGTCGTCGGTGAAGTGAGGGGCGAAGAAGCGAGCGTCCTCTACGAGGCGATGCGCGTCGGCGCGAACAGCGAGGCAGTTCTCGGTACTATCCACGGTGACGGTGGCGAAGCCGTCTACGAGCGGGTTGTTACGGACCTGGGCGTCTCACAGAGCTCCTTCGGTGTCACCGACCTCGTGATATCGCTGGAGTCGACAGCCTCCGGAGCCCGTCGTGTCAGCGCCATCGAGGAGGTGATTGGGGACAACACAGGAACGTTCAGAACGTTGTATAAACGTACTGATGAGGGGCTCAGTTCGACAGGCGCTATCGACCGCGGCAACAGCAAGCTGGTCGAGAGTCTCAGAACGCCTGAAGAGTCCTACGCTGACATCAGGGACAGGCTCGCCGACAGGGAGCGACTCCTGGCTGCACTCGCGACCCGTGGTGCGACCAGCGGGGAGGACGTGACCAACGCCCACGCAGAGCGAGACCGATGAGCACCGCTGTTCGTAGCCTGATTGGAGCGCTCGCCAGACTGTACCCCTGGCCTGTCGAGACGAGCGCAGAGCTACGCGATGCGCTCGCATTGCTTGCCTGGGAGGTTCCGCCGACACAGCTCGTCCGAGCCGGATACGGGGCCGGGCTCGTCGCCGGAGTGATATCGCTGCTTACGGTACCCCTTGTGCCGGCAAGTATGCGTCTCGCCGTGGGCTTCCTGGCATGTGTGGCCTCACTGCTGATTGTTCACCTGGTTCACACCGCACCCAAGTTAGCGGCGACTGGAAAGCGAACGAGCGCGCTCGGGGCAGCACCTGATCTGGTTTCGCGGGCAGTGTTGAGCATGCGACTTGAACCGACTCCCGAGCGGGCGGCAGCGTTCACAGCACAGTCCAGCGACACACTGCTGGCAGAGAGTCTTGCGACACACGTGCGACAGGCCCGGACCACGGCTCACTCTGGACTGATAACCTTCGGTGATGCCTGGAGCGATCTGTTTCCGTCATTGCGGCGCTCGTTCGCCCTGATTCTTGTCGCGGGGCGGACTCCCACAGAGGACAGATATCGCCTGCTCGACAGGTCTCTGGCCGTCGTGCTCGACGGGACACGAGATACGCTTCAGCGATTCGCAGCACGAATTCGCGGCCCAGTAACGGCGCTGTACGCCTTCGGCGTTCTCCTGCCAACCGCACTCGTCGCGCTGTTACCGGCGGCAGGGGCTGCTGGCGTCGCCGTAACTCCGGTTGCCGTCATCTTGCTGTACAACGTCTTCCTGCCCACAGCATTAATTGCGGCGTCGGTCTGGCTGCTCGCGCACCGTCCGGTCGCATTCCCGCCCCCACAGGTCACCTGGACGCACCCCGACGCTCATGACAGGCGACTGCTCGGGCTGGTCGCCGGCGCTGTGGTAGCTGTGGGTAGCTGGCTCGGTACCCGCACTGTGTTGCCCCCGTGGGGCCCACCGATTGCCGCAGTCGGTCTCGGGTGCGGGACGGTACTCGTCGTCGTCAGCCATCCGGTCATCTCTGTGTACGAGCAGGTTCGAGCCGTCGAAGACGGGCTCTCCGATGCACTCGAGCTGGTTGGACGCCGCGTCGCTAACGGACGGGCAGTAGAAGCTGCTATCGAACAGGCTGCGGGCGAACTCGACGGTCCAATAGGTACAGTGCTCGCCGATGGTGCACGACAGCAACGACAGCTTCACATTGGCGTTCGCGAGGCGTTCCTCGGCAGTCACGGTGTACTGAACATGGTCCCAAGCCGGCGTGTACAGGGAAGCTTCGCACTGCTGTCGCTGGCAGCGGACGAGGGACGGCCGGCAGGAACTGCACTGCTTGCCTTTGCGGAGCATCTCGACGACCTTCGACGAATCGAACGCGAGGCACGACAGCGCCTCGACTCCATCTGCCGAACGCTAACGAACACCGCGACCCTGTTCGCTCCGATGGTCGCCGGTGCCACCGTCGCCCTCGCAAACACGCTCAGTCGTGAGGAGGGGCTCAATGGCAGTGAACAGTCGTTCGTCTGGCTGGGTGGTCCAGTCGGCGTCTACGTTCTTCTGCTCGCTGTCGTGTTGACCGCGCTCTCGGTCGGGTTGGTTCGCGGCTTCGACAGGTCGCTGGTCGGATTTCACGTTGGACGGGCACTCGTGTCCTCGACGCTCATCTACCTCTGTTCGTTCCTGTTCGTCGGGACGTTACTCTGACCGTCGTCACCACGAAAGCGCAGGTGCTTAACTCTCGCAGTCCAAGTCGGGGTATGCTTAGAGGGACGTTCGAACGAGCAGGCGAGATGTCACCGGAGGAGCTTCGAGCAGCGTACAACGAGAGACTCGTGGCGACCATCGAAGCGGTTGGTCAGGAGACGGTTACCGAGCAGACCGACATAAGCGAGAGAACCTGTTCGGCACTTCTCGACGGTGAGTCACCGGAGATAACCCTCGAAACGGCAGCGGAAATTCTTGCCCAGGAGGAGGAGCTACCCGACGCGGAGAGCATCGTTGCAGAGGCCCGGGACATTCTCCTGATGGGGATGTCGATTGCCGTCCTCGACGTGGAAGCGGTCGCTTCAGGAATTAACGACGAACTGGACCCGAAGGAGATTCAGCAGAAGGCCGAGGGCAGGTTCCCGATAACGCTCGATGAGTACGCGCTAATTCACAGCTACATCGAGCAGAACAAGCGATGACGGACACGGTCGTCGTTCTCGGCTGTGGATACGTCGGTATCGAACTCGGGCGTCAGTTGCTCGAACCCGATGGGCAGAACGGACGTTCTGCTGTCGAGCGCGTCGTCGGCGTTCGACGGTCCGATTCAGGTGTCGAGGCGGTGAAGTCGGCAGGCATCGAACCAGTCCAGGGTGACCTGACAGACGAAAGTACGCTCGCGGCGTTACCTGATGCTGATGTCGTCGTGTTTGCGGCGAGTTCGGGAGGACGTGACCCCCACTCTGCTCGGGAAGTGTACGTAGACGGACAGCAGGCAGTACTGGACCATTTCGGCGCCCAGAAGGAGACGCCCGACAGGTATCTCTACACCTCCAGTACCGGCGTGTACGGCGACTGCGGTGGTGAGTGGGTCGACGAAGAGACGACGGTCGAACCGACCACGGAACGGGAACGCATGCTCGTGGAGGCTGAAGCGGTTGCACTCGAATCCGCACGCGAGCACAGAATCGACGGCACAGTCGCGCGCTTCGCGGGACTGTACGGCCCGGGTCGATACCGACTGGAGCGGTATCTCGAGGGGCCCGTCACCGAAGGTGTACTGAACCTCACACACCGTGACGACGCCGCCGGGGCGTTGGCGTTCTTTCTGCGGAACAACTGTGCGCGAAACGAGGTCGTGTTGGTCGTCGATGACGAACCCGTATCGAAGTGGGACCTCGCTGACTGGCTGGCCGAGGAGTGTGGTGTGCCGGCGCCCCCGAAACAGACGAAAACGGAGCGACTGAGCGACGGCTCGCTCTCGTCGTCAGCCAGAGGGCGAATCCAGGCGGAGAAGCGCTGCCGGAACGAAACCCTCCGGTCACTCGGCTACGAGTTTACGTATCCGACGTTTCGTGAGGGATACCGCGCAGCAATCGACAGTTTCGGATAAGGTCCGTTCAGGCGAGCTCAGTACGACAGCATCCGACGACATCTACTACGGGAGTATGTGTAGAGAAAACAATACACATTTGTACCCGGCCAAAGCGAATGCAATATGAGCAGATTCGACACTGTAGGCGAGGAGCTCGACACGCTGTCGTCGACCCTCGCCAACGAGCCGCTGCTGGCGGTCGGTCTCGCGTTTCTCTTTTTGGTTCTCTTCGTCGTCGGCATCTACCTGTTTAGATATCTCAGACGCACTACTGGCGAGCAGTTTGCTGGAGTCCTCGGGAGCTACGACGAGGTTGCAGTTCTGATGCACCCGGACCCCGACCCGGACGCGATGGCGTGTGCTCTCGCTGTTCAGGAGATTGCAGACGACCGCGAGACCGACGCAGTGATGTACTATCCCGGACAGATTCGCCACCACGAGAACCGCGCGTTCGAAACTGTTCTCGATATCGACTTCAAGCGAATCAACAGCGCCACAGATATCGAGGAGTCCACGGTCGTCCTCGTCGACCACAACGAACCACGGGGCTTCCCGGGCTCCGAAACGGTCGACCCCGTCGCAGTTGTCGACCATCATCCCGGGAGCGGAACTGGACGGGATTTCACCGACGTTCGGACCGAGTACGGAGCCTGTGCGAGTATTCTGACGGAGTATTTCGAGGAGCTCGGCTGGAGTCCAATCAGTCCCGAAGATATCGAAGAGAACGGTGAGGAGGACCCCCTCGCGAACGGGATATCTCCGTCGACCGCCACAGCACTCCTCTATGGCATACAGGCGGATACGAAGCGCCTCACGAAGGGGTGTTCCGCGCAGGACTTCCACGCAGCGGCCTTCCTCTACACCGGTATCGACGAGGAGAAACTCGACCGCATCGCAAATCCGGAGATCGACCCCGAATCGCTCGACGTGAAGGCCCGAGCTATCACTGACCGCGAAGTTCGGTCGGCGTTCGCCGTCAGCGATGTCGGCACCGTCTCGAACAGCGATTCGATTCCGCAAGCCGCTGACGAGCTTCGTCGACTCGAAGGAATCAACGCCGTCGTCGTCCTCGGCGATAAAGACGACACAATCCGGTTCGCTGGCCGCTCCGACGACGACCGCGTCCATATGGGAAACGTTCTCGATGCCGTCCTCGACGACATCCCGATGGCCGGTGGCGGCGGACACGCGCGGATGGGCGGCGGCCAGTGCTCGCTCGACCACATGGAAGGACTCGGCCCCGGAGAGGGAATCTCCCGCGAGGAACTCCGCGAACGCTTGTTTGCCGCGATGAACGGCGATTTGTGAACGAACTTCGATAGGTTATCCAGTTTCTCTCGTCAAAACAGCCCGCTCTCTTCAGTTCGAGTATCGCCACAGTACGGATGACTGCTGCTCTCAGCATCACTTTCACTCCGGTCCGTCAGACAGTGCTATGCGAACTGGTAGATTCCCCGTCGAAAAGGGGCGGGTTTGCGAAGAGGGAGTTACTCGGGGACGAGACCGTCGCCAGTGACGCGCATGACACCCTCACCGTCGGCGAGGTTCGGAGCGTCGACGAGTCGGACGATTCGCTTGTCCGCCTTGGACTTGCGGAGGTAGATACGGAACGTCGAAGTGTGTCCGAGGATGTTGCCACCGATGGGCTGGGTCGGGTCCCCGAAGAAGGAGTCAGGGTTGGCCGCGACCTGATTGGTGACGATAACGGCAGTGTTGTTGAGGTCGCCCACGCGCATCAGGTCGTGGAGGTGTTTGTTGAGCTTCTGCTGGCGCTCGGCGAGTTGTCCACGACCGACGTACTCGGCGCGGAAGTGTGCAGTCAGGGAGTCGACACAGAGCAGTCGGACGGGGAACTCGTCGTCCTGGCTGTTGCTGGCAATCTCCTGGGCCTTCTCGGCCAGCAGAATCTGGTGGTTCGAGTTGAACGCCTTTGCGACGTGAATCTTGTCGAGAACTGCCTCGATAAGGTCGTCGAGGAGCGTCTCGTCGCTCGCGTCGGCGTCCTCCTCGGTGGCGACCTCGTGGAAAACCATCGTATCCTCGATAATCTCGTCGTCGAGACCGCGAACCATGTCATCGATACGCTCCGGGCGGAACGTGTCCTCTGAGTCGACGAAGATAGCGCTTCCTTCGAGCCCACCGTGTTCCCGCGGAAGCTGGACGTTAACTGCGAGCTGGTGTGTCACCTGAGACTTTCCGGAGCCGAACTCACCGTAGACTTCCGTGATGGACTGGGTCTCGACCCCACCGCCCAACAGTTCGTCGACCTCCTCGACGCCCCACGTGAGCTTTCCGATTTCTTCACGTCGTTCCAGCACTGTCGCGCCGCTTTCGAAACCGCCGATGTCGGCTGCATCACGCGCCGCGTTGATAATATCTGCAGCGCTCGATTCGCCGATATCTGCCGTGTTCGAGAGCTCGCCAGGACTGGCGACCGCAATCCCCTGGTAGCCGTCGAACCCGTTCTCTTTGAGTTTCTCTGCCGTTGCGGGACCGACTCCCGGCAGTTCTTCGAGGTCTTCTGATGCCATACCTGGCGGTAGTTCCCCCTGCTACATAAAGCCCCGTTAACAGCAGTGTGAAAGTATAACTGGAGGACGTGAGTCAGTCTCATCGATACGGAATCCCGGGTTTAAAATGAGAGAACGCGAGAATGTCAGACAGCGCTACGCGGAGTCCGCCGACAGCCACTCGTCGGACCAGGCTTCGAGTTCGCCGAAGACCGGACACAGCGCGTCGCCTTTCTCGGAGAGACTGTAATACGTCGCGATGGGCTTGTCCTCGACGCGGCGGTTCACTAACCCAGCGTCACCGAGATCGTCGAGGACGCGCGAGAGCGTCCGCGAACTGGCTCCCGTCGAGCGTTTGAGTTCGTTGAACCGCTTTTCCCCCTCGGCCAGGTCGTGGAGAACGACCAGCCGCCACTGCGAGCCGATTACCTCGACCGCTTCGACGACCGGACAGGCGTCTTCGTTTTTCGATTCGACGGTTTCTGACTCCCCTGCTGTCGATGACATCGGTGTTACTTGCTTACACTCTTGTCGCCAAACGTAAATATAGGTTTCCATGCGAACCAGGTAACGTAATGAAACTACAGACGGCAGCAGTCGACGGTGCACCGATAGAAATCGAGACGGAAGCTGACAGAGCGACAGCTGGAGGGGCGAACTGATGTCCGTAACTGGAGCGGGGGCGCTCGGACTGCTCGCTGGTCGCGTCCTCTTCGGCGGCGTCCTGGCGTTCATGGGACTCAATCACTTCCTGCAACTGGATGAGATGGCGGGGTACGCCGAGTACAAGGGCCTTCCAGCACCGACGTTCTCAGTGGTCGCGTCTGGCGTGGTGCTCGTGCTGGGTGGGGTCGCGCTCGTCGCCGGTGTCCTGCCGGTCGTCGGCGCGCTCGCACTCGCCGGGTTCCTGCTCGTCTCCGCGGTGACGATGCACAACTTCTGGGCGGTACCCGAGGAGGACAAGCAAGACGAGATGACCGGGTTCCTGAAGAACGTCGCGCTCGCGGGCGGGGCCGTCGCCTTCGCCGCCGTCGGAACGCTCTCGTGGGAGTTCAGCGCCGGAATCGGGCTGTTCTAACCGGGAACTGCTCAAATGGTCGTTTGAGTCGATACAAGGTACTTGCCAGTCCCCGGTGAACTCGGGGATATGACGACGATTGGGCGTCGGGCCGTGCTCCGACTCGGTGGCGCGAGCGTCGTCGCCGCACTTGCGGGCTGTCTCGACGATGGTAGCGACAGAGCCGCGTCCGACACTGACACCGACGTAGCGTCGTGGGAACACGATACCGGCGGTGGGGTCGACGAGGTTGCAGACGGACTGGTGTTGTTCAGGAAGCGTCGAACCGGCCCGGACGAGGGCGGTGACCTCGTGGCGCTCGACGCGGAGAGCGGCGACGAGGCGTGGAGTTTCGAACTGGACGTTCCCGAGTACAACACCTACAGCCCCCCGGCAGTCGACGGCAGCATCTACGTCGGGTTCGGTGACGACGAAATCGGCGGTGGAAACGGTGAGCTCTACGGCATCGACGTCAGCGGTACCGTCGAGTGGACACGGAGCACCGGCAGTGTCTATGACCGCCCCCGGGTGGTCGACGGGCGAGTCTATGCCGCGAGCGACGACATGCGCCTCTACGCATTCGGAGCGGACGGAACAGAGCACTGGCAGACGGACAGACTCGCCGAAGCGCCCGGTTCTCCGAGTATCGTCGGTATCGAGGAGCGCATTTTTCTGAACGCAGAGGGGACGATGGTCGCGGTAGACCCCGGTGACGGGAGCGTCGACTGGGAGTACGACGGCGTCGACGGGGACGCCAGCGTCCGGTCAGGTCCGGTCGTCGACGGCGTCGTCTACCTCGAATCAGGGGCCGCGCTGGTTGCACTCGAGGACGGAAGCGAGCAGTGGAGCGTGCCGCTCGACGGCAGTCGGGGCATCCCCGGAGTCAGCGCCGGGAACGTGCTGGTGAGAGGCGACGGCATCCGGGCGTTCGACCGCGAGAGCGGTGACGAACAGTGGCACGCCGACGACCGGTCGTTCGACGGGTTCGTCCCGACTGCGGTCCACGACCGGAGGCTGTATCTGGCCGACGACACCGTCTACGCGTACGACGTGACCGATGGGACGCGCGAGTGGTCAGCAGGAGTCGGCGACGATATGCAGTCCGTGGTCGTGTCGGCATCCGGTAACGATATCTTCGCTCACCAGGAGAACTATCTCTATCGCATCGACGACGATGGCGAGGTAGGTGACGACTGGACCTTCGACGGGACGGTTCTGGAGTACGTCGTCGGGGAGGATGTCGTCTACGTCGGGACCACCGAGAAGGTTGTCGCCATCGAGCGCTGAGTGCCGTCATCGACTACGGACGGCCGCGCTTGCGGGCCGTGAGCACTAAAGGGGGGCCGGTCCTGAGTACCAGCTATGACAGATGTCGTGCAGGCGTTCGTACCGGGGCATGTGACAGGGTTTTTCACGAGCGACCCGGACCCCGACCCCACGAAAGCTGGCTCACGTGGCTGTGGCATCGCGCTCTCTGAGGGCGTGACCGTAACGGTGATGCCCGCTGATTCGACCGCCATCTCGCTCAACGGTCGCGAGGTCGAAATGGAGGCTGTCGAGCGCGTCCTCGGTGCGCTCCAGGCCACAGCCGAGGTTCGTGGCGTGACCGACCTCCCGCTCGGGTCAGGCTTTGGCGTCTCCGGCGCGATGGCGCTCGGGACGGCACTGGCGGCGAACGCCGCCTTCGACCGGCGACTCTCGCGCAACGAGCTCGTCACCATCGCCCACGGTGCGGAGGTGCAGGCGGGAACCGGCCTCGGCGACGTGGTTGCACAGGCACAGGGCGGCGTCACGATTCGCCTCGAGCCGGGTGGCCCGCAGGACAACGTCCTGGATGCGATTCCCGCCCGTGGCCGTATCGAGTACCACGTCATCGGCGAACTCGCCACCGACGAGGTGCTCGGCGGAAACACCGACGCGATTACGATGGCAGGGAAGAAGGCACTCTCGGACGTGGTCGGCGAGCCGACGCTCCCGCGGTTCATGCGCGCCTCGCGGGAGTTCGCTCGTGAATCCGGGCTGCTGACCGTGCCCGTCCGAGACGTTATTCTCGACGTGAACGAGGCAGGAGGGACTGCCACGATGGCGATGCTCGGCGAGACTGTCGTCGCGCTCGACACAGGCCTCTCCGATGCTGGGTACGACCCGCAGGTGTGTCAGATTCAGCCCTGTGGGGCGACGCTCGAACCGGAGCCACGGTGACAGAGCGCAGTCAGGTTCCGGCGTCCGGGTGGCAGGTCGGGTCCCGGACGGGGCAGTCTTCGTGTGCCGCGAAGTACGACGTGCCGTGCTCGTTCGCTTCTGCCATGAGCGCGACACAGCCCTCCTCGCCTGCCGTCGTGTACGTGCTCCAGTCGTCTCCCTCCCTGCGTCGGGTCCGCACCTCGAGTGGCGCGTCCGGCCAGACACAGTCGAGGGGCTGGCCGGACATACCTGCGTCGAGTTCGTAGCGCTCCTCGTGGACGAGTTCGTCGGAGTCGGTCCGTTCTATCTGGACCGTGACCGTCACCGGTTCGTCGACGATGTTGACGAGAAGGAACCGCTGTATCGTCGCGTGTGATTCGTCATTGGAGCCGAGACATCCCGCCGTCGCGACGACTCCAGCCCCGACGAGTCCGAGCACCTGCCGTCGATTCATACTCACATCTCTCCGCAGGCACACGAAAAGGTTCTGAAAACCGAGACCTCATCCCGTGGGAGGTCGTCAGTTTGTTTATCCGTCCAGAGCCCCTCCCGTCCCCATGGGAATTTTCAACTCGTTGGGCCGCAAGACCGAGCGACTCAAACAGGCGGTCACGAGTGAGACAAAATACGAGTGTCTGTCCTGCGAAGAGGAACTCTCCGAGGAGTTCGAGACGTGTCCACACTGCGGGTCGGAGACGGTCGTTCCGGCCGAATAATATCCTCCCCACGCTAAAGCGGGGGGTTGCCTCGAATTTCCGCAACCCCAATTTACACTGAGTCTGTCATAGAACAGTCATATGGATTTGGTCGGTAGTCAGGGGAGGCCACCGACACAGCACTCACGCATCCGCGGCGCGTGCGCCGCGGTTCACTGAACGCGAGGCGAAGCCGAGCGTTCAGCCTTTTTAGCGTAGATTTTGCGACGAGCGGTGCCCGCAGTGAGCGAAGCGAACGAGGACACCCGAGTCGGAAAAAGGTACGTTTACACCGCTACTGAGCAGTTCTGAAACGTTCTAGTACACGAGCAATAGCCGTCGCTCGTCGAGCGTTGTTGTAGAGAATACAGTGTTCCTGTAACGCCTCACTCGCTATGACGCGCGACTACAGGTCTTATGCGCGGACGACGTTCGTCGCGCGTGGGCCTTTGGGGGCCTGTTCGATATCGAACTCGATATCCTGTCCTTCTTCGAGGTCCGCTCCGCCAACGTCTTCCATGTGGAAGAAAACGTCATCGTCCGCGTCCTCAGTCGAAATGAATCCGTAACCGCCAGTGTCGTGGAAGAAATCCACCGTACCGTTTACCATTGCAAACAAACGTTCACCCCCTATACGTATAGTAGTTCCGAGTGTCACGGTAACACGGGTTGTGATTGACAAATACACAGACACCTCGTGGATGCACCGTTCCGGAGCGACAACGATGCGTTTTCCTCACTGGATATCGACCACCCGTCTATGAGCGAGGTCGACGTACCGGAGAGCCACCCGCGCTATGAGTCGTTACTGACCCGCCATCGGATCGAAGCGGGTGTCGAGAAAGGGATCACGAGCAAGCAGGGCCTCATCGCACAGGGTCGCGGGGAGGCGTTCGACTACCTACTCGGTGAGCAGACGATTCCAAGCGCAGACCGGGCAGCGCGTGCAGCTGCAGCACACCTGCTGTTGGCAGAGAAACCGGTGCTCTCGGTAAACGGGAACGTCGCCGCACTCGTTCCCGGGGAGATGGTCGAACTCGCCGAAACGACGGGAGCTGAGATCGAAGTGAACCTGTTCAACAGAACCGAAACACGGATGGAAGCCATCGCCGACCATCTCCGAGACCACGGCGCAGACGAGGTGAAGGGGTTGACAGCGGACGCGCGGATTCCGGGGCTCGACCACGAGCGCGCGAAAGTCGACGCCGACGGCATCTACGCCGCCGACGTGGTGTTGGTCCCGCTCGAAGACGGCGACCGGGCGAAGGCGCTCGCCGAGATGGGCAAGACCGAGCTCGTCATCGACCTGAACCCCCAGTCACGGTCGACACAGACCGCGGCAGTCCCGATCGTGGACAACATCATTCGGTCAATTCCGAATATTTCGAAACATGCGCGCGACCTCACGAACGCACCGGAAGCGGACCTAGCAGACTGTATCGAGACGTTCGATGCAAGTGAGGCGCTCGAGGCCGCAGAGAAGAGAATTCGGCAGGGCGACCTCTCCTGATTACTCGTCGTCCGGGCGCGTTCCTGGGCTCTGTGCACCGCCGGTCGGCCCGACCGAGAAGACGAACTCGTGTTCGGCTTCGGTTTCAAACCGGCCGAGGATGTCACGTAGTGGCTGTGCGTACCGTTGCAGGTCGTTCGCCCGCTCGGACACCTCGTTGAGTTCGGCCGCCTGCTCCTCCGCGGCACCGGCGACGTGCTCGGCCTCGGCCATCGTCTCCTCGCTCAGGTCCGCGATATCGCTCACGTCGGCCGCGATGTCTCGGATGCTCTCCAGGGGCTGATCGATGTCGACGCCGTCCTCGGACGCGAGCGTTTCCAGGTCTTCTGTGATATCGTCCATCGTCTCGGATATCCGCTGGAGGCGCTCTTTCTGGTTGTAGGCGTCGTCGGATATCTTCTGGATGGAGTCGGCGACCTGCTCGCTGGCGTCCCGGACCGTCTCGGCGCTCTGTTCGACCTCGGCGCCGGCCTCTTCGACCTCATCGACGTAGCTCTTGAGCTGGCCTGTCGTCTTCTCGAGTTCCTCTATCATGTCGTTGAACTCCTCAGCGATACGGTCCATCGACTCCTCCTCTCCGTCAGCGGTCATGCGCTGGGTCATGTCGCCCATGCCGACCTGCTGCATGATTCCGGAGTACTCTTCGGCTTTCCCCTGGAGGTACGTCGCCATCTCTTCGGCTTCAGCCCGGGCCACTTCGGCCTCTTTCTGTGCGCTTTCGGCCTCGTCTCGGGCCTGCTCTGCCTCGCTGATACGGTCTTTGAGGTCGGTTCGCATCTGGTCGAACGTTCCGTAGAGAACGCCAATCTCGTCCTTGCGCGACGTTTCGAGATCCACGTCGAGGTCCCCCTCACCCATCGATTTGGCCCGGTCAGCCAGCGCGTTCAGGTCCCGGAGTGCCGAGCGTCCGCCGACGACCGTCACGCCGACGAGGATGATGAACGCAAAGAGGAGCGTGAGACCGAAGTTGAACACGACGTTACTGCGCAGTTCGAACGCGCTTTGCTCGGGAACTTCCGTCACGACGTACAGCTGGTCGTATCCCGGAATTGGATGATAGCCGTAGATTTCACCGCCGGACTGAGTCATGTGGAACTCCTCACCGACCTCTGCGGGCATATCGATAGCCGGCTCGTTGCCGAACAGGTGGGCGTTGTCAGCTGTGACGATGCCGGTCTCACCGCCGTCGTACCCGTGTTCGAACAGTGGACCGCTCTGGGTTGTCGACAGCTCAGCGATGTAGTAGCCATCACCGCGAAGCGTCCCCGTTAGCCCTATCGCCATCACCTCTTCACCATCTTCATCGAATGCTGGGTAGCTCTGTGGAAGG
>LKMJ01004434.1_pt1 | contig 13205 bp, 14 predicted proteins | sample 643391 | NCBI WGS metagenome assembly LKMJ01 (sample SAMN04112250, study PRJNA286221) | soda lake metagenome | biome: soda lake; feature: Kulunda Steppe; material: water; isolation source: sample PL-Br10 brine of Picturesque Lake | place: Russia: Kulunda steppe | collected 2010-07
ACACACACACACACACACACACACACACACACACACACACACACACACACACACACACACACACAAGCACGCACGCATGGATGCATGCACGCATGCGCACACACACATACATGCACACACGCATGCATCCACGCACCACACACGCACACACACACACACACACATACACACACACATGCACACACATACACACACACAACATGCGCGCGCACGAACACATTCACATGTACACAGACGCACGCACACGTGCATGCACACGCACATGTATGCACGTACATAGTACATCAAATCATGCACAATTACACATGTTTCGTGCTTGGACAATACATGCCATTTCAATTCCATGCCTGTGTGTAGAACAGGCCAAGGCATATCTACCATCATCAATGAGATAGTTGAATACGCATTGAAATTGTAATTGTTGTGCATTGAAAAGACTGCCAAGGAAGCCAAATACTTAACTTGCACGTGACCTGCCTCTGACCTGCAGCAAGATCCATTTCTTAAAGTCTGCTTCGGTGGGCAGGAGCTCAAATCCTCTGTTTGCAAAGGAGGGGGTAGTCACCCAGGTACAGCCCTTGTTCTGGTAGTGTTTTGCCCCGGTCAAGTGTCTGAATGGTCAGGTGTCTGAATGGTCAAGTGTCTGAATGGTCAAGTGTCTGAATGGTCAATTGTCTGAATGGTCAAGTGCCTGAATGTTGTCAGATTGCTCATGCTAAATTAGGGCCTGAGATTGCCTGCCCCAGTGAGCATGCAGTTGATTTGTTGCCCTCCTTTTTCATTCGCAGTATGGAACGAGAAGTTTTATTTCAGCAAGCGGGGTGCATTCCCTGGTGTTCCTGAGATCACTGTTTATGACAAGACCTTCCCAAAAGACATCAAGATTGGTGTGGCAAAGGTGCGACAAAGATGATGACATGGTGCTTTAAGGAAAAGGTGCTAGCGACAGGATATCGTGATCCTATGAGTAAGATCAGGACACTAGGTGTTCAATTAGGGCATAACCCTTTGAACTAAAATTAAGGCATGAGCATAAGAGACACCTTAGTTGGCATTTCTGACTCAACTGCTGCACATTCTTTGATTACCTTTCTGCTCCCCTGTCCCCGGATGCTCTCCCATTGCTCTCCTTGCATATGCTGTGGGTTCTTTTGCCCGTGTGTGCTTGTCCCTTGCCTCATAGTGTTGTGAGCTCTCTCCTGCCTTGCTAAATTTAGCCCCTGCATGTTCTCGTGCATGCCATTTTCTTTCATTCACAAGTGCCCGTGCTCATTCTTATGGTGTTGCAAACACCTTCTGCTTTGTAATTGTTATTGTCATTGCAATAACTGTCACGCCATATGCGTAATCTCTCTGCCACCTGCGGACTGGCAGTGTGATCGAGGGTAACTGGAGCCTTAGGCTGAATGTTGCTCCTGTGGGTGTAGAGGAGTGTGTTGGATTTTGACAGGGCTAGGCTTCCCTCTGGTGCTCAGATTTGCGTTCAAACTTGAACTCTGACCTATGCAGTGGGACCACCTGATAGGGTGGTGTTGAGAAGCCCTGGCATGGAAAAGGTTGATCTAAACAAAAAAGGTTGAATGACAGCGTGCCAATCTCATACTTAAACCCCCTCGCAGCCCAGGAGGTCTTCACCTAGGAATGGGGATTGTTTCCTAATGTACATGTACAAGACAATACCCGACACGGCATCCTTTTGATGGCATGCCTCATCTGTCCGCGACATCAATTGCAACATTGTGGATCCTGCGCAGGTTCCCTTCGAGTTTGCCCTGCCAGATGCCAATGAGGAGATGACAGTGCCAATCCTAGACCCCAAGACGGATGAAAGAGCAGGCGTTCTTATCTTGGTGGGGGCAGGCTCTCTTGCTGTTCAATGCCAGGCTTCTTGATCAAGGTTGAGCCCCAGATTGCTTAGTGTGGCAGCTTTGAGCTGCGTGCTAGGCAAGGCATGTTTCACCTGCCAAACAAGCGCATTCAAATGTCAGGCTCCTTGCATTTTCTTTGCTTGCTGGCCTCTGTCACTGTGTAAGGCATGTCAAAAGGTGTGTTGCATGATTGAAGCTGTTAGCATGCACAGCTTGTTTGCCAGAGTTTGTCATGGATCGGCTGAGGTGATGAGGTCTTATTTTTTCGTGCTTGCACTGAAGACAAGGGCTACATGGATTGTAGGATGAAAAAGAAAGAATACACCTGCTTAGGCCCAGCGAGCAAAGATGTGAATACTGGCTGCTATGTAAACAAGCGTGAAACCAGGCTGCTCAACATAAAGGCAGTCTTTTACTGCTTATGAACGGGTCGTGCGCATGCACATTTCTTATCCTCATTCATGTCATGGAAACTGGGAACCTCCGTGCGTGTGTATGTGCATGTATTGCAGGCCCTTTCCCTTACGCCATTCTCTGATGCGTCAAACATCCAAGTACGTGCTCACATTATAAGATCTTGCATGTTCCTGCAATGCAGCCGCAATGTGTGCTTGTATCATCTTGACTGATAAGATCCTGCGTGTTCCTGCATTGCAGCCGCAGTATGTGCTTGCATCATCTTGACTGATAAGATCTTGCATGTTCCTGCAATGCAGCCGCAGTGGGTGCTTGCATCATCTTGACTGTCTTGCTGCTCCTGCAGAAATGGTGCTTCTGACCCTTGTCAATGTTTTGAAAGTATATGTTGACAAGAAGCCCATTAAGCCACCCTGGCCTGAGCGCTTCACTTACGCACTTGCTCAGTCACACACGTACACACACTTGCACTGCTGTAACAGTGTAACTTTAAGTTGTACTAAATTAGTACAAATCCATGCATGCAGCTATCCCTTGGCTGCCTTACTTGAAACCTGCTGCTCAAGTACGCCACTGTGTGTGTGTGTGCACTTGCGCAGCTGTCCAAGCTACCCTACTCTGAGTCCGCTGCTGCCGCTCAGTACGCCAGCGCCTTCGGCACACCAAATGGCGTGCATCATCGCAGCGCTCCAGCATACACCAGCAACAGCCGCGGCTACCCGCCCCCTTATGGACCTCCACCAGGTGGGGCACACAGCAGGTGCAAGGACCTGCAGTGCTGTGGCTGTGAGCAGCTTTGGCAGCCGGCGCCTGTCAGCTTTGTTCCCCACACTGGCGGGCATTGCACGGATGGTGCTTGGGGATACATGTCACGATGTAAAACAGTGGTCACTGTGTTGTGTTATTAAACAGTGACAACCTTGGGATGGTTACTGTGCTGCATGTGCCGTGCTTGTATGTCATGCTTGCATGTCTTGCCTGCATCCACCCCCTGCCTTCCACAGACTGCTGCTCACACACCTCTCGCCCATGCATGCACATGTATATTTGTTGACTTGACGCCCAGGCTCACTCCCTTGCTGCAATTTCTCAGTCGAACTTAAAGGGCTAGCTGGAGCGATGCTTGGGTCAACCGCAGCGCGTGCATCCACACGGGCGCACACGCACACGCACACGCACATGCTTGGCTGTACGCTCAGATGCATGTGTGTGATGATGTCTGCGCGGTCTGACGTGAAAGTGTGTGTGTGCATGACTCAACCTTTACTGGTGCCTAACCGCCTCCAGGCTATGGTCCCCCTCCCCCGGCGTACCCCCCGCCTGCGTATCCCCCGCCAGGGTACCCACCACCTTACGGCTACCCACAAGGTGAGCACCTCCTCCTTAAGGCAAGGTTGTACTTCTTCCGAACAGCTGCGCAAGTCAGGGCAGGGTGACCCAACTGAGCAAACATCACAAGGCTGTCAGAAAAATTAGCAAGCACGCATTGATTGCTGGCCAGTCCGGCAGGTTCTGAGCAGAAGTCTTCTGGGTTTCATCGTGTTAGTGGTCCAGATGGGCTGAGGAAAAACCCGGCTGGGCTGGTCATTGATAGGAAATGCAGCAGAGACCTGGCTTGTCTTTGTGCCTTGGAAGTAATTCACACTCGTCATGCCCATTCAACTCTTGCACATACAACACGTTAAAGTCTCACATTGCTCGTACAATACACGATGATACTCTCATCAAGCTTGTACAACACGTAAAACTCTCATTATGCTTGTACAGCACTACACTGGCATGTTCACCCTTCAAGCACGCAAGAAAAACGTTTCAGACAGAGGACAGCAATGCATGTTGTTGTGTCTGAGCCAGGGCGTGCATTTGCCTGCGTGCTGTGCACCTGAGTAGCCAGAGCATGGTAGACTTATAATGCAGCGAACCAGTACGTCTACATAGATCTGAACACGGGCAAAACACCTGACACCATCCCACATGACTACTCTACTCGTTGCCGGAACACACCCTTGAGTGTGCTGGCCCTGTCGTGCTGACCATGCTTCTATTTCCAAGGACCTCGCAATCGCAGCATGTCGCGCAGAATGTGTGCCCTAACCCCCTCTCTACCTTATCTTTTCTTCGGTACACAGCGCCCCCGCCCAACGTGGTTGTCGTGCCCTCTAGAGGGGGTGGCTACAGTCGCGGTTATGGAGGCGGATTTGGCGGCGGATTTGGTCGCCCGGGCTTCGGCGGTGGAGGGCTGATGCCAGGCTTGGGAATGGGCTTCCTGGGTGGTGGCTTGCTAGGGTATGGACTGGGCGGTGGCTTTTCCGGTGGCGGTGGAGGGGACTGTGGCGGTTGTGACTGCGGGGATTAGCCGCTGCACATCAGTCAAACATAGGGGTGATCAGGGGGCTTGGGAGGGTGGTATGGGCACAAAGGAGGGGAAGTGTGCCAGTGAGAACGTGATGGATGCTGCTCCTTCTGAGACCCGCATTGATACAGAGAGTACCAATTACCATGTACATTACTTGACAAATGAAAGTAGGGAGAAGGAGACCTCACTGTTGCTTTTGTCTGTTAGGTGACTTCTTTCCACTGGGACGCCAATTTGCCATTGCAGAGCTAGAGCACAAACATGCCGCATGGTTATTCTGAGGCTTGTACGTGATCATGTGATTGTTGTTGTTGTTGTCATGTTGAGACCCGCTTCACACCAAACAGACTCGCAGCATGACCGTGACAACCTCCTTTGTCTCTAGCAGGGAATGAGTGATGCTTGGAGATGGCGAATAGATATCTATTACCATCGATGGTCAGGCCCAACAAAGATAAGTAAGCTCTAAAGGGCAATCACTCAGAAGAGACACCCAGTTACTTCATTCATAAGCTAAAAAGTTACAATTTAGGGTAGGCTGCCAACCTAACAACCATTAGGCTGCTTGCTTTGTGGCCGGTCTTCGCCAGCGAAAAAGCAATCCATCATGTCTGAACTGAAATGACCAAATTTGTCTTGGCGGTGAGAAAGGAAATCAAAGACAGTTCGTCTAGGTTAGGTTCAACCAGGTTCTACCTAAGTTAGGTAAGAGCTTAGGGTTTTCACGTGACATGCCCAGGGAGATCAAGGTACAAATAGCGAGGTGGCACCAGAGGAGTACCCCATTCCGCACACAAGTTACAAGTTAGGGTTAACCGCCAACCAGGTCGTTAGGCTGATTGGTTTGTTGCTGGTCTTCGCCAGCCAAAAATTGTCCATTATGTCCAAAATGAGATGGCAGGGTTTGTTGTGCTGTTAAAAAAGAAAATCAAAGATGGTCTCAATGGACAAGGCACGCAAAAAATGAAGATCCTCCGTAGAAAAGGACTGGCAGAAAGGGAAGAATAGGAACGAGTGCTTTCTTCTGAGAAAGCACACAAACAAGTCATTACAGTGGAAAAGAGCATGCACCTCATTTTTCACAGCAGCACAGGACCACTTCTTACCATTTCCTTTGCGCCAGACTCTGGCGCATCGGATGGAAGATTCCGCCGCGAGAGTATTATACTGATGGCTGCACACAAGAGCATGGATCAGCTTGAAAATCTAGGAGGGGAGAGGCAAACCAAGAATGATAAGTCAAAAGTTTGTTGTCGCTCTCCTGAGGGGTCATATCAGCAATGTCCCCGAGGATAAAAGGAAAGAAAAACTTCAAAGGCAGTATAGCACTCATGTATCAATTAGAGAATGAGCCTCTGAGGGGACTTAGGGCTTCTATCACAACATTATTCATTATGTCACACCAGATTAGAGTAGTGCCAGATTTATGCTGCAATATGATCGAGAAGGGGGAGAAGGAAAGAAAAGCTATGTAGGCAGTGAAGACACTCTACATCAATTAAGGAGAAGGGGGCACCTAGGACCTCAGGCTAGGGACTGCATGCACCAGCAAAGTAAAAACAAAAAATCTGGAGATAGGCAATTTTTACCTAAATTTGTCACTAAAGGGGACAAGGGTACGCCTAGGTATATCACCCATTGTGTATATTAAAAGATAAGTAAAAGCATAGAAACTCAATAATGCTAGACTTAGTGGTAATAGAGCCTTTCATCCTAGGCGCATGACGGAATCAGCTCAATATCTAAGTAAGCACCTCAAGCCCAAATAAAACTTACCCCACTCTTGAACCCCACTAACGACCAACCCTCCTTGAGTTTGATGGTGGGGGTTGCCTGCTGCTTGCACCAGATGTAAAACTCTTCCTTAAATTATGCAAACAGGGATTAACCTAGGTTGCTAACAGGCCTGTTAGCATGGTCTTTCCTTTTCTTTTGTTTTTTTCTAGAGATACCCCAAGGAGTCTACTCCACTAGCCCTTGAGGGTCAACAGTTGCAGCAGCGCCATCATATCAGTCTGCCACTGGCAGACGGTGTCCAGTCCACTGACAGTCAGTGCACTGGCAGTGCAAGTGCATCCTCCAGCAGATTTATGCAACGCTGCTTCCAGTGGTAAAGCAGAGAGGGAACGTGTTGAGGAGGATAAGGGTATCAGAGGCTCTGGAGTCTCATCCCTAACCCTTGACCCTTTTAGACCTTGCAGGTACCTCTGTTTGGACTTCAAAAAGCGTATAATGTCGGCTTTCATTCTGTGCCCTCAACTGAGTTGTTTTAGGAGGTGCAGCAAGTCAATGATGCTACGATAAAAAGGCTCATTTCTCTTACATTGCTTTCCATGCGCAGCCTTGCAATCACAGAGCTTACCCTACAAAACTTGGAATGATGCATAGCCCTATTAAATGGCAAGTTTGGTATCCACCACAGACCTCATTCTCTTACAAATGTGCTGTGAATGAGGTGAGCAAGACGAGAGTGGAAAAGAAAAAATTACGCAGGCAGCACGGCGCTCCCTGCATCAATTTTGAAACACGTTTTGTTTATTTTTCAGTGCCCTGGAGCTCATGCTCTGCGCTTCAAGCATGAAGAATAATTGCTTACTTACAGCAACCCCGGATTTCTGCACATGATGAAGGTACTTTTTACTTTTGTGATATGTTTTTGTGATATCAGTGCTGAGGAAGTGCATTTTACCCTTTCCTCACGAACAAATAGATGATATTCCCCTTGTAATGACATGGATTTATTCAAACTGGCAAGCCTAGCAGTTAACCCACCTGGCTGGCAGGCCTACCTAAGCAACGTAAAAACTCAGGTGTGACACTCGTTGCTGTATGCCGGGTGTGAAAGCTCAAGAAATTCGACATTTATGACAACGGTTGGGAAATCCTACAAAATAGCTACTCCTACGAGGCCAACCAAATCTTCTATATGTCGGTTTTCTTGTAAAAGGCATTGGCATGAAGTTTAGCTCGTCGAGTCTGTCAATAAAGTTGCCCTTGTTCATGACTCATGAATTATGAGTGCCCTTTGAATTTTGCATGCCATGCCTTGTCAGACTGTCGTTCATTTCATTACCGTTTCATTTCAGACACAATGGATTACTTTTGGCTGGCAAATACTAGCCATAGACCAATCAGTCTAATGGCCAGGATAGCACTTTGCCCCAATATGTGAACTTATAGTGTTGGAGCATGATAAAACACCTGTGCATACAGATTGACCTGCAGACTTGCAGTTAAAAGATAAAAAGGACAGATAGAGTTCTTGGAGCTCTTAATACGACAGTATGATCAGGCAGGTCACAACCATGAAGATGGAACTTTATGATGCACCTCAAGCTGATTGTGGCCAGCAGGCCCTGCAGCCACTTTGCTTAAGGCTGAAACTATCCAGACAATAGTTATGAAAACCTCATAATCAATCATTGTACAAGTTCGAGCACCTTTCCCTGACTATTCCTCATTGTTGCGATGCCTCCAAATGAATCTCAATGCCAATGAGTAAGTGGCCACCGCGCCAATTATAGACACCATGAGGACAGGCACCTGCAGACATCACAGGTAAAGTTTTCTTATAAGGTCAGGCAGTATTCATTTGTTTTTCTTAGCAGTACCTTTGCTCAACCCACAAATGTGGTCAAGCAGAGATACAAAGGAAAGCATTTGAAAGCCGACAGCACAGGCCAGCACAGGCTATCAGCTAATGAAGCCCACAGCACAGAGCATATATAAATCGACAGTGAAGGTTATCAGCTTACGGGGCCCACACTACAGCTGCTAAGGCTGGATCCCTATAGACCTGCCAAGCAGCTTAGCTGTTGATCCCAGTTCATGGCCGCCTTCCTCACCTGGGTGTAGAAGTCTTGGTTGGCAGAGATGCCCAGATAATAGGCAAGCTGCGCGAGCAATGAGACAAAAACTCGTGAAGAAACTCATGATTTACTTACAAATGAATTCCCTAAGGACCAGCTGAGCCTTAGAGGGAGCACATATCTTTGGCCCCCTGTTGGCACAAGCTCGGCTTATACTCTCAGTTCATTATTCCATGACACAAACCCAATCAGGAAGACATATCAAATGACATGCAGGTATATATCAAATATCTATGTTGTGAGATGTTACTACTAATGAGAGACAGGGTTGCAGACACGCAAGCCACAGACTGCTGGCATTTACATAATGAAGGCGCCTCTTGAGAGCCCGTATACCACGTCACAAAGCACTTAAACCAAAAGAGGATTCACACACAAGCACACACACTGACGCACGTGCGTGCACATACAGACACAAACCAACTCCAAACACGTTATCCACTCTATCAAAATTGTATTGAAGAGGACCCTTAAAATATCCATTCTTTACATGCATCTTATAGCAGAGCGCACAAAAGTCTGGTACAGACACGTGGACATTACACCAGGGTGCTCAGGTGCATGCTACTGCCGCCACCCATCCTGACCAAAGAAGCTACAGCTGAAAGTTAAACCATGGTAGGGAAACGGAACGCTTTTGTTGAGCCACAGAAGAAGCTGGGATGCGGGGACTTGCAGTGTCAAGCCTGTTCAACAAAAGCGCTTAGTGGCAATCAAGGCTTCTCTAAGGAGAGTTCCTTTTGCCTGCCTCGCAGTGCAGGGCGTCGTGTGCATGGCTTGTACCAAGATTGCATGATCTTTGGCAGGTAGGGCTGGTGCTCAAGGCATTGGCACGCACAGCGGGCAGGTAAGGCCGATGCTCATGCCATGATCTTTGGCAGGTAGGGCCAATGCTCAAGGCATTGGCACGCACAGCTGCCCCCATTTGGCATGCGGATTGCAAGATCTTTGGCATCCGGGGATAATGCTTCGGAGCAACAACACACCTGCGCGAGCGGCCCAGGTCCCAGGCCGTTGAAGCCGTGCCACGAGGGATCTGGGCACAGGCGCCCTTCCTGGATGAGGGCCGCCCAGAAGCCAAACATGGCCAGGCGCCCATGGAACACTTCGTCACGCCTGGACAGCCCGCTCCTGTGGGGGTGCGGCACAGGATGCAGTGAGATGGCGCAGTGAGATGGCGCAGTGAGATGGCGCAGTGAGATGGCACAGGATGCAGTGAGATGGCGCTAGCGTACACACGCGATGGGATGATCAGCCGCCCACGCCTCCACAGCCTGCTCATGTTGGGGTACAGCACAGGATGCTTTGATATGGCATGCACAGGAGATCTCTAGAGCATATTGTCGTCGACGTTGTGTAAGCAACGGGCATTTATGAGTGCAGCATAGCTCAACAGGCTTTCCTACATGCATTTTATCATGGCATTTTATTCCTCCAACCAAGGAGATGGGCACATGCCAAGCCTTACAATCTAGAACGGAGAATTCCCTTTATAAAAATACTTTCTTGGGCCTACTGTGTAAATTTCCAGAGGGGGTTATCTGAGGCCCAAAATGGGTATGGTTTTGGCATGCTCCCAGGGCATGGTCTCCGTGACAGGGCCCTTTCAAGCTTGGCACAAAGTGGTAGCCCTACTTGCAAGCTGTCCACATCACCTGAGCTGGAAAGGGCCCTGTTACGGAGACCGTGCCTAATGGGCCGCGGCGCGAACCCTACTTCTCAAAGACGTGCATGCTGTATCTGACCAGGCAGAGCCCCAAATCACATTCTTTCAAATGCACTTTCCTATTTAAAAATAATGTTTAGATATTTTATGTTTAAAAAATGTCAGGGGCCACCCAGATCACACGTTTCAGATCACGTGTCCCAGATCACCCCCAGATCACTTATTCTGGCAGAGATGCAGCTGCACCACGAGCCCGTCTGTCAAGCTCATGCTGCTGTGCTGCTGCCCCCATCTTGCTGCCGTCATTTGAGTTGGCTGCCGCAGCTGCCAGGCTGGCTGCATGACACTGGTAGCTGCGCTTGCCAGAGGTGGGGAGGTGGAAGGGCAGAGCAGGGTTGCGCCGCATGGCTGCCAGCACCTCAGAGCGCACAAGGCGTGCGCATGCCGTCTCCCACCCAGGCCTGTAGCCGCAGAGGAAGCAGAGGGATGCAAATACACCTTCCACATCATCTTGCGACCAGAAACGAGACACAGCGTGCTCTGCCAGCAAGGGGAAGCTCTGAGCAAAGAGTAGGTAGCTATCCACGTTGTGCTGCACAACGTGGATAGCTACCTATTCTTTACAACTTGTGCAGCATGGCCCAAAGCAGGTCGCGCGGTGCGCCGAGCACGTGGGACTTGCGCATCTGAGCCACGCTGGCAAAGGTGGGTGCCAGCACAGTGAGCAGCAGCTGCTTCAGGCACAGCAAGCGTCCCAGTCGCTCCTGGTGCGTCAGCCCAGACATGTCCCACGCCATGTCAGCACATCCCCCGATTTCCTCCACCACGGATGCTGTTTCATGGTGGCCGCGCTCACGCAGCGCAGCTAGCAGCTCTGGCATGCTGAAAAAGACGTCCTTGAAGACCACGCACTGGGGATCTGGGGTGTTGGGCTGCAAGATGCTGTTTACCAGTGGCACACCAGCTGCTAGCACTGCCTCTCTTACTGCTAGCACTGCCTGTCTTGCTGTTTACCGGTGGCACACCAGCTGCTAGCACTGCCTCTCTTACTGCTAGCACTGCCTGTCTTGCTGTTTACCAGTGGCACACCAGCTGCTAGCACTGCCTCTCTGCTGATGAGCTGCTTGGGCAGCTGCTGCTGCTGCTGCTGCTGCTGCTGCTGCTGTTTGTGCTGGTTGCGCACGTAGCGCAGCAAGCGCTTGCCCTTGTGCTGGTTGTCGGCATGATGGATGGAGATGGCTGGGCTGCTACCAAGCTGTCCAGGGGCCAGGATGATGCTGCTCCTGCTGAAGCTGATGCCTCTTTGCTGCAGGTCACACAGCTGCCGCTCATAGCAGACTTGGGCCAGCACCTCTGCAAGCTCTGTGGGTTGGCACTCTGCATCGCTGACAGCCTTGGCCACCTGCAAGCAACCACAGTAAAGTAAGCATTGAGAGATCCGCTCTTGATTAAGGAAGGCTGCAAGGCAGGCTGTGCGTTCAAAAGGCACCTCGAAGCAGCTTGATACTTGCATGTTGCATTTCAGGCTGCTACTACAGCCTCGTTTTTTTATTTCCTAAGGCAGTACAGGCACCATCAGGGTGCAGTATCACAGCAGATCTATATTCTGTCAACAAGAGCATCCTTGCATGCGTGGCATACGTGTAGCTACTTGTTGCACACACAAAAAGACCTGAGCTGTGCTAGTTGCCAATGACATGATATTGGCTCACATCCACCACGTCCCTTGACACCAAAAATGAGTTGCTACCAACATCAATGAGGCGGCAGACGATGACAGGGGAGGTGAAGTTGGTGGCACTTCTGAAGTGCCAACAATTTCACCTCCCTGGAAGCGCTTGGAGGAGCAGGCTGGCCTGTGGGATCAGCGGGTAGTGGCTGCTTCCATAGCGGTGGTACATACCACCTTGCCCTATGCACCCGCTAGTAGGCCTACTAGGGGCTGTAAACAAAAAAGCATCCTTCTATGAGCAGCAGCAGCAGCAGCAGCAGCACTCACAACGTGTTACACAATCAGAGGGTGTGCCGCAGCTGCGTACTGCTGCTGGAGCTCCTTGCAGTTGGCTGCTGCGCAGTAGCCAACAGGCGTTGCAGCTTCAGACATGGCTTAATGTCTGTTTCATCCCAAGCCAAGCGTAGACAGCCATACAGGTAGCTGCTCAGGATGAAGTATGCGTCCTGTTTGGAGGGGGCTGCATCGATGGCTTGCAACACGCGGGTGGTAGAGGGAGGTAGAGGGAATTGCTGCTGCGGAAGCGGCTGCGCGCGTGCTTGCTGCTGTCGCAGCAGGTCTGGCGGCGGGGGGTGCTGCTGCGGGGGCGGCTGCGCGCATGCTTGCTGCTGCTGCGGCAGGTCTGGCGGTGAGGGGTGCTGCTGCGGGGGCGGCTGCGCGTCTGCTTGCTGCTGCTGCGGTAGGTCTGGCGGTGGGCGCTGCAGGTTGGACAAGCTGCCTGCCGGCCTGTCCAGGTCTTCCCTGTACATGTCTAGTCTGGGCTGGGGGAGGCCTGCAAGTACACAAAGAGAAGATGATGAGCTCCAGCTGGGACTGGACGATGGATGAAGCACAAAGCTCAAGATCATGGTTCCACAGCAAATGAAGACAAGGTTAATGTATTTAAACTACAATGCACACAAGTCTGTGACTAAGGCCAACTCATGCCAATTGCTTCTACCTAAATGACCAGGCTTTTCCTGAATGGGCTCACACGAAAGACAAGCAAAGGCAAGGAGAGGGCTGCGATTATTCAAACGAAGAGAAGTAGCCGTCTCATGCAAGATAACAGTTTGCGCCATTTGCTGTCATTGCCTATTCCCCCCTTGATCCAAGCAACCACAAGGCATCCAGATCCTCCATACCTTGACATGGCTGTGGCTCAGCCCGTGCTTGGCAACACAAGGCAGCAATGAGCTGTGTGCGGCCCTGTGGTGTGAGCAGCGGGTCCACCAGGGGGGCGGTGGTCTCCTGCAGCAGCCCTAGAGTGTGTGTGTGTGTGTGTGTGTGTGTGTGTGTGTGTGTGTGTGTGTGTGTG
>LKMJ01004435.1_pt1 | contig 13203 bp, 8 predicted proteins | sample 643391 | NCBI WGS metagenome assembly LKMJ01 (sample SAMN04112250, study PRJNA286221) | soda lake metagenome | biome: soda lake; feature: Kulunda Steppe; material: water; isolation source: sample PL-Br10 brine of Picturesque Lake | place: Russia: Kulunda steppe | collected 2010-07
ACTCCGTCGGTGGTCATGTGCGGATTGTCGAGAGAAGGCGATTAAGAGATGGGCTACTTGTAGCCCGTCGCTCCAGCATAGACTCGGTGCTCACGAGATTCTGATCGAGTTCTAGCATAACTCGATTGAAAATCTAAATCTCATAGAACATTGCGTACCGCTAACTCGGGTATTTCGATTCGATTCTATAACCACCGCTTATCAATATCAACAATCTCTCCGCAAGAGCATTGTCAGTATACCATCTACGGAGATAATTTAAAATGAATCGTGGAGTTACGAATTTGGTCGTCAGCGTTCACGGGATCGCAGTTCTGACGCTGGATCTGTCCGGTTCCCATCTGTAATTGGGTTGGAAACGCTGGACAGGTAATTCACTTCGGCGTCTCGGTGATGTACCTTCCGCGAGATGAACTCCGGTTGGGGAACTCGTGCATCCGTGATGATGGGATTGGCTGTCGACAGCGGAGTCTATCCGGTTAAATGGAAGCGTGTAATTTTCGAATTTCCGGAAACGGTTATGATGGTCACCCAATCACTTTTATTTATACTATACATACAGGATACACAAAGTGTCAGTCAGCGGTTTATGAGAAATCGCAATCAGGGGGAGGTTCCTCAAGGAAGTACCCTCCACGGCCGGTTACGAGACTTATGAGTCATATAGATACATCTCTGGGCCGTCTTGATCTTATTGATCTCCCCGGTCTCAGACTTAATGAAGGAGAATATGAGCTCCCGGTAACGGAGTCGGTTCACACCAATCTCATACAGTCCTGTGTAGAACTCGGGAAAGACATTGGAGTAATTACTCCGACACTCCACAGCGGCTATTTGGACTACCATGCGCTTGCTGCACTCTTCCAAGATATGTCTTGTCTCACTCCCGTCTTCATCGTCACTCCGAATACATCCGTTCGAGACCGGTATGAGCAGTTGAAAAATGGGATGCACTATAGCACGGCCAAATGGCCGTTAGCAACGGTGAAAGCGGACAAGGAACTCAGCAATCGGACGAATCATGCACGGAGTTCTGAGGCACCTCCGGGGGTGATTTTCACTAGGTATAGCACCCGGATTCCGAATGATGAGATCAGCAAAGACATTCGGGCCGTTCTCTACGATGACGCAGTTAAGTTTGAAGAGGAGCGATGGGAGCGGTTCCAAGAATGGAGAGAACGGAACAACGTTCCGGGTGTAGCGTATTTCATTAGAGATCCACTTGGACCTGTATATCAACGGATCAAAGACGATCTTGATGCTGTTTGGGCATGGACTCCGTATGGAATCCAAACCGTGAATGATGGGTCTATGGAGACCGAGGGGGTATCCAAAGAAACCGTTCCTTCATCGACCAGGCGGGAACGCCAGTTGCTGAAACAGAAGGCAGACGGTCAAACACACCAGATACACGCGTGTACGGATGGCCCTGTCGTGGAGGCATTTGCTGACCTCTGGAACGCATTCGAAGAGTTAGAGGAAGCGGTGGAAGCAATCGACGAGCAGCAACTCTACGTTGCTGTCGGGGTAGCGAAGCGCGCGGTGAACGGTTTCACTCGCCTTCTATCAAGCTTGGAATACAGCGACAACTACCGAGCTGAGCATGGAAAGGCGACGACTCTATCTGGTCGTATCAGTCAGGTCGAGCACATCATGGATGGACTAAGCGGTGATGCCGCTGCAGGAAGGACTCCCATCGAGCATGTCCATCATGCTCTCTGTGAATTACGTGATTCGCTGACGGAGACGAACTCTCACAAGTGGAAGCGCGGTGCCGTCCTCACCGCAATGCAGAAGATCGCCGATGAAGATGAGGACTTGATCGTTGTGCTTCCTGACGAGCCCTCTCGTCAAGCACTACAAGCCGATTTACGAATCAAGCGAACAGAGTTCTATTCTCAGGCTCGAAAGAACCTTCATCTCCACACACCGCGGTCACTTCCAAATGCTGACCCTGCTGATCACTTATTGCTCTACGGCCCACCGAAGTATCAGCACCGTTGGCTCCTTCGCACCCCGCATGCCCCATACGTCGGCGTATTAGCCTATGAACACGAATTAGGACTGTTGCACTCCCAGGTGCGGCAGTTGAATCAGGAATTACAGGAATCGACCCCCGATCAGAGCGACGGCAGTGTTCAGTCTCAGTTGTTCGAGTCTCTCTCAACACCAGATCTTTTCCCACCGAACCAGGACTCGACTACCTCTGACTCAGTCGGACCAACCGATTCTGGTTTGTACGACGGCCTGACAATCGACATCCCCGAACCAGATACGGTCGATGATGAATCCAGCACTCCATTCGACGATTACGAGTTAGTGGAAACAGAATCGGATGATTCGATTGATGAGATCATTAACAACAAGATGCCAGATTTCACCTCGAAGGGCGCATCATACACCCCTGACGATGGTGGATCCGACAACGGGCGGCGGCGGAGTGTGCGAGGTGAGACCACTCAGGTTGACGGGTGTGTAGAAATCCGTGTGAAAGACAACAGGGCGATTACTTTGCGGAGCACCGACAAATTGGAAGTTGTTGAACCGGATGATGGTACGACGATTAAGAAGCCGGTAAGTTCAATCAAACCCGGCGAACAAGTCATCGCTATCCAGGATCGAGACGCTATCCGCGATGCTGTAGAGAAGTTATTGTTGGACAGCGGTCACTTGGACTTGGTAGCGTATGCTCGGTTGTGGAAGAAGCAGTTACAGACAGAGATCGAACGGCAGGAAGATACCCTTGACGAGTTTATACAACGACTGGAAGAAGAGGGACTGGATAAGAAACGGGCTACCTACCGAGCGTGGCATTCGGGAGACGTGCATCTCCCAAAGGCAAAGAAGAGCCTCCACGCAATCGCCAGTGCATACGAGATGGAAGAAGTGCTTGAAGACTTCGAGAACGTCTGGACTGCAAACCACAAGATTCGGAGCATAAAGCGTGGATTCATCGATCTTCTGAAGAAGCGGAGCCAAGAGGCACTAGCTACTAAAGATGGGTCTGACCCGGTTATTGACGAGGAGTTGGACATTCGTCTCTCAGATATCGAGCCGACAGATGAGTCGGGGAACCTATTCGTTCAAGTCCACATTGTGACCGATGTACGAGATACTGGCTCCGTTTCCAGAAGTTATCTTGGCAGATGGCGTGATATTCAATAACCTCGCCTTACTCTCCTGTAGGCCAAAGTGATAGAATGGATTGGTTTTATATGTAACTGAAACAAAGTGAGCACATCCCATGGAGCGGTCTCTTCCTTCCCAATCTGCACCACGGTTTACGCGACCTCCGGATGATGCGTATGAATCAGGGGATGATTCGGTGTATGCTCAACATCAGCTCGTCAACCGAGCAATCACTGAACAGCTTATCAACCGTCTCACCGGTCGTGGTGAGGCTGCGAAAACACTCATCGGTTCACAGCCGTCGAACCAATTCTTCGCTGGGTCTCTGGTAAGTCAATACGATTTCAGGGAAGCTCAGGAGGAAGATGATACATTCCAGAACTTCGCAGGCGATATCGCACCGTTCACAATCGGGGTGAAATTCCGGGTGCCTGCGACCATTGACCATGATGCGACGATTACAATCTCACCGAGGGCTTCCGGGTATCAACGCCGATTCCCAACCCTTGAGGAGCAGAAACAGAAGGCCAACGACAACGAGGACGCGGAGGTGCTGTTCGAAAACTCCGAGCCAGATACCGACGCCTCAAATGCGGATGCTGAATTAGAAAGAGACCACCCGAAAGCCGATGGAGTCGAACAACTCACCCGGGTGTATGAGCAGATTCCTTTCAACGTAGACCCTTACACCCTCTCAGGGTCTGATGTGCGGTCACTGCTGGAACGAGATACTCCTGATAAGGTCCCGTTGGACCTCAGCGACACACATGACCGAGCTGCAAATGTCTCTGACCGGTTCCGGGAACGAGAAGAGAGCGTTGGCGAAGGCAGTGCTAACCAAATTCCGGTCACTGCACTTCAGAGCGAAGCCAAGTTCCAGAACTACCTCAACGAGGTTTACACGGACAAGATCGTTGAACCTCTCTGGAGTGCCCGGCTGGAGTTGAATGCGCGGTACGATAGCCCAGCCGACTCAGACGAGGAGTTCATCACGGTCACTGCTCGCCTCGTAAACACACACGGTGAAGACTTCGAGAACGCTGTCGATCCAGAGTACGAAGACTGGCGTTCAACGCTCTTCGACGTCGAGGTGAAAGCTGAACTGAACGGGTGTGAACTTGGGGCGTTCAAATCCAAAGAGATCGAAGATGAGTACCAGTACGAGGGAACCATCCACGGTGTCGGAGAAAACTGCGCGGTTGAACCTGTCTATGGGGACCTCGAAAATCCCGAACCTAGTGATGCGATAGGGGTACGGACGGAGACCGTTCCAACGTACGAGCAGGCCCGATACCTTAGTCGTAACCCGGCAGATATCGTGGCTCCGATGGAGGTCTTGGCTGGGGAAAACGGGCGTGAAGAAGTATTTGAGGCGCTTACTCGGATTTCATCGGCGATGGAAGATGCAGCCGATGATTACCGAGAAATCAAAGACGAGATGACTGCAGGGAAGTCGGATGACGCAGCTGACGACTTCGACGAGGCAGTCACTGCGTTCGAGTTTGAACGCCAACGGTTCGACGTTGGAATCGAGTGTCTTCGGCAGGACGACCGCGCGTACAAAGCGTTCACTCTCTGTAATCGAGTATTCGCCAATCTCGGGTTCCCGCGGTGGCGGATGTTCCAGATCGTCTTCATTGTTATGTCCATCCCGGACATGTTGAAGCAAGCCTCTGGCGTGGATGACGATGTTGCTGTTGACTTCGAGTCGGACGAGGTAATCGATAATCTGGATGCGGCAGATATCATCTATTTCCCGACCGGTGGTGGGAAGACCGAAGCGTACCTCGGCACTGTTACGTTTACAGCCTTCCACGACCGAATTCGCGGGAAAGAGTATGGGATGACCGCGTTCACGAAATTCCCGTTACGCTTCCTCTCGCTCCAGCAGCTCCAGCGTGCTGGGAACGTGCTGGCACAGGCTGAACTCTTGCGCCGGGAACACGATCTTGGTGGTGAGGAGTTCTCTATCGGGTATCTCGTCGGTAAGCAGAACACTCCCAACGCACTCAAAGAAGAAGGCCGGAACAAACTCCGAGAAGCTCAGCAGGACGAAGAGGTGCAAGAAAATCTTCTCTATGTTGACGAGTGTCCGTTCTGCCACAAGGAAGAAGTCGAAATCACTGGAGACAGGGAACGGGGCCGCATCATTCACCAGTGTACAAATGACGATTGTAGCGAGGATGAACTCCCGATATACATCAGCGACCGTGAGGTCTACCGGTACGCTCCGACGTTCGTCGTCTCTACTATCGACAAGATTAGCATCATCGGGATGCAGAGGCGAATGCGAACGCTCTTCGGCCAAGCAAAACTCCGGTGTGAGAAGCACGGATACGCTGGTGAGAGTGAATGCGTCGTTCAGAAGAATGCGATTTTAGCTGGAGGGAAATGCTCTGAAGAGGACTGGGAGGAAGTTGAGCCGGTCGACCCACCGTCTCTCCTAATCCAAGACGAGCTTCACCTTCTACGTGAGGAATTCGGAGCCTTCGACAGTCACTACGAAACTTTCCTTCAAGCATACCACGACCGCGTCACAGACGGTAAATGGAAGACGAAGGTGGTAGCCGCGACAGCAACGATCGAAGGGGCTGAGAGGCAAGTCCGGGCACTCTATCAGAAACCATCGAACATCTTCCCCGAGAAAGGACCACGTCTAAGACAGTCGTTCTACGCCTACGCTGATCCACTTCGCACTCAACGCCAGATGGTGGGGGCAACCCCTCGCAGTGTTAGCCGAACGTACGGGATTGAAAAGGTGCACGAAGAGTACGCGAGGATCATACAGGAATACTGTGACGACACGGAAAGACTGTTCCAAGATATCCAGCAAGTAAATGACTCGTACACCATCGACGATGCTGACATCCCAACCGACATAGAAGAGCGTGAGACGGTGCTGCAACGAGTCCTGGATGACTACGAGGTGCAAGTCTCCTACCACTACTCGAAAGACAATACAGACCTGATGATGCGGGTCCTCCGCACGATGATCAATCAGCACCTCAACGACGATGTCGAACGATACTCCGAACTTCGGGGTGAACTCCTAACTGGTGAAACCTCACTCGGAGACGTCCGAGAAATCATGCGGCGACTGCTAAACCACGATGAAGATGGTATTGACCCAGTCCACATGCTGATTGCGACTTCGATGATTAGCCACGGTGTGGACATTGGCCGTCTCAACTTCATCGGATTCTTCGGTCTTCCAAGGCAAACCGCGGAGTACATCCAGTCTTACTCACGGGTTGGTCGAGAGTGGCCTGGGACGGTATTCATGCTACATAATCCAATCCGTGTCCGAGACCGGTCCTACTACACTCGGTTCCAGCAGTATCAAGCATACCAAGACCTGTTGGTTGAGGCAACCCCTCTCGAACGGTGGGCAGAGTTCGCCATACAGTGCACCATTCCTGGCGTGTTCTGTGCAGCCTTGCTACAGTACTATGACTTCCATCTAGAGGATGATTCGAGCATGTCGAACCGAGTCTACATGTTCGACGGGTTCGAAGAGGCCGCTCGAAACGGGAAAATCACCCCCAATGAACTCTTCGAGTTCGTCGCTGACGCGTACGGAATTGATGACGCAGATGTTGTCGCCGGAAACGATGATGCCGACCCACGAAGCGGTGTTGAACTCTATCGCAAACAGATTCGAGAAGAGTTCGACCGGCTCTGGGACGCCTGTATGGACCGTGAAAATCGAATTCCAGACAGTCGTGCGAGGGATCCAAACACGGATGAGAACAATTTCATCCCACTCGGAGTCTTGGACCGCGCCGATGACGTTCGCACTCCGATGCGCAACCTCCGAGATATTGACGAACAACTGACGATAGCGCTTGACAGCGCGACATCCCGGTTGGTCAAAGAATACAAGAAATAACGATGGCACGCAATTCAGAATTCGAGATGGAGCGGGGGATCGCTCAGGTACTCAACAGCTACGGCGCCCGAAACGTATTCGACTTCGGCCAGCTTGGGCTCACGATGCAGACCAACCCCTGGCGGCGTGTCGAAGAACTTGACGACGTTGACCGGGAACGCGTCGCCAACATCATCCAAAGCAGGATTGGCAGGTACCAAAACCGGACAACTGGAGACGAGTGGGAAGACCTCTCTGCTGACGATATCGACCTATATCAACCACTGAAAGTCGAAGGGCAGCTGTATCCGCTCGTCTTCTACTGTGAAAATAGTGACTGCCGGAAAGTGCACAGTGCCACGGAGCCCGGATACTTACCTTCAGACGGGAAATGCAGAGCCTGCGGAGAATCCATCACTCAACTCCCATTCGTGAACGTTTGCACCTGCGGCCGGTTAGAAGATCCGAGCCCCGACTACGGGTGTAGTGAACACGGATTCACCGATCTCCGTCTAAACAAGCGCGCAAGTGAACCGGCAATGTGGCGGTACGAGTGCCGGAAATGTAGCAAGCGGGTCGGTGGGCTAAGCAGTTCCTGTGAGGTCTGCAACGACATGCAGGGACCGCTTCCAACAGCCAGTAGCAGAATCTTCTACTCAGAGAAAGCTGTCGAAGTGGACATCCCCTACCTTGGAGAGGATTCAGAAGACATCCCGAACGACAAGTCGTGGGCTCATGTCTTGATGGCAGCTCATCTTAATCCCGAGGACCTGGGTGAGAAGACTCTGGAAGAAGTCGCTACGACAGAGGGCAAGGTAGACAAGTATCAGAAGTGGGTTGACAAGCTCGGTGAGGAGCAGGCAAAGGAGATGTTCGACGATATGGATCAGGATATCCACGGCCGGGAGACCCTAGTCTCTGAGACGGAGGACATCTCACCCCCAGATACTGAAGGTGATGTCGATGAGGGCACGCGGGCGCTGGCGTACTCGAACGTGGCCCACCAGTTGTTCACATTTCAACGGTCCACGAAGGGGTATGAAGGCGACAAAGAGGATTTAGAGGACACTCGGCACCCGCGACCCACATCGTTGAATACCCACTTGAATGACCTCGACTTCCGGGAACGTCACCCACAGAGTGGGCGGTATCGACCGCAATTAACAGAGTCACACATTCGGCAAGCGTGGGTCGTTGACCAATTCCCGCTACTCAACATTCTGTACGGGTACACCCGAGCAGATTCCCAATCGAACAACGTCGATCTCCGCAGCTTCCCACATCCCCGTGAACGGGCCACGACTCCAATCTTCGCTGACCGCACGCCGAGTGAAGCAATCATCTTCGAAATCGACAGGACGGCGATCATCAACTGGCTTGAAGCAAACGGCGTCATTACTGCTGCAGAGCGCCCAGATACATCAGATGAGGCTGCGTTGAAGAAGTGGTTCCTAAACAACATCGCTACGACAGAACTCGACAACCCGTTCACACCGGTTGAACATGACGTGACTCGATGGGTCTACCGACTTCTCCATACCCTCAGCCACTGTCTCCTCGCTCGTGCCGGTGAGCAGTGTGGGCTCGCAACCTCCAGCCTAAGTGAGCGCATATTCCCGGTGATCCCTGCCATCGCTATCTATGCGGCCAGCACCGAGAACTTCGCGTTGGGAAGTATGTTCACGCTGTTCAAGACACGGCTGCACCCATGGGTATCGGATGCCCGAGACCTGGCTGACCAATGCTTGATCGACGCGACATGCCGTGAGAACCCGTCTGGAGCTGCCTGTGACGCTTGTCTCCACATCGAGGAAACCTCATGCGAGGCAGTCAACCACCACCTCGACCGTAGAATCGTTCGTAGTAAAAGCGACCTCGTGGGGTTCTGGGACGAAGGAATAGAGAACGGCATCCCTGACAACATCGACGAAATTTAGACGTAGATGACGTCTCGAACTCTCTCTGACGGAACTCCTGTTTGTGAGGATTTTACTGCAGCAGCGGTTATTGGAGATGCTTCGCGTTTGCGGGACATTCAGTCTGTATTCGCATCATTCGATGATGATGAGATTCAAATTGATCAAGAGCGTTTGCAGGCGAGGTTACTCGACAGAACAGGCGCCACAGGGGCGTTGCCTCTCACGGAGTTTAACGCAGTCATGGTGTCGCTCACCAACACGTCAGCCGCGACTGAATCCCAGACTTCCTCAGAGGGATACGGACAGTACACGTTCACAGTTTCTCCCCAACAGGCTGTCCGAGTACTTGACCAACAGCGTACCGCTGCACTTGCATTAGATCAACTCCAACGTCCCGAAGCCCCCACGACCAATGTCGAGCTCGTGGCAACGCTTCCACGAGAAGTTGAGAGAGGGATTTCAGCGGATGTCGACCGCCTTGACATCGCACTTCGGCGAATGCTGATGGACGCATCCGAGACAGTCAGAGTAGCAAATCCGTACTTTGATCCGGGCCAATGGATTATCGAAGACTTGGCTGCCCTCCCCCAGCGTGACGTTGAAACACAGATACTCACGCGGGAAGCAACCGGAGAATACGCGGATGAGCGAACCTTGGATGCAGTAACAGCGCTGGTCAATACACTAGGGCCAGAGGATATCGGGAACGTGACGATTCGAGACTTCTACGAAACATCTCGCTCAGGTCATCAAACTGGTGCAGTCCACGCCAAAGTCATCACCGTTGATAACGAACGGTGTTACATCGGAAGTGCGAATCTCACCGATCTGAACCTCCGTGGGAACTTCGAGTTCGGCGTGATACTCGAAGGGGAACTAGTCCACGAAGTTGTTGAGGTGTTCGATGCGATTTTCGCACGGGCAGACACTGTACCCACCTAATCGACCCTATTACAAACGTCATGTAGGATTATCACATCCAATACTCCTTGTCGACATAATATATCAGGACGAATGGGAGCCTATCATGGCAGCGGAGTCAATAGAAAAGAAGATTGTAGCATTTGCTGAGCTCGCTAAGGAACGGACCGAAAACGAAGAAAGCATAGAAAACACCGTAATTAGTCGGCTGCTGTGGTCTGCGGCTCTTTGATCAGGTGCTCGTGTTCATCGAGGAAATTCGTGAGGACAGTAGCGATGAAGTCAGGTGGGACCGCATTTCCAATGAGGCACTCTGCGGTGCCGTTAGACTCCGGTAGGTCATACTCATCTGGGAACGTCATGATTCGTGCTGCCTCTCGTGGGCTTATCCCCCTGTGCTGTTCCGGGTGAACAAATCGACCAGAGCTAGGAGAAGTACAACGGCCCGTGAGAGTCGGCCCTGGTTCATCCCACTTCATACGACCGTAGACGTTACCCGCGCTGGACTTATTATCCAGATTTTGATGGCACTCTAATTGCTCGTCGTCAGGGAGGTCAGTTCGGCTTCCGCCGTTCTCTGGAATTTTCTTAATGAAATCAACTGTGTTCTGACGGTGGTTTCGAGCGCGATGTCCGTTGAACGCGAGGTCATCGGCACTCTCACCTGCCTCAAGAGGTGGGAGGTCAGCGATAGCGTCAGCTACAGTTCGATACCGCGGTTTTCCTTCATCCTCTGCTTTTTCTGGTGGAGCATGCGTTGGTTCTGGAAGTGAGACCTTTTCATCAGAGACTCCTTTAATTCCGATTCCGATTGCTCGTTTCCGGGCCTGGGGCACACCGTAATCTGCGGTGTTGAGGAGTTGCAAATCAAACCCGTACCCCGCTTTTCTGAGGTAGTGTTTGAGATCCTTCACGTACTGTTCATTTTTTTCTGTCATGAGTCCGGGGACGTTTTCGAAGACGACGAGATTGGGAGCGATGGTGAGGATCAGGTCGATGTAGACGTTAAGAAGTTTATTTTTCGGCCCGTCATCGAGTGGAGGTGTGGTGTCCTGTAGGCTGCTGTACTTCTGGCAAGGTGGACAGCCAATGACGAGATCAAAGCTTGACGGCTGAAGGCCATATTTATTACAAATCTGACTTAATGCGTCTTCGTCAGTGAGGTCAACATTAGCAGCTTCAACAGGGAGATTCTGGTTGTAAGGCTCTCGTACTTTATTGTTGATTTCCGCCGCTGCACGGAGATTTACGCGATCAACACGGTGAAGCCCGAGTGAGGCTCCACCCCCGCCACTGAATAAATCAACAGCCGTCAACTCCATGGGTTCTTGAGCCTCCCTATGGTTCGATGTCTTATAAATATAAGCCACAAGCAAACTCCGGTAACTGAGAATGGAGGGGCGAAAAAGCGTGACTCGTAGGCATCGCATCTTGGGACAGAGTACGTAGCTAAGTGCGTAATGTTATTCCCGTGAGACGAAAATAATGAAATTTCTACACTATAACATCAAACTCAACTGCGAATCCCATATTACCTGCATAGCAGCTGTACACTACTATCTCTGCATCATATTCACCGGTTTCGTCCTGATTTTACTACATTAAAACCGTAGTAACATCACAAGATCTCATGGGAGAGTATGGCGATCAATACGTCGTAGGCAAAGAGTACCGAAATTCCACAGCCACGGTGACAAATCAATATCATAAGTGGTTAAATGCACCTTTAGATGGCGGTATAAACCCACAGATGGGGATTGGAAAGCTCGAAAATCCAGAGACCGGTGAGTGCGAATTTCTCGTATTTTACTCTTCTAGTGGCCAGTCACAGAGACGCGACCCATGGGATGATATAATCAACATGGAAGATGGGATCGCATATTTTTGGGGTGACTCTAAGGCAGGAGATGGGCCGGATCCACTGTCACGATCTGGCAACAAATGGGTGAAGAAAGAATATTGTCGCAGCTACGCTAGAAACCGTCGTTCAGATGCCGCCCCTGTACTACTATTTGAGAAAGAACGTTCTGGCTATGTAACATTCAAAGGAGTATGTATCATCTCCGGTCTTGAGATTGAGAGGCACAAAGATGGGGACAATACAGTTGTTAATTACCGTATTGAACTCGATATTCTAGATGCAGATACTGTCGATCTGGAATGGATTCACCGAAAATCACGAACAGGGATCGATGCTGGAGGACCTGAATCATGGAATCACTGGGTTGACACCGGCACTGTCCGAAGATACTCTATTTACAAGAATCGGATCAGATCAAAAGATGCACAGAAGCCGACAGGTAGGTTGGCAGACCTCCATTCAGATATCCGATCTCGGCTTGACGGATCCAAGGTTGAAAGAGGTAAAAAGTTGGAATTACTGTTAAAAAAAGTCCTTGACAGTATGGACAGTATTTCCCAAGTTGAACTTACACCGAGCAGTGGAGACAGAGGTGTTGATCTGACCGGAAAAGTGGATTTAATGGCTGACAGTCATTTGACCGAACCGAGCACAAAAATAGAATTTAAGGCACAAGCTAAGAACAAGAATGGGAGCGTTGGAGGTAGTGAGCTGAGTCGTCTTGCATCGCGTGTCGAGGATGGGGAAATTGGACTATTCTTTACTATGTCTCATTATACCAAAGATGCTCAGAAGGAGAATCTTTCAACCTACCCAATCCGACTATTTTCTGGGAAGGACATCGTTGAATTACTAGTTCAGACTGATTTGGCAAACAAAAGTAAACTGAATGATACAGTAGTAAATGAGATTAATAATTCTGTATAGTTATTTAATGCCTGTTTTATTCTTGGGCTTCTGACTCTGTAAAGCCAAATGTATGGTCATACATAGAATTAGTCGAGCTGAATATTAGATCATAAGACATCGATGAGGGCCACCAACCGGAGTCGTCGCATACTTAGCTATTGGGAGGCCATAGAATTAATCGGTCGATTGGGTCGACGATGTAACTATGCTTTCCTCCCTGTTTAGAAACGTAGAAAGATGCAGTAAAGAGTCTTTAGCGGTAGTTTCTCTCCAAATTAGATTATCTCGGAATGGTCTTTCAAACCGCAATTCGAGCAGAAATCTCTTATTAGCGACCGGTCTGCTTCCGCAGCTCTACACAAGAGCGAGTTGACTCTGTACCATCTACGATCGAGTTATACGGTAACCCGGTCAAACAACACCGTCCTGCGAATTAATTCTTCTCTCTCAAAAAAACAGATGTGATTATAATGGCCGTGTTTAATCACTAGACAGCGTCGGAATAGGTCGCCAGAATGACGGCATTGAAGCGAGAGACTGCGAAATGTGCCTACGCTTATCTCCCGCTTCACTGAACGAGTAACCTTCGCAGTTAA
>LKMJ01004436.1_pt1 | contig 13203 bp, 12 predicted proteins | sample 643391 | NCBI WGS metagenome assembly LKMJ01 (sample SAMN04112250, study PRJNA286221) | soda lake metagenome | biome: soda lake; feature: Kulunda Steppe; material: water; isolation source: sample PL-Br10 brine of Picturesque Lake | place: Russia: Kulunda steppe | collected 2010-07
AAAATCGTCCAAGGTTGGTAATTGCAGCACCCCATAGTGGTAGTGGTAAGACAACAATAACTCTGTCAGTTATGAAGCTTCTGGTTGATGAGGGGTATGAGGTACAAGGGTTTAAAGTTGGGCCTGATTATATTGATACAAGTTATTATCAGGGAATAACATCACGTCCAGGTAGAAATCTAGATACCTGGATGACAACTGTGGATAGGATGAAAGAATTTTTTCAGCGGGGTTCAAAGAATGCACAAATTTCGGTTATTGAAGGTGTTATGGGATTATTTGATGGAGTCAGTGGAGAAGGAGATAGCGGTAGTACAGCTCAAATTGCTAAAGAACTTGGGGCGCCTGTAATTTTGGTTGTTGATGCAAAAAGCCAGGCTAGAAGTGTGGCAGCACTTCTGCATGGCTTTTTGCATTTTGATCCTGAAGTCAATATAAAAGGAGTGATATTTAATAAGGTTGGCAGTGAAGGACATTTTACTTATCTTAAAGAAGCTGTTTTATCCTCTGGATTATCTGTAGAAATCATTGGTTATTTTCCCCGGGACAAAAAGCTGGTCTTGCCTGAGAGGCACTTGGGACTTGTTCCTTACTTGGAGCATCAAGAAGATGAGAACATTGAAATAAATAATTTTTTTAATACTCTTTCTAAAAATGCAAACATTTATCTAGATAAAGAAAAGCTTGTCAGGATAGCTAAAAGTGCTCCTTTCTGGCAGAAAGTAGAGCCTGAATTTTTTGAACCCGGGAGCAACTCTTCTGACAAAACAATTCCTGTAGCACTTGCCCTTGATAAGGCTTTTAGTTTTTATTACCAGGAAAATCTGGAATGGCTAAAAGAACAGGGAGTAAAACTTATTCCTGTTTCGCCCTTGAAGGATGACAAATTACCTGAGGATATAAGAAGCTTTTATATTGGTGGGGGTTTTCCTGAGATGTTTGCAAAGAAATTAAGTGAAAATATAAGTTTTATTGAAAGTGTTAAAAAATTTGCCAAAAAAGGATTACCAATCCTAGCAGAATGTGGTGGGATGATGTATTTGTGCGAGGAGTTGATAGACTTGCAGGGAGAATGCCATGAGCTTGTCGGCTTAGTTCCTGCAAGAGTAGAGATGAAAAAAGAACTCAAAGCTCTAGGATACAGGCAAGGCAAATCAAAAAAAGATAGCTTTCTTTTAAAAGAGAGTGAAGTCGTTAGAGGACATGAGTTTCGTTATTCAGAGTTGTATCCTAAACAAAACAAATCTTTTCCCCGGGCATATGAACTTTCCGGCAGGTTTGGTACGAGAGATGAAGGTTTTTTAAATGATAACATTCTTGCCAGTTATTTTCATGTACATTTAGGATCTAACCTTCAGGCAGGCAAAAGATGGATAGATCATATGAAATTATAAAAGAGCATACAAAAATGCCTTATTATTTTAAGATAAATGTGATATACTTCCCGTATATATTTATAAGAAGAGGGGAGTATTTTTTTTGGCAATGTTCTTTATAATTCTATTGATTAATGTTACTTATGTTTCTTTGTTAACTGTTCGTACTATGCTAACCTTGAAAGGACAGAAGTACTACGCTGCGTTTATCAGTGCTTTTGAAGTTTTTATGTTTGTTCTGGGTCTTGGCCTGGTAATTGATAACCTGGGAGAAGTTCAAAATTTAATAGCCTATGCTTTGGGATTTTCTCTGGGAATTATTCTTGGTGCCAAGATTGAGGAAAAGTTAGCTATTGGATATGTGACAGTAAAAGTGATCAGCAAATACTATAATTATTTCTTCCCCCAGTATTTGAGGAAAGAAGGTTTTGGTATTACTTCCTGGGTTGGGAAAGGGGGAGCAGGAAAGAGATTAGTGATGGAGATACTAACATCTAGAAGGGAGCAGCATAACTTGTATAATCATATTTTAGCTTTTGACCCTGAGGCATTTATAATATCTCATGAACCACAGCATTTTAAAGGTGGTTTTTGGCTTCAGAACTTAAAAAGATATACAAAAAAATACGGTAAAAATTTTGATTACCCGGAAGATTATTTCCCGGATATAGATGAAGAAGTTGTGGAAGGAATTCAAGAAAAAAGTGAATATATTGACCAAGAAAGAGTAATAAAACCTCATGACAGTTTTGATGATGGCTCTAAAGATGATGAAGCTACAACATAGTATCAACTATATTAGCCTGCATACCAACTTTTACTGAATATGCAGGCTAAACATGTAAATTGTTAATTAACAGTTACTTATTTATTTGGAATCTGCAAGCCTCAAAAGAGCATTTACTGCTGCACAAGCGATAGGACTGCCACCTTTAAAGCCCTGAATACTAATACTAGGGATAGATACTTCAAGAAGAGCTTCTTTTGATTCTTTTGCACCTATGAAACCTACCGGAACTCCTATTATTAAGGCGGGGATAATATTTTTTTCTATCATATGCAATACCGCAAAAAGTGCGGTTGGAGCGTTGCCTATTGCAATTACCTGGTTATCAAGGTGGCCTTCAAAGCTATAAATAGCTGAAGCTGCCCTTGTGATACTAGTATCCCTTGATTCTTTGTGTGTTTGTGCTTTATCTATTCTACAGAAAACATCTCCTCCAAAGCTCTTAAGTCGTCTTTTGTCAATACCTGTTTTAACCATATTGACATCCGTAATTATACTGCTGCCATTTCTTAAAGCTTCTACACCTTTTTTTACAGCCCCGTTAGAAAATTTTATATCTTTTCCTATTTCAAGGTCTCCTGTTGCATGGATTATTCGTTTTACCACAGGAAGTTCTTCTTCTGAGAATGAGAACTTTTTTAAATCAACACTTTTTTCTATAAATTTCATGCTTTTGTTTTCTATATCATAAGGACTAAGATTACTTTCTTTTGAAGCCATTGTAATTTATTCTCCTTTCTTATTCAGATTTCAATGGTTTTTCTACTCTTTCATGTAAAATTGGTACTAAACGTTCATCAGCTCCTATTGGACCTGATAGATAAAAAGTACTATGAGGATGTTTTTCTTTTAAATCTTCTAATATTTCAGGGATATCTTGTGTAAGATGGACTCCGGGGAACAAAAAGACAGGTACAACAATTATTTTTTCTACCCCGTTTTGCGTTATCTTTTCTATAGTGTCTTCTAAAGTAGGTGATGTAAATTGTAAAAATGATGAATAAACTGGATAGTCACTTTCAAGTTCAAGCATCCTAGCAAGGTCTGTCAAAACTTTATTTGCGTCTTCTTTTTTACTTCCATGACCCAGAAGTACAACTGCTTTATTCTCATTTTTTTTGTTAATAGTCATTTTTTCTTCCTCCTGTCTCTTATTTTGTCTGACGAATGATTACCGAACCTTTTTTCTAACCAGCTTAAAACCTCCTCTGCTGTTTTTGCAGTAGGGATATTTTCATAATCAGGTCTTTTTATAATAACAACATAAATGCCAAGATCAAGGGCGGCTTTTATTTTTTCCGGAGTACCACCTGTTATACCGCTATCCTTGATAACGACAACAGAAATATTGTAGCTTTCCATTATAGCTTTGTTAAGCTTATAGTCCAAGGGACCTTTTATAGCTATAATTTGATCGGGAGTCAAGCCTGATTCTTGACACTTGATGATACTGTCTTTTTCTGGCAGCACTCTAACGTATAAAAGAGGTTCATCAGAATCAGGGTTACTTAATGTGGATTCTTTAGAAAAAGGTTTAATATCTACAAAAGGTTTCAAATTTCTGCTACCCGTTGTTAAAAGGACGCGGTTGCCAAGGGAAAATGACTTTTCACAGGCTTCATAATAATCTTTCACATAATAGACATTATTTGCATCCGGAGAATCAGGAAGTTTTGTCTCAGGTCTTTCTAAACGAAGTAGAGGTATATTACATTTTTTACAGGCTTCTTTAGTATTGTAGGTAACTTTTGTTGCGTAAGGATGACTTGCATCTATTACAGCTTTTATTTTATTGTCTTTTAATACCCTGTCCATCTTACATCCATGAAGCTTCGAAGAAAAAGTCTCCAGGCCATTTTTACAAACTAATTTTTCCCCGTAAGTAGTTGCCGTACTGATGTTAATTTTGTAACCCCTATTCTTAAGCAATAACCCGAGTTCAATTGAATCACGGGTTCCTCCCAAAATCAAGATCATATTTGATAACCCCTTGGAGTGATAAATTGACCAAGTTGAATATAACTCTGAGAATTTCCCACGATGACTGTTGAAACCATATCAACCTCTTCAAATGGAATTTGTGCCAAGCAAGTTAGGATAATTTTTTGATTGGGGCGCTTACAGTTTTTAACTATACCTACAGGTGTAGTATGATCTTTTAAGCTCATTAAAAGTTCTATAATAGTCTGGAACTGAGTCTGCCTCTGGTTGCTTTTAGGGTTGTAGAAACAAATAACAAAGTCGCCTTCTACTGCCTTTATGACCCGGTTTTTAATGGTTTCAAATGGTGTTAGTAAATCACTTAAACTTATACAAACGTAATCGTGCATTAGAGGGGCACCGAGCACTGAAGCAGATGCATTAGCAGCAGTTAAACCGGGAATTATTTCAACATCTACGTTATAATCTTTACAAAGTTCCAAAATAGGACCGGCCATTCCATATACTCCCGGGTCACCACTTGAAACGACTGCTACTTTTTTACCTGATCTGGCAGTGGAAAGAGCTTTTTTTGCCCTTTCAACTTCTTTTTTCATCCCGAATTCCAAAAATGTTTTATTATCTGTGTTTATTTTAAATTGTTTTACAAGCTTGATGTAAGTCTTATAACCTATTATCGTATCGGCATCTTGTAAAGCTTCTTTTGCTTCTTCAGTTAATGTAGATTCTGCTCCTGGTCCAAGCCCGACAACGGCCAGGGTGCCCTCACAAGAGCTGTTGTTACATTTTTGCACTTCGAAATCGTTTTCCCTATAATCACTGAATTCTTCTTTCCTGCTGCTTTTTTGGCTGTCGGTTCGCAAACTCCACCAACTCCTATTGTTTTTTTGACAAACTTAGAATCTTCAGCTTCTTTTTGGTATTCATGAAGCTCATAAGGCTCGTAAAAAATTAATGGTAACCCTAGAAAGCGTGCTGCTATTATTAAGCCTAATTCACACCTCTTGTGCTTTATGCTTGTGAGAGCATAAAGTGACAGTTTTGAAATATTAGCTTTGTACAAGACTTCTTCTAAATTCGTTAAAATATTTTCAAAAGGGGTACCACGTCTACAACCTATTCCGGCTATAATACTTCTCGGTCTTAAAGAAAGCGAGAAAAAGCCGGGAATCTGTGCCTTATCAGACACGATTACAGTAGGGGAATCTGACTTCTGGAATTTTGGTGCTTCTATAAGGTTAAAATTAGGGTTGTTATCAAGGTCTTTTTTTAACTTTTCAAAGTAAGGAGATTCAATTTCCCAGTTGATATTTTTGCCCTTTATAATGCTAGAATTTATATTCAAAAGTACTTTTGTATTATTGTTATAATATTCGGGGATTAGATCCCATTTACTTGCCAGATAATCCGGAGTGATAAGTCCTCTTAAGTCGCTCGTTGTTGTGATCACAGGGGTTGCGTCAAGGATATCAGCGGTTTTTTTGGCGAGTATGTTTGCACCTCCAAGGTGTCCGGAAACCATGCTTATTGCAAACTTACCTTCAGTATCAACCGCTACCACTGCCGGATCATTGTATTTATCTGTCAAAAAAGGTGCAATCTTTCTGATGACAATTCCCATTGCTCCAACCACAATAATTCCACGATAACTGTTGAAGCAGATTTTTAAGACTTTATCATTCAGAGAATAAAATATAGAACTTTTTGGAAAAGACTTGTAAAGCCTTAATGCCGTATCAGCAGATTGTTTCCCCGGGACAATTATCACGGGACCCTCTAGCCTATAGTTCATTTATTATCTCCTTTATGTGTTTCTTTAGAGTTTATTTTCCTGTATTCATGTTCAAACTCTGGATGATAAAGTTTTGAATCATGATAAGCATCCCTGTCAGCTTCTAAAACTTCACCCACCATAATAAGGGCGGTTTTTGTGATCTTGGCTTCTTTAACCTTAAATTCTATATCCCCTAAGTTACCCCTGACTATTTTTTCTTCCGGCCAAGTTGCTTTATAAATTACTGCTACAGGGGTAGAATCTTTTAGCCCTCCTTCTTTTAACTCTTTAACAACTTCACTAATATCTTGTACACTTAAATATAAGCATAAAGTGGCATTGTGCCTTGCTAAAGCTTTCAGATCCTCTTCATCGGAATAGGAGGTTTTACCTTTTTTCCTTGTTAAGATTACTGTCTGGGTGATATTTGGTAGGGTTAGTTGCCTTTTAAGGCTTGCAGCACTACCCTGAAAAGCACTTATGCCGGGAATCACTCTTGTATCTATCCCTTTTTTTATTAGTGCGTCCTGTTGCTCTTGGATAGCTCCATATAGGGACGGGTCGCCGGTATGTAACCTGACAACATTTTTATCTTCAAAGACATATTTTGTTATGAGTTCTATTACTTGATCTTTGGTCATATTTGAGCTGTCATATACTTCACAGCTATCTTTTTTGACACTTAAAAGCTCTGGGTTAACGAGTGAACCGGTATAAATGATTAGATCAGCTTCTTGAAGCAGTTTGTCTCCCTTTTTGGTTATCAAATCTGGATCACCGGGACCTGCTCCTACAAAAAACACAATATTATTACCGGGATTATTGTCAGTTTTTTGTGTCTTCATCTTTATCACCTACCTGGGGGATTCTTGGATTTACAATTATTGTAGAAAAATAATCTATCTTTTTACCTTTTAAATTTTCAAGATTTTTTGATATTGATTCTTGTTTTTGTCCGAGCCTTGAGATTATTAATGCTTCTTTAATCCTTTTGGTTTCAATTAACTGAGTTAACAGTCCTTCAAAATCTGAAGATACCTTCATAAAAACTATTGTATCATAGATTAGTAGTTCTTTTTTATAATCACAATTTTTTTCAACAGGAATTATGATCATTTTTTCTTCTCCTATGGTTAGGGGAAGGTTTAGGCGACTGCTTATCGCGCTAAAAGAATAAATACCAGGTATAGTCTCTACAGGATAGTGCGGATATTCATTGTTTATCTGTTCTAACAGGTAACAATAAGTACTGTAGAGGGTTGGATCGCCTAATGTTATGAGTGATATTTTTTTATTATCATTGAGCTTTTTTAAAACCAGGTTCAAAGCTTTTTCCCAATAAGGAATAAGTTTTTCTTTTCCTCTTTCCATAGGGAAAATCACATCTTCGGTTGGCGGCATGTTTTCTATACTACTATACTCTTTAAAAGCTTCTTTTGCTATTTGATAAGCAAGACTTTTTTTGTCAGGAGTTGCCTTTGGAATCAACATAAGATCGCTATTTTCCAGTGTTTTTAATGCTTTTAAAGTCAAAAAACCAGGGTCTCCAGGACCGATTCCTATGCCATATAATTTCCCGAGATGTGCGTTTTTATTGCTAGTGCATTCCATATATTTTTCACCTCATATTCCACCTCGAATCAAGGTATTTTTTTAAGCTTATTTTTGAGCAACAATTATAGATACTGGGTTTTTGCTTTTCCACAGAGATAAATTCCCCTGTTCTTCCAGACTATTTATCTGAATTTTTGATACATCTACTTTCCACTGCTTATTATTTCTAAAATAATCATAAGCTTCTTCAAAAGTTTCTAAAGCTATCGTGGGGATGACAATTGGTCCTTCAAACATATTCAATTCATCTAAGTAAGCCAGTATCTTCTTAATCCTTCTATCGCTACCACCAATTATTACCCTGTTAGGTGGGGCAAGTGTTTTTAGGGCTTCAGGGGCTTTCCCTTTAATTGTTTCAACCTGAGGGCAGCTAAACTTTTGCTTGTTTTTTTCTATAAGCTTGATGGCTTCTTCCTTGTGGTCGATGGCATATACCAACCCGTCAGCCCCTACATGCATTGCCCCCTGTATGGATATAGAGCCTGTACCGGCACCAATATCCCACAGTACTGCTCCCTGGAACAACTTTAATCTGGCAAGTATTATTGTCCTTATCTCTTCCTTTGTCATGGGAACATTCTCCCTGATAAACTCATCATCTCTGATCATAAAACTTGTGTAAATTAATTCTTGATTTCCTTTTTGCCCTGGTCGAAAAATCAAAAGACAGTCTTTTTTAGGTGGATAATTGTCTAGCCCTTCAAGAGTTGTTTCATAAACTTCTTCATCAGGAAGCGAAAGGTTTTCACAAATTGTGACTTTTTCACTTTGGGGTATGTTGTTTGCCAGCAATTTGTCTTTGAGCTCATGGGTGTCCGTGTTGCCTAAAAGCACTGCAATTTTATCTTTATTATGAAGATGAGAATAAAGCCTGGAGAAATTCTCCTCCCTCCCATGAAGGCTTATTATGGTAGCATCGTGCCACATATCTGCTAACCTGGCAAATGCAACTTGAAGGGAACTAATTCCCGGTATAATATTAAAATTTTCCCGGGGAAATTTATTTTTTAAAAGGCCCAACAAACTGTAAAAACCGGGATCTCCGGTAACTAATAGAGTAGCCTCCTTGTCCTGATTGATGACATTTTTTTCTAAATAATCTATTACTTTGTTTAGATGTTTATCTATCAAGATCTTTTCTATTGGAGAAGTATTGATTTTATCAGCAAGTAGAAAAGTCTTACTGCTTGCAATCAAAATTTCAGCGTTTTCTATCATTTCTCTGGCAAGAGGAAGCAAATAATCTTTACTTCCAGGACCACAACCTACTACATTTATTTGAGCCATTTCCATCCCTCTTTTTCAAAAATATTTTGAGCGTTTTTACATGCTGCAAGTACATTACCGTCCCGATCAGTTAAAACTGTACCTACGAAAAATTTACCCTTAACATATTCTGTTGCCCTAAAAGTTACTTCTCCGGCGATGGCGTCCATAACTTTATTTTTCAGTTCTTTGTCAGCCTCAAAAAAAGTTAGCATTTCTTCTGTTGTATTGGCATGAAAAATTTTTCCTAGCAGTTGATTGTCCCCGCCGTTTAAAGCTGTATAAGTGACAAATATTTCTCTTCTTGCATCGGCTATTTTACTGTGGGTTTGAAATATACCAGCAGCAACCTTACTTAATTTACCAAGATGACCAAAGATTAGTATATTGCAGTCATCATCTAAAATATCAATTGCCCGTGAAAGCATGTGACCAACAAAGTTGCCTATAAAAACTATGTTATTTTCGGGGATATTTAATTTTTTTGCGTTATTTTCACCAATCTTTCCCGGGGTGAATACGGCAGTATTTATATTAAAGGCTTTAATTTGATACAGTTGTACATACAGCGAATCTTTATAAGCTTCTAGCGAAAAAGGTTCTACAATACCTGTTGTGCCAAGAATCGAGATTCCATTTATAATTCCAAGTTTTTCATTTAAAGTTTTTTTTGCAACTTCCTGGCCATCTGGAACAAAGATGGTTACCCTTACTCCTTTAGAAGGGGGAAGGAGATCTAACAGGTTATTTGTTATCATTTTTTTTGGTTCTGGATTGATGGCGGCTTCGTCCACTTTTACTGGAAGCCCGGGTTTTTTGACAGTACCCACACCATGTCCGCCCTTTATCTCAATATTTCCGGGGTTTTTGGTCAAAGTTACTTCAGCCATAACCAATAAATTGTTGGTGACATCAGGATCATCCCCGCTATCTTTTCTTACCCCGCAGTGAAATACTTTTTCTTTATTGGAAGGATGGCTTTTACTGCTGCAGGCAATGGCAATATCCAAAAAAAGGTTATTTAAAGTTGTGATTTTTATTTTCTCCGGGCATTTGCCATGTATTAACGAGTAAAGAGCGCATTTTGCAGCAGCAGTAGCAGCACTTCCTGTGGTAAAACCTTTTCTTAAATTGCTGTGTTTTCCATTGCTGTCTTTTCCATTGCCGTGTTTTCCACCCAGGTGACTACGGGTAAAATCGTATGATATTTTTTTTTGTTCAGGTTCCATGATTACCACTCCCACATCAATTAACCGCACATTAAAAATCCCAGCCTTTTAGAAAAAGCTGGGTACCCATCTGATTTCTACTGTTTTGGCTGTTATATTAATTCAGCCGGTCAGCCTGGGTACTCTGCCTCATCCTCGAAGGTTCAAAGAGTACCGTATCCAGGGCAGGTTTCCTGGCTTATGGCCGAAAAATAACTTATCCCTTCCCGGAGAATTATTTGTCTTTTCCAGTGGTTTTAATAAGTTATTTTGGCCAATCACAGTGGCGGGACCGCTTAGGATTATTACCTAATTCCCTTTTAACCAGTTTTAATTGGCACCCGGGAAAACTACTATTAGATTGATTTACTTAATAGAGACTATAACATAAGTGTCTGCTGGGGGCAAGTTAAGTTTTCGAAGTTTCTAAAATAAAGGATTATTTTGTAGCTATGGTAAAAATATATAGATTATGATATAGTATTTAGCACAAAAGAATTATCATAAAGGTTTTTGAATAAGGTGCTCACTTTTTGGGTGAAAAGGGAACCGGGTGAGAATCCCGGACGGTCGCGCCACTGTGAACGGTAGGCTTTAGGCATTTTATGTGTTTTCACTTGAGAGCCACTCTTTTTAGAAAGGGGAAGGCTGCCTAAAAGCTTGGAACCGTAAGTCAGGAGACCTGCCTTATCTGGCTACTTTGTGATTATAAATCCTCGCGCCAGGGATTTGGCCTTATTGCCGGCGCATTCTAAGCCGGTTTTTTGCTATTATAGGGTCAAATTAATAAAAAGGAGCAATTTCGATGAGCAAAATTATTATGGTTACCGGTGGGGTTCGTTCCGGAAAAAGTGAGTATGCTGAACAGCTAGCAAAAGGATGGGGGCTACCGGTTTCTTATATTGCTACAGCAGAAATAAAGGACGAGGAGATGAAAAAAAGAATCAAGCTGCACAGGGAAAGAAGACCTATTGACTGGGAGACTTTTGAAGCACCAAATGATCTTCAAAGAAACATTGAAATCATTATTGAAACTTTTCACGGGGACAATAATAAACTTATCCTGGTAGATTGTGTTACGGTATATTTATCTAACAGGCTTATAAGCTTTTTTGATGACTGGGGAGAGGACAAAGAGGGTCATATAATAGAAGAGTTCAAGAAAATTATAAATACCGTGAAAAAAAATGAATTAAATGCTATATTTGTAACCAATGAAGTGGGCTTTGGACTTGTCCCCGAGTATAAAATGGGGAGGATATTTAGAGATATAGCTGGAAGGATTAACAAGATAATTGCAGAATCAGCAGATGAAGTTTACCTGGTTCTGGCAGGGCTGCCAAAACGATTTAAATAACTTAAACATTAAGATGAAGATTTGGAGGAGGACAAAATTTTACTTTCTCTATTATTACTACCACTATTAATTATTGCAGCTTTTATACTGGATCTTCTTATTGGGGACCCTTTTGGAAGATTTCATCCCGTTTGCTTGATAGGGGTTTTGATTGATCTGCTTAAAGATTTTGCCTTTAAAATCTTCGAGACTTCCCTGGGGTTAAAAGTAGCCGGTGTCATTTTGGTTCTGGTTGTAGTTTTTGTTACATATATCATTTCTTACTTTTTTACTGCTCTTGGATGGTGGGCAGAACTAATGCTTATTTATTTTACTATTTCAATAAAAAGTCTTGTAGTTCACCTTCAGGATGTACTAAGACCTTTGTCTGTTGGGGAACTTGTAACTGCTAGAAAATCCGTGGGTAAGATTGTAGGGAGGGACGTATCAAATCTTTCTGAACCTGAAATCACGAGGGCCGGTATAGAAACAGCTGCGGAAAGCTTTGGAGATGGAATCATGGCCCCATTGTTTTTTTGTGCTATAGGTGGTGCTCCATTGGCAATGACCTATAAAGCTGTTAACACTCTTGATTCAATGATTGGTTATAAGTTTTATCCCTACAATGACTTGGGTTATTTTTCGGCCAAACTTGATGATGTTTTAAACTTTATCCCTGCTAGGATTTCGGCTTTTATATTTTTACTGGCCGGGTGGTTCAAAAATTATAATTATGAAAAAGCAATTATTTTTAGGAAAAAAGATGCAAAGAACCATCCAAGTCCAAATGCCGGGCAGTCAGAAAGTGTAATGGCTGGATTACTCGGCGTCAGGCTTGGTGGATTAAATTACTATAATGGGGAAGAATCTTTTAGGGCTTTCATGGGGAAAGATGAACCGCTGCCAAAGGCTATACATCTAAGACAGGCTGTCAATTTAACTATGTCATCTGCCTGGTTAGCCCTTATCCTATCTGTACTTTTATCTATAATAATTAATAGTACGATAACTTTCATGCTATGATAATATTTACTGTGATGTTACTGCAGTATTTTTTATAAGAAAAAATTAATAGAAAGAATCAGGGTATATAAAAAACTATATTCAAGGAAGGAATGCCAAGGTATGTATTTGATCAGGCAAATAAAGAATTTTTATAAGAAAATGTATTCGGCGGTGACGCTTTTAACGGTTTTTCCCCTGCCCGGATGGGAGCTGGATTTTAATAGCACCACGCATTATTTTCCCTGGGTAGGTATAATTTTATCAGTTGTATATACGGCGGTTTATATTACTTTTGATGGCCTGGTATCACCTTTTATGCTGGCTTTTATCATAGTGATTTTGGATGGATTTATGACAGGGGGCCTTCACCTGGACGGGTTTTCTGACTGGATAGATGGTATATACAGCCGAAAAGAAGGTGATGATTTAAGAGCTGTATTAAAGGACAGTAATATAGGAGCTATTGGAGCGGCAGGATTAATTTTTTTGCTGCTGGGTAAGACTTTTTTTCTGAGGGAGATTTTGATGAGTTCCTTTCCTTTTATGTGGATTTTATTTTTCCCCTGGTTTGCAAGGATTTTGATGTATTTAGTAATTGTTTATTTTCCTTATCCTGCAGGAAAAGAAGGACTTGGGAAAATATGCCAGGAAGAGTACTTAGCAGTGGGTCATGTTTTTGCCTTTAGTTCCGGGGCTATTTTACTTGTAATAATGTATATCTTTTCCCCGGCTTATTTTATGGATTATAACTTTTTTAAACTTATTCTGGCAGGACTTGTGGCGGGGATTTTAACTTATATATTTATAAAGAGACTGGAAGTCAGGCTGGGTGGGGTCAATGGAGATGGTTACGGGGCGTCTTGTGAGTTTTCCCAGTTGGTGGTATTATTTGTTGG
>LKMJ01004437.1_pt1 | contig 13202 bp, 8 predicted proteins | sample 643391 | NCBI WGS metagenome assembly LKMJ01 (sample SAMN04112250, study PRJNA286221) | soda lake metagenome | biome: soda lake; feature: Kulunda Steppe; material: water; isolation source: sample PL-Br10 brine of Picturesque Lake | place: Russia: Kulunda steppe | collected 2010-07
CTAAGCTGCCCTCGTTCAGCAGGTACAGCTTTGTAACCAAACCTAGCCTAGCTGTCGCACTTCTTGACTGAAGACATTACAAAGGTAGTTCCCTCTTGTAATCCTTAGACTGGGGAGTAACTGTGCCTGATCTATAGATTGATGCTGCGACTCGCTCATCAGTTAAAAACTGTGAGATTTTCTGCATGCAGTAACGTTTCAGCAGATTGCATTGGGTGTTATATAAGGTAGATGCAATTGATAAATAGATGGTCAGTACTGAGAGCTTGTCTACTGGGCACAGCTGCATAGTCTTTGAGCATGAATGTCAACGGAAAATTGGTACCACTGCACCTAAAAATCCAAGCAAGCCTGCCAATCACAAGCCGCCCTTTCACACTCACTAATAAAGCAGGCAGCCAATACAAGGTCACCCGGCAGCCTAGTCAAGTAATAAGAACAATTATAACAGATCCAAAGCCAGACAGTATAAGCACATCGTTTCAAATCTTTTGACCCATCCGTCATGCCCTACATAAATAAGCATTCCTTCCAACTTTGACGCAAGTTCTCAGTCCTTGACACATTGATGCTGTGCACCAATGCCAAGGGGTGCTGCTGAGCCCACCCCTCCTGTCTCGTGAGCATCGTCAAACAGGTTTCCAGGTCTCCACAGGCATGCCAGCTGTCGCAAGTCACACAAACCCCTGTAGCCTGTGCCCCTTGGGAGGGTGGCGAGTGCAGTGAAGCAGCATGGTTCGGGCAATGGGACAGGCAGGCCAGAGTGCGCTGCACATGCTCCCAGACATGCATGGGGAGAACAGTGCTGCCACATGGGCAAGCAGTCCAGGGCACCTGGGTTACTGCTCATGGAACCTCAAGAGGGCAGTGTGCATGCGTGTATTGGGCGCGCCATGAATGGCTCAACGACACAAGGCAAGGGCAGAGGGGTATGGCTCAGGCACTCCTTGCCCTACTTCCTCGCTTCTTTGGGGCGTGCTTAGCACCAGACACCTCATAGAGCCCTTTGCTGCACACGCGTCATACATCGATGTTCATAGTACAATACATCTAGGCGGCACACACAAAACCAACAACCCGCCATCCCCTCCAGTGTCTGCATGTGCAAGCTGATGTGCCGACTTTTGAGCCTCAGCCTCTTCGACGCACAAGAAAAGCATGCAAGCAACTGTCTCAAGCACATCCTCAGAGGCTGAGACCTGAGTGCAGCAGGAGTGTTAAACAAGCATGAGCACTGCGCTTGCCCATATTGGGGCAAAGAGCGAAGAGCGCCTGGCTCGGTGTTAAATGGCATGTGGAGAGGAGCAGGGGAAAGCGGGGGAGGGAGGGAGAGGGAGGAAGAAGAAAAAAGAGGAGGGGGGAGCAGGCAAGGCGGGGGCCCAGCTGGCTGTGTGCCTGCAGCACCAGCAGCGCAGCTGCTCAAGGGTTCATTGCAGCACAGCCTAGCAGCACATGCCCTGTCCGAGGCACATGCCTTCCTCAAGTTTCACCCCCGACAGGAAGTGGAAGGATTTGCCGCACACACACCATTCAAAACTACGAAAAAAGTACACGCCCATGACCTTCACGTGTGCAGCACATAAGTAGCTCATATAAGCACAACACAGAAGCGCCGAGCGATGCAGCCTAGCTAACAGCCCAGTGCCCACATTACAAGCCTGCCGGCAGCTTGAGGCCAGCTTGCTCTAACTTCTTCCACTCAGCTATAGTGTGTTCCAAGCAATCCAACGCCATTTTGATGAACTCCGGAGCTGCGCCCTCAAAAGCTTGCAACGTAGGCTGCAAAGCAGGCGGGCAAGTGTGCCGATTCGGATGAGTGATATTAAGGGTATACTAGGCAAGATGCGTGAATAAATCACTCATGGCTGCATGAGGTTCCAGTGTGTGCAAGAGGCTCAGTGTGTACAATGGTGCATGTGATAACATGGTTGGCGTATTGCACTATATGGACAAACCTATAGCATTATATAGCGCTACACAGTGATAAATTGCTATAATGCGCTACTTTTTAGGCGCTGTATATACCGGATCCCCCCCCCTGCCAGCCCGAATTTCATCATCAGACTTTACTGTCAGATGAGGTACTGTGCACCCCCGAAAGCAAATTTCTTTCTCTGATCGCGTGTTATCGGGCGATTTAGGCGGTCACACCTACCTAATGGCATCCCTGCCTACATCCCTACATTCTTTCACGACGATGCAGCAAGTGTGACTACTCCAACATCCCTGCCCCGAAATGATGGGCAGGGTTAGCCCCCCTCCCCCCTAAAATTCCAAAATTCGCCGGGACGGTCCAGAGACCTCCGCGGATGGTGTGCATCATAATTTGCCCCAGGATTTTTCAGCGGAGCTGGGCAGCGGAATTGGATGTTTCTCTCAGGTCAGCCCGTATGATTGCAGCATCACAAGCAGGGTCTCGGGGAGAGTTCAAATGAGTAGGGTCCTGTGGAAGGTTGGAGGGAGTCAGGTCAGCCCCCTGGGATGCTCCCCTTCCGTGCTTGATGCAGCCCTGCTCGCACATGTGAGCACCTCCCCAGCTCAGCTGTTTCACATGGACTGCTCAATGCAGCTTTCCGCATGTGTCGCTGGGTGTGTGCCCACAAAACATGCACTGGGCAGTGGTGTGCCCAAGCGCTCCATGCACAAGTGTGCGCACGCTGCACGCACGACATGCGCACACCATCCGTGCTTGGCACTTATCTGGATAAATACTGTCTACGAGCTGCCAAGCTTGGTGGTCCTCCAAAGATGGTGAAGCTGGTGAATCCAAAGATGATGCGCAACCTGGGGGAGAGCCCTTGCAGCGCTTCATGCTCACAGGTCAATCGATCTATTGTAGATACTACTAGCTCAACGACCTAAAACAAACAGACGCTTGACACACAACACAGAAATGAAATTTCTCAACCCGACTGAGGGATGCGAACTCGACATCCCGTGTGACCGCCTGCCACATCTTCATCCCCAGGAAAATGGGATTTCTCTCATTGTAAGTTTATCTTAGACAAATTGTAATTGTTTGGGGGAGCTTGTGGGTTTTCTAGCACAATTTTGCATAATTTCAGCGTACACTAGCCAAAAGGGTGACACACTCTGGTGACAAGGGTCCCCCCCTTCCCCAAAGAGTCAGCGAGGCCCCTGTCCAATATAAGATATTGCGCTATAATTGGCATACTTGTGCTACCAGTAAGGGCCAGGTGCCCATGCACACCATCCTTTCTGCACCCCTGCACCTCCATTTTAGCAGCCATGCACCTGGATGGGTTACCCACGCTTGTTGCTGGCATGAGCATACGTGTCACAGCTTGTCTGGGCAAGTTTTTGTGCCAATAGCACAGCTGCACAAGCCCTTGCAAGCATGTGCAAGTAGGAGTGCATGCATATGTGCTCGTGTGCAGGCATGCCAGAGTCGCTTGTGTGTTTGTGTTGCTTTTGTGCATTGATGATATGTGAGGTAAAGGGTTGCTCCAGTGAGGGAGTGAGAAGCAGAGCCGCGCCGGCGAAGTTGTGCCACTCATGATGCCATGCTCAAGCTGCACTTTGCTGCTCCTGGTGCCGCTTGCACCCTTTCCTTGGCCTTGGCCTTGAGCTCCAGCTACTGCAGCTGGCCAATTCATTTTGCTTGACTTGCCCAGCCTATTGTGTTGGCACCACAGCAGCAGAAGTTGGGACACATCAGAATCGTCCAGGGCACCCCGGCCAGACGCAGGTTTCTTCTCCCTACATTTCTCCATCTCCATACAACGTACAGTCTGATCCACAAAATGTCAATTCAGGTCAAGTTGTCACTCTAGGGGAGAGCCCGAAACAAGCAAGTCAGCAGGATACCATTTTTGCGCATGTTATATCCGAAAATGTTTTTATGCTGTTAAGCGATATATAGCGCTGTATGCCTGTGCCAATCCGTAAGCATGGCACTGCATGGAGTTCATGAATGTTTACATGAGCGAGTGTGCCATACTTTGATCATGTGTGCACATATACACACAGCCAGCCAGCCAACCAGCATATTGCAAGAAGCACTGCTAAATGAGCTTCCCAAAAGACGCTCATGGTTGCTTAGCTGCAGGGCCAACACCCGATGCGTAAGATGATGGCAGAGCCAAACAGGTAGCAGGACAGCCATCATGAGTGCTACACATTGCTTCTGTTCATTCTAAGCCATGTCCACATTGACCAAGCTTCTGCCAAGAGGCAATTCATGCTTGTGCAAGGGTGAATGACAATGAGAGCTTTGTCAACATCTCCAATGTTATTATGTTCATCGATCTTTCCAGCTCCCCTGGGCCGCTGAGCAGATTCTGACAGACTTGCGACTACAATCACCATACTCGGCTCTGATTGCCTCATCATTGCACTAATGCAGGCTGTTTTTAGTCTGCTGCTGCCCGTCTATGCAGCTGACCAACATACAAGAAAGAAGGCAAGCTGCCTCAATTTCCATGCTTGCTGGAGTTGGAGCATGCAGCTACCCTTGCACCAAAATTATTCCACATGTTTAATATCAAGAACATTAGAGGGGAATGCCCGTGTGCGTGAGCACATGCTTAGGGCAAACACCCTGTTTCACAGCAACTATAAGGTAATTACCAGAAGATTTTAACACCAGTTTGGTCTAACCCTCTTGTCCTGATGGACCCACTTTTATAACAAGATGGACCATCCCCTGCATGGTCGCTAACACGCTGGATTTTACATGCCATGCATGGCTGACAACCATTCAAACAACCTGGCCGACAATCAACCCTAGAACTGGAATTATTGTGTCATGCCTGACCCAACTGGGAGCTTGTAGCCAAACCCCCTTAGGGCGCCTTGTGCACCACTTGGTGTCTCTAAGTAAAAGCATACTCAGTGCCAAGGAAGGTGCCACTTACCAAGGCATCTGCAGGCCTGGGGCAGGGGTTTTGCAGACACAAGATTCAGTGAAGCCCCTATCCTCTCCATCTCTACACTCTTAGCAAACACTCACCTTCACAAAAATATCAATGAAGTTGAGTTGGGCCCTTGGCATATTCATCGTGGCTCTGTTGCAGAAGGGGGACACAGCCAGGCCTGCCTGCTGCTCTTTGTCGCCCTGAGCATTTGCAGCACGCAATCAAAGAGGCTCAGCTAACATGCACTGGGTAGGGTGGTCAAGGAGGCGCCTGTCATTGCCCTGCCATGTGCACACTCGGCCTTGCACAGCAGCAAGCACAAGCACAGCAACACTGTGCTGCCAGCTCAGCCCCTTGCCTCATGCAGGCAGCGTGCCATCTCAGGAGGGAGTCAATGGGGGTTGCACTTGGTGCACTTGCGGTTAAATCAAGGCCCAGGCCTTGGCAAAGCATGGTGCTTGACAAGGCGGCGCCAGGCCTTGCCACCCAGCAACCGCATGCGTGAGATGCCAGGGGGGGGATCGCTGGCAGGCATGGTCCTCCATAGCACAGCCATCCCTGTCTGCCTCGCCCCTGGTGTGGCAGGGTGCTTGGCCTGCCACTCCCAGCCATCCGTATTGGCCCACCTGCTCACAAAACTCCTGGATGACCCGCTCAGCCCACGGCCGGGCCAGTTCGAACGGCCTCGAAGGGTTGGCGATGTCCGCCATGTGCACAATCATGCGGTACAGGAGGTTGCGGTCCTGCCACTGGTTTACGTCCGGAACGGCTTCCATCTGGCTGTTGAAGTTCTTGAGCAGCTCAAAGTGGATGGCCATATCCGTGGCCAGCACCACGTCGATCATCAACTGCCGACACTGCGCACACGCGGGGAGGGGGGAGGGAGGGGAGGGGAGCGGTTTTTGGGCGTGTGAACAGACAGAGCCTCAGGACCTCATTACAGGCATACCCGAAACAGCCAACACTCCGCCCGCCAGGCGAGATGGACCTGCCCGAAATCACTGCAAACAGCCAACACACCTTTTTCTGCTCGTCGAAGGTGAAGAGCTCAAAGATGTCGCAGCCCTTGTTCGTGCGCGCCAGCTCGAAGGCCCGAGCTACGTGGTAATTCTCGTTCACGGACTTGTCATTGTACGTCGTGGCCCGTGGGTGCCGGCTGTTGATGAGGAAGTCGTTGTTGACGCCAAGGTGGCCCAGGTCATGTACCGCCGAGGCCATGATGATGCAGAACACGTCCATCTTGGGGATGTCATCGACCTGCTTGGCCAGAGCTTCGAGTATGATTGCTGCGGTCTGTGTCACGTCCGTTGCGTGCACGTTGTTGTGATAGGAGTTGGCGCTGTAGCCTGCCTCCACCAGCTGCAGAAAGTTTTCCACAGTTTGCCTATTGACCTTCCATCCCTCCTGCAAGAACACAGGGCAGGCAGGGCGTACATGGGCGTTTGCCGCTCACCGGATGGTATAGCATGGAGGAAGGGCATTGCAAAGGGACAGGGTTGTGGTGGGAGGGGGGGAGGGGCATGCAAGGGGGGGATGCATGCCAATCATCACTGCTCGCCCGTGTGGCCGCTGCTCCCTGCTGCTCCCTGCTACTGCTGCTGCTGCTGCCGCTGCTGCTGCTCCTGCTCTTGCTTCCTGTCCTGTTGGTTGTGCCCGGGAGCCCCAGCACATGAGGCACTTACCATGAGGTTGTGCAGCTCAAGCAGGGCAATGGTCATTGAGACGAGGGGGTTGCCCTGGGTCTTCTCCCCAAAATCAAAAACATCGAAATCCCAAGCATAGGCCTGCAACCGGACACACAGAAAAAAGCACATTGGGTGCCATGCTGCAGCTGGCACAGCCTCTCTCCAGGCACGGGGAGGTTGAGGGACCGGCATGCCCTGATGGAGCGGGTGCAAGCACGGCTGCTCGCCGCGCCAGGCAAAGCACCCCGCACCTGATTTTGAGCGTGACTTATCCACTGTCGCTGCTGCTCCTTGCTGCATGGCCTCCTGCTGAGCATTGCTGTGTGCGCGCCCGTCTGCCCGTGCTGCTCCTGCTCCTCCTGCTGCTGCTGCTCCGCTCGCCTGCCCTCGATAATAGCCGATGCCTTGCCAGCGTTAAGCGGAATTGCGCAAGCCTGCGGCGTCGCTAATGCTGGTGCGCCCACCGGGCACGACAACCCCTGCAGGCTCTCCTTTATTGGGACCTCTCCATTCCGCGTGGGCTGCTCCTGCTGTTGATGTAGCTGCTTGTTCTTCCGGTGCTTGCTGCTCTTGGAGGGTGTCAGCGCCCGAAACAAGTGTTGCATTCCTGCGCCCTAAAGCCGTGCATGCTCGCTGGGACGGGATAGGAACGATGGGCGTGGTGGCATCGCACCGTGCGTGCAATACTAAATAAAAATATATTTATGGAGCCCCTGCCTGGTCTCCTTGGACCGGCTCCTAAACACCTGTTTCTCGTCCAATTGAATATGCCGTTGGTTCTCTGGGCGAACTTATACTTTCAAGAAAATAATGTGGACCAGGAGGAAAAGCGTGCGCAGAGCTGTAGCTAGCTAGGCAACTTGAGTTCTGATCGCCCTGACAGGCGCTAGACGATCACTTGAGAGGACATCCTTGTTGTCAGCTGTGTCCTTGCTGCAAGGGTCCATCTTGCTAATCCTTGCTGATGCTGCAGGAATGCGCGAGGAAACTGCTGTCTCAAGCACAGCAGTCGTGGGACTGGCCAACTCTCAATGTCTAAGTATTGGAGCTCTTGAAGCTTTCCCACCTCGAACTCCTCTGCATTCAAGTTTTGGAAGTCCAGACTTTGCTCAGCCTGCGTTACCGGCTTACCTACTCAGTACAGTTGAGCATCTTATTGGCTGCAGTGGCCACAATGGCTGCACAAACCCCTTTTTTCCATCTTGTGATGCAATGCTTCATACCACGTTGGGCAGCGAGCAAAACTGGAGCATGCAAACACACCACACATCACTGCAATGTAGTCCAAGCGCTATTCTCTGGGTATGCACACATCCAGGCTTTTAAGGTACAAATGCACTGAGCAATTGAGACGTCGACTTGATGTTCTGTTGGGGATTTGATGCCTGGGTGGTTGGACCAGCAAATGTTGGTTTTTAAAAGGTATCAGAAGTGCTGCAAGCAGCTTGGCTTTTGTAAGCGAGCTGACTCCTCCAGGGTTGCTGCATCCCCCTCAATTTCTTTCTATGTCTGGATGGTCAAGGCCCACACTCAAGCTCCCACTGAAACCTGCACCTGCATGCATACCCATGCTCACACACACCCAAGACACTTCTTCACATTCCCAACCCAGGTGATTTTGGAGGAGTGCAGTACATGCAAATGCAGGTCATCCATGCACCAGAAACACGGCATGAGGAGGCATTGAGGATATAAGGAGGATATAAGCATACCTCATAAGGACCAAAGCTTTAAATTTAAAGAATAAGCTAAAGTGCAATTCCGTATTGGCGCTTGGAAGGAATGGCTTGCCCTAGCATGATTGTGGCCACTAACTTGCTTACATACAGTCCCAGGTCAGGTCTGGGCCAGCTTATGACAGGCACCAAAACGGTTGATTGATCTGGGAAAATTGACGAGGAGGTCCACGACAGGGTCCTGCTGTGGGCCTCTTGATTATGTAGCCCATAAGTCATGGTGGTCCTACAGCATGCAGCATGTAAAAAGTTGTTGGGACCCACAATATTTGACTGTTCGATACAGCTTTTTACCCTCTTTGTGCAAGCAGGGATCACATTATCCAGATCATGCAGTGTCATCCCTGCACGTGGTAGATAAAATTCTTGACTTGAATGACTAAACCTGCCCAAGGACCTGTTAGATTGCTTTTGAGATCCCATTTGGTGAGATTTCTGTGTATCAAATTTGAAGCTCGGTTGGAATTTCTATCCCCCTAGGGCCTCAAGAGCATGGCAGTCAGGTGCATACCCTGGGAGTTTTTCCAGCGCATGTTGGAGTGGTCACTCCTTTCAGTGAGGGCAGCGGTTCGATGCTTGCTGAAGGATGGCAGCCCCAAGTTTGGGAACAATCCCCTGCTCTTCTGGTGTTCACCTATGTTCTCCATTCTGGGCACCAGCCTCCAATGAGGACTCAATCCTTCATTGAGTGCTTCCTTCCTCTGCGGCGTTGGCATAGCTTGTCAGAGCAGGTATTGAAATAGAAACTCTGCAGATTGAACCACAGACAAGCCGTCTCTGCATAAAGCCTAGATATGATCTTTCAGACGTTCAGAAGTGCATCGGTTTGAAGTTGCGGCAGCTTGGGTGTTCTTGCACTCATCCTTTGTCAGCTTTGTGCAGGCTGGGTGATGACGTTAATGGTGGCAGAGGATTTGCTGGATGACCAGGTTTGCCTGACCACATTAAAAACAATTCACCAGTCCTGTGCAACAGTATACACATGGGTGTTGATGGCAATGTTTATTGCTCTTGACACGTTTTTCAGGTACCAAGGAGCTTGCTTGCTGGGCTATGCCCTTGTGAGTCCAAAAGCCACAAAAATCTTGCTAGGAAGCTTGAGCAAGGCTTGCATGCTCGTGGCAATTGCAGATAGATCACTGATGCTGCATCAGTACAGAATGACTGCTTGCCAAGCCATCATAGGCCTGCAGCCACCGCCAGCCGTATGGCGCCGCACCTCTGTCTCAACTGTTGGGGGTGACTGCTCGTCCTCAAGGGTGCCATCACAGGTCTCCGTCTGCAAATGCTAGCGCGTTGTCCATGAGAGTTGCCGTCATCTCTCGCATTGTCCATGAGAATTGCCTTTATCTCTCCTTCCTCATGGCTTGAGGCCAACCATCCCAGGGCTTGTGCGGAGGCTTTGGCCGCTTTCCCAAAGCACGCCAAGCTGAAGGCCCTCCGCTTTTCGGCAAAAGCGCGCCACTCACACACCAGCGGATGCCCATGTGTCCATCATCCTGGCAGCGGATACCCATGTGCTCATCGCTTTGCGCAACCTTTTGCGTTTTGTGTAAGAAATAATACTTTTCGCCTGCCAAGCTTTTAGAGGTGTAGCTCAGTCAAAACATTCATAGATGGTCCTCTTCACTTCAATTAGGATAGTATGAAAGCTCACTCTGTCATATTGCTGTGCAACTGTTTGTTTTGTAATCTGTAATGCTGTCTGATTTCTCTCGCGCTTAATGTTGCTGTGGTTGTGTGTCATCACAATATCTGACTCCATGGTGCACATCCCAGCTCAAAGGGTGCAACGCCTGAAAAATGCTTTGATGGCAATTTTGCTGTCCAGCAGTATACATACAAATGGCATCTAACACTGGTATCTTAGGCTTCGTCTTTCCTCGTACCCATTTCCTAGATCTTCAGGCTGTTCCACGTGCTTGTGTGAGGAACGAGCGTGCTTTTCTTTCTGCTACCACCTCGCTTTTTGCACCTTGACCCTCCCAAGCATGCTAGGAAAAAGAAAAAGGAAAACCATGTAGGCAGTTGAGCACTCCCAATATCAATTCAGGAAGGGGGGACACTTTGGACCAAAGCAACGTGAGTCCTCTCCATCAGTCAGAGAAAGAAGAGAAGCATGTCTTGAGAACCCCACCACAGGCTTCCACATGACGCATTCACAGGAAAAAAACGCACCCTTTCACGTACGTCCAAAGCAAGCAGAAGGCAGATCTCCGACCCACAATCGGAGATGGGCAGAGTTGGCTTTCAGAACAGCCTGCCCTGTGTGATGCACTGCCTAAGTGGCACGCCAACCAAACAAGCCCAAAGATAGCACACCAACTAGCTGACTTGGCAGTCTATCTTATCGTACAGAATACTGTTTTGACACTGTCTAAGGACAAAGCTTACTGATAAGCTTTTGATGGCTGCTAGAAAGCAGAGCAACCGAAGTGTGTCAAGCACTAGCACCAGGAGTCTCAGTCTTGGGCCAGTAGCACCATGAGGAATGTGAGCACATTTCTTTTGCGTTCTCATGGGAAATCCTTTCTTGGCGCATCATAAATGGAATTATGACAAGAGCTTTTGTGCTGCTGTGCAAAATGAGTGCACGTAAACAAGTTTTACAAGTTTTTCCACTTTGAAATTTGTTTGTGCGCTCTCTTAAAAAGAAATATTAAAAACCTACGTAGGCAGTAGACTTACTTATTACTACCTGCATCAGTTCAGGAAAAGGGGACGAATTTGCTAGGAACAATTCCATTTCTGCTTTTTGCCTGTCACGCCAGATAAGTGCTGCAGCCAAAAGTATGCTGCACTGCACGCTCCGTGGGTTGGAGTTCAACTCCAAGTTGGTTGGCCGAGTGCTAGAGTGGTTGACAGTACAACTCTTTTATTAGAGCGATTGACAATACAACTCTTGTATAAAGAGCTTGTTCCTATGTCTTTACGTACTGAAGGATAACCTCGCAGTAATACCTTGTCAAGTCTTGAAGCTAACTTGCAGTAATGCCCCCCGACCCCCATGGAGTAGTCCACTCCAGGCCTTAGGGGAACACGGCACGGCAGTGCAACATTTCAAGTGTGTGGTCCAAGTAGAGTGTGAGAAGAACACGTCCCTGAGAATCTGAGCTTCATCAGCCAAAGAGAAATAAGAGAGTCCAGCAGGGCCACAGGTTCCTTGGTTGCCCTGTCTGCAAGCCCGCCGTGCTTGTGCATTGTATACACTGCCCGCTGTCCGCAGCCGGTCAACACAACACCTATCGTGCTCTAAATACCATGTTGTGGTTACGTCTAAAGGCTATTCTACACTATCACAGTTGGGAGCAAGGGAAGGAAAGGAACAATTGCTGTGTCTACCTTGATGAACTTGGTGAAGAGCAGGGTGCCCCAAACACGTCTCACATGTCTCAAGGGCTAAAACCAATCACACAATGTCGCGGGGCAAAGTACTTACTCCTATCCAAAACACTCTTACAGCAGTGATCAGGAGCAAATCCTCACTGGCATGTCTCAAAACACAGGGGGGCCAACAATTCGAGCCTCTTCCTTTCTTACCATGATCGGGCTGATGCATTGGATTTTAAAAAAAGGATGTGCTCGCTTTCGACTACCCAGTATGGCAGTATGTACCATTGAGGCCACAATGTTTCAGGGCTGGGGCAGCTTTGATTTTTCAAACCCTTTGGACCTCTAGGCCTGACCACAACAAGATCCTCAACACCAATGAAACAAACAATCCTCCCAAGCATTGACACCCAAATGATTAAGTCAAACAATGTTCTACAAGGCAGGCCACGGAGCCCCTCGATTACCGGCGATAGTGGCAACGCACGCAGGAATTCAGGCCAGGCTGCTGGTCAAGAGGCTGGAGGCTCCCATTAAGACCTAGCCCTACAGTTAAGACTGAAGATTCTGAATGTGAACTGTGATGGACCCCAAAATGCTGAACACTCTTTACAAATGGAAGAGCTGGCCTTAAACGTGCACAAATGCCTTATTTTTTCTACTGAAACTAGAACCAATGATCTGGACAGACTGAGTCATTCCCTGCCCCACCATATTCTGATTGGAAAGACAAGTATTCCTGATGGAGCAATGGCTGAAAGGGGTTTAAAGTGGCTCTTCTGGCAGCTTCAAACATCTTGAAGTTCATCACGTTCAATGGAACGTCAGAACACACTCAGAGTGTTTGGGCAAAATGTGGGAAGAGTTTAAAGGCTGCTGAAGTGTGAGCCCATTGATCTTGGTCATTTTGTTGTGGACCTCAGGGAGAGGCACTTGGATTATTGGACACCTTATTCTGGTACGCATCCACGAGAGCGCAACAGCAAACACTCCAATTATCAACAATGGTGCGCCCTCCCTACCACTGGCTAGAGGGCCCTGGTCACGTATTCGCCATACCCCCTTTTAAGATACATGCTCCTGGACCTTCCTCGTGACCTTATTTTCAGCGAGGCACTTATGAGTCCCTGACTTTGTGTCTACACTCCACCCTACTTGTGACTTGTGCAATGCTAATGACGTACAAGATGAGCAACACGTCTTTTTTCACGGCACCCACCCACACTTAGTCTCAGAGGCTCTCTCCGCAGGACTAATGCGTTCCTGTTTCCTCCCACAGGTTTCAACAACTTGTTGAAGGTGTCTGCTTTTCTGGGCCAGGAAAACAATAAGCTTTATTTCTTTCTTTCAGGCTGATAGTTTTTTATGAGCAGGCTAGCAGTCGCACTTCTTGACTGAAGGCCTTACCTTGTAACCCTACACACCAGCAACCTGATCAGTCAAACTACCTGGCTGAAGGTCAAACTTAAACTTGTAACCCTACAAGTTGTAACCCTAAAGACTCTCAGCCTGGCAAACAGGCTTTCTCTGTGAAGGCAACCTCTCATTTGCATGCCTTCCCTGGTCAGACCATC
>LKMJ01004438.1_pt1 | contig 13200 bp, 6 predicted proteins | sample 643391 | NCBI WGS metagenome assembly LKMJ01 (sample SAMN04112250, study PRJNA286221) | soda lake metagenome | biome: soda lake; feature: Kulunda Steppe; material: water; isolation source: sample PL-Br10 brine of Picturesque Lake | place: Russia: Kulunda steppe | collected 2010-07
CAAGTTCACAAAATCCCAATATAGAGCGTGGGTCAAGCTACCAGTTTCAAGACGGCTACCCCGAAGTACGAGCTTCTGCCATCGGCTTGCTGAATGAAGATGATGAAGCAGTAATTAACATCACTACGGAAGTTGTTTATGGCAGTCTGATTTATCGAACTATTGAAGAACAATCTATAGCGCAAATAACGCTTGAAATTCGAGTTAATGAACAAGATGGTAATTTCAGTAAAACTTTCCGTGAAGAGTTCGACATCTCTTCTTCTGAAAAAAATGCCTACATGAGCCAGGAGCTTTTTACTTTCATTAAAGATATGGAGGTACAACCTGGACAGTTCGACATCGAAATTACTGTATCAGATAAGTCATCCGGCAAAGCTATTCTACGAGAGGCAACTGCTATTATTCCTGACCCGGCTGACCCCGTTATTAACCTTACCTCCGTACGGCTATCTGCCAAGAGTATAGATGGCCCCACTCCGGAATTCACACCAATTACAACGTATGATGTTCCCTCAAAAATGGATAGCTTGAAATTGGATTTTCAAGTGACCAATAATGATCCGAATGATCCACTTACGGTTCGTTCGCGGCTAATTCATTTTGAATCGGATACCATGCCGGCTCGACCGCTACATTTTAATAACTACTCCCCCTCCTCGATGGGATATAAAGGTATTGATATGCGAAACCCCGAGGAGAAGGAAACTACAACACGTGTATTGGAACAGTCAGGTAGTGTAACCATTGAGTATAAATATCCCCTGTTGCCGCGCGGGAATTATCGGTTTGAGGTAGAGACTGAAGATGAAGATGGAGAGAAGATTTATAAAGCCCGGGATTTTTCCGTAAAGAGCGAGAATTACCCGATGGTTCAAACAGCCCGGGAGATGGCTGAACCACTGTACTACCTTATGGACGAGAAAAAATACGAAGAGATGATGAAAATCAGTGATCCGGACTCCATGAAGGAAGCTGTAGATCGATTTTGGCTCTCCAATGTTGGCAGCCAAAGCAGAGCCCGTAATGTTATCAGCCTCTATTATGAACGGGTGGAGGAGGCCAACAAACAGTTTTCGAACTTTAAAGAAGGATGGAAAACGGACGCCGGGATGATGTATATCCTCTTTGGCCCTCCATGGTATGTAGATCGTTCTTTAAATCGAATGCAGTGGTCTTATGCATACGACAGAACTGACCCCCGCTATAATTTCTATTTTGAGCGTCCCCGCAATCCAAATGAACATTTTCCATTCCAACACTACATCCTCGAACGCAGCACCAATTACTTTAACGTAATGTATCAACAAAGACAGCTGTGGTTAACAGGTAGGATTTTAGAATCGAGGTTGTAGGTCACATGCTCCGTACCGGTTTTTGAAGATTGATCTATTCTTCACCTACTGTAGATATTTCTGCAGTAAAAAATCTTGAGAAATTTTCTTCGATGGCAGATTGGTTGGCAGAATCTGTGGGGTCCAAAATTTCACCATCGTTTGATGTAAACCATTCCTTCCACTCTCCCATCAAAATGATATCTAATAATCCATCTTTTTCCGGCAGGTTTACATTTCTGTCAAAACTATACTCTACTCGTTCATCATATTTTGATTTGAATACAAAAGGTTCACTATTCTTTAACCCAATTATTACCATAGAGAAGACATCCGTGACGTTACCGGTATCATCCCTAACTACCAGTTCATCGTCTACAATTTCAGTGTCGAACCCGGGAACTTCCAATTCATAACTGATCCCAACATACTCACCTCCCAATAATTCACCACTGGCAACTCTCATTTCGTTCTGTACTCCAAAATTGCTGATATTTACCAGGGTTTTATTCTCTTCAAATATCTCATTATCAGATACGGCTTCCATTTCAATGTTGTTCAATAAAAATCTTGCACCAATAATTTCAAGAGTATCTTCTTCTTGGATCAATGGAGTATCTGGTGACTGTAAGCCAATTGAGAGAGTGAAGCTCGTATTGGGCTCCTCAAAATCCATATCTAAACAACCACTTACGATACTGGTAAATAGTATTAAAACTGTTGCTAAGAAGAACTGTTTCATAAATACGTAGTCTGGTGTGTTAATTAAAATTAAAAAAGCCGCCATATATTAAATATGACGGCTTTAAAATTACGAATGGTTATTCTTAATTAGTAACCATCATTTTGTTCGATATTGGCATTGGAATCCAGCTCATCCTGTGGGATAGGGAAGGTGATCCGATTATCATCCGGAGCAAGTCCTCTTATATCCAATCCTTTTCTTGAGAGTGTGTAGAAACGGTCGCCTTCAAAAGCGAGTTCAACTCGTCGTTCAAGAATGATAGCTTCAACCATTTCTTCCTGGCTATTAAAATCGGTTCTGTCGTATTCAATAAACTCAGGAAATGGAGCCCCTGCATCATCTGTAACGATAATGGCTCTGGTTCTTACTTCATTCAGGCGATCAAAAGCTTCCTCCGGAACAGCAGCATAATCTGGTGCTGATTCCACAAGAGCTTCCGCACTTGCCAGCAAGATATCCGCATAACGTGAATTTAATACGTTATCCGCGTTATCTATTCCGTCAGGGAACTTCGTGGTTGAAGTTTCCAGGTCCTGAATCAGGTTAAACCGAGTTTCCTCGACATTTAGCCCTGCTGCATCAATAGCCTCTTGCTGATCATCAGTAACTGTGGAGCTTAATGCTTCAAAATAGTCATCAGTCCATTCGATATCGCCTCTACCGCCTTCAGCCGTACTTGCATAAAATGCGTTTTGACCGGCATTTACACCCGGATTGTCTTGAGGTGTATGGGCAATTTCGAATATTGATTCAGAAGAGAATTCATTTCTGAAAGGCCCTTCCACAGAATCCGTTAGCTCATATGCACCTGAAGAGATAATCTCTTCTGCATAATCAGCAGCGGCTTCATAGTCACCACGTTCTAATTCAAGCCTCATCAAATATGTAGTTGCTGCATATGTTGATGCTCGGCCTTCAAGTTCCGCACCTGGTGCAGGAAGTAAATCTCTGGCGGCCAGAAGATCAGCTTCTGCCTGCTCGTAAACTTCCTCTACGGTGTTTCTCGGAAGCTCTTCAAAATCTTCAGGATCTAAAACAGCTTCTGTTCGCACCGGAACTCCGGGGTGGGAATTATCCGCTTCAAACCCGGCAGGTTTGGCAAAAACTCTTGCCAACTCGAAATATAGCATCCCGCGTGCGAAAAATGCATCTCCACGGATCAGATCTCTTTCTGCATCTCCAAAATCGGGCCCGTCTTCAACCTCATCTACCTTCTCAAGTAGAGTGTTAGCCGTATTGATTTCACGGTAGGAAATATTCCACCATGCACCAATTTGACCGTCACTTGGGTTCATTTCCCGTGCTGCCTGACGAGCATAGTTTGTAAAACTACCCGTCCATAGAACATTATCGGTCATAATTTCGGTTAATACATTAAAATTACCTCCCGAAATACTAGCGTTTTGCAGACCATCATATAGACCGGTCTGCAAGTTTTCTAATCCATCTGGTGATGAAAGTACTTCATCTGCAGGTAGTGACTGCTGTGGTTCCTGGCTATCTAACATATCACAGCCGATCAAACCTCCAACAATTACTACTACTGTAAGAAATTTTAAATAATTCATAATAGTGTGTTTTAGTAATTTTTTAGAGTGTAATATCTATACCGAACATTACCTGTCGCGGCTGCGGAGGCTGGAAGAATATATCTGTCGCTTGGATATTTCCACCCGAGGAAGCCTCAGGGTCTTGACCATTAAATTCTGAACTTGTTATGGTTACAAGATTTTGTCCCTGTGCGTACAACCTGATACTGTTGTTTCCGGTAATTGATGCCGGAAGTGTATATCCAACAGACAACTGCTTAAGCCTCAGGTACGATGCATCTTCAAGGTACCGGCTGTTGTTAGCCTGTGCTCCATTTGTCTGGAATAACCTAGGCTGAGGATTTGCTGCATCTGTATTTTCAGGTGTCCAGTAGTCATTCTGCCTTGTAGACTGATTGAACAGACTGTTCAGATTTGTATCGGTAAATGTACCGTCTGAACGATAAAGATCATTTCCGTAAGAATACTGGAAGAAGACCGTAGCATCGAATCCTCCATAACCAAACGTATTACTGATTCCTCCGAAGAAATCAGGGAATGGGCTACCCATTGCTTTTCTAGGTGCTTCGTTAAAGTTATCCGTCACTTCACCATCAGCATCAATCCACTGGGCATTACCATTTTCGGGATTTACACCGGCATACTCATGAACATAAAACTGTCCAAGCGGCTTACCTACACGAAGCATGTTTGAGCCAAAAATTTGGTCTCCCTCACGATCCAGGCGTAACACTTCATTATCTACCGTAGAAATATTCAAGCTGGTAGTCCAGTTGAAATTACCCTGAAAGATGTCCGCTTCAAGATCGAACTCTAACCCCTGGTTTCGTATCGCACCAATATTTTCGGTAAACGACGTAAAGCCATTCACACGTGAAATTGGGACATTGAGAAGAAGATCATCTGTATCTTTGATATAGTAACCAATAGTACCTCTAAGGCGACTATCGAAAACACCAAACTCGAGTGCACCGTCTAGCTGTGTGGTTTTCTCCCACTGTAGATCTGGATTTTCCAGTTGGGTTATACGTCCACCCGGCACATTATTGTAGTCGTTACCATATCCTGCAAGGAATAGTGTTGGAAAATCACCAATCTCAGCATTTCCTGTCTGCCCTACGCTTGCACGCAGTTTCAAGAAGTCAAAAGTTTCTGATGTGTAGAAATCTTCATCACTCACAATCCATCCAGCTGAAAATGCCGGGAAGAAACCGTATTGGTTTTCATCACTAAAGCGTGAAGAACCATCAACACGGCCGGTAAGTGAAAAGATATATCGATCCATCAATGTGTAATTGATCCTGGAAAGATATCCTACAAAAGAAAAGCTGGTTCCTGAACCGGATGCGCCCGTAATGTCAGCAGCTGAATTTAGATTCATTAGCTGATCATTTGCATAATTTTGCCCGGATGCACTAAAGGAAACATTTGAATTCTCCTGGAGAGTAATACCACCTAGTACATTCAGATCGTGATCGCCAAATGTATTCTGGTATTCAGCTGTGTTTGTCCAGTTAAAATTCCTGTATTGGCTATTCGATGCAAAACCGGATCCTGTTGGTGATCCATTTGTTGTAAAGTCCGCATTTCTAATGCGCTCAGTTATCTGAAATAAATCAAACGAAAACTCAGAGTTAAATGCAAAGTTTTCAGTTACATTCCAATTTACATAGGATGTACCAAGCATTTGTGTAATATTACTCTGCACGTCATCTCCTTCAAGATTTCCAACAGGCTGCCCAAAAAAGGCTGTAAATGGATTGGGATCTGTGCTCAAGTTAAGTTCACCTTCTGGTCCGCGTACCGGAACGTTTGGATAATGTAGAGCTCCAAACGTATAAGGTGCAGCAACGGCGTTTTCAGTATAAACTCTGAAATTGTCCGTTCTGGATGGGTTTAATGTTAAGCCAACCTGTACCTCATCTGAAAGATCATGGTCGATTCTCAGACGGGTGGAGTACCTGTTTAACTCATTGTTTCGAATATATCCTTCCTCAAACTTATAATTACCTGAGAGGTAATACCTGGTATTTTCAGTTCCGCCGGATACACTTGCGCTTGTCTCCTGCATATACCCGGTTTGTGTTACTTCACCTAACCAGTCAGTATTTACAATGTCATCCGTTGGAAGTCCAAAACCAAAATCGATAAGACCTGCATTTTCAGCAGCATCATTCCAAATTGTGGTAAACTCTTCGCCATTCATCATATCGTAGCGATTTGTCTCCTGAACAATACCACCTGTCATTCGTACATTTACGCGAGCTTCATCAGCGCGCCCTTGCTTCGTGGTAATCAAAATCACACCATTGGAACCTCTTGAACCATAAATAGCAGAAGCTGCTGCATCTTTAAGCACCTCATACGATTCAATATCATTTGGATTCAGGTTCATCAATGGGTTTACACCGGTATTAGCTCCCAGTCCAGTACCGACAGAGGCGCTACCACCATCAGATGGATTTGTAACCGGAACACCATCAATCACTACTAGAGGAGCGGTACTCGCTGAAATTGATGAAGCACCACGTATTCTAATTGTAGTGGCGTCCCCCAGTACTCCGGAGTTTCTTGAGAATTGTACTCCTGATACTCGCCCTTGAAGAGCTTCATCAGCAGACCCAAGAGAGACATCTCCTAGCTGCTCTGTACCAACCTGGCCAATCGAGCTTGTTACCTGCCGGCGTGAAAGAGTACCATACCCTGTCACAACAACATCGTCGAGCATTTGGAGGTCCTCCCCCATTACGACGTTAATTTCTGTTCTTCCGTCAACTTCTTCTTCGACGGCTTCAAAACCTACAAATGAGAATTCTAAAACATTTCGGTCTTCCGGAACGTCAATCTCGTAACGCCCATCTATATCAGTAGATGCTCCTACTGTTGTTCCCTGAACAACAACGGTAACACCCGCTAATGGCTCTTCACTCTCAGCTTCGGTAACAACACCTGTAACAGTTTGTTGTGCCCAAGCAGAAAATGAAAATGCCATACTAAATACGAGTAGTAGTATCGCCTTTTTCATCATAATGAAGCTTAATTATTGATTGAATGATTGTTATATATTTTTCGCAGTTTTTCCCGCGAATATAATTATGAAGCTAAATTATAAATGGAGAGGCAGAAAATAAAATAAAAATATACTTTTTTTATGATTTTACAGGTATATATTTAATATTATATTAATATTTTAATTATTGTATGAATTATAATTTTAATAAATACTACAACTAAATGGTCAATTGAAAGACTTTTTAGGTAATCTTTTCGAGAAGTGCATATCAAATATTTTCTTTATCTATTAATGATAGTGTCTCATTTATAGATCAATAGGGAGAACAAATAAGAAGATTAGAGATAAGGATAAAATTACTGGGAGGGCATTATTATTGCAATTTTTACAGAGTCACTATTCTCTTAATTTTTAATTAAGAAACCAATGATAAATTTTTAATATTTTATTAATACCTATATTAATATCATGCAATGATACATTTTAATAAAATGATCTATTTTATCTCTTTCAAATTATAGGCTTATCCCCTATCTACGTTTAATGCAAACTATCAAACGAATTGTAATTGTGTACAACGCAGAAAGTGATATTGTACTTAAACAACTATAAAAAAACAGGCTCCTGTTATTTCTAAGCAATTATCACTAATTATATGTTCAAGACAAAATTATTCTACATCGGTGAAACGTGTTAAAGCGTACCCTTCGATTGATAAATTTTCTTCAAAATTTCTATTTATAGTTGGTTCATTTTCTGGATCATCAGGAGCAATAATTTGTTCTGCAGAATCATCTACAAATACATCAGATACAAATATAGATTTATCAATTACCAGTGTCTCACTGTCTTGACCTACCTGAATTGTTGAGAACTCTTGTAATTTATCAAAGGATAGTGAAGAGTTATACGTGAATTCTTCACCATTATATTCGCCCTTTACAACAAATGAATAGGACTCTTCTGAACCAAAGAAATCTTGATCTTCTATATTACTAAACTCTTCAACAGGTCGTAGAAACATCTCATAACCATTAAACCTGTCTACATCTTGAAATCCTAAACTTACACCCAGGACTAGATTTTTATTCGTCATATCATCTCGATAGAAGAAGATCATAGAATCTATACTTTCACTTGAGCCCAGCTCAAGGTCATCTTCACCGAAAAGTGAGAAACGATCTATTGCAAACTTAAACTCATTGATTGTGATACTATCTTCACCATATTCAAATGTTTCACCAAGTTCTTCTACTTCAAATAGTAATTCTACACGAATTGGTTGTTCAGGTTCAGGGGTGGTTAAGCAACCTGCAATAAAAAGAGCTGTAAATAGTATAGCTAAGATTAGTTTTTTCATTATTGACGTGAAATTTAATAAATAAAAAAAGCCACGCTTTTGAAACGTGGCTTTTTTGTTAAAAGTATGTTATTGAATGTTATTCAACAATCGTTGTAACCGATTCAAGAAGATTTGGTGATGGTTCTACATCACTTGAATCTTCAAGAGTGATAACAAGAGTAACTGATTCACCGTCATCAAGACTATCTTCAATAAAGTCAATCTCGATATCAACAGTGCTTGTTCCTGCCTCAATTGTTACTGGTGAGGTTGTTACAAGATTGTAGTGAACGCCCTCTTCAGCTCCACCATCTTCAGGTGAACTGACAGTAAAGTCAACAGAAACATCTTGATCCTGTTGCTCACCGATGAGCTGAACTTCAATTGAGGTTCCACCATCTTCTTCAATGCTTACTTCCTGTGATAACGGAAACAGACCTAATTCAAGGCCGTCCCACGTTTTATCAAAATCCCCTGTATCGAACAGATCATTGCAACCTAATGCAAAGAAGGGGATTAATGCGAGTATTAATAGTTTACGTTTCATAATCTAATCTACTTTGAATTTTGAAATTTATAAGAGATCCGTTCTTAATATCCCGGATTTTCTTCAAGTTCGGGATTAACATTTCTAAGCGTAGCTCCGATATTAGCAAGAATTCTGTACGAATCTGCTGCTATTTTCAGAGAACCATCGGGGGTTCTTACATCCCGCCCGGTACGCTTTAAGTCCCAGAACCTGTGTCCTTCAACTATCAATTCACGCATTCTTTCATCAAGAATTTCATCCTCAAATGCTTCAACGCTGGTTAGAGCATCCGGATTCGCTACAGCAATTGGATCTAACCCTCTTGCTTCACGAAGTTGATCCAAAGCGTCGGCTCCGGCCATTGCACTTCCGGCGTCTTTTGCAGCTGCTTCAGCCCAAATGAGGTAGAGTTCTGCAAGTCTCATGTACCGCAAGTCATCGGCCAAGTTTCCTTTGGCGCCGTTGAACTTATTGGTAGAGAGTTCATCTTCATTTGCAGCGTCACAACCTGATTGAGGGTCATTTTCAGTTCCATCAACACACGGCTGATACCATCCGCCTTCGTACTGGCGAATACCATCTTCGTCGACTACAATTTCACCGTCATCATCCCTGACGAAATCACCTATACGAAAATCTTCATCATCATATAGATCCAATACTCTCTGAGTAGGCACTTGTGCAACCCACTGAGTAGAGGTGTAAGCAGCTGGTCCGGTATTTGTATTTGAACCACCACCGATTGCCTCTGTATCAGCATTAATGGAAAGCACAAATATACCTTCTGTATGATCTTGTGTCTCAAAGAACATATTTGCTACTTCATCTTCAGTAGATGCAAGTGACAAATCAGATGCATTATTGATACCGTCCTGTGCAGCCTGGCTCGCTTCAGCCCAGTTACCTGCATAGAGGTTAACCCTTGCAGTAAGGCCGTCAACAAATGCTTCATTCAATCTCGTTCTGTCAGCTGTACCTGCTAAAAGTGTTTTAGCTTGGCTTAAATCATCCAGAATTTGAGTATAAACATCATTGACTGTTGCTCTTGGTCTGGCATCAGCATCCTCTACGTCAATCGTAGGTTCAGTTCTGAGTATAATACCAAGGTCCCACTCTCCATCTCTTCCGAGAGGATCGTTAGGCTCATAACCCAAAGACCGTACAAGATGGTGCATAGCAAAAGCTCGCATTGCATATGCTTCACCTACATACTGATCTTGTGTTTCTTCAGGCAGTACTCCGTCTTCAATAGCACCAATCAAAAGATTAGCATCTAAAATGATGCTGTATGTTTGATTGTAAGGTCGAAGGTGAGTTGTACCAAATGTACCTCTGGCTTCATTCAGACCCTGCATTCTTGAAGAACCAACTCTACCGAATGTTTCATCAGCAAAAGCGCTTGGCCCAACAAAATACTCTGTTGAGAAGCCAAAGCCTGATCTCAGTTGAGAGTACATGGATGCTCGCAGTGCTTCAACACCATCGGCTGAACTAAGCACTACATCTCCGGATACAGCCGTTGGTGGCTCTGTATCCTCCAAAATGTCATTACAGCCGACAAAAGCAAACACGAAGGCTGCAACTAAAATATAGCTTGTTAATTTAAATGTATTCATTGTGTATAACCCTTTGAATTTTTATGTATTCAATTAAAATTGGATTTCAATACCCGCATTTACCTGTCGCTCAGTTGGGTAAGACGCAACAGTGATATTTCCATAAATATCTGTTGGGCTAAAAGCAACCTCAGGATCATACCATGGCCACGCGGTCCAAGTTACAAGGTTAATCCCTGTAGCAAACAGTCGAACATTATCAAGTCCAAGCCTGTCGGTAAATTGACCGGGTAACTCATAACTCAACGTTACATTCTTCAATCGAATGTAGCTTGCGTTATTAAACGAGTTGGTACCCTGTTGGGTTCTCCAATTTTCAGTTTCGGGATACGCTGCTCCACCGGTTAACGCACGTGGAATGTGTGTTACATCTCCCGGTTGCATCCAACGGTCACGTACCTGGCTCTCCAGGTTCATGAAGAAGTCGGGAGTTCTGGTGAAGTAGTAGTCGGTATTGGCAAATGCCCATTGACCAAAACTGTACTGGAAGAATGCATCCAGTGAGAATCCTCGGTAAGCAATTGTATTACCAAGTCCACCGGTCCAGTTTTCTCTACCATCATTAAACTTCACAGCATCACGTTCATCAACGGGAGTGTATGTAAGGTTTCCATCTGCATCCAACCACATTGGCCGTCCGTCAGCAGGGTTTACACCAGCCCATCTTGGAGTTTGAATAATTCCAATAGGCTCACCGATTTGCAGTGATGTAAGAGTAGCATCTGGTCGAATATCTTCTCCATCCGGTAGCTCAAGGATTTCATTTTGCACATAGGCAACATTAAATCTTGTACTCCAGAGGAAGTTTTGTGTATTCACGTTCACACTATTGAATGAAAATTCAATTCCGTCATTTCTGACAGCACCAATATTTTCATTAATGGAAGTGAATCCACTATCATTTGGAAGAAGTCTTTCTAACAGAAGATCTCTGTTTTCTTTTCGATAAACATCAATTGCACCGGAAAGTCGGCCATCAAACACTTCGTAGTCAAGTCCAACATTCAACTCAACAGCTTCTTCCCAGCTTAAGTTAACATTTGCTAACTGTGTAGGGGTAAGTGCAGTTGCTCCCTGGTAAGAACCAACAGCAGAATAGAGGTCACGAGCAACAAAGTCTCGGTTTACTCCTGAACCAATATTGGCGTTACCTGTTGTACCGTATCCTACACGAAGCTTCAATTCATTAAAGAAGTCTACATCAAAGAAGTCCTCTTCACTAACTCTCCAAGCACCGGACACTGACGGAAAGAAACCCCATCTTGTCTCAGCACCAAAGCGCGAGTGACCATCGTAACGTGCAGTTACAGAGAGGAAATATCTCTCATCATAGTTGTATTTGGCATTACCAAAGTAACTTCCCAATCTCCATTCGGTATTTACACCGGATGCAGTTGTTGGAGTAGAGCTAGCACTTAGTACGTTAAAGAACTGTCCCGGGAAACCAACTCCACGAGTATTAAAGTTCTCTGAGTAATTTCTTCTGTACTCTATCCCTAGAAATCCTGAAACGTTATGTACGTTATCAAAGGTTTGTCGGGCATTTGCCGTCATATTAGTCGTTAATGCCTGTGAATTTCTATTTGAGTAAAATAGAGAACCGCCATCACTGGCATTCGCTATCACAGAGTCAAAACGTTCATCCTGTGTATTTCTGTAATCAACACCAACAAGACCGGTAAAGTCTAACCAATCAGTTGCACGGTATGTAAGGTTTAAATTACCAATTACAGAAGTAACAGTAACATTTCGGTCAACTTCATCTCTTACAAGAGCAGGGTTCGCACCTAAGCCAAAGAGAGGAGATGCCTGTGGGTTGTAGCTTCCGTCATCAAGAAAAGGGAAACCCATAGGAGCACTAAACATAGCCTGTGATGGAGGACAGTTGATAAAGTTACCATCCTGACATACACCAAACTGGGTACTTCGAGCAAGGTTTAAGTTTACAGAACCACTTAACCGCTCTGTTACCTGGTGATCGATATTCGATCGAAGGTTCAGACGAGTAAAGTCCGTATTAAAGGCCGTACCTTCAGTATCTTCGAATCCACCGGCAATATAAAAACGTGTATTTTCATCTCCACCGGTAGCAGAAACATTATATTTCTGCGTAACTCCGTCTGAGAAGATAAAATCTTGCCAGTCAGTTTCAGCAAGTCCCTCTCCTGGCACCGGCTCTCCATATAGACTTATAAATACACCTTCAGCTGCATCTCTGAACGGATCCATATCAATTTCGGTAGGCTGTAAGCCATTATTGAAAGCAATACCTTCACCGTAAAACTGTACGTATTCATCCGTTGAGATATAATCAACATTATTAGCAATGGTTCTTACACCAGTTTCAGCACGTGCATTAATTCGAGTAGCACCTTCGGCACCACGCTTGGTTGTAATCAATACAACACCTGCAGCTGCTTGTGAACCATAAATAGCAGCAGAGGAAGCATCTTTCAGCACCTCAATAGACTCAATATCATTTGGATTGATATTGTTCAGGGGTGATTGACTTGTTAATCCAGATTGCTGATCAAATGAAATCTGAACACCATCAACAATGTAAAGTGGTTCTGATGCGGCATTAATAGAACCTGTACCACGTACATTTACACGAAATGCACCACCCGGGTTACCGGATGTAGTTGTTACAGATACACCAGCTGCTCTACCTTGAAGTAGAGATTCTGTATTCTGCAGCGGAACATCTTGAATGTCCTGCGACCGAACACTGGAAATAGAACCTGTAAGCTCACGCTGTGTAGTTGCAGCATAACCTGAAACTACGACTTCGTCTAAGCCGACTGCACCAGCCTCTAGTTCTACATTATAATTAAGTGTTTCTCCAGCAGTAATCGTCACCGTTTCACTGTAGGTAGCATACCCCACAAATGTAACAGTTAACGTGTATTCACCGGCAGATACGTTCGAAATTTCATAATTGCCATCCATGTCCGTGGCAGCACCACGTTCAATTTCGACAAGCTGAACGTTCGCACCAGGAACTGTTTCGCCTGTTTCTCCGTCTGTCACTTGCCCGGATATTGCCCCCGTTTGGGCAAAAGCAAGCTGAG
>LKMJ01004440.1_pt1 | contig 13195 bp, 22 predicted proteins | sample 643391 | NCBI WGS metagenome assembly LKMJ01 (sample SAMN04112250, study PRJNA286221) | soda lake metagenome | biome: soda lake; feature: Kulunda Steppe; material: water; isolation source: sample PL-Br10 brine of Picturesque Lake | place: Russia: Kulunda steppe | collected 2010-07
AAGTACTGTGAAGACACTCGCCCTGAGCAGCAGCTCCAAGCTGCCCATGCTCAGCATGGTCACCTTAGACGCAGCATTGCAGGAGACCATGTTCTTCATGTCATTCTCTTACGTGTAGGGGGTATTGTTTACATTCCTCACACTTTGGTTCCTCTGAAAAGTCTCGGCCTTGATCCACGAAGAGTCAAGAAACTTGCTCTCAAGCTCCATGCTCATTCTGTGCACTATGCTCATAAGCTCGTTCAGACCAGACGTTTCCTTGAGCATTCTCTTCACCTTCAAACCAATCAGGAGAGGTCTGCTGGCTTGTCTGCCCGCAACCCTCCTGATCCCCACTGACTGCTTTCTTCTTTTCTGGTGAAGGGGCTTTTCTTCTCAAGTGGCCCCTTTTCCTTAATTGATGTGAGCTTTTTGCTGCTTGCGAAGTTTTTCTTTTCTTTTCTTTCTTTCGGCCTGCACAGGCAGTGAAGATGGGACGAACTTGGTGGCCTAACCGGGATACTAGACAAGTGCTGATGCCAGATGAACAATTCGTCATCCAGAAGACTTATGAAGGTCACTGGTAACGGTTACGAGGATAAGGCCTCGGTCAAGAAGTTTGACTGCTGGCCTGCTTCTTAAAAAAAACAGTTAAGGAGGTTAGCATTAGCACCATTAGCAAGTCCAAAAAATAGGACAGCCTAAAAAAATTTAAGAACAGTAAAGCAACATCATAAGACTGCCCAACAGTAGGGAAGACTTGTAAAGAATCCAGAACTGTCCAACCCTAGTCTTTCAAGGAGCCCTGACCCTTAACCCCGGGTTTAGGGCCTGAGTTAGGGGCTCCTTGGTTGTTTTCCGTCGGTCACGATCAATCCATTAAAGGTAGCATATGAGGCAGATGGGTCTTGCTTGTTTTTGGTAGTCTTTGCGGGCTGCGTAGACATAGGGTTTAGGGGTTCAAAGTTTACAAGAAAAGGCTTCAGTCAAGAAGTTTGAACCTTCTTATAAAAAGCTTTTAGTGCATGAAGGAAGTTCTGGCTCAGAAAAAGCAGAAACAATGTGGAAATCTGTGGGAGGAAACAGAGACATTTGCGTAGACACAGCAGACTTGCCCCTCTAGCCTCCCTGTCTCTTTTTGAGCGACCATTTGCCTCGAGCTCAAAGCGCTTTTTTTGGCTTGCGTTCACCGCCTTTGTCCGGGCCTGCTTCCTTGCCAGTTTCTTTGTCTTGTCAAGGGCCTTGAGCTTCTTTTCTTTCTACGGACCTTACAGGAATTTACCACGTCCTGGCCCCTTACAAAAAATCCATAAGTTCTGCTGGACCTGGGCTAGGGCAATCCCCATCCCTAACAGCTCCGGATAGTCGAGCAGGCGGCGGGACACCTGAGATGGGAAGCCGATTATCCACCCTGGCAACCTGTGGGTTCGGGGTTCAAACCTCACTGAAGGCCACAACCGGCTAAGCTGCCCTCGTTCGGCGGATACAGCCTTGAAACCTTACCTTACCTTACCTTGGGCAATCTTGAATGACGTGCACTTCATGCAAAAGAGACAGCAGAAGGCTTGTACTGCACCCTAGTAGCACTTGAGTCATCATGATGGCTCGCCTGAAAACGTACCTGTGCCACATGCCAGTGGGGGAGCGCGCTAGATAGGTGCTGCAGCCAGACGTGCACTGCACCGCATATTCAGCCGGTTCAAGTTCGTAGACCATTGCAAGGTAAAGTTTACGCAGGCCTTTTTGGCCTCCGCTAAGCTGCCCTCGATCGGCAGGTACAGCTTAGTGTCCTAATCAAACCTTACCGCCAGCCTGGTCGTCAGGCTGATCGCTTAGTTACTGCTTACTGCTCATCGTCACCCAAAAAAAACCTCACGATGTCCGAAATGAAATGGCAGTTTGTGACACTAAGAAAAGGAGTCAAAGATATTCTGATTAGATAAGACATGAAGTGCCACTGCATGCAGTGCATGAAGGCCTCCACAAGAAGTCTGCTCAAGAAAAAAGGCTTGTGATAATTTCAGGAGCTCCATCTCAATATAAGGCAGGCGGCTACCAAGCACGCAAGCAACAGTTCTTCATACAGTTAAGGCATCAGGGAAAATTCTAAGGCTGCGTGAGCCGGCAATCAGGGTGATCAGCATTGCTGAATTGTGTTCCCTTGAGCAGTGATGGCACATGGGCTGCTTGAATCCAGTGCCAGCTGGAAACCTCCTTCAGGCTTGGCGCCAACTCACAGAGCGGCATCAGCTCAAACCATGCCCATCAGAGCCAGTCGCAGCAGCTCGCCAGTGGATTGCCAGATCTGGCCGCGCGTCTGCGACCCCCAGCACGACTTGCTGGAAGTCGTCAGCTTGACAGCAAGGATTGCCACCTATCTCTATGCTTGTCAATGCTGTACCATGCCCAGCTGCCAGCGCCTGCAGAGGGGGACCAAATCAGAGGCAAAGGGGTGGATCTAGGTAGGCTTTGATGAGGGTTATCTTTTACAGAATGACAAGCAATGGTTTCCAAGTGGGCCCCTCTAGCGACAAATAAGTGCTCTGCAGCAGCTGCTGCTGATGTTGCTGCTGCTGCAAAAAACTGCCGACTAGCTCCATCAGAGGCTTTGCACGCCGAGCCTGTGCATCATAGAGGAGGGGGTTGTTAAAGTCAAGGTGTCAAGGCCGTGACTAGCATCCTAACCATGTTCAAATGCTGGGCAGCTCCCAGCATCTGCCCTGTGCATAGCGGCTGTGTGCACACTTGGGTGGCTAGCGCGTGAAAAGAAGCAGATCCCTGAGGTGATGGGAGATGGGCATAAGCATATGCACTTCCAGCCAGCTTCGTGCACGTCTACAGCATGCAAGACCTGGCACATTCCCTCGCCTCCTATTTCCTCCTCTATCAAGAAGCGTGTCTCCTGCAAAACATCCTGCATGTCCACCAGCACCTTCCACACCACTCCTGCAGGGGCCCTGTCCTGCCCATCCCACCCCACCCCCACCACACCTGCATCAGCACCTCCACACCCTGCCGGCTGAATCCGCAGCCCGACACCACCAGCTCCTGCAGGTCCTGGAAACCGCCTAGCTCGGTAGCATCGGGCGCACACAGCTCACTGGGGTGCTTCAGACACTGCGCTAGCGCCGCCGCGCCCTCGTCACCCAGCTTGCAGCCCAGCAGCGACAGCTTGCGCAGGCGGGGCACGCCGCTCAAGGCCTGCACGCCAGCCACGCCGGTCTGCGCGCAAGCACGCACGCAAGCAGGCAGGCTTGACACGAGAGGCCTTGGGCGCCAGCCACGGCAAGCCACCTTCGCTGTGCAGCTTGTGCATGAAACAGTCTTGACCTTGTTTGACCTTACACACACACACACACACACTGATACACACAAGCTCATTGGCACAAAGCACTTACACACACTGACGCACAGTAAGAGCGTGAACACATCCCTAACCTCGTACAGGGCACTCACCCCCGTGGCAGACAGGTCAAGCTCCACCAGGTGCTGCTGCCCGGAGGTGCTGCAGCGCCGCATCGTGGTCTCAGCGATAAGCGTGGCCACCGCGTCGTTCACGCCTGGGTTGCCCTCCAAGTTGAGGCTGGCCAAGGGGCAGGTGGTGCTCGTGAAGGCGTCTGCAATAGCCAGCCTGCACAGCGCGCAGCGCATGGTGTGGGTGAGTTTGTATGAGCACAGTGTGGCAAAGTGGGTGGGCCTGCTGGGCGGCGCTTTGGGGGAAGGGCTGGGCCGCGTGTGCTTAGGCTGCTTGGGGGCCAGCACTGGGCATGCACTGGGTGGGAGCTGGATGCATGCCGGGCGTGGAATGAGCATATGATCTATAAATGGGCGCGTGCTCCTTGGGCAAGCGCTCTAAAGGTTTTCCAACACTGCTGGATATGGAGGCTATAACGCCATGCAGTGAAGCTCAGCACCAGCACCCCCTCATCTTCTGCTAGCCTGTGGACAGCATGCAATGATTAAAGCAATAATGTAGACAGCAAACAGCCGGGATCTGGTGGGGCACAGCGATCTAATCAGGCACAGTGATAGCGCCACCCAACCAGCCAGGGGGTGAGGGGCGAAAATCATCCTGCCAGAGGGAAACTTAACGGAAGAAAAGAAGCAAAACCCAGTCTGCCAGAGGGAAACAATAAGAGCACCCAGCAGGGGCACTGACCATTGAAGAAGCACGATGCAGCCAGCAGAACACATCACAAGCTTGCTGCTGAATCAGCCAGCGTCGGCCGTCAGTCCAATCCCCCCCTTCTTCACTTGTTTAACTAAAACCTCATTGGCAAGGACCAGCCCCCAACCAAGCAGGCTGGCGGTTCACCACCCTAACCTGTCACCTGGTACCTAATTGCTCTCGCCCCACCGCACTCACCCTCCTGCCTCCCCGATACCGTTATGCCCCAGATCCAGCAGCATCAGGCAGCGGCCCGCGCCCTGCTGCTGGATTGCATTTGCCGCCGCCGCCGCCCCCGCGTCCCCCAGCCCCATGTGTTGCAGCCGCAGACGCTGCAGCGACTTGCACGCGTGCATCAGCGCGCTCACTGATTCCGCGACTGCCGCCGCGCCCGCCCCCTGCACGCCTTGCTCCTTGCCCGCCTCTGCAGGTGCTGCATCAATGCTCGGTGCTGGTGCGCTAGGCGCTGCAGGTGAGGTGGTGGTGGCGGGCTGGGGGGCCGAGGAGCTGTGGGAACAGGTGAGGGAGGTGAGGGTGGATACAGAGGGGGCTGTTGACACGGCAGCCAGGCCGGTGGCCGAGCCCATGCCACACGCGCTCAAGTCCAGGGAGCGCAGGCTGGGCCATGGGTGGCTGCACAGCGCACGCACGCCTGCAGGATGGAGGCACCAGGGCGTGCAGATGGAAAGTAAGGTGGGTGCGTAGAGGGGTAGGGAGGGAGGGAAGGAAGAGTGTTGAGAGGTAGGTCAGGGGGAGTGTAGGGAGGTAGGTAGGCAGGCAGGAAGGTAGGCAGGCAGGTAGGCAGGCAGGAAGGCAGGCAGGGCTTGAGCGGCCACAGCAAGGGGCGGTGGCAGGGTTGGGTGCAGTCCTTATCCTTAGGCCAATGAGACACAGAAGCAACACCGCCGGATGGAGTGGGGAGGCGCCTTTGCCTTGGATCTGGGGAGGCAGCAGGTGCAGGAAAATGGAGGGGTGCTCACTAAGAAGTGTGTCTAGCTAGCACAGAGGCGCAGGCGCTGCTGCAGATGCTGGTGCTGGCTGATGGCAAGCATGATACAAAGTCAAAGACACGCAATGGAGGTGCATGTAATCTGCCTCCACTTTTTTTGGGTCCGAGGCCTACCTTCATCTCCAAGTGGATTGTTCCCGATGCACAGCTGCGACACAGACTTGCTCTGGGACAAGGCCTTGCCCAGTGCCTCGACGCCCTCCGTGCCGATGCCCTGCATGCGCGATGGCGCACAATGCTGTGAGGCACTACACAGCCAACACAGGAACACCGCTCTGGGACAGGGCTTCATGCCCTGCCATCCGCGCTGGTGCTTTGCGGGTGCACCTGGGGGTGGGGGGGGCTGGCGATGCGCAGGCCCACTGCGCCATGAGGTCCTGGGTCGCTGGACATGATGGGCAACAGGTGCTGCCTCTGCCCAGCTGCCAACGACTGGCGCGCACAGCGGTACACCCCAAGCCTCACTTGTGCCTCTGCGCCTGAGCTCAGGTACTGATCCAGTCCACGCACACTCATCAGCTGAAGGGAGGCAGGTGTGCACCATACTTGAGGCAGGCATGCACCGTACTTGAAGTAGGTATACATTGATCTTGACAGTGGTGCTTGGTAACGATCAGGCCGGTGTGCACCGTACTTGAGGCAGGTGTTCACGCTGCACCTCACCGCGAGTGGACTGCCTGGCGCACTCTACAGCGCACCTAGTCGCTCGTCTTGTCCAATTCGCTAGGAAAACGCTTCAGTACCCCTGTTCCTGTGGATCCATACGCATAGCCCTTGCCCCGGCCCTGTACCAGAGTGCCGCTCCACACTGCAGCACTAGTACTGGCGCCCCTCAACTAGTACTGCAGCACAAGACTTTGCGGCGCTCGACCCGGACTGTACTCGAGTGCCGCTCCACACTTCAGCAAACCCCCTCGATGAGCTCATCTAGCCCTGGTTTGTTGACCCATGCTTTGAGACTCAGTGGCAGCATCAGGCGTGTTTGTTGACCCATCCCATCATCACAGGCGTGTTTGCCTGTCATTATCAGGTGTGTTTGTCCATCATCATCAGGCATGTTTGTCGCTATCAGGTGTGTTTATTGGCCCATTCCGAGAGACTCTGTGGCATCACCAGTTGCAGTCCCACAAGGTTCGCTTTTCAGGCGCAGGCCAGCTTCCCCTCGCAAGGCTCACAGGGCATCAACACAACACCTGAAGCCGGAACTCCCCTGCCCTTTTGTCGCTCTAAGGCTCATAGACTGATAAAATAGGAGCCCCTGCTTCACTGCCCCAGCCCCTGATGCGTTGCATCTTCCAAGGACCAGCTTGGCACGCATGCACGTTGAGCCTTAGCTCTCCTCAGCGGTCAACCCTTTTTAACTTTTTTTAACTTTTTAACTTTAGCTCTCCTCAGGCCTTGAGCCCCTCGTGCCCCTCACATCCCCCTCCCACCAGCTCCTGTCTCATCCACAGCCCACCTTGAGCTCCGCATCAATGCAGGTCAGGCTGGGGCTGGCAGCGATGCCGGGGGCCAAGGCAGACATGCCTGCGCGCATCAAGCGGTCGGCATGCAAGGCTGGCAGGGTCAGTAAACAGACAAGTAAGGCAGACACGCCTGCACGCATCAAGCGGTCAGCATGCAAGGATGGCAGTGTCAGTAAACAGACAAGTAAGGTAGACACGCCTGCACGCATCAAGCGGTCGGCATGCAAGGATGGCAGTGTCAGTAAACAGACAAGTAAGGCAGACACGCCTGCGCATCAAGCGGTCGGCATGCAAGGATGGCAGGATCGGTAAACAGACAAGTAAGGCAGGCATTCAACCTTTGTCATGGCGTTGCTGTTCAGACACCCAGAGTTGCTCAGGCTGCACTCATTCTCTTGGCACTCTCGCATTGTGAGCACAAAGCGAGCTGACTTGGCTAGATCGAACCTCACATCCTCTCTGCGCATCTCCTTCATTGAGATTAACCAGCCAAAGATCGACATCTGCAATTGCCACAGCGAAAGATCACAAGCTTCGAACACTTCTCACCAAGATCCTTGTCAGATCTACACTTCCCATAATACTGTTAGTACGTGCCTGCGCTGCCGAAGCCGGAGTCGCCAATGGAAATGGAGGTGATACTCTTGTTTGCCGCCAGCATGTTGGCCAGGGTTTGTGCAGAGGCAACATCCAGGCTGTGTGCGGTGATGGACAGCTCTTTCAAAGTGCAAGAGTGCATCATGGCTTCACAAAGCTTGCCGAGTTCCTGAGGTTTGGAGTGAAGGGTTGGCACACACGCTTAAGACATGGTGGGCTTCTACCTTAAAGACAAGGTGCGGAGAAACATGTCCAGCCAATGCTTCTGGTGGTGCGGGTTGCCCGGTCGCAATGCTTAGCGCTTGCAGCTCGTGGGTGTGCTGCATGTTCATGCAAGGAATCAATCTGACTTGTAAAGGTTTTTGTGTGGTCAGAATCTCTAGCTACTTCCACAAGAACACAAACAAAAGAACCTTGGGCTGCCATCCACATTCAGGTAAACTCGCCTCAGGACCACATTTGCGGTGGCGCAACATGATCAGGCTAACCAGCTTTGGATCATTTTCCTTCAATCTCTTGCACAAGTCATCCACTCCGGCAGCAGCTTGCCTGCCCCACACCATGCTGCAAAATATCTGTTTGTTGGCTGGTCAGGTTGAACGAAAATTACGACCTAGAGGTTTGAAAATAATTTGACATTTTAGTTAGTTGTATTTCCGATTGAGCCATGGCCCATTGATTGTCTGAAGCTTGCATTTCCATCTTGCATGGTCTATTGATTCAGGAAGGAGATGGCATTTCCTGGTTTAAGATTATGATGGGGCTGTTTGCTAGGGAATGCTAGAGTGGGCTGGCTGAGTCGCTTAAATGTTGATGATATGCTGACCGAGACATGGATCAGGAGTTCTTCCCACCCAGAAGAGTTCCTGCACCTGAGGCTTCCAAGCAAGATTCTGTTTGGAAGGTGCGCGCTACGCTTAGCTTTGCATATGCAGGATCTGTAAGCAAATAAGACAGTACTGGCAGGGACCCAAACGAACAAAAACAGACAATTGAATGGATGACTTACTCTTATGATGTCCATGATACTCCCAGGTGGGCAAGTTCACCTTCCGCGCGGACTTTGACTCAGCCAACCTCCATTATTGTAGGCACGGGAGCTCCCCCTATGTAAGTACAATGTACTTAGTACATGCGTTGCCCTTGAATTTCCAGGTCACTGAAAATTGGCAGGCTCTCAGCTTGGATGCGTGGGGATGGAAGCTGTCCTATGACAATGCCTGTTCTGACATTGGCACGATGCCCGGCATGGTTCGCTTGCTTGAGCAGGAGGTGCAGCTGTGGACGCGTAAAGACTGCCAAGGGACATCCAATGAGCGTGGCACAAGGTCTTGGTTCCACTTTGGGATCTCAGGTCACAACACGGTGGGTCGCATTGCTTCAGTGTTGGTTAGCTGTCTTAGCCCGCCTGACAAGCAGTGCTTGACTTTAGTGCTGCATGCGAACACTGCTCGTTTCTGCAAGAGTAAAGTGTGATTTGCATGGCATTTGGGTTGTGCGATGAGCAGGGCGGCCGGCCGAGATTGAAATGCGCATCTGCAGAGCTGTGTGAGCATTTTAAACATGTTCCGGCACCACAAGGCGCTGCGCGATACAGGGCAGGGACAGCAGGCACACCTCCCAGCTGATTGGTCTGTGTTCCTTAGGTGTAATTCTGCTGATTCGCTTACCATGGTTCATGATGCACAGGGAGATTGGGTGGCACTGAACATCATGAACATCAATAAGCAGGGCAAACTTTTTGGTCAGGACTACCGGCCATGGTTCTGGTGTGCGTCCATGACAGATTGGCAACCCATCAGGTGCGTGGTATCTAGCTGCACGATTGAAGGCCATTCAGCACATTGACCCTGGCGCATTCCAACACAAACCACCTGAAGTTGCAGAAGATATCTCCCACTCAATGATCTGTGCTTGGCAATGTGCCTGGATTGAGGACTAATACCAATGCATCAAGAAATTAACTTTCCTAAAATTACTTAGACTCTGCGTGCTGCCATGGAAGATCGTTTTGATATCCACATGATGCCTGCAGCACGAAGGTCATCTATAAACGAGAGCATGAAGACTTCCAACTCAGATTTTCCTTCAAGTTTGAGTCTGCAGAGGAGGTGTTCTTCGCATTTGCCATCCCTTTTGGCTACCGAGAGAATCAGGTGCCTTGTGTTGCATATTTGGCCTTGTGTTGCATATTTGGCCTTGTGTTGCATATTTGGCCTTGTGTTGCATGTACCGAGAGAATCAGGTGCCTTGTGTTGCATACCAGAGTGCAGCCTGCGATGCTTTGCCGCAGTGAAGGCGTGTGTCGAGCACACTCATGTGCACTCATCCACCCAATCGTGCGCCCTGCTTGTGTTGTGCGGATGCTGCACGAACATGTTATGTGTCTTGCCGGGCACCTGGTCGATCTGGCTAGGTGCAGCAACGTGGGTGCGGGTGATGCCAGTTTCAATCAGCAGCACAACCCATGATAGGGCTTGCTGAAAGCAGTATATAAACGCAGTACATTTGCCAAATTCCGTGCCCACTTGCCAAGATACACAGAGTATTTATCAATTTTCAGCATCCCTGTCCATGATGCAAAGACTCTTCCAGCACCTGTCACGGTCTGTGAGCCCTTGCGCTCTTTTAGCCCTATGCACATGCCTGCTCAGAGCACCCATGTCTTTTGTGGGCACAGCACGTTCACTGGCATGCCAAGCTCCATAGGTGCTCCACCATCCAAGGCCAAAAAAGGAAACAACCAGAAAATGAGCACGTCACTCATCAACATTGAACTGACGCCATGTTGCTCCTTACCTTGCTGGCCATCATGGCAAAGACATTATGCGCTGGCACATGCTGTGTTGTAGCTCATCATCAGAGTTGCCACCTGAACTTGCTTCTGGCCAAATCGGCCTCTCACTTTTGTCCCACAAGGCCACACTTTGGTGTTCGCTGTCCCCAGGCCCTTACCCATCTTCCATGATTTCCATCTTCCATGACTTCCTTCTTCCATCTCCCATCTTCCTTGACTTCTGGACCATCCTCCATTGCCATCCCCAGCCCCTTTCCCATCTTCCATGATTTCCACCTCCCATCTTTAATGTTTGCTGCACCACAGCAAGTCCCTGCTTGACCATGGTGCTGGACCACAGCAAAAGTCCCTGCTTGACCAAGTCACCCACGCCATGTCCGCACCCTATGCAACCATGCCACCCCCCTTGTTCTCCATTACATTTTCCACTGCTGCTCGATCACACCACGCCCTCAGGGCCTCAGCTGGACCGCATCGCATGCGTGCGCCGCCCCTCACACCACGCTCGCAGGCCCTCTGCTTGACCGCATCGAATGTGTGCACCGCTGCTTACACCACGCTCACAGGCCCTGCTGGACCACATCACATGCGTGCGCCGCCCTTCACACTGCAACCACAAGCCCTGCTGGACAACAGCACCCACAGGCCCTGCTGGACATCAGCACCCACATGCACCACCCCTCACACTGCACCCGCAGGCCTTGTTGGACCACATCACCTACATGCATCACAGCTTCCAGACAGCACTGCCTGAGGAGGGCAGCCCCATGCCCATCAACTCATCTCCCTCAGCAGCTGCTAATCACGCCTGTGCAAAGACGGGCAGGGGTGCTGATGGCAACCCCAACAACCCGGCTGCAAGCCGCATTTACTTCAAGCGCCAGCTTCTTGCCAGGTAATACTTTATGCCCATGTCTTGCTGAGTGCTGAGGCTTGGGTGCTGATGAATGAGGCTGCGTGCAGTGCTTCAGATTTGATCGCCACACTCCCTGCCAAGAATGAGCCTCCCTTGACTTGCTCCTAGTTCTCTTTGGCTTGGGCTGGATAATCAAAACTGACCCGGTCTGATACACTCCATCTGCATCGTGGCAAGAGGGAAAGCATTGCAACCCTGGTGCTTCTTTTGCAATGCGCATGCTTTCTTTCTTGGTCAATCACACTTCCACGCTTGTGGCTGACTCGTGCATGGGCTGATGAGAGAGTGAGAATGATCTCATGCATGAATCAGTGAAAGAAAGCCTAGATTGCAGCGTGCACCCCTTGAGCTGATGGGCGGCAAGCCCAAGGACACAAGGGCACAAAGGATGGGCCAAGGAGCCTGGTGAAGAACTGGTCACTTCAGGAGGCAGCTGCTCCATGAGCTTGCACCTCCATGAGGTTGCACCTCTCCTCTGGTCAGCGTGTGCACATGGCCTCCTGCAGCGCATGTGCTTTGCCAGTAGTGCATGCCTGCAGCGCGTGCACTTGGCCTCCTGCCGCACATGTGCGTTCCCTGCAGCGCGTGTCTGCACTGCGTTCGCTTTGCCTTCTGCAGCACGTTTGCTTTGCCTCCTGCTGATCAAAAGTTTCATGCCAAGTGCTCTGCAGATCAGTGGAAGGGCGAGATGTGGACTTGATCACCATAACAGACTGCTACGGGGCGTCCTCCGAGTACGAGGACATGCCCCCCCCGCCACACAGGTGACAAGCGCTGGCTGCTCCTGGGGCCGCCCCTGAGGGTATGATTCGTGTGAATGTGAAACGTAGCGACTGCCGACCGGCTGGGGGGTTATCAGCAGCCGCCCCCACAGGATTGGAGGCGGGGAGGGGAAGAGGGAGGAGGCAGGGATGTACAGGAGCAGGGCCAGGAAGGGGGCGCTCATGCGTGCGCTGTGTGTGTGCACAGGCATGCTAGCGGAGCCCGCTCCGTACCAGCAGAAGGTGTGCCTGCGCCATGGCCGCCACCTTTTGTGCGCCACGCTGCAACAAAGCATATGCCGTGTTTCTGCCCGTGCACAATACATCGTACACAGCTGAGACTGCTGGTGTCTCACACACGTAACACAGCTGAGACTGCAGGTGTCACACACACAACACAGCTGAGACTGCAGGTGTCTCACACACGTAACACAGCTGAGACTGCAGGTGTCTCACACACAACACAGCTGAGACTTCAGGTGTCTCACACACAACACAGCTGAGACTGCAGGTGTCACACACAAAAAAGCCCGCTCGCTGGGCCATACTCGCACACACGATCCCCCTTCTGGCTGCACCCTGGGCCCAGACTAGGGCACTGCACCCTGGCAGGGCAGCCCTCTTGGGCGCGGCGCAGTTGGGTACACATCTATGTGCACCTGTCCTCATTTGCAGTCGCAGCGTAACTCTCGCTCACCGGCGCGCAAACAAGCCCGACTCATTCATATGGCTTGTTTGACCTGTCGCATTGCCATCAGCTGTCTGCCGCTGCCCATTCCACAGCACCCCACACATGTCCCTTGGTTTGCCTGTTTGTTTGCCTGGACGTGGCTTGCGCGTCGGATCCACACCATTGTGATCCCCCTCATGAGCTTCATGGATCAACCAGAGTCGCAACTAAATCACCTGGACCAGCTTCTCACGCGTATGGCGTCCCACAGCCTCGCCTCCTGCATACAGCAGCAGTGCCCTCCCATGAGGGTGCAGCCTGCTGTCTAGGCCGCAAAGCATGCTGCAGCCTGCTGTCCAGGCCCGCAAAGCATGCAGCACGCGCACCCTGGAGGATCACCCCCCAACACCGCAGCCTGCTGTCCATGCCCGCAGAGCTTGCTTGCTGCACACATGCGCTCGGTGGGCATGCAGGCTTCCAGCTGCTGCATCCGACTTTTTTGCCCTTATGCCACGATGCCTCAGGGCCCCCCTGGAGACAAGCTTCACCACATCTGCATAAGCACCTAGTGCACAAGCATGACTAGCACCCCACATGCTTGCCTGACCTTTGCGCACCTGCAGCTCTGATCTCATCCACGCTCGCCTGACTGCCTGTTGCATACGCACGCGCGCACCATCCCTCCTGCACACGTGCCAGGTCCACTCTTTGCATGCGCCCACCGGTCCCCTCCCGCCCCCCTGCCTGTCCCGGCACGACCACCGCCCGGTGCACGCCCACCTGCCCCCTTTCACGCTCCCTGACATGACCAGTGCTCGCCCACCGACCCCAC
>LKMJ01004441.1_pt1 | contig 13194 bp, 10 predicted proteins | sample 643391 | NCBI WGS metagenome assembly LKMJ01 (sample SAMN04112250, study PRJNA286221) | soda lake metagenome | biome: soda lake; feature: Kulunda Steppe; material: water; isolation source: sample PL-Br10 brine of Picturesque Lake | place: Russia: Kulunda steppe | collected 2010-07
CCCCCCCCGCCCCCGGCTCTGCACACCTCCTCCCTGTCTGACATGCCCATGACTTGCTCAGGTGGCAAGGGTGGATTGTTGGACTGCCGCATGGAGGCCACAATCTCCTCCACAAGTGGATTGCCTGCTGGGGTATAGACAAACGTCTTGCACTGGAGGTCCTTCTGCGCGTGCAAAGTTCCAGAAGAGCTGCAGTCTGGGAATGTTTTTGTCTTGACATGGTAGCCAGACCGGGCAAGCTTCCCGGAACAGGTTATGAAGGGACAATTACAGGGTTGGGAAGGAGTATAAGATGAGACTAAAGGGGATGAAGGGGAAAGGGGGGAGTGGGGAAGAGTGTGTGTGTGTGAGAGAGAGAGAGAGTGAGAGAGACTGAGTGAGTGAGTGAGAGAGAGAGAGAGAGTGTGAGAGAGTGAGAGAGAGAGAGAGATGTGAAAGTAATGACCTCAGCCCACAAGAGCATTTAGGCCCATAGCAGGGGAGCTTTTTGTGTGTCCACAATGTTTCATTGTAATAGATGCAAGTGCACAGGTTCTGATGTGCGAGCATTGAGAATATGGCCATTAAATAAAAAGGCATGCAATGAATATACCGTTTTGAGTGTGGTACCATTCAACAATTTTGAATGCTAGAAGTTCCAAATCAGAGCACTTGTGCATTGAAAGGTGCAGACCTTGAGATATCTGTTTTCACTGCAGTTTGGAATGCTGCCCACAGGAGTGGCATCTGGCGTGGGGTTGGCAGCTGCACCCGTAAACTGTGTGTTCGAGTACTTGACTGCTTGGTCAACCTGCAGGCAGTTGCCGCATGCGTGAGCGCATTCTGGAGCAAGAGTGTATGGGGTTGCGCTGTCGCATGTGCATTAACGTTGTTTGCACACCCCAGGACCTCCAAGGTATGTCAGAGGACCCTGGGCTTCTGGAGCATAAATTCCGTACACACAAACATACGTAGCAGCACACACAATACCTGACAAGCACGTGGGTTCAGGAAAGTCACCCCATTCAATTTTCATGAGTGAAAAACCATCAGCACTTAGTTGGCACTCAACAAAGCAAGCAAAGGGGCTCATCGTGGAGGACTGCAAGAAAGAACAAGAAAGACTTGTTGGTATGGCTCCTACACAGGCTTCATATCCACTCTATAATGATCATGTTTTCGGCTGTTTTGATGACCTCCTTGAAGGAGCATGCCGGTATTTGGCTAGCAAGAAGACAATCATAACTTGCAAGAATTTTCTCAATGCAATAGGGCGCATGAAGAAGTCTACTAAGATCCCCCTGATCAACAATTCCTGAACCTCTTAGAAATTGTATGTCAGGACACTTCAATTCAAGCTTGCAGGCTCTTAATTGCACAGGCCTAGGGTTTATCCTCTCTCCATGCAGGCACCGCCGCTCTCCCTGCTTTCCTTTTCTCCTATCTCCTACCCAACTCATGATCACTCCATCTGTTTTCCTTAGCACGCTGCAGAGGCGCATTTTTCTTCATGTTAGAGCATGCCGAGAGTATGCCCTTTGGACAGTGCTGCTTGTGGACAAAGCAAGGCACCCACTTTCTGGTCCATAACTTTCGTGATGATCAGCACTTACTGCCCAGATGATGAAGATGACAAAAATGCTGGAAACCAGGTGGGCCAGATTCAGCTGCCATGAGCGCAGTCTGCAAGAAAGCAATAAGCGGTCAGATCCAGGTGGATCCCACAGCTGAGAAAGTAGTGGCAGCATGCATATCCATTGATCCCAGACCCCAGCACAGCATCAAGCATCCAGCACTCTCCATCCATCACAGGAGGAGAAGGCGCACCTGATGAGCAGATTTTTCCTGCCCAGTGCTGCTGACTGGCGCAAGTACAGCTTCCACTGTTGGCGCACTGAAGCCGCCATCGATACCGTCAGCTCCTCTGAATAAAGCGCCCCTGCAGTGCTGCTATTTCTGGATCCTCACTGTCCAAAACAGCAAGAACAGACCATAGAGCTTTCAAGCACGCAAAGGACGTCCATTTTTGTGTACGGGTAAACAACGTGAAGGCAACTCCAGGGATGGTACTAGTATATCAAATCACAGGCAAAAAATTGGGTTCGCACTGCTGCGAGTGTGCACTTTCCTAGAAATCGGCAACGCTGTCAGAGCTCGAGGTGTCCAGGGGCACTTTTAAAGTTTTAAATATGCATTAAGATTTAATGCGTGTAATCAAAACGCGTGTTGAGGCAACCTTGTCTGAGTGTGTCCGCAGTAATCGTGAGAATTGGCAGCAATGAGGCATACCATAAGAACAATGTATCATAATATGTTATAAGATGTATAATCTCGTGTATACCAATTCCTTCCAGGTGGTGAGTTCCTACATTTATGGGAATCACCCATACATATGTTTCAAGGACGTGCCTTATGCAGGTCACCAGTACAAGTGCACTTGTGACAGGCCTAGGCCTTTATGCTCTCAGTTACCCAATTACCCACGCCGGTGACAAATCTAAGTGTGTTTGGAAGATGATTTTGAGTGCTCGATATCAACAATTTTCTAGGCATTCGATCGATCGGATATCTGCTGTGCTGTGAGGTTCTCATGATTTCTCATGACCATGCCAGTATCAATTTGTTTGAACAGGCTTCCTAGTGACCTAGCGCAAGGTTAAGGCTGAGTCTAGTTCCCCTCTGATGACAAAACAATGGGCTACTTCAATTACACTGGCATCACCTGGATCGGATGTTCTGTGCCAGGCTCTAAATTAGCCTTGCTGTCTCGAGACTTTCCTTTTGGTATTTTCTTAGATTAACAGCTTCAGAAAAAAGGGCAGAGAGCTTATTCATGTATCTAACTTAGATATATGATACACTTGAAGTGCAGCTTATCTATGCCACCATGCAACTTGCACCAGGTGCATCATGCTTGCCGCAGAGCGATTGCAGCATTGATCAATGATTCATTAATAATTTATTAATTGGCCTGCCATGTTCTAGTGGAGAGATAGTTGTCCAAACAGGAAAGCCACAGGATTGGCAGACATTTAATTCTGAATTCCGACCAATCTGCAAGAGCCAATTTTTCAAAGGGGTTTTGTACCTTGGGCCAGAACCAACCAATTTTTCAGCCACCTATCAAGCAAATCAAAATTAGAATTTGAAATCACACAAAAATTGCTGGAGGGCTCATTTTTTGGTTCAAAATTTTATTTGCGTTGTGGCGATACAACGCGCTGCATTGCGCTATCTGCTGGTTGCTCAAAGCTGCGCCATTCCTCTACTCAGGGCCTGTCTTGAGTGGTGCCTGCAGTTGGCTTAATATGGATGAACTTAATTTTGAAAATTCCAAATTTTGATAAAATCCTCCAGCAAAGGGCAGCCTCCATTGGCCGTGATGATAAAGGAAAATTGTTGAACATACTCTTGTACTCAAGAAATCCGATGCACTTTGCACAGTACAGCATGTTTATCTTTCAAAATGTCAAGATAGATATAGTATACCTGATATACGCACACAGATATTCAAGCATTTATCCCACGATCGTGCTGGTTTCTGCAACTGGAGAAGAGAAGAATTACGGAGGAGAAGAATTACAATTAAAAGTCTTGTCATTTACACCTGAATCACTTACTTATCAAGCTCACAGTTATAATTGAGCATGTGCATTGCAAAATTTATTAGGCAGATACCCTGAGAATGAACAACCATACAATGCTTTTTTTCTGATACATCTTTTTCTGTGATACATCTCTGGGTTTGTGGCGCTCAAGTGTGCATGTCTCCGTGCGGACAAGCACTGGCCTTGCCGCCCCTACTTCTAGTGCATTGTTTCCAGGTAAAAGCGCTTTCAGGTCATTGCAGGGAGATATCCAATGAATCTCAAGCAAGCCTTCTTTAAGGGCTTTGAAGGACACGCATTCGCAATGCGCTTTTTGATGTGAGCGCAGCACTGTGCTGCAGAAGAGCAGATTTTGTCCATGGATACGCCAGTTGCCTAATAAGTTATAACATATACGCATATAGACGCTTGTGGGTCCTCCAATGCTAGCATTATCTTGCACAAACAATATCCACTGAATTTGACTAATTACAAAAGTAAAAACAATAAAATAATCAATGACAGGAGCCCTATACGCTTTTCATTTTAGATCTGGAATGAAATTGCTGGACAAAATATGCAGATGATGATGATGATCTCCTTTCAGATCATCCCCTGTCAGAGTGAAGACACTTCTGAGACAAGACTTGTGCCATGTCACAACTCTAATTTTGAAAGTCTTTTGAGGTCAATGCATCCATTCAGCATTGGCAAACATGCACTGGTCAGCAACTGGGAGTGACTGAAAATCATGTCAGATCATTTACAGACGTTTATTCAGGGTTGCGTGCTACAATGCTACGGTCACCGTTTTGTAGCGTAGCCGTAGCCATTGCATTATGTAGCCATTGCAGTGGCTATGAAACAGTGACTGAACCCGCTGCTCGATCAAGCTGCCCACCAGGGTCCCGCTGCTCAATCAAGCTGCCCACCAGGGTCCATCTTTCAATCATTATTGGTTTTGAACACCTAAAATCGGAACATTGAAGAAACAATGGCTGGAAGTCAGGACCTCTGGGGCCTCAGTTCCGGGGCCGGCCTCAGCTACAGGGTTAGGCCCATGCATATGTTTTGTAATCTCTCCCACAGGCAATTGGCCACAGGTACTTCTGCCGTTTCTAAACCAGCCAAATTAATGTGAAAGCACGGCAGCGTGTCATTAGGCAATGCTGGCTGGGAAGCAATTCCCGGGGACTCTGCCGGTGGTCGCGGCTTGCCAAACGGTGCACTTGGACAAAGTGCTCCCGACCTGCAGGTGCTGCGCTGAGCCTCTTCCTGCGCCCCACGCGTGCTATTTGTTGCCTGTGTTGGCGTTCTGGTGACATGGGCGGGCGCAAGAGGGGCAGGGCATGGTGCTCCAATGCGCGTGCTTGCAAGAGACACCTTGGACCAGCCAGTTGGTATGCCCCTCTGCGCAGGCGCCCCCCACTGCACCGACTGCTCCGCATTGCGTGCGACAGGCATCAAAAATATCAATGGTGTGTGGGGAAGAGGGCGGGGCAACGGCACAGGCAGATGAAAGCGTGGTCAAGGGGCCGTGTGCATATGCATGCACATGCAGTAGTCTAGCAATGCACCGTGCTTGCATCTGGGCAACGGGTACGCGCGATCTTTCCCTCCCATTCTCAGTTAAACCACCCACACTTACTATGGGGTGTGCAGACTGTCGAAAAACAGCACCGCCTATAACGCCCACCTGGCTTAGAAAAAGCTGCCTTTGCCGAAACTGTCTCGAGGCTTCCAGAAGATGGTCGCTTTCAGTCAGGTAACGCTTGCCTGATGCGGCACAGCAGTGCTATTTGCAGCAGCTGGCTGTGCACCTGCCAGGATCCAGCATGTTGTGGGCCTCTAGATGTATGCCAGCACAGACTTGCACAGTCTTCGGCCCTGTCTCATGGTGTCTAGAAAAGGAATAGGCTGAGGACAATGTGTGCTTGCATGCACTACCTGTTCTGTATGCACTGTGCCTAGGGGGGATTACACATACTCCAGAGTATGTCCTTCAAGGTAATTCCTGCATGCCGTAGAGTTTTGCTGGGTGTTCATGGGGAATCAGTCTAGACCACGTGTCATCACGAGCAAATTATAGCGCAGTGTCAGGAGCACGCTGCTGCGCTTGGTAACGTGACAGGCTGCAGGTGGGCCAAGGGCAGGTTCAAGCTCTGTCAGCTTGGGATGGCCAAGAGAGTGGCAGCAGCTCCTGCTCCCACAAACACAAACTGCTTGTGCAACAGCAGCTGGCTGAAGGCACAAGTGGAGCAGATGAGAGTCCAAGCGGAGCAGAGTGTGCGTAGGCCTTGCTGGATGGCATTGGCTCGCTGCCGTCACGCCCACATGCAGTGCTTTAATGGCTTGCAACACCCAATTAATGTGCACCGGCATGCCACGCATATGCATGTGCTTGAAGCACACAGTCAACAAAACAGGAGCAGGAAATCAAGCACCAACTAACAATCTCAGAGGAGGTAAACAAACGAAGCAAGCTACACAGGCAGCTGAAGATGGCAGAACGTGATGCCTCTGTCCTATACTGCAACTGTTCCGAGTCTACAGCTATGGGACGTCATGCAGCAGATCTCTAGTAGGGCAACGTGCAGCAGAGGGGCATCATGCAATGTCTCATTGCAATGCTGTAAGCTGCATAAATGGAGCTGCAGCAGTTTAAGAGTGACAGGATTACGCAATCAAGATATTGGCCCATACTGACACTCAGGATTCTTCGTATGGCCTAATTTGTTTTTTATCCTCCAAGTAAGACATGGACTAATCCTTTTCTATTAAATAGCTATTGTATTACATTTTATGACAAGCTTTCAATTATTTATACAAGTGTTGGAAATGGGGAAACGACTGTCGCTCGCAGGGTGCATGTTCTTGCAATGAGAAACTCATATAACCAGTTAGATTTTTATTGAATTATTGCAATGATATCACAATTAGGGAACCGAACAGGAGGCCTTGATGTAACACGCAAGCAAAAGGCTGGCATCCTTGTGCCACCACGCATCAGACCTCACCAGCCTCTTTCAATATGCAGGTTTGATGGATGCATTAGCAGGCATCAGTGACCTGATGGCTGTTTGGTTGTTGGCCACAACTTGTGCACTCACATCATAACGTTGTTATGCAGGGCGTGCACAGAAACTGAGGCTGAAGCCTCGTCATCAAAGAAAAATAATGAAGGACTAAAGCTCCCTTGGAAAAAGGTGCGGATAAAGCAGTATCCTCTCCTGCTGTGGCACATCAAGATTTATCTGCATAGCATCTTTTACTTACCCATCAATGCCATCTGCAGATTGGAGCTGGCGTGATGGCTGCAGCTTTGGCATTGAATATGGCTATCGCACAGCCAGCAGAGTCCATATCCACCGAGCAGCTCCTTTTTCTGGATGTGAGTTAGCAGGCACGCCCATTTCATGTAGCAGCAGCCTTGCAGCACATGACGCGTACCGTACACATACATGCTGTGCCTGTGCTGTGATGAAACAAGTAAGCTGATTACCACCGTCTCCACAGACTTGGCGAGCAGTTGACAGGGCATACGTGGATAAGACTTTCAATGGACAAAGCTGGTTTAAGGTAAGGGGTGATGCTCTCGGTTGCCACGTGCTGTGGAGGCCTCAAGTTTTGCATCTTGTTGATGTGAATAACTCCAAGCTATTCTAAGCTTTCTGGTGCGAGCCAGGCCAATGTTTGATCAAGAGAAATGAGGAATCAAGTGCCCAGGTGATAGAACACCTTGAACCTACCAGACAGTGCAAGTTGAGCAGAGGTAGAGAGCATGTGAAACGCATGCTGCATGGCTGAACCCACCTTACGCAGCCTGCCTTGCCATTGGTGCTCAGCTTGAAGGCAAACGAAGCTCTCCTGTGACACCCAGGGTCACGGTCATTATTTTGCGAGTGAATGGAGCCGGCTCAACAAATCAATCTTTGATTAATTTCAAATCCCTTCTGCACAAACTTGCAGATTAAAAATGGAAAGAAAGATGCCCTCATGATACTTCTGATATGACATGTTGATTTGAATGAATCTCTGTCATCATCACACCAAACATTTACACTGATGATCCCTTTGATATGTCAAAAAAGTGTATTAAGGTGTATGATATACCATATATACAGACTGTGCAGGCCATGCAGCCACCCAGAAAGAAAGGGACGTGTTCTTCTTGGTACAAAGCAAGCTATGAGCCATGAGATCTCCGCTTTAGGAGAGGGTGGCACACTCCTAGGTGTATTTCAAAAGCTGTACTGTCTTATGCTGTGCTGTTCTTTCACAAGCGCTGATGGTGTGTATTGCAGTTGAGGGAGCAATTTCTCAAGAAAGAGCCCATGAATAGCCGCGAAGAGACGTACGCTGCCATCCGGAAGCTGTTGGCCACCCTAGATGACCCCTTCACAAGATTCTTAGAGCCGTCGCGGTTAGATGCATTGAGGAAAGGCACCAAGGGTAAGAGTGTGTGTGAGTGCTCTTGCGCATGCTTGTGAATTTTGTTGTGTGCACGCATGAGGGTGCGTTTCAGGGCTGAAAAGAGATCAGTCTCTACTTATAAAAAAACTGCTCATGATCGACTTTTCCGCTTTCATACACCTGGGAATCCTTCTAGTGCCATCTGCACACCACCAGGCTGCATGGAGTTTTGATCGGTGCCAAGGCCATGGCTGTGCATAGCCGCTGCAATGCAACAGCAGTATGGTAAGCGCTGCTTACCATACCACTTATCTGCCGCGCATCGCGCCCACCCATTAGAACAGCTCCATCACCCCTGGCCTCTGCTGGTGTCACTGCTGGTGTCACTGCTGGTGTCACTGCTAGTGTCACTGCTGGTGTCGCCGCTGGTGTCACTGCTGGTGTCACTGCTGGTGTCACTGCTGGTGTCACTGCTGGTGTCATCGCTGGTGTCGCCGCTGGTGTCACTGCTGGTGTCATCGCTGGCCGTATCAACACTATGCCTGCCTGGTCGTGTCAACAAGTGTCAACACTAGGTCGAGTCAACACTAGGTCGTGTCAACAAGTGTCAACACTGTGCCTGCCTGGTCGTGTCAGCACTTTGCCTGCCTGGTACTGCTGGACTATAATAGTGGGCTGAGGTGTAGGGCTGGGGAACTGGTTGGTGCACCTTGGGCAAGCATCTCAAAGCAGCATCACATATGGCATACATACTTGCTGAGTTATGGGCCTGTGAAATGCTGCAAGGCCTGTGCATGAGACGGTGAGGCACCCCGTATCCCATGGTAACGTTTGGTACAAACTGCCACCCGTGTTGCGTCATGGGCCTGTCCAGCAGACCACACTATTTTAAGATGTTTCAAGTGGCTGATACATATTTCCTCAGGTGCTGTCGTGGGTGTGGGCGTTGAGGTGACGTACGATGAGAGCCAAGGCCAAAAAGGAGATCTTGTGGTGCGTGCAGGTTTTTTGGACTGTCCATGCTGCAAGAGAAAACATGGCGTTGTGCTTGACGATACCGCGATTTATGCGCGCTGCCTCCTGGGTTCTTGGCTTACTGCTTCATGCCTTTCAGTAATTGAGCACCAAGCTTTTGGCAAGTCAGCACGTTATGGAGGCTTCCAGGCCTGTCAATATCCCTTGCTATGTTGTGCCTTAACTGAAAGCTTTGCCTGCTTGACTCAAGTGCAAGCGTGGACGTGTCAATGTTCAGTGTGCGTGCAGGCGGGCATGCATGTGTTCTGTACTCTGCCTCAAGCAATTGGTATTTAAGCTCGCGTGCATTGACATGCATGCTTGCGCTAGTGTATTTGTGTGTGCTCATGTGTGTGTGAATGTGTGTTTGTGTGTGCACGTGCGCGTGCATGTCTTGCTCTCCCTACTGAGCTTCAGCCCCACCAGCTCGCCAATCACTGCAGGTGCTCACGCCGGTCCCGGGCGGCCCTGCGGACAAGGCCGGCATCAAGGCGGGCGACTACATAGTGTCAGTGGATGGGACGTCCACGCGGGGCCTCTCCCTGTACGAAGCCTCCGACTTGCTCCAGGTGAGCAGGCGCACCAGGCTGGCATGTTCCAGGGAGGAGTTGCGCCTGCTGCTCGTTTGATGGGTGGGCTTCATTTTTCAGACTGCTCGGTCTGAACGTAACTTGGGTGTCCTTGCGCGTAACTGTCATCTCCTCGTAAGGTTCCTCCACCTGGGGCTCAGTCGGACTAACATGCCCCGCGTTCGACATTGACTCTGCCTGACGCGCATGCATCCAATGTGTGCGTGCGCCTGCCAATGCTCTTGCATTCCCATGTGCGTCACGCGTGCACCTCTCCTGTGCTGTGCAACTTACAGCTGTGGCTGTGGCATGCATGCAGTGCGCGTGGGTTGACTGGCCTGGTGCTGGGGTTGGCGTGTGTGGTGGTGTGATCGTGCATGCTTTACCCCATGTGCTGCACTCCCGCCCAGTGCTTGTGTCGGTGTGCGCGGTGGGTTGACGGCATGAGCACACAGTGCCCGCGTGCGCGCACGCCTTGCCCCTTGTGCTGCACAGGGCCCTGAAGGTTCTGAGGTGGAGCTCCAGGTCCGCTCCCCGGGATCGGATGAGCCGCGCCCGCTGCGCATTTCGCGCCTGCGCGTGGTGTTGAACCCGGTCACATACGGCGCATGCTCGGCGGTCAGCCCCTCAGTGGGTGGCGCTGGTGAGGACTGGACAGATGCTACTGCTGTCTGTCGTCCTTGCTGCTGCTGCTGCTGCTGCTGACTCCTACGCCGGGCCTCGAATGAGCTGCTGCTGTGGTGCATCTGTGGCGCCTGTCCCAACCTGAAAGCGCAACAAGCACACCCAGATTGTCCGGGTATTGGACTGCACGTACCCATGATGCCTGGGTACTGGACTGGACGCACACAGGATGTCTGGCTGTTGGGCTGCGCACCCAGGATGTCTGGGCACTGGACTGCACGCACTGGACTACGAATACTTATGTGTGTGTGCGTGTGTGTGTGTGTCAGCCAGTGGCCAGGGGCGTCCACACAGTCGCAGTGACTCAGCTCCAGGCAAAGGCGTGCGCATTTCTCCAGACCAGAGGCATCCACACCCCTGGGACAGCAGGTCAAGTAGCTAGGGTGTCCAGCGCACGGCCTAGGGAATTCTTTGCCAATGATACCATATGCTGACGCTGGTTCCATGCCAGCGCTGGTTCAGCACCCACACCCATGGGACGCCCATGCGGACCTGTGGACCTGTCCCTGGCCGTTCACTGCAGCAAGCGGGGATGCCAAGGATGGGAGTCTGGGGTACATGCGAGTGACCACCTTCTCAAGCAAAACCGTGGGCGCGTTCCAGGACGCTTTGGAGGATCTGAGGTCACAGGTGCGTGCAGGCGCTGCACCTGTGCACTGCGCTGTCTGCACGCATTGCGCTGAGGCCTGCTTTCAGGGCTCTGTCCTTCCTCATGGCCCAGAGTCATTGCCTATGAGCATTGGCCGTGCTGTGTGCTCCCATGAGCCCTGGGTCTCATCTGCAGCCAGTGCTCCCATGCATCCCCGCTGGCTGCTCTCATGAGCTCTGGGTGTCAACTGCGGCCAGTGCTTTGCATGCCTGCAGGGTGCAGGTGGCCGCTTGGTGCTGGACCTGCGCAACAACGGTGGTGGCCTGTTCCCTGCGGGGGTGGAGCTGGGGCGGCTGCTGCTCAACCAGGAGGACATCGTCTTCATTGCGGATAGCCAGGTGCTCATACTAGTAGGGCAGAGTTCAGGGTCTGCAGTGGATTGTCATATGCTCAACCAGGAGGACATTGTCTTCATCGCAGATAGCTAGGTGTACCTGTGGGGCATTTGGTCCCTGGCATTCAGGGGGGCAAGCCCTTGTTTCATGGACAGCTGAGTCCTTGTGCAGGCGGCATGATGAGATGGAAGCAGTTCAAGTAAAGCACCCGAGGTAAAGCACATTCTGGGCATGATAGCTCAGAGGCAGGCTTGCAACTTGCAGCGCACAGCTGGATCAGCTCCATGAGCTGCAAGTGTGTCCCTCTGATCTTCCAAGAGGTGCAGGCGTCTGTGTGCAAAGCGTGGCAGAAGCTGCTGCTGAGCAGTGTGGATAGGTTAGGGGTGCTGGCATCTGTGTGCACAGTGCGGCAAAGGCTGCTGCTGAGCTGTGCAGGTAAGTGAGGGGTGTGAGCGTTGGTGCGCAAAGCACAGCAGAAGCAGCAACTGAGCCTTCCAGGAAGGTGAGGGTGCGGGTGCCTGTATGCAAAGCACAGCAGAGGCTGTTGCAGAGTTGTGCGTGTAGATGAGGGGTGCGGGTGCCTGTATGCAAAGCGCGGTTAAAGGTGCTGCTGTGTTGTGCATGTAGATGAGGGGTGCGGGTGCCTGTATGCAAAGCGCGATTAAAGGTGCTGCTGAGTTGTGCATGTAGATAAGGGGTGCGGGTGCCTGTATGCAAAGCGTGGTTAAAGGTGCTGCTGAGTTGTGCATGTAGATGAGGGGTGTGGGTGCCTGTATGCAAAGCGTGGTTAAAGGTGCTGCTGAGTTGTGCATGTAGATGAGGGGTGTGGGTGCCTGTATGCAAAGCGCGGTAGAAGCTGCTGTTGAGTTGTACAAATAGGCAAGGGGTGCGGTGTGAAAATTTTATTATCTGAGATGGGGTGCAGGCCTGTGGCTTTCATGGGGTTCAAACAGCTTCCATAGAGTGCATGCCACAGGAGGCGCTTCTGCTTGTGCCCCAGGCTTGTGCCCCAGGCGAGCAACTGTCTTGCCCGTGCCAGCTTGCATTAGTAACCTGCAAGTCTGCTTGTGCCATATGTGCGCCTGTTTGACTGGCAGGGCGTGCGCGACATCTTCAGTGCAGAGGGCCGGCCCATGGAGGCGCGTGCGCCCTTGGCCGTGCTTGTGAACAAGGGGACAGCCAGTGCAAGCGAGGTGTGTGAGGCCGAGGCCTAAGACAGGACAGGGGACAGGTCAGGATGCTGGCCGGCGGACAGCCAGCGCCGGCAAGGTGTGCAAGGCCTGGGGGCGGGTCAAAGGACAGGACAGGAGACAGGACAGGGAATGGCCAGTGCTAGCAAGGTACATGAGATCTTCTTGCAGGGGTGTGGTGGGGCTGTCACAGGTTGTTGGGATTGCTTGCGCTTTGGTATGCATCATGCATGCTTGTATGGGGATCGAACACAACTCGTGCATGTATGTATGTATGTATGTACGTATGTATGTTTGTATGTATGTGTATGTGTGTATACGTGCATCTTACGTGCAATGTCATCAAGGAGCACTCAGTGACGCCTTTCCTGAGGCACAAAGTTCAGGAGTGTGGAAATGCAAGCAGCCAATGCACTGGAAGCTGGCTAAACAGACTGTGATGCTCGCGATTCATCCCTAACTTTGCATTGTCACGTAGTTTTGGCAGGGCTTTTCACTTGACACACGCCAGCAGACACCAACGAGGAGCCTCGTGGGACACACACACACACAAACACACACACACACACAAGCAGCGTGGCATAATTTCATGGAAGCCGGGTCGTGCTTGCATGGCACGAAGGTCGCTTCGCCGTGCCAGCGGTTGACAATCGCGCTTGCACACACGCCCGAGTGCACACCCGCCTCTGTTTGCTGCGATGGTGTCAAGCATGCACAACATCTATACTCACATACACCTTTACTGAAGCCGCGATTGCGGGGACAGGAGTGTGC
>LKMJ01004442.1_pt1 | contig 13192 bp, 23 predicted proteins | sample 643391 | NCBI WGS metagenome assembly LKMJ01 (sample SAMN04112250, study PRJNA286221) | soda lake metagenome | biome: soda lake; feature: Kulunda Steppe; material: water; isolation source: sample PL-Br10 brine of Picturesque Lake | place: Russia: Kulunda steppe | collected 2010-07
CCCCCCCCCCCCCTCCCTCATACAAGGCTTGAACAAAAAAATCAGGTGGAGTGCTTACCCTGCAGCTGAGGTGGATGGACACTGTGCCAGACAGAGGATGACCCCCGCTGCCTGCCTGCAGGTGGACATCATGCCAGACAAGCTGAAGACCATTGTCAGCATGTGCAAGCTCTTCCATACCCACGCCCTTGACATGTCCCAGCGCTTCCTGGAGAGCGTGAGTGGCCATTCCAGCATGGGCATGCACAGAGGCTTCATTTAGGCCCTGTGTGCATTTGTGGGTGGGGCGTGTGCGTTGCGGCGACCATGCATAGGCTTCAGCAAAGGTGCAGAGCCGTGACGAGGCTTCAGCAAAGGTGAAGGGCGGTACTTGGGTGGTCTGCCCGATAAACCATTGCAGCGTCCTCCTTTGTGCTGTGCGGACAATGGGCTGGAGGCAGTGAGATCATGGACCTCATGCGGGATGTCTTGTGCAACTCTACAGCCCAAGTGATACAGCAGCCAGGCAGCCTGCTGCTTGGTCAGGAGGGTCGGTCCTTTTGCCTGGCGCTCGGCATGCAAGCACGCACACACAAACACACACACACATACACGTGCGCTCGCGCGTGCAATCTCGCCAGTGCCCACGCTGGCAAGCGCCGTCATGAGTGCCTCTGCATGTATGTTTGCGGTGCACGTGTGCAGTCTGGCCGACACAACTATGTAACGCCCACATCCTACTTGGAGCTCATCATGACTTTCACATCCCTGGTGGCGGCCAAACGCGCAGAGGTCAGTATGCTGCACTCTCAGTATGGTGCCCCCAGGTCTTTCTTGCACCCGCCTTCACTCCAGCTCCGGGATTGGCAACGCAGCAGCATGCAGGCTGCCAAGATCCCTGCAGGGATGATGGTTTGTGGCAGCTGTTGCCATGATAAGGATTTGGTGTACAGTGACACAGGCGTGCGCACGTGGCGATGAGAGTTGCTTGGAACATGCGCCCAGAGAAGGGCGCAAGGGCCTTGGCGGACAGGTTTGGGGTGCAGGACCTCCTCTCTGAACAGATGTGCTGGGCACCTTGTAGTGTCATGGTAGTGTTGGTAGTGTCATGGTAGTGTCATGGTAGTGTTGGTAGTGTCATAGTAGTGTTGGTAGTGTCATGGTAGTGTCATGGTAGTGTTGGTAGTGTCATGGAAGTGTTGGTAGTGTCATGGTAGTGTCATGGTAGTGTTGGTAGTGTCATTGGTAGTGTTGGTAGTGTTGGTAGTGTCATGGTAGTGTTGGTAGTGTCATGGTAGTGTCATGGTAGTGTTGGTAGTGTCATTGGTAGTGTTGGTTGTGTTGGTAGTGTCATGGTAGTGTTGGTAATGTCATGGTAGTGTTGGTAGTGTCATGGTAGTGTCATGGTAGTGTCATGGTAGTGTCATGGTAGTGTCATGGTAGTGTCATGGTAGTGCTGGTAGTGCTGGTAGTGTCCTAGTAGTGTCATGGTAGTGTTGGTAGTGTTGGTAGTGTCATGGTAGTGTTGGGCACCCTGTAGTGTGATGCACCACACACGCGCCAAGCACGGCTCGGGCAGGCACACGCTCCCAAGTTTGCTGAGCATTGTCAAGGCGCCTGCTCTGCTGCGTGCTCTAAATTGTTGAGCCCTGCGCTGCACCCTCGCCTGCACTCAAAGCGCTGTGTTCGCTCGTGGAAGCCGCCTGTGCATTGGAAGGTGGACACCAGCTGCTCGTTTGCCCATTGCCGCAGCCTCACCCCCTCATCTCCTTGTGTTCGTGTGTGCGCTGCTTTCTTGCCAATTGCTGTGGCCTACCCCCTCGATTCCTTGCGTTCATGTGTCTTCGTGTGTGTTTGCTTGCTTGCCCATTGTCGCGGCCAACCCCCTCATTGCCTTACGCGCATGTGTGTTTGCTTGCTCTCCCATTTCCGCGGCCCACCCCTCGACTCCTTACGCTCATGTGTGTGCTGGGCACCCACTGCGTAATCGCCTGGTCCATCATCATAGGTGCTTGGGGCGCAGCACCGGTACGAGAAGGGCCTGGACAAGCTGGAGTTTACAGCCAAGCAGGTGTCCGTCATGCGGCGGGAGCTGCAGGCGCTGAAGCCCAATCTGGAGAGGAAGGGCAGGGAGACGGAGGGCCTGCTTTCACGCATCACGCGCGAGAAGGCGACGGTGGTGGAGCCAAAGAAGGCGCAGGTCGACAGGGAAGTGAAGGAGGCGGATGAGCAGGCAAAGGTGGGTGCGGCTGGGTGGAGGGGTGAGGGAGGCAGATGAGCAGGGGTCGGCTGGGGAGCAAAGGAGGCGGACGTGCGGCCAGGGCCTTGCATGGAGAGACACACACCCTCTGGGGGGCTCTCTGCTGTGGCTCCTTTGCACACCACAGGATATGGCGCGCTGCACACGGGCATGCACAAGGTTTGACGCATCTGCTGCGCAGCACAAGCATATGCATGAGGTTGAACACATGCGCAAGCGCAGCACCAGATTTCGTGCTCACCACATGCATTTCGTGCTCACCACATGCATTTCGTGCTCACCACATGCATTTTGTGCTCACCACATGCATTTTGTGCTCACCACATGCATTTCGTGCTCACCACATGCATTTCGTGCACACCACATGCATTTCGTGCTCACCACATGCATGTATGCTCATGCATGTATGTGCTGTGCATGCACACGGACCACGTGTACAGCGCAGGGCATGAGAGGTTGTGTCCCTCCCCTTGTAAGCCGCCTCATGATGCTCCAACACGTTTAAAGACTCTCTATCTTCTTGCTGACAAGGTGCTCCCTCGCCCTTGCTCACAATCCCTCACAGTTTGTGTTCACTGCACTTCTTCTCTCCGCCCAAGCCGTGCCGCCAGAGACACACATACACGCACGCATGCTATGAAGTGAACACACTCACACACAAACAATATCACAGATATGCACACAAGCAACCGCGCGCACAGCCAAGTGTGCACCCACGCATAGCCTCTTGCACATGCCTCACTACTGCCGCCGCTCTTGCGTCGCTGCACACAGGCTGCACGCGCAATTAAGGACGAGTGCGAGGAGATCCTGGCGGAGGCACTTCCGGCGCTAAACTCGGCCATTGCCGCGCTGGCCACCATCAAGAAGTCTGACATCCAGCTGGTGCAGAGCTTCAAGAACCCCCCCGCAGCAGTGAAGCTAGTGATGGAGGCGGTGTGCGTGCTACTGGATGCCAAGCCCACCATGGTAGCAGACCCCAACATCCCTGGTGTGTGCGTGACTGTGCGTGCTTTGGTGGGCGCATGGGTGTGAGAGGGCGTGTGGGTGAGGGTGATTGTGCAGGGGAGAGAATGGATGTGTCTGCTCATGCGTGTGTGCGAATGTGCATGTGGGGGCGGGGGAGGGGTGCGCGTGGGCTCCAGAGTTGTGGGGGGGGTGCATGCATGTTTTGATTATGCAGCGTGTTTGCAGCTCCTTGTCTGTTGAGTGTGCCCTTGCAGCAAAGCGTGCCGGACTCAAGCAGTTACATGCGTTGCCAGTGTTCCTCAGTGTAGCACGCAATCTTGGGGCACGCCCCGCACCCTTTTCATTGGGAGCATATGTTCATACTGCCCCTCCTGCACTGCCAGCCTGCCGCCGCAGCTGTCCCTGTGCTTGTGCACAAGCAAGGGCAAAGCACACAAGGCTTGTGAGCGTGTGCAAGCACCCTGCCCATGGACAGGCGCACCAGCGGCCTGGTCTTGGATGGCGTGCACATCGCCGAGCTTGCTCCCCACTGGCATGCTGGCACGCAGGCAAGAAGGTGGCGGATTACTGGGATGCAAGCAAAAAGCTGCTCATGGACTCGCGCTTCATTGAGCGGTTGAAGGAATACGACAGGGACAACATCCAGGTGATCCGCAGGGGAAGGGGGGGTTAGAGTGTGCCGCGCTCGGTACTTTTCCTGAGCAGGCACATGGTCAGCAATACGCCACAGTCTGTGCAGCAATTAAGCCTGCGCAGCAATTAAGCCTGCACAGCAGTTAAGCCTGCGCAGCAACTTGGTGAGTGCCGGGCCTTGCTTAGAGTCTGCTGTGCTATGTCTCTGCTTTGCACATGCTGCTGTTCCTCTTCTGGCTGTCATCTGTTTTGCACCTACCTTGTTCCACCCCTTGCTGTGCTTCTTATCGGCACATGCGTGGCCGCCCTTTGCTTGCCAGCACAGGGGCAGAGGACACAGTCCTTAGTACCAGTGTATTCAAAGCGCATCACCCTTGAGGCTGCCTCTTTTCCCACACAGAGCCTGATTGCCCAAGCATGCAGCTGTGTTTTTTTTGCAGCACACACATGCCATGTCATGTCATGTTACGTCATGCCATGCCATGTCATGTCACGTCACGTCATGTCACACCATGCCATGCCATGCCAGTGCACCGGTGCCATCTGACAGGCAACACTTGTACGCAGCCCTTTGGTTGGGCAGCGCCGGCCCATGCACCAGCCTCTGGTGCACACTCCAGCCTAGAAAGCTTGGCCCTGAAGGCGCTGTGCCGTGTACGCTGCTGCGCAGCCGCGCATCATGGAGAAAGTGCGGAAGGAGTACGTGGCCGACCCCGAGTTTACGCCTCAGAATGCGGCCAAGGCCTCCAGCGCCGCAGAGGGGCTGTGCAAGTGGGTGTGGTGCTAATTGCGTGCATTACGCCTGCAGCCGCTGGGGGCCAAGTGCGGGCGGGCGCGTGCTAGTGCGTGCGAGCTGCGCAAGTGTGTGGTGCTACCCACAGCAGCGACAGCAAGAGGCCCTGTCAGACAGCAATATCGCAGCGTGCATGCTCTGTCTCTGCGGCGGACACAGCCCAGGCTCTTAGTGCCTTGGGGGGGCTTGGAGGTGCCGGTGTGTGTGCAGGGTGACTGCATGTCATGCCAGGGAAGCCATTTGTTTGTGTGTGTGTGTGTGTGTGTGTGCGCGTGTGTGCAGGGTGACTGCGTGTGATGCCTGGGAAGCCATTCGTGTCTGTGTATGCGTGTGCGTGTGTGCAGGGAGACTGCATGTGATGCCTGTGGGACCTTGTGTGATGCCACGCCAAACTTGTCAGGGTTGCCAGGCTTGCGGCTGCCTTGGCTGCTGCCTCTTCCTCCCTACCTCCTGACCATGCAGCTTCTCTAGGGTGCACTTTTCTTGTTCAGAGAGCTTGGGCTGTATAGTTGGTGAGGGAATGGACGATAGCGATGGCCATCAAGCAGCCACGCGAAGCCTGGCGCCCTTATATGCATTCATCTGAACCATGTCACGATGAGGGATGATGATGTATCATGTGAAGGTGTACATCAAGCGCACAGTGGCATCAATTCATGTATGATGTGGGTCGGCAGAGTGACCTACTGCATATGTGCAGCCACACACGTTTGGCGTGCTTTGGCCGCATGCACAGGTGGGTGCATGCTATGAACTCCTACGACCGCGTGGCAAAGGTGGTGGCGCCCAAGCGGGAGAAGCTGAAGAATGCAGAGGCGTCATACAACAAGGTAGGGTGCTAAGGCGCTCAGGGGACCTACACACTTATTGGACCAGTGGAGCCTGTGTGTCCTTGTGTGTTCTCAGGCAGCCCTTGTGTGATCTCAGGCAGACCTGTGTGATCTCAGGCTGGACCGGTGGAGCCTGTGTGTCCCTCTGTGATCTCAGGCAGACCTTGTGTGATCTCAGGCAGGACCAGTGGAGCCTGTGTGTCCCTGTGTGATCTCAGGCAGGGCTTGGGGTGCAGCCACACCCTTCCAAGGCTGTGGACCATTGCATGGTCGCAAAAAGTCGTGCGTTGAGCGCAGTGCCCTGCCTACGAACCAGCTGGACACCCGGGACCAATATTTAATGGCCTGTGGGGTCGTCCGTTGAGCGGTGCCCTGCCTAGTGCGCCTTGCCCTGCCCTGCCCACTCCTCCCCTTCTCCTGCTGCTTTGCCTGCTGCAGGTGATGGAGGGCCTGAAGCTGAAGCAGGAGGAGCTGGAGAAGCTGATGAGGGAGCTGGCAACGTTGGAGAAGCGGCTCAGCAACTCCATGGAGGAAAAGGAACGGCTGGAGGCCGAGGTGCGCCTGCGTCGAGCTGGCCCATTTGTTCCTGCTGGCCGTGCTTGATGGACTGGTCTTGCTCCAGGCAGTGTGCAGGATTGCGCCACAGGAGGGATTGGCAGTGGGCAGACTGCATGCATGGGGCAGCTTCAACTGGTGATCCTGTTGCTCACGCCGCTGCTGGAGCTGATGGTGATGCTGATACTGATGCTGTTGCCGCTGCTGGTGCCGCTGCTGATGCTGGTACTGATTCTTATGCCGCTGCTGATGCTGGTGCTGATGCCAATGCTGTTGCTGATGCTGATGTAGGTGGAGAAGTGCAGGCTTAAGCTGGAGCGCGCGCAGGAGCTCATCAGCGGCCTGGGCGGGGAGAAGGAGCGCTGGATGGAGGCGGCGCAAGCACTTAGGGGCCAGTTTGGAGGCATCATTGGCGACATGCTGGTATGCACACATTTGTGTTTTGGGAGGGGCTTGATTGCAGGGGCGGGAGTGTGTGAGGTGTGGAAAAGTGCTTCTTTTATGCTGCACCTGGGCACCGGTGCAGATTACGACTCAGGTTTGTTGCGCGTCAGTCACACTTGGGCATATGTGCATGTGTGTATACGCGTATGTGCGTGGGCTCAGTGGGCTCAAACAAGCCAGCCAGCCACCGCGTATGGAGGATTGTCGGCTCTCCCAATGCTGTGCAGCTCTCAATGTCCTGCTGCCTACGTCTGCCACCTCAGTGTTATCCTGCGCGGTCGTCTGGGAGTGGTTGCTGCACATGTGCACAGTGCCACCCCAACAGCCACGCCCACAAGGGCTGCGGAGCTTGGAGCAATGCATCCATGCTCTATTTCATGCAAGCATGTTCCATGGCTGGCCCTGCTCACGCAGCCCCTGGGTGTGAACCCATGCACACACAAGCATGCGCAAGCGCAGGCAGCATCAAACTTGTGGAGGCAATGGAGGCGTACGTAACATATTATATATTTTGTACTGGTGCCTTGTTAGGGTACTGGTGCTGTGCTGGTCCTTGTCTGAGCCAATTAGCACATGCAGACGCACTGTGTGCGCTCGCAAATGCAGCTTTCTGCGGCGGTCATCAGCTACTTGGGAGCTTTCACAGGCTCGTACAGGGATGAGTCGGTGGTGGCGTGGGTCAAGGCCTGCAAGAAGGTGCGGGCGCTGGTCAGGGGAGAATCTGCAGAAAGGAGTCAAGGGAAGAAGGCAGGGGGGAAGGGACATTGCATGAGGAGAAAGCTCAAAAGCCTTTGAGTGCACTGTAGCACGCAGAGGGCTCCCGCTGCAGCTCGTATGTGCTCTGCTCCATGGGCGCTGTCGCCTCTGTGCCAGACCCTGTTGTAGGCAGCCAAGCCCGCAGTGCTGATACTCCTTGCCCTCAGCTTGGGAGCAAGAGCACCGTGCCCTGTGCCCTGTACCTGGTGCGCTCCCTGCCAGGGTCCTTTTGTCTTTGATGCTTTTGCAGCTCCACATGCGTTGGCGCAGCAGCGCTCCACATGCATCAGCACAGCTCTGCTCCTCATGCTCGGCTGTGCTGCATATGCATCGGCACAGCTGTGCTCCGCATGGATCAGCGGGGCTGTGCTCCAAGTGCAGCCAACAAGTGCCGCTCACGCTTCTTTCCAAGTGCGCAGACCTCCGCCGCTCCGGATGCAATACTGTGTGCCAAGGGCCAGCCCCTGCACCTGTACCTGCAGGTTGGCCTGGCCATCTCATCCAAGTACTCCCTTGCAGAGGCGCTGGCAGAGCCAGTGCGCGTGCGCAGCTGGGTCATCGCCGGCCTCCCCAACGATACCTTCTCCATCGACAATGCCATCATGCTCACCAACTCGCGCCGCTGGCCGCTGTGCATCGACCCCCAGGTGGGCATATGTGCGCTGCAGAGGGGCAGGCAGCTTGCCTGTGCGCACATCCGTGGGTGTGCTGTAGTGGCCTTCATCAGGTGCAGATTGATTGATGCTGCTGATGTGCTGGCCGTTGGCTGGCTTGGACCCAGAAGGCAGCCCCCTCCCTCAAGCATGCAACTTGTGGCCTCCCTCCCTCAATCTTTGTGCGGTCGTCTTGCTTTTCATCCAAAGCCTGCATGGATTTGCAGTTCACCACAGCACATAACCTCTCGCGCTCACAAGCTGGGCACTGATGTGGATGGCGCTGCCGCGCGCCTTGCTTAAGAGCGTATGCAGCGTCTGGTGAACGGGATTTCCTGGGGCACGCGCTGCTGGCTGATGAGGCAACTTGCTTGCGTGCGTCCTCGCAGAAGCAAGCCAATAAGTGGATCAAGAACCTGGAGGCTGCAAACAAGCTGTCGGTGAGTGCACTTGCAGCGGAATCCCTGCTGCCAGGGAAGGGGTGATGGGTTACCCCGGGGTGCTGGACCCTCGCGGCACGTGTTGCAGGCAGGGCGGGGCTCGTGCTCAGGAGTTTGCAGCAAGGCGGCGGCAGCACAGGGGGGCTGGCATTTGCAGCCTACCAGATGCAGAGGCGGGAAAAGGGCACCCCCTCCAACCCTCCAAATGCTCAACTCCCTCCAGACCCCACTAGTCTTCCGTGCAAAACATTTGTTGGACACACTGCCATCCTGCCTCTGCAGAGGATGCTCTACCTCTGGGTCAATCCCCCCGTCTGGGCTGGCACGCGCAGGTGATCAAGCTGACGGACTCGGATTATATGCGCACGCTGGAGAACTCCATCGCCTTTGGGCTGCCGGTGCTGATGGAGAACGTCGGTGAGCGACACGCAGGGGGCGTTAACAATTCGCTCGCAGCTTGCGCACCCTGGTCCTTCCATGCAAGGTAGCTGTCGCAGCCGCTGTCTGGGAACCTACTGCCACACCTGCCTGGGAACCCACTGCCACACCTGCCTCTGGCGGCTGCGCGCTGCAGGGGAGGAGCTGGATGCCTGCTTGGACCCGCTCCTGCTCAAGCAAACGTTTAAGCAGGTGTGTGCACTTGAGGACGATGATGATGATGATGCCGCAAATCTTTGAGCAAGCTGGCGCGCTGGTGGATGCTGCTCCTGCTGCAGCAAGCCTTTGAGCAAGCTGGTGCGCTAGTAGATGCTGCTCCTGCTGCAGCAAGCCTTTGAGCAAGCTGGTGCACAGGCGGACACTGGCGCAGCTCTGCAAGCCATGACGCATGACACGTGCTTGTCTAGGCCCTGACCCTCGCTTGATGGGAGCAGACCCGGCTTGGTGTGTGTGCAAGCCTGGCAACGCTGGTTGTCGCTGACTGCCTTGCTTGCTCACTGCTCGGATATGCGCACTGCTTGGACGTGTCTGGTTCAACACTACAGCATGCCTGTGTGCGCACCTGGCTCCTTGCACGCAGTCGGGCTCGGTGTGCATCAAGCTGGGGGACAACACCGTGGAATTCAGCAAGGACTTCCGCTTCTACATCACAACAGTGCTGCGCAACCCCCACTACCTGCCAGAGACGGCTGTGAAGGTGTGTCCTGCACATCAAGTGCTCTGCGAGCTTCATTCTGAGGCTGGACTCGCCAGAGCCGTGTGCTCTCAGGCTTGAAGGGTTGGACCAACACGGATGTCCGTGATGCTTCTTTCGGGGCTGGATTTGGTTTCCATCAGCAAACATGAATGAAGGATGGCAACAAGGGTGTGGTGGCCTGAAGGGGTTATGCGCCCTACAGCTGCCCTGCGCATGCACAGGACCGACTGGCTCCATGTGCTGGACAGGCCGGCTGTGACTGCCCTGAGCGCGCTCTAACAGTACTGTGCCACTCACGCGTCCCCTTAGCTGCCATCCTATGCACATTGCCAGCATCCGCGCGTAATCCTCGCGCGCTCAAGACCTGAATATCCCCACCATGTGTGTGTCATACTGGCGCACTCGCTCGCAGGTCACGCTGCTTAACTTCATGATCACCCAGGAGGGCCTGGCAGACCAGCTGCTGGGCGTGGTTGTGGCACAGGAGATGCCGGAGCTGGAGGAGCAGCGGCAGCAGCTGGTAGGCTGTGGCCTGCGGGCAGCCCGCACGTGTGGCTCGCTTGCACTGAGCACTCTGTGTGCGTATGCATGTTTGTGTCAAAGTTCCGTGCATAAGGAACAGCTTTGATGTGCACGCGCAAGGGTACAGGGAGGTGCCGGTTCCTGGGTGTTCACTGTTGTGCATGTGCCGCACCTACACTCCAGCTGCAGACAGATCCCTTCAAATCCGGTGGCCACCGCCCATTTGTTGGGGGCGAGGGGCAGGGTGCAGGCTGTTGCGGGTGTTTTGCGCGAACCCCCCCGCGCGCGCCCTCTAGCTGGGGGCAGATCCCTCCTCGTCTAGTCTCCACTCAAATGTTGAGAGCGAGGGGCAAAGCCGCACCATAAGGGTGGGTGGTGCCCCGGCTCTAGTATGCCGAATGCAGAACATCTACGGAATCCCACAGAGTGCCCGCACGCCATGACCAGTTGCTGTACGACTACCACACCCTTTGACCAGACGCTGCATGAGCAGAAGCGGGCAGCAGAAGGGCAAAGACAGCCGCGGCCTCCTCAAGGCAAAAGTACGGAACAGCCGCACCCATGGAAGCGTACGCTCAAAATGCATTGCGTGCAGCTCCTCAGCGCGCGCGTGCACCGCCTGCCTGCGCAGGTCGTGAGCAGCGCTGCCAACAAGCGCAAGCTGAAGGAAATTGAGGACCAGATCCTGCAGGTCCTGTCCAACAGCCAGGTGAGCGCCCCCCAGGGGCCGCGTGTGTGTGGCCAACGCCCTGTGCCACCCCAACACGCGTTGCAGCCCAGAACGCGCGGAACATCATGCAGTCTGCAGCTGCAGCGCAGTTGTGCAGACACCAACGACGACCAACCAACAACAACAACAACAACAACAACAACAACAACAACAACAACAACAACAACAACAACAAACCAGTGCCAACCGCTCCATTGGGGCTGGGCCAGGCCCTTCCTAGTGGGCCCTAGCTGCACTTGCAGACACCATTGCATGCTGACACGCGCCTTCACACATGCCGCCTGGCATCCCCACTTGCTGCCGAGCAGCAGGAGCGCGCCGTGCATATGCTGGCTGCCTGGGGTGCTTGCGTCCTGCCTCATGCTTGCAGGCCTCTGCCCTCGTGCCAGCTCACATGCACACACGAGCACACACACATTGGCCGCTTCGCGTGTGTGCTTGCCCCGTCTCTGCTCTGAGCAGGGCAACATCCTGGAGGACGCCACGGCCGTGCAGGTGCTGAGCGAAGCCAAGCAGGTCAGCGACGACATCACGCAAAAGCAGGCTGTGGCCGAGCAGACGCAGGTGAGCAGGCCGCAGCGCTACGGACTCATCCCAGTGTGACTGTGTTGGGCTGTTGGCGTGGGGGCAGGGCGATCTGAGCGGCTTGTGCAAGATCAATTGCAGGGTGGATGGGTGTGGGGAGGCAGGCTTTGGCGAGCAAGTGTGCTCCGGGGCGTGGGCGCAGATATGCCTGGCGACATAGCGGGTCGCGGCCTACATGTGCTCAGGCATGCTGTACAGCTGGACATGCGAGCGGCCAGCGCGGCTTACGCGTGTGGTGGGTGGCTACCCACCACTCTCCCTGGCTCACTTCTTGCTGTGTTTGAGGGGCTTGCCTGGTGGCCGGCCCCCCACCGTTCTCTCTGGCTCGCCCAAGCGCACGTCTCACTGTGCATGAGGGGCTTACCTGGTGGGCGCCACTCTGTTCTCTTTGGCCGGCTCCTGCTCACTCCTCTTTGCCTGGCTGCCTGCTGCTGCAGGCCAAGCTGGATGTGGCGCGCCGTGGGTACCAGCCGTGCGGCGAGTACAACGCTGTGCTGTTCTTCTGCATCGCAGACCTGGGCGGCATTGACACGATGTACCAGTACAGGTGAGGCGGGGCGAAGCTGCTGCAGGGCAGGGGGGTCAATGGACTTGCGGGTTATTAGGTATTAGGCAGTGTTAAGAGGAAGGGTGGGAGGGAGGTTTTGGTAATGGATGGATGGATGGATGGATGGATGGATGGATTGGTGGGTGGGTGGATGGATGGATGGATGGATGGATAGATGGTTGGTTGAAGTTAAGATAATGGATGGATGAATGGATGGATAAGTGGATGAATATAGAAGGTTGGCTACTGGAGGTTGTGTGGTGAATTGATGGTGCAGGCAACATATGCCGTGGGGGAGGCAGGGAAGGCCGAGGGAGTGTTGCGAGGAACCCTGGTTGAGAGTGGCGCAGTGCTGTATTGCGGCTGAGGCAGGGCAGAGGGGTGCGCTGGAGAGGGCGGGACTTCAATGCACGGGCGCAGCGCAGGGCCCCTCCTGTTCTCCAGGCCAGGACACTAGTGCTTGTGTTGGAGCGTATCCAGCTCACCCTGGCGCACTCTGCCTAGCAGGCCTCTGACCCATACTGCACGCCCTCCAAAGGATTGATTTGTGCGGCAAGCATCGCCCAGGGCGCCTCCACCCTTGCAGGCCTTCGCGGCACTGCGCACGCCTTGCGCGCATGTTGCACCCGCTTTGCATCATTCTCGCACGCGCCAGCGCTCCAGGCTTTCATTCACGCCGCGGGCGTTGGTGTATGCCATACACTGTACGGAGGCAATGTGGGGACCCTTGCTCACAAGGTCAGTTCCTGGAGCCTAACCATATGCCAAGCAATGGCTGGACTTGCCACACGTGTACAATGCAAACCTGGAAACCATGCCGCCTGCGCAAAGCCAGCTCCACCCCTGCTCACCAATCACTCCCCTGCCACATCCCCTGCGTGTGACTGCAGCTTGTCATGGTTCATCGGCCTGTTTGTCCGCGCCATCACCAACAGCGCGCGCTCAGATGCGCTGCCCCGACGGCTGGAGGCCATCAACAGCCTCTTCACATACATGCTGTACAGCAATGTCTGTAGGCGAGTCGCATGCATATGTGGTGTACAGATGCATTTTGGGACCTGGAGGGGGGGCCCTGTCCACCACTAATGCAACCTATTGGCCCTGTCTGCCACTTCTCCTACCTGTTGGCCCTGTCCGCAACTCCCACTACCCGCGGGCCCTGGGAAGCGCTTCCGCAGCCTCCCTCTGCATTGGCCGCGCTGACTGGGCAGTGTGGGCAGGCACAGCGAGGCGGGATGCCAGCCACGTGCATGCCATCCATGCCCCATACATGTCCACCACACGCCTCTCTTGTTGCCTGCACGCTGCTCGTGCCTGCTTGTCTGTGTTTATGTGTATATGCTTGCGTGTGTGCGTTACGC
>LKMJ01004443.1_pt1 | contig 13191 bp, 7 predicted proteins | sample 643391 | NCBI WGS metagenome assembly LKMJ01 (sample SAMN04112250, study PRJNA286221) | soda lake metagenome | biome: soda lake; feature: Kulunda Steppe; material: water; isolation source: sample PL-Br10 brine of Picturesque Lake | place: Russia: Kulunda steppe | collected 2010-07
CGAGGTACGCCTGCCAGCTGTCGACGTAGGCCTCTCTGGAGACCTCATAGCCGTGGGCCAGCGCACCCGTAGCCTCTCCGAGTGCGGCAGCCGTGTCCGCGTTGCGGGCAAACCCGAGGGCAAGCGTTTCCTCGGTTGTTTCGCCGCTCCCAAGTCGACCAACGAGGACGACGTTATCGTTGTCGACGGTCTCCCGACTGGCTTCGAGTTCGCCGTCAGTGAAAAGCGCCTGTAAGTGCTCGCTGCCGGCGGTGCCGACCGTTGCCCAGTCAAACCGGCCTTTGGAAGCCATCGCAATCGCAACGGAGTATTTGTTACCGTCCTGGTCGGCCAAAAGCGGATTGTCTCCCTCGCCGGTGTAGGCATCCGGATCACGCGCGACAAGGTGATGTTTCCCCTCCTCGCCGAGGCGAATCCCCCGGTCACCGACCCCGCTGTTGGTTAGTGCGGCGTCGGTGACGGCAAAGATATCGTACTCCTCGCCGTCAGCCGCTTCGAACTGTACGTCCGCCACGATCGCGTCGTGGTCGGAATCCGTCGCGTATTCGACCGTCAGCGTCCATTCGTGGCCGCGACCGTCGCCGGTCTCGGTGATAACGTGGCGATACAACAACGCGTCGTCAACGACCGGTTCGACCCGGCGCTCGACGGTATCGCCCTCGGCCTCCCGACCCCGTTCGGTATGTGTCCGGACGGTGTAGGACGTGTCGTCCCGACAGCGGACGAGGAAATCAAGCGTCCGCAGATTCATCACGTCAATCCGTGGGAAGCGCGCTTCCGTCAGCGCACCCTGGGTCAGCGTAAACCACACTCTCGAGGGGGCCTCGCTCCCGTGGTCGGCCATCGTCCCGATGCCGTACTTTTCGCCGGTGGTCCAGCGTGGGCGCTCAGTCGGCGCTTCGGGCGTCCGTGCCGCCGATGGCAACGCATCCTGTTCATCGAGAATCGCCGTCGTCTCGAGTCGGATTGCGTGTGACCAGCCAAGCGGAGCAGCACTATCGTGGGTGCCGTCATCGAACACCTGTTCGGCCAGATAGCCGGCGTCGGTCGTCAGCGGGCCGTCATCCTCGAGCAGTTCGTACATGTTGCCCGCGCGCTCTAAGAACGCCTGGCCGTTTCGGCCGTGTCCGTTCAGTAGCACCCCGAGTTTGGCGGCGGCGATTGCACCACTTGCCGTCGACACCGTCCAAATCTTCTCTTTGGTCTGGTCGGCACTGCGCCAGAAGTCCCCTTCATATCGGATTAGGCCCGCGACCGGGCTGTGTTGGGGGTTCCGAAAGAGCCCGTTGAGGACGGACCCAACGTGGTCGGTTAACCGGTCCAGATCGGTTTCGGTGAGCTGCTTGCCTTCGATTGCGGCGTACTCCTGATAGGCGTCGACCAGCGCGAGCGTCGCCGAATCAAGGCGGTTGTCGAGGCCGTCTTCGGTCCGTCGCAGCGCGTAAATCTCCCGTTCGTCGTCCCACAGTTCGTCGAGTCCTTCATACACTTGCTGGGCACTCGTCCGAGCCTGCTTGCGTAGCAGTTCGCTTACCGGCGCACTCGCAACGGCGGAATACGCCTCGAGGTAGGTGGCGGCGGTGTGGCCGAACTGGCCGATCATATCCTCCCAGGCGTTCTGACAGGCTTCGGGCAGGCCGCTTTCGGTGAGCGTTTCGTCCATGGCGTCGACCGCATCGGAGATCGTCTCGCCGATTTCGGTTACCAGCGCCTCGGGCAGGTCCTCGCCGCGTTCGGAGAGCAGCGTTGCCAGAAACGCCGTCACCGACGCGTTCTGGTCTGCCTGCCGATCCGGCGAGTCCTCGTTGCCCTCGAGGGCAGCGTTTGCCCAGCCGGGCGCGATGTCGCCGCTGTCAGCCCACACACGGTGGGGCCACGTGCCATCCGGAAGTTGGTTTGCACAGTAGAACTCGGCGCTCTGTTTCACCCGATCGGTGACCTCGAGGCCGAGATACTCACTCGAGTCGAGGAGGTGGCGCGACACTTCGGCGTCGTCTCTGAACCACGTGTAGCCGTAGCCACCGGAGTGGGCGTAGAAGGGGTCGAACTCCGGCCCGGCGATGTGGACGCCCGAGGAGGCCTCGAGCAGGTCAAGTGCCCGGAGATCCGCCCGAACGAGCGACGACCGTGGCGCCTCCTCGGAAACCGATTGCGAGGCACGCTCACGGGCGGCCGTTCGCAACGCATCGGCGCTTTCGTGGCTGGTTGCACAGGTTCGAAGGTCCGCGAGCGCCGTCTCCCGGTCGACCTCCTCGTGATCGGAGAGTTGGCTGACGAGCGTCGTCCGCGATCCACGGCCGGCCCGCTCGAGTGGGGCCGTAACGACGAGGTCACCGCTTAGGTGCGTGTCTTCGTACTGGTGGTATTCGGCTTCGCGTGGGAACTGGATCGCCTCGTCGGAGAGAATTTCCGGGAAGCGCTCGGAGATCAGTCCGCGTGCGCTGTCGAGGCCTGTCGAGGCCGTGACGTAGTCGTGTTCCCGTCGGTGGTAGACTTCGACCGCTTTGGTTCCATCCGGACCGCCTCGTTCGTGGATCAGGCGACCGACGCTGGTTTCTCGACCCTCGGGTGCGTGGGTGAGAAACGCGACGAGATGGGCCTCGGCGGGAATCGACCCGCGGAGTTCGACGTGCGTGACGTGTGCGCGGCCGAGCGTGAGGTCGTACTGGTGGACGGTAAAGTCCCCCGCGTCGTACTCAGTCTCGACCAGCCGCGTCTCACGGTAGTAGTGCTGGCGAACAGTGTTCAGGTCAGCAAACCAGTAGGTGTCGTCAACCGTTTCGATGCCAAGTCGCGATCGATCGATGCCGTACAGTCCCGACAGCGATGCCGAGTAGTCTCGAATCGAGCCCGTCGGAGAAACGTAAACCAGACGGTCCCCATAGCCAGAGAAGGCTCCGGTTACCGTCTGCCGCTCTTCGGGAAAGCGCGCACCGTGTCCGCGGTCGCGCTTGTATTCATTAAGGGCCGTTTTTAGCCGCATGGTTCGGCTAAACTCTCCGCTTACATAAATTACACTCGAATTGCCATTGAACGGTCAAAACCGCCGAAAAGTGGTTATAGAGGCACCCTAAACCCAATGTTCATTCTGACTCACTTCGAAACGGAGTTCGAAAAGCGGGCAAAAGTCACCCTGACGGGACTCGAATAACAAAGCTGTCCGTACAACCGAGACATAACTGTAGAACGTCGCTTATCAGTCGGAATATAGATGACAAACGTCTACCGAATAGCGACATACTCGGTGTTGTCCCAGCACTCGAGTGTCGACCGTCGAGTGCGGAGTTTCGGGCCTCAAGGCCCAAACGTTGAGCGTTGCCTGTCGGGTCGCTGCTACTTTCCAATCGCGTCTGGACTCGCTGGGAAAACCGCGACGGAATTGACGGTATCGACAGCCTCGCCCGTAAACAGATCCGTCCCTTCGGCCGCCGGAACGTCCACCGTTGCCACGTCGTCACCGAAGTTCAACACGACGACTGCAGCATCTGACGCCTCCTCGTTAACGCGAGCAAATGCCACAACGCGCTCATCGTCACCCTCGAGCACCTCGTAGTCGACCCGCTCGAAACTGGCCTCGCTCTCGAGGGCGGGCACGCTCTGGCGGAGCTCGATCAGTTGCTCGTAGTGGGCGACCAGATCCTCGTGGGCGTGTTCCCAGGCGAGGGCGTCTCGGCGACCGCGCTGGCCGATTTCTTGGCCGGCGTAGATCATCGGTGGGCCGGGCATCGTAAAGAGCGCGCCGGCGGCAGCTTCCGCCGCGGCTTTGCCGCAGTCGACGATGTAGCGGGTCTCGTCGTGGTTCTCACAGTAGAGCATAAACGAGGCATGCTCCGGGAAGCCGAGGTCTGCACGCTGCTCGACGGCGTTGAAGAGTGCCTCGGCGGGTTCGTTTTCGGTGCCGATCTGGCGGAGGGTAAAGTAGGTCGTCGAATCGAAGTGGACGTCGAACATCCCCTCTTGGAAGTCCGGAATGTAGGGAATCGTCTCGTCCAACAGGAGAAAGTCCTCGTCGTGGGCTTTCACCCGGTCACGCAGCTCCTTCCAGAACGTGTTCGGGACGGCCCACGCCATGTCACAGCGGAAGCCATCGACCAGCGGTGCCCACTCGTCGACTGCATCGAGGAGATGGCGACGCACTCTGAGGTTCCCGAAGTTGAAGTTCGCGATGTACTCCCACTCGAAGTACGTCTCCGGCTCACCGGAGTCCTGCCAGTCATACCAATCGTAGTACTCACTGCCGGGATTCTTATACGCATCCTCGAAGAACGGATGAGCCCGTGCAGAGTGGTTGAGCACCATATCGAACAGTACCGACATCCCCCGGTCGTGGACTGCCTCGAGGAACCGTTCGTAATCCTCGCGACCGCCGAGGTCTTCGGCGATCTCAAAGAAGTTCGTGATGTTGTAGCCGTGTGGGGCATGGTCGTTCTCGAGGACGGGCGTCAGCCAGAGGGTATCGACCCCGAGGGCCTCGAGGTGGTCGAGGCGGTCGACGATGGCTTCGAACGTCGACTGTTCGTCGTCGGCGTCCTCGGCGAACGTGCGAACGTAGATCTCGTAGATGACGCCCTCGGTTCCCCACTCCGGTGGGTGATAGAGATTCGTCGTCGTTACCGACGCGCCCTCGCGGCCGATTTCGATCGCATCAGCGACGCTGTGACCGGCCTCGCCGATAGAGACGGCGTGGATCCGAACGCGGTCGGGGAGGCTGTCGATTGCGACGGTGAACGTGTGGCCCTCGACGGTTACGTCTGCACGCGAGAGGTCATCACGGTCGTCGATCAGGAACTCGACGTCCAGATCCTCTGGCGTTTCGTCACTGTCGGGGTGTGGCTTGGCGTCGGCTTCGACAACCACGTACTCGCCGTCGACGTGCGCTGAAAGCTGTACGCGAGGACGACCGCCGGCACGGTAGACGCCGTCGGCTGCTGCGCCAGCGCCAGAGCCCGACGCGGAGCCGAACCCGGACCCAGAGCGCATTCCGGAGACGCCTGAAACGCCGCTTTGGAAGCCGCTCATCCCGGAGAAGCCAGAGCGCGAGGCGGTCCCACCAGGGACATCCTCGTCCCCGGGGTACGCCCGCACGGTGAGTTCGTGGGTGCCGTCAGGGGCGTGCAACTCGAGGATGTACGTCCCGGCTACGTCGGGTTGCAGGTGTTCGACTGCCGCGTCGCCGACGGCGGCCGTTGAATCGTCTGGTTGGGTTACAATCTGCCACTGGTAGTCGCCATCTGGGTTCGGATCGCGGGGGGCGAGTTCGATTACATCGCCGACCCGGACGAACCGCGGTGGTCCAGGATGGTGCATTAGGAGGACATTCCCGAAGCATTACCTTTGTCCTTGCGGTACACACCGCTTTCTGCGAGGAATTAACACGGAAAGAAATGAACGATTAGCCGATTGGCCCATCGCGGCCGTTCTTGATTGTATAAGAAATATATCATAATTGTCGGTGATGGGTCCCCCGTGGGGCGCTATCGACCGGTCACACCCACACAAAAGCTAAGTGCGTTCTGGACGGGGTCTGCGTATGAGCACTGAGACGAAGACCGAAACCGTCGAACCGGTTTCCTTCGATATGGAGATCGCCGGTGGACAGACAACAATCACAATCAGTGGCGACCGCGATGCCGCCGTCGTCGTCCGGTCGGAAAGCGGTGAACGAATCTACCTGCCGCCGGAAGATTTTGACCGCCCACCGGAATCGGCGAATCAGGGGCCGTATACAAGCCCGTACTCGAGTCCGTATTCGAGCCCCTACGAGTCGGCCTCGAGTCCCTACGATAGCCCGTATGAATCCGCTCGCGACCCGTCACCGACGGTCGGGATGGAGCCAACGGCCAACGGATTTCGGATTGTTCATCCAGAACCGGTAATGGATCTGCGGCTGCTCCGGTAGCACGGCCGCTCTTTTCGAGCCTACGGCAACGACTCCGGATCGTTGACGACGGTGTGATAGAACTCGACGTGTTCGTCTGCGACCGCATCCCAGCCGCGGGTTTCGTACTCGATCGGCGAATCGAGTGAGAGCGCATATTGGATTTTGTCAGCGATATCATCCGAGTCGGGGCGCGCTTCGATGAGGCAGTCCTCGGGAAGCACTTCTGCGGCACCGCTCTCACAGGCGAGTACGCGCGTACCGACTGAGAGGGACTCGACGATCGTGATCCCGAACGGTTCGGACAGCGACGGCGAGACGAATAGGTCGGCGCTGTTGTAGTAGTCTCCCAACTCGTCCTGTTCGATGTAGCCGGCAAAAATAACCTGGTCTTCTAACCCGAGTAGTTCGACGAAGCGCTTGAGTTGGTCGGTGAGGTGGCCCGAGCCCCCGAGGACGAGCGTAACATCGTCCCGTCCGAGCTTTGAGAGTCCGTACAGCAGGTACGATAGCCCTTTTTGGTCGGTGTGGCGGCCAACGAAAAAGAGCATCTTGCCGTCGATTCCCAACTCGGCTTTGAGATCCCGGTCGCCGTGGTCGACGCTCGTAAACCCGTTGTAGATAACGGTCGCGTCGCCGTCGTACTCCGCTCTGATCTTGTTGCGCGTCAGTTTGCTGACGGAGATCAAATGATCGGCGGTGTCGACGATCCGCTGTTCGGCTTGGACCTCCTGTTTCGGCGGGTTGAGATTCCGATCTGAGGTCAGCGAGTGAAAGGTCGTTACCCACGAAACGTCGTGGGTCGCTTGCGCGCGAACGCCGGGATTGTAGCCAAACCAGTCGTTCGTGTGAACGATATCGGCGTCGGCCGCGTGCTCGACGAACTCACCGGAGAGCCGGCCGATGCGGGTGATGATGTCACCGACGCCGGTTGGCACGCCGTGGATATTTTCGCGGTCGTCGGGAGCCATCTCCGCGGGCAACACGAGTTCGATTTCGATATCGTCCCGCGGATCGAGCTGCTCGAAGAGTTCACCGACGGCGGTGTCAAGACCACCGCTCACATTTGGCGGAAACCCCCACGCCAACATTAGTACTTTAGGTGGCATCTTTCGTGAAGATTCAGGCGGAGGCACTTCAACATTCGCTTCTAAATCGCCAGCGGGGAACACAACTGGCGCTCTCAAGTCCTGATACTATCGCCGAACATGTATGACTGGCTAGCTGATTGGTGACTGTCCACACTTGACACAGGCGTAGGTATTATCGACAGTCTCGACGACAGGCGCGTTACACGAGATACATTTTAGTCGGGAGCTTCGCGCCGGTTTGGGATAGCGTGACATACTATCACCAATGGAAAACAATTATATACATCTTACGCTCGGTCGCAGTGACGACAGATGGTAACCGTCCGCCCGGACCATAACTATTCAACGGTGGGCCAGCGAAAGGGAGGTATGCGATTTACTCGACAGAGTGGTGTCTTCTTGCACCACACCTCAGTACCGGGCCCACACGGCATCGGCGACCTCGGCGACGGGTCGCGCCAGTTCGTTGACTTTCTTGAACAGGCAGGCCAGTCGCTCTGGCAGTGTTGTCCGCTCGGACCGACTGCGACAGTTCACGGCCACTCACCGTATCAGGCCTACTCCGCCTTTGCAGGCAACCCGCTGTTGATCGACCTGCACGGCCTTGCCGAGGATGGCTTGCTTACCGAGGATGATCTCGAGGCACCCGATTCGTTTTCGCCACACGAAGTCCACTACGAGGCGGTGTCGGCGTTTAAAACCGAGCGGTTAGCGCGGGCAGCCGAGCGTTTTGAAACGGACGCCGGTGCGGACGACCGGGACGCGTTCGAGGCGTTCTGTGAACGCGAAGCCGGCTGGCTCCCCGACTACGCGCTGTTTATGGCGCTCAAAGACGAGTTCGACGGGGCGTGGACCGACTGGCCACAGGAGCTGAAAGCCCGTGAGACCGATGCCCTCGAGAGCTATCGGGAGGAACTCGCCGCTGAGGTACGATATCACGAACTCACCCAGTGGTGGTTCGACCGGCAGTGGCGGGAGCTTCGGGAGTATGCTGCTGAAGCCGACGTACAGTTAGTTGGTGACTTACCAATCTACGTCGCCGCGGACTCTGCGGACGTGTGGGCGGCACCTGAGGCGTTTCAGCTGACCGACGACAACGAGCCGGCGGCCGTCGCCGGTGTGCCGCCGAATCCGGGCGACGATGGCCAGCGATGGGGGAATCCGGTGTACGATTGGGACCGGTTACAGGAAACGGGCTATGAGTGGTGGATCGCCCGACTTCGCCGGCTGTTCGACCTCGTAGATATCACCCGGATCGACCACTTCAAAGGCTTCGATGAGTATTACGCCATCCCAGCCCACAGCGACAACCCAGCCGACGGACAGTGGCATGACGCACCGGGTTACGACTTCTTTGAAACCGTGGAGGCGGAACTGGGCGAGCTTCCATTTGTCGTCGAGGACCTGGGCTTTCTCGACCACTCGCTCATCTCGCTGCGTGACCACTTCGATTTCCCCGGTATGCGCGTTCCGCACTACGCCGACTGGTGTGCAGAGGGGAACGAACACCAGCCGATGCATTATCCAGAAAACGTCATCGGCTACACCTCGACACACGACACCGACACCGCCGTCGGCTACTACCATGACCTGCCGGACCACCAGAAAGACTGTCTCCACTTCAACCTCGGCGCAGACGGCAGCGATATCCACTGGGAACTGATCGAGGGCGTCTGGAACGCCAACGCAGTGCTTGCGGTGACGACGATGCCGGACTTACTCGGTCTCGGGAGCGAGGCCCGATTCAACACGCCCGGAACCGCCCACGGAAACTGGGGCTGGCGCGTCACCGAAGACGGCCTTGACGATGGCATTGCTGGCAAACTTCGGGGACTGACTGCCGCGACGATGCGCTAGCGAAATACAGATACGCTTACAACTTCGGCCGGACGACGTGCCCGTACGCAAATGCCCTCCAGACGACAGCTTCTCGCCGGGAGTGGCCTTGCCATCTCCCTTACCGCCGGAATACGCGCACTCGAGACGCCGAGTTCAGACCCTTCTACTCTGGCCACTGACTCCCAGACGGACCACGACTGGCCGATGGCCCGCTTCGACGCCGCCGGAACCGGTTTCAACCCCGACGCTTCGGGACCGAAAGACAGCGTCCAACGCCGGTGGGAAGCCGAACCTGACTCGAGCGTGATCGGTCCCGCACCCCCGGTTCTTCGGACGGAGACCATTACACTCACCGGCCGCGGATCGATGATCGCCATCGACGCTTCGAACGGTCGTGTGCGCTTTGACCGAAGCGGCTACTCGTATCTGTCAGGGCCGACGTGGGTTGAAACGAGCGCCTACCGGTCGGACACGCTTGCGGTCACCGGCTACGAAGGCGTCTACGGGCTGGCGGCTGACGGGGGCTACGCCCTTGGAGACCTCAGCATCGGACTCGAGCGATGGCACGCTCCCGGCGAAACGCCCGCAGTTCGGACCAGAGCAAGCCCCGAGATGCCCCGACTCGTCGCGGTTGACGGAACGATTTACACCGTTCTCCCGGAGACGAACCGTATCGCCGCCCTCGACGGAAACAGCGGTCGGGTTCGCTGGACGGCCGCAATCGGTGCTCGACACTCGAGCCAGCCGTTTCGACCGGCTGTCCGCGATGGGGTCGTCTACGTCACGGCATCACCCGACCACGTCGAGGCGTTCGATACCGCCACCGGCGACCGGCTGTGGGACCGGACGCTCGAGCCAGCTGACTCCGACGCAGATAGCGACGGCTTCGGTTACCGTGAGGTCGCGACACCGACGGCAACGAGTGCCGGACTCGTCGTCCCAAGTCGGCGTGCGCTCTCCTTACTCGACCCGGATGACGGACACCTCGAGTGGGAGTACGTCCACGACGGGGCACTCACCGATGGCAGTGTTGCCGTCGCCAACGGAACCGTCTTTTTGGCCGATGGCGAGGCGTTACTGCACGCCGTCTCCCTCGAGACTGGTGAGGCCCAATGGACGACCGAGTACCGCCACGACGTCGACCCGGTCGTCGCCGATGGCGTCGTCTATCTCGCGTACTTTTGGCTTCCGGAACTGGTCGCAATCGACGCCGAGACGGGCGAACGCCGGTGGGACGCGGAGATTCCAGCCGGTGCTTCTCAGCCGATCGTTGGCGATGGCGTCCTCTACCTGACTGCCCATGATACGGTACTGGCTCTCGAGGAGGGAGATGAGACTGCAGTGGGCACTGATGAGGTGGAAGCCGATGACTGAGGGTGACGACCGATTGACTGGTGAGCGTGAGAGTGACGAGGTCACTTATAGACCGTCCCAGCATCCGCCTGAACAGCCACACATCCTCTCGAGTGCGGTTTCACGTCTCTCTCGAAACCCCGTGCTGTTCGGTCCGTTTCTGGTCGCCGGAGTGGTCCTCACCCTCGCCGACTGGCTCCGGCGTCGAAACCCCATTCCGACACTCGAGCGCACCCATCCACTCGAAAACGGCATCGACATCACCCTCGAGTTCGCCGGCTATCCGACCGGCGTGCCCCAGACAACGCACGCCCTCGAGTCGTTGCTCGGTCTCGAGCTTCCATATCTACTGTATGGCCTCGGTCTGTTTCTCGCCCCACTGGTCGCCGTCGCTGTCGCTGGCGTGCTTACCATGGGATGGGCGATGGAACGTCCCCCCGACAGGTGGATTGCAGCGTGTACTCGCCTCTTCGGGTTCGCTCTTGGAGTCGACCTCACCTTTCGATTCCTTGACTCGAGTGAGATAGTGGAGTCGATGGGGCTGTTCGGGTTGATCCCGCTGGTGTTCTTTCTGTTTCTGCTCGTTCGGCTCTTTGTCGTCCCCGGAGCGCTCGTCGCCGGTCACTCGATTCCGGGTGCGGTTGCCGAAAGCAGTCGGCTGACGGCCGGCCGAGGGTGGCCCGTGTTCGGTCTTATCCTCCTGTTCGGGTTGAGCGGCTGGGCACTCGCCTCCGTCTCCTCCCTTGGGACGCTACTGACCACGGCACTCATCGCTCCCGTTCACGCGCTCACAATTGTGACGCTACGTGAACGGTCTCGATAGTGACGATTCTTGAACGGTCACAGACGGCGGGCGAACTCCGCTCTCCAACTCGGTCCGTCCCGTTACGTTTTACCTCCCCCGGGCCGAATCAGCGGGCAATGACCGCCCAAACTGTCCAACAGGGCGACCTCGTCACCGTCATCGGCCTCGAGGTTCACGTCCAGTTGGAAACCGAGACGAAGATTTTCTGTGACTGTCCGACGGCGCCGACTGACGAACCGAACGAGCACGTCTGTCCCGTCTGTCTTGGCCTGCCGGGTGCCCTGCCGGTGCTCAACGAGGCAGCCGTCGAGTCAGCCGTCAAAGTGGGGAAAGCCATCGACGCACACATCCCCGAAGAAACCCGATTCCACCGGAAAAACTACTTCTACCCCGATCTCCCCAAAAACTTCCAGATAACCCAGTACGACGAACCGATCTGTCAGGACGGCGAACTCGAGATCAGCGTCGAAGGTGAGCGTCGAACGGTCGCAATCGAACGCGCCCATTTAGAGGAGGACCCGGGCAGTCTCCAGCATGTCGGCGGCGGTGGCGGTATCGACTCTGCCGAGTACACCCTCGTCAACTACAACCGGGCGGGCACGCCGCTGATGGAAATCGTCACCGCGCCGGACTTTCGTAGCGCCGCGGAAGTCCGGGCCTTCCTCGCCGAACTCGAGGAGGTCCTCGAGTATCTGGGCGTCTTCGATGCCAGTCGCGACGGCAGCCTGCGTGTGGATGCGAACCTCTCGATTATCGACGCCGAAAACGGCGAGGACGGCGAGTTCAGCGAGGCGGCACTGGCCGAAGCCAACCGCACTGAAGTCAAGAACATCTCGAGTCACAAGGGCGCAGAAAAGGCGTTGGCGTATGAGGAGACCCGCCAGAAAAACGCCGTGCGTCGTGGCCGGGAGGTCGAACAGGAGACGCGCCACTGGGATGAGTCTCGAGGAATCACCGTCTCGATGCGCTCGAAAGAGGAGGAGAAAGATTACCGCTACTTCGAGGAGGCCGACCTCCCGCCGTTGCAGGTCGCCCACTGGAAAGAAGAGATTTCGATTCCCGAACTGCCAACGGCCCGACGCGAGCGCTTCCAGGCTGAGTACGGCCTGAGCGAGGAAGCCGCTTCGAAACTCACCTCGACGAAACAGATCGCCGACTTCTACGAATCACTCGCCGGCGAGTTCGATCCCGACCTGGCAGCGGCATGGGTCGCCGACGAGTTACTGGGTGAGCTCAACTACCGCGAGATGGAAGTGACAGCACTCGAGGGGCGACTCGAGGATGTCGAGCGCCTGGTCGAACTGGTCGCCACCGACGAGATCACGGCGAAAAACGCCCGCGAGGTCGTCCTTCGGGGGATGCTCGATGATGAGGACGACCCCGAGACAATCGTCGAACGCGAGGGGCTTGGGAAGACGAGCGGCGACGAAGTCAAAACGGCGGTTCTCGAGGCCATTGAATCGAACCCCGAAGCCGTTGCCGACTACGAATCGGGCGACAACGGGGCGATCAACTTCCTCGTCGGGCAGGTCATGGCCGCGACCGGCGGGAGTGCCGATCCCGGCGACGTCAATCAGTTGTTGCGGGCGGAACTCGAGGCCTGAGTCGGCCAAGCGAAACCTACATTTCTCCCGTCACTAACTCCCGGTTATGAACCGCCGCGCCCTCCTTGCAGCGACCGGTGGGACCCTCTGCTCGCTCACTCTCGCCGGCTGTCTCGACTCAGCCCGCACCCTCGAGTCAGGGTCGGCCTCACTCGAGGAGGTCGACCGAACCGAAGCTGAGCTTGAAGCCTGTGAAGTTGCCTATCTCGAGGCCAACGAGTTCGATGACGATCCGCCGTCGATTGATGCCACTGTCACTGACGTGCGCCGATTTAATGACACCTATTTCGAGGCAACGATCAGAGCGGAGTGGCTCACGAGTGGCGTCGACATCGGCGCAATCACGCTTCAGCCCGCCGAAACTGACGATCTAGAGGACGCGCCGTCCTCGAGCGACCCGCCGTTTGCCGACCTCGAGTGGTTTCAGGAGCGATTGACCGACGTTCTCGAGTCGGGTGAGTCACAGGACCTCGAGGCGGAGGAGATAAACGACCTACAGGAGGCGTTTCTCGAGGCGTTTGATATTACTGATGAGACTGAAACGGTCACGCTCGAGCACGATGGTGAGGGCGTCGAAGCGGTGGTGCGCTCCGAGCAGTTTCACGGCGATGGCGAATCGGA